>Ga0334722_10007849_pt1 | contig 10285 bp, 6 predicted proteins | sample C3_bottom_MG_FD_207210 | JGI IMG/M metagenome (GOLD analysis project Ga0334722, IMG submission 207210) | Sediment microbial communities from Yellowstone Lake, YNP, Wyoming, USA - C3_bottom | ecosystem: Environmental > Aquatic > Freshwater > Lake > Sediment | place: USA: Wyoming | collected... | reverse complement strand
CTGCACACCGAGGACGGCCGCGAGCTGGAGTCGGCGACGACGGCGACGGAGCATCCCGTGCCGGGCGCGACGGTCGGCATCGAGATCGACCCAGCCGGCGTCGTAGAGGTTCCACTGGAAGACTGACCGGCGTGATCCGCCGCAAAGTCGTCGTCCACGGGCACGTGCAGGGCGTCTTCTTCCGGGAGGCCACCCGCCGGCGAGCCGAGGCGGTGGGCGTCGCCGGTTGGGTGCGAAACCGCGCCGACGGCTCGGTCGAGGCGGTCTTCGAGGGCGAGCCGGACGGAGTAGAGAGGCTGATCCGGTTCTGCGAGGTGGGCCCGCGCGGCGCGCAGGTCGAGTGGGTGGACGTCGCGTCGGAGACACCCGAAAGTCTCACCGGATTCGCGATCAGCGGCTGACGTCACGCGCGTGGGTCAGGCAGCTTCGGGTGGAACCTGCTCGAGAATCAGACGATCGAGTGCGCCGGACGCAATGATGGTCTCGAACGCCGCGACGCAGCGGGGACAGAACTGCGAACCGCTTTCGCGCCGGAGCTCGGCACGCGCCTCCTCGGGCGACAGCGCATTGCGGTACACGCGATCGGAGCTCATCGAGTCGAACGCGTCCGCGACGTGGATGATCCTGGCGCCCAGCGGAATCGCGTCTCCCTTGAGGCCGTCGGGATACCCGCTGCCGTCGAAGTGCTCGTGGTGATGGCGGATCGCCGGCGTCGCGTCGGCGAGGAAGCCGAGGTGGCCGATGATCCGCTCGCCCTCGGCGGCATGGCGTCTGATCACCCACCATTCGTCAGATTGCAGCGGACCCGACTTGAGCAGCACCGCGTCGGGGATCGCGAGCTTGCCGACGTCGTGGAACAGCGCCGCGAACGAAAGAGACTCGAGCTCGCCGCCGTCCAACCCCAGCTCCCGGCCGACGAGCACGGCGATCTGCTGGACACGGCGCGAGTGACCCGCAGTGTAGGAGTCGCGTGCATCGACGGCCGCCGCGAGAGACTCCATTGCCTCGGTCGCGCGCTCGCGGAGAAGCGCGTTCGCACGGACGAGCGACTCGTTCTGACCTTCGATTGTTCCCGCGGCTTCGCGCAGCTGCCGCACGTGAGCCTCGGTATGACCGATGTAGTCGAGTTGCGCCTTGCGGACGAGGATCAACGGAACGGCGAAGACGAGAAGCGCGATCACTCCGGCGATGTCGTACGCGAGCCCGATCGTCGCTCCAACCACCCCATACGCGAGGTAGTGGCCGAACAGCCACACAAAGCGATCGCGGAGCGTCTTCAGCCATCGCTCTCCCGTCTCGAGCGCGATCACTGTGGTCATCAGCCCGACGTTGACGCTGTAGTACGCGGCTCCTGCAAGCGCACCACCCGCGACGAATGCCCAGTGATTCGACGGCAGCACGGCGAAGATGCCTGCACCCGCAAGGCCGCTGAGCGTGAGCCCGCCGACGTTGAAGAGCGCCTGGTGAAGTTGCGGTCGCCTCGAGCTCCAGTCCACCGCGCAGACGGTCACGGCAATCGGGAGCGCGACTCCCGGGCCGAACAGCGCGGCTCCCGCCAGCGACCCGACCGCGCTCAGGGAAATCGTCGTGTGGTCGAGCGCCTCTACCGCAAGCGCCTGACCCGTTGCGACGAGGCCGATGAGGAGGGCGATCCCGAGCAGGTCGTTGTGGACCCCCTGAATCGACTCGACCAGCCCTGCCACACCCCCGGCGATCGTCACGCATGCAACAAACGCTCGCAGCAGCGGCGAAAGGGAGAGATGGTTGGGTGCCGGCGGGGGTGGAGCGGCCCGTGAGCTCACCACCGGAGCGGGGGCGGGAGCGGAAGCTGAAGCTTCGGCCGAGACCGGAGGCGGCGACCAGTCGATCTCGTCGAGTACGGTGAGAGAGCTCGCGGCGACGACCCGGTTTCTGCCTTGAGCCTTGGCGCGATAGGCGCACGCGTCCGCCCGCTGGATCAGATCGTGGCCGTTCAAAGCATGCGCGGAAAGGCTGGAGACGCCGATGGAGACCGTGACGGAGATGGGCTCACTCGACGTCTCCACGGCGATCGGAAGGGACGCCACGGCCTGACGGATCCGTTCGGCCACGCGAACAGCGTCGTCCTCGCCGGTCTCCGGGAGCAGCACGCAGAACTCCTCTCCGCCGAAGCGGGCGGCGATGCCCTCTCGCCCCGAATCGCGCTGGAGCACGCCTGCGACGGCTAAGAGGACGGCGTCGCCGGCGAGATGGCCGTAGCGGTTGTTGATCTCGCGGAGCAGGTCGAGATCGGCGACGAGAAGGGACACGGGCGTTCCGAGCCGCTGGCCCTGCTCGACTGCGCCGTCGAGCAGGGTCGAGAAGTGCCGCGCGTTGTAGAGACCGGTCTTCGGATCCTGGCGGGCCTCTGCTTCGAGCTTGGGAAGAACAAGCGTCCGGTGCAGCAGGAAGAGCGGTGCGAGCGCAAACGCGATCAGATAGGGGTTCATACCCCAGAGCCCTGCGACAACGACGCCGATGAGCGCCAGCACCGTCTCCATCGAGAGACTCTGGAACGCGAACAGGCCTGTGGCACCGAGTGTGTGGCCTCGCGCGAACTTGAGCACGAGGGCGAGCAGCGTGTGCTGGACTGCGACAAAGGCGATCGCCGCTATCAGACCGGCGAGGAAAAACCCGGCGTCGCCGCCCAGCTGCGTCTGCGAGAGAACCTTGTTGACGTCGAAAACCCGCGCAGCGAGCAGTGCGGCAAGCCCGTAGTTCGCGATGTTGAAGGTCTGGATGTACCAGGGGTAACGGACTTTCAGCCACTCCGGAATGTGCTGAGCGACGACGACGAGCGCGATCAAAGGCGGGGGCAGGAGGATCGCGGCGGCAAGCACGATCCCCGGCGTCAGGTGATACGACTGGTTGCGCGTCGTGACGACCACGAAGAGCTGCGCGACGGCCGCGAGCGCACCGAGCAGCACAGCGAGCCTCCAGTCGGCGACGGACTGCTTGGAGAGCGGCGCCGTTGCGACATACGCCGCGATCGCAGCTGCGTAGACCGTGAGCAGGTACAGCTGGGCACGCCACGGAAGACCGCCGCGCTGAGCTGCTTTGGTGTCCGCAGTCGCCGCCATCGGAAGCTCGGCCGGGCGTAGCCCGACGTTTCGAAGCATCGGCGCCTCTAGGGACCCATCCGTCCCCTGGAAGGGGTATCCCCCCTCGGTAGGGCTCGTCCACACCTCGATCCCCCGTGAGAGTGAGGTCGACGTCGAGCTGCTCCAAACGGTGAGAAGCGCTCGGTGAGCCTGCAGCCCCGCCCGCCGGCGGAGAGGGGAAAGGGAGGAGAAGCTGAAGCGAAAGTTCCCCTCGATCTCGGGCACATCGGCGACCCTCACCGGCCGCCAGATCCTCCCATCACGAAGGGCGTGATGCCGGACACCGCGAACGACCGCGGCCCGTCGGTCATTCGGGGCGATGCTTGAGTGGATTTCCCTCGATCGAGGTACGCACGGGAGCACGAATACCCCGTCAGGGTGAGGCCGCAGTCGAACTGCTGCGTACGGTGAGACACGTTCGGTGACTCTGCAGCCCCGCCCCCCGGCGGGGAAGAAATAGGGAGGAATCATGCGGCGTAGAGACCGGGAGAGCCGGCGTGGCTGCTCTGCCCAGACAGAGGTGCGCGCAAACGTCCTCTGGGGCGGCAAGAAGCTCACTCTGACACTGGCGACGTTGCTGGTCGCACTGTCGGCGTTCCTGGCCGGAAACATCGGTCGCGCCGACGCGGCGAAGCAACCCGCCTACACGACACCGGGACTTCTGGACGAGGCGGCCGCGAACCCGCAGCAGCTGTTCAACGTGATCGTGCAGGCCGCGGAGCGCCGCAAGAGCGACGACGTCGCGACCGAGGTCGCGGACGTGCAGGCGAGCGATCCAGGCGCCGGCTCGCGGCTGAAGCGCAAGTTCCTCTCGATCTCGGGCACGTCGGCCACTCTCACCGGCCGCCAGATCCTGAAACTCTCGAAGAGGCGCTGGATCGAGTCGATCACCCGTGACCCGAAGGTCGAGCTGACCTCGTATTCGAGCGGTCAGGTCTGGCCGGACGCAGCGGGCGTGAGCTCGAACTGGAGCGCCCTACCCGCCGGAACGAGCTACCCGACGATTGCAATCGTCGACTCCGGGCTCAGCAGCTACCAGCCGACGTTCGGCGGCCGAGTCGTCAAGAGCGTGAACCTGGCAACCGCGCAGCCGACGGCCACCGGGTACTACGGCCACGGCACGTTCGTCGGCAGCATCGCCGCCGGCGAGGACACGAGCTACACAGGCGCCGAGCCTCACGCGAAGATCATCTCGCTCAAGGTGCTCGACGGCGCGGGCGCGGGAAGCAAGAGCGACGTCATCGCCGCCGCCGACTGGATCCTGCAGAACAAGTCGACCTACAACATCCGTGTCGCCAACTTCTCGCTCAACACCGGCGGTGACCGCGTCGAGTACGACGCGCTCGACAAGGCGGTCGAGTCCCTCTGGCTGAACGGCGTCACCGTCGTCGTGGCAGCCGGCAACTACGCGGTCAACGGCGCGCAGAGCGACGTCGGGTATGCGCCGGCAAACGACCCCTTCGTGATCACCGTGGGTGCATCGGACACGAACGGCACCGCCGGTCGCTCCGACGACTTCGCCGCACCGTGGTCGGCGTGGGGCTACACACAGGACGGCTTCCGCAAGCCCGAGATCGCGGCTCCCGGCCGGCACCTGATCGGCGCAGTCCCGAGCAGTGCGAACCTGCTCACGCAGTTCCCCGACCGGATCGTGGCTCCGAACTACATGTGGATGTCGGGCACCTCGTTTGCAGCGCCGGTCGTCTCCGGCGTCGCGGCGACGATCCTCGCGAAGAACCCCGGGTGGACACCCGACCAGGTCAAGGGCGCGATCATGCAGACGGCGTCCGTCCCGACGGGCTACGGGTCGAACGGCGCACTCGGCGTGGGTGTCGTCGACGCGGCCTCGGCTCGCAGCGCGACGGGTACGGCAAACCCGAATCTCGGCCTGAACGAGTTCCGCTACGTGGACGGCACGACGGGCCTCTTCGCCTTCGACGCCGCCAGCTGGCACAGCGCTGCGGCGGCCAACGCATCCTGGAACTCGGCCTCCTGGTCGAGCGCCTCCTGGGCGAACGCGTCCTGGAGCTCGGCGTCCTGGTCGAGCGCCTCCTGGAGCTCGGCCTCCTGGTCAAGCGCCTCCTGGGCCAGCGCCTCCTGGGCCAACGCGTCCTGGGCCGACGCATCCTGGGCCGACTGATGACCTCCAACTACGGCGGGGCCCACCATGTGGGCTCCGCCGGTTGGAACTCGAGTTCTTACTCCCACTCGATCGTGGCGGGCGGCTTGGACGAGAGGTCGAGAACGACGCGGTTGACTCCGGGCACTTCGTTCACGATCCGGCTCGAGATCGCGTCGAGCACGTCGTAGGGGAGTCGTGCCCAGTCGGCGGTCATCGCGTCCTCGGAGGTGACCGCGCGGATCACGATCGGGTATGCGTAGGTGCGCTCATCGCCCTGGACGCCGACCGACTTAATGGCGGGGAGAACCGCAAAGCTCTGCCAGAGGTCGCGATACAGGCCCGCCTTGCGGATCTCCTCCTGGAGGATTGCGTCCGCTGCGCGAAGGATGTCCAGCCGCTCAGCTGTGACTTCGCCGATGATCCGGATCGCAAGCCCGGGCCCGGGGAAGGGCTGCCGCCACACCATCCGTTCGGGTAGGCCGAGCTCCTCGCCGACGCGCCGAACCTCGTCCTTGAACAGCAGCCGCAGAGGCTCGACGAGCTCCATGCGCATGTCGGCAGGCAGCCCGCCGACGTTGTGGTGAGACTTGATCTTCGCCGCGACGCCTTCCTCGCCGCCGCCCGACTCGATCACGTCGGAGTAGAGCGTGCCTTGGACGAGGAAGCGCGCGTCTCCGAGCCGCCGCGCCTCCTCCTCGAAGACGCGGATGAACTCCTCGCCCACGATCTTCCGCTTCTCCTCCGGGTCCTCGACACCGGAGAGGCGGGAGAGGAAGCGCTTCTGCGCCTCCACGTGCACGAGGGGAACGTGGAAGTGCCCTGCGAACGTCTCGACCACCTGCTCCGCCTCGTTCGCGCGCAGCAGGCCGTGATCGACGAAGACGCACGTGAGCCGGTCGCCGACGGCCTTGTGCACGAGCAACGCGGCCACGGCGGAGTCGACGCCGCCCGAGAGACCGCAGATGACCTGCTCGGAGCCCACCTGCGCGCGGATGCGCTCGACCTGCTCCTCGATCACGGCGGCGGGCGTCCACGCCGGCGGCGCCCCCGCGAGGTCGTAGAGGAAGTTCTTCAGAATCTGCTGCCCGTGCGGCGTGTGCACGACCTCCGGGTGGAACTGGACGCCGTAGAGCCTGCGGTCGTCGTCTGCGAAGGCGGCGATCGGGGTCGACGGCGAGTGCGCGACGACACGAGCGCCGGCCGGCGGTGCCGTGACCGAGTCGCCGTGGCTCATCCACACTGTCTGCGCGACGGGGAGGTCGCGGAAGAGCCCCGACTCCTCCACCTCTACCTCGGCCTTCCCGTACTCCGAGACGTTCGTCGCGTCGACCGCGCCGCCGAGGTCGCGTGCCATCAGCTGCATCCCGTAGCAGATGCCGAGCGTGGGCACGCCGAGGTCGAAGATGCCGCGGTCGACCTCGGGCGCTCCCTCTGCGTATACGGAGGCGGGCCCTCCGGAGAGAATCAGCGCCAAGGGGTTTCGTCTGCGCACCTCGTCGGCGGAGATCCGGTGGCCGACGAGCTCGGAGTAGACCCGCGCCTCGCGCACGCGCCGTGCAATCAGCTGGGCGTACTGGCCGCCGAGATCGAGAACGAGGACTGGCCGCTCCTCGGGCGCGGGGTCCGGCACCGGGAGCGGGACGACCTCAGCTGAGCTCCTAACCACGACGGTAGTTGGGCGCGTCCTTCGTGATCGTCACGTCGTGCGGGTGGCTCTCCGCGAGGCCGGCTCCCGTGATCCGGACGAAGCGGGCCTGCTTCATCGCCTCGATCGTGGGAGCGCCGCAGTAGCCCATGGCCTGCCGGAGACCGCCGACGACCTGGTAGACGATCGGCGCGAGCGGGCCCTTGTACGGGACGCGGCCCTCGATTCCCTCCGGGACGAGCTTGTCGACGTCCTCGACGTCACCCTGGAAGTAGCGGTCCTTCGAAAACGAGCGCGCGCGCATGGCGCCGAGCGACCCCATCCCGCGGTACTCCTTGAAGCGCTCGTTCTGGACGAGCAGCACCTCGCCCGGCGACTCGTCGGTGCCCGCGAGCATCGAGCCGAGCATGACCGTGTCCGCGCCTGCCGCGATCGCCTTCGCCACGTCTCCCGAGGAGGTGACCCCACCGTCGGCAACCACGGGAACGCCGTGCCGGGCCGCAACCTCGGCGGCGTCGAACACCGCGGTCACCTGGGGCACGCCGACGCCTGCGACCACACGCGTCGTGCAGCTGCTCCCAGGACCGATGCCGACCTTGATTGCATCGGCGCCCGCGTCGATCAGGGCTTCGGCCGCCTCACCGGTGGCGATGTTCCCGGCGAGCACCTGCACGTCCCAGCCGGACTTGATCCTGCGGACAATCTCGAGCACACCCTGCGAATGGCCGTGCGCGGTATCCACGACGAGGACGTCGACCCCGGCGCCGACGAGCGCCGCGGCCCTCTCGATCGCGTCCGTGCCGACACCGACGGCGGCGCCCACACGGAGCCGCCCACGCTCGTCCTTGGTCGCCAGAGGGAAGTCGACCTTCTTCTGGATGTCCTTGACGGTGATCAGCCCGCGCAGGCGACCGTCGGCGTCGACGACCGGGAGCTTCTCCACCTTGTTGCGACCAAGGATCGCGGTCGCCTCCTCGAGCGTCGTTCCGACGGGCGCCGTGATCAGGTCGCGCGCCGTCATGTACGCGGAGACCTGCTGCGTCGCGTCGGCGCCGAAGCGGAGGTCGCGGTTCGTCAGGATGCCGACGAGGACCCCGGTGTCGTCCACGATCGGCACACCGGAGATGTGATAGCGCTCCATCAGCCCGAGCGCGTCGCCGACGAGGTCGGTCGGCCGCAGCGTCACCGGCTCGACGATCATGCCGGCCTCCGAGCGCTTCACCTTGTCCACCTCGGCGATCTGATCCTCGATCGAGAGGTTTCGGTGGACGATGCCGATGCCGCCCTCACGGGCGAGCGCGATCGCGAGCCGCGCCTCCGTGACGGTGTCCATCGCCGCGGACACGATCGGGATCTCGATCGCAATCGTGCGCGTCAGCCGGGTTGCCGTCGAGACGTCGTTCGGGAGAACCGCGGACTCGGCCGGCAGCAGCAGCACATCGTCGAAGGTCAGACCTTCCTTGCCGAACTTGCCGTCTCGGTCGAGCTCGAACTCCAAGAGTCGATCGATCCTACCAGTGGGCCGGGCTGGCGAAGGTCAGTGCGTCGGCGTCAGTTCGGCAAGCTCGACGAGGGCGACGAGCCTGCCGGCGTCCTTCGGCTCGAAGCGTCCTGCGCCTGCGACGAGCACGGACGCCGCGCCGGCCGCCACCGAAAGCCGGAGGGCCTCGTCGGTCGACTTGCCGTCGAGCGTCGCGGCGAGCCACTGCGCGAGCAGCACGTCGCCGGCGCCGACGGTCGAGACCGGCTCGAGCTGCGGCGACAGTGCCCGCATGCGCTTCACCTGCCTCTCCTCCCGGACGAGCGCGAAGCACCCGGTCTCGAGCGTGATGTGGACGTTCCGGGCGCCCATCTCCGCCATCGCGTCCAGCGCCATCAGGAAATCGGAATCGTCCTCGAGCTCCTGTCCGACGAGCTGCTCTGCCTCGCGCTGGTTCGGCGAGACGAGCCACGGCTCGGCCTCGAGACCCAGCCGCAGCGGCTCCCCCTCCGCATCGAGCACGACACGCACCCCACTCCGCGCGAGCTCGCGGATCAGCTCGGCGTAGAACCCGTCGGCAACGCCGCGCGGCAGCGATCCGGCGACGACGACCACGTCGGCGCCACGTGAGAGGTAGTGGAGCTTCTCGAGCAGGATCTCGAGCTCGGCTTCGGTGACCTTTGGACCCCACTCGTTGATCTCGGTGTACGTACCCGCGGTCGGGTCGAGCACCGCCGTGGACGTGCGCGACTCGTCGCCGATCCGGACGAAGTCGTTGAGAATGGCCTCGGCGGTCAGCTCCTCGACGATGCGCGTGCCGGTGCGCCCACCGGCAAGCCCGGTCGCGATGACGGGAACGTCGAGACGCTTCAGCGCACGCGCGACATTGATCCCCTTCCCGCCCGCGAGGACGAGAACGTCGCTCGCTCGATGGCGGTGGCCGAGCTGGAAGATGGGCACCGTCACCGAGCGGTCGAGTGCTGCGTTGAGGGTGACGGTGATGATCACGAGCGGCTCCTCACGAGACGAGCGAAGCGAGATGATGGAGCGTACGTGTCGCATACCACCGGGTGCGCCCGAGAGCACTAGGTTTCGCGACCGCGCGCGTGGCGATCAGGGGAGAGCGGGCCACCAGCCGGCCGCGCTCGTAGATCCGGACGTCGCCGAGCCGCTCACCCTTCCGAACGGGGAGAACCACGTCCGTCGGGGCGATCACCCGCTCGACGAGCGGCACACCGACACGCTGCAGGCGAACCACGGACCGAGCCGCGACGAGAGGCACCGCCGGGCGACCGTACGGTGCGCGCGCACTCGCGTACACGCGGGAGGCGTCGATGGCACGGACATGGCGGTACTGCACGAGACCCCACATGAGGAGCGCCTGCAGGTCGGCATTGCGGCTGTCGCGGCTCGGCTCTCCGAGGACAGACGCGTAGACCGTCACCGGGCCCTTGCGTGCGGCCGCGACCTCCGACCACCCGGCCCCGCTCGTGTGCCCCGTCTTGCCGGCGAGAAGAGGCCGAAAACGTGAGAGCAGATCGTCGGTCGTCTCCACCGTGCGGTTGCCCGACAGCTCCGCGCGCTCGCTGGCCGCATACCGACGGATCACCGGGTTCGCGAGCGCTGCGCGAAGCAGCGTGACGACGTCCCGAGCGCTCGAGACATGGCCGGGTACGTCGAGCCCGTGAGGGTTCACGAAGTGCGTGTCCGCGAGGCCGAGATCTTGTGCCTTCGCGTTCATCCACGAGACAAAACGCGCCATCGAGCCGTGGGTCGCTTCCAGGGCGAGGGCGGCGGCGGCGTCGTTCGCGCTCGGGATCAGGGCTCCCTTGACGAGCTCGCGGACGGTGATCCGCTCGCCCGGGCGGAGGTCGATCGTCGCCTCGCCGATGCGGGTCGCGGCGCGGGGAACGACGACG
>Ga0334722_10007848_pt1 | contig 10285 bp, 11 predicted proteins | sample C3_bottom_MG_FD_207210 | JGI IMG/M metagenome (GOLD analysis project Ga0334722, IMG submission 207210) | Sediment microbial communities from Yellowstone Lake, YNP, Wyoming, USA - C3_bottom | ecosystem: Environmental > Aquatic > Freshwater > Lake > Sediment | place: USA: Wyoming | collected... | reverse complement strand
GCGAAGGAGCCATAAGTTGCGTAATCGCCGTGCCTTGCCGATTTGGTCTTGAAATTGTCTGCGCCATTTTGTCGCAGAATCATGTCGCCCTTGGTCGATTCGGCGGTGAGCTTGACGCCGCCGCTACCCAGTGTGCCGCGCAAATGACTTTCGTCTTGCTCAGTCACTTGTATATTCGCGTTCACGACCAAGTCGCCGCGCGGCGCATCCAATTCGATTTCGGCGTTGGCGTGCTCGGGCAGATTCAGCACGACATCGCCATTGGCGTGCAAATCAAGTTCGGCGATTTCGGCAAACGACAAGACCGCATCGCCGTCGATGTCAGTGCAGATGATTGCGCCGCGCGCGTTCGACGCCATGAAATCTCCGCCGATACGTTCGATAACGATGCGACCTGCGGAATCGCGCAAGCTCACGTCGCCCTTGATGTCATCGAGCGTGAGCGCGGTGCGAATGTTTTGCGCGCTTAGATCGCCGCTCAACGATTGGAGTTTTAGATTGCCGACATCACCCAAACTGAGATCGCCTTCGATTTCATCGACCTCGGCGGATTCGACGCCGCGCAAAACCACATCGCCTTCCCATACGTCGCTGCCGGTGAGCGATTTGCAATCCTTGGCGACGAAATCGCCTTCCACTTGATTGATCGTTGCCGATTCGATCCCGCTCAAGTTGAGATCGCCGCCAACCGATTCGACCTGGACCGATTTTACATCGCGCAGCGCGACATCGCCTTTCCACGCGCCTTCGCCTTTGAGCGATGTTACATCTTTAGCCACCAGGTCGCCGTCGATCTCGCGCGCAAGCGTTTCGCCGCGCAAGTTTCGCAACGCGACATCGCCGCCGATGCTCGCCAGTTCGACGCGTCCCGTCAAATCGTCGACGCGAATGTCGGCTTCGCAATCGATAATCGTGATCGTCGCCGCGCGTGGAACACGTACCGTGACCTTGTTTGCATTCTCGACCAAGATCGTGTCGCCATCTTGCCGCGCCGCGCTATCGATGGCGATGCTGTGCGCGTCGTCCCAGCCAACGACGGTGACGCGATTGTGACAGTTGCGGATGTCCACCCGCGCGTTATCAGATACGGTAAAAGTTTGAGACATTCGATACTCCTTGTAATGACCGCACTCAATAGACCGCCGACCGCGTTGAATAATCAGCGGTCTGTGGTCTGTCGTCGGCAGTCGGTTCTATTCAATGAATACTTCGACGTGCTCGCCGTCCTCTTCGTCTTCGACGTCGACGATTTTGCCCTCACCACCCGACTTGATGGCGTTGATGATTTGCTGCATGTCGAGTCCTTCGAGTCCGGCAGGCGCAAATTTCGCGCCCATCTTCATTCCCACGTCGACCAAGCCGAGCGGAATGTTGACGTTGACTTTGCGCTTGCCCGATTTCAAATCGGTTACGCGCACGCGGAACCATTTGCCGCTGGTCGATGGCGAAGGCGTCGGTCCTTTGCGATCGGCGCGGTCCGATTCACCCAGCGCGCTGAGAAGTTTTGCGCCTTCCTCGGCAGTGACTTGTTTCGCTTCGATCATTTTCAAAATTTGCATTCGTTCTTCTGCGGTAGCCATATCACACCTCCAATGATGCTCACTCAAACGATGTACACTTGCACGCGCTCGTCCTTGTCGTCCACGTCCACCGTGATTCCGCGACCCTCCCTGAGTTCGCGTTCGAGCGCGGTGATCAGTTCGGCAGAGTCATTTAAATCGAACTTGCCTTGATTGATGCGAACATTGTTTTGCGTCATCTTGATTGCCCACGGCGCAATCCACAACGCCAATCGCAACAAGCCGATGGGGAAGGGGATTGCAAAACGCACATGGTGGCGATTCTTGCGCGACTCTTCGACGTTGACGTACAACCAATGCCCTGAGAATGCGCTAGCGCCGATGATGATGATGAGCGCGCCGAGCAAAACAATCGGGACGCCCAGCAAAAACCAAAGAATGTTCGCGCGCGCCGTCGCCGCAATAATCCATGCGCCCAAGACGACGATCAGTGTCCCAACGACAAGCGCAATGCTCCACGCCATGCGAATCCAGTAAGGCAATTCCGATCGGTCGAATGGCGGCGTCGCGATGCGCTCAACGCTTGGCGTGTTCAAGCGTGCATCTGCTTCCGATGCGCTGATTTCGCCGCGTTCTAATTGTTTCAATACTCCCAGTGTGTCTGAGATTTCCATACTGTGTGTCCTTTTGTCATTGCGACGAAGCAATCTTTCTACTTGCGAAATTTGCGATTGCTTCGCTCCGCTCGCAACACTTGCACCGCACGCAAGTGCTGGTGTGACAACCTTCAATATCAAATATTCAATTCCATCAACGTCAAGCCATTCAAGAATCGAAAACCTTGGCGCTCAAGCGCGGCGATGAGTTCAGGATGAGTGCTTTCTCCATCGGCGCGAATCGCGCGCTTTGGGTAGCGAGCCAACTCATCGAGCGCTGCGGCAACTAGTTCATCTTCAACTCGTCCGCGAAAATCGGGGTGAACGAGAATCGCGATTTGGTGATGCGATAAAAGGCGTTGACCGCGCAAACTCATCACCGCCGCCAGTTTTCCATCGCGTTCCAATACCCAGCGTCGCGTCGTCTGTCCGATGAAAAAATCGCCAATGGCTTCAGCAAGTTGGTCGTCCCATGAAATCTCGAACGCATTGCGCGCTGGGCGGTAGGACTGCATCTGCTCAGGCGTCGCGGCGCGAATCAAGTCGGACAGCGCGCGCGCATCCGATGATTGAAGCGAACGAAGCCCAGCAACAGATGCCGAGTTGCGCTCATTTGGAACTGAAGCGAGCGTCCACTCGCCGCGCATTTCCAGCGCCTTGAATCCCAATTCCTCGTATAGTTTGATCGCGTCAGGGTTGTTGGGTCGAACATTCAAAAATACTATGCGCGCTCCGTGCTCGCGCACATGCTCGATGGCGGTTTGCATCATTGCCCGCGCAATACCTTGGCGGCGGTAATCGGATTTGACGGCGACGTTGCTGATATAGTAACGGTCTTTGTGAGAGTGGTTCTGGTTGAGCGTGACGTTGCCCACAATTTGTCCATCTTCGATCCAAACGATTCCGCCCATTGAGGAATCGAGTCCGGGCGCATAGTTCAGTGTCCATAGCGCGATGCCCAATTCGCGCAGCCACGACACATTCGAGAAGGGAAAATTGTTGTCGGGTCGAAACGCTTCTTCGAGCACGTGCGCGACGCCGTTCAAATCGGTGGCAAGATTGAACGGTCGGACGCCGCGAAAAGTCGATTGGGATTGGCTGGCAGTGCGGGCAACCATCGGACTCCTTAAGACGACTCGCCTTGCAATAATCGAACGGCATCGTCGGCAGTGATCTTGCCCTTGGCTAAATCGTCCAGGACGCTCTTTCGTTTTTCAATCGGCACGGTGACCGCAGGTTCTTCTTTCGGTTCAGCACCCGGTTCAAAACCCATCGCGCGAATAACTTCAGTTAAACGAGCGCGCACGGTTGAGTAGGGCATTCCCAGTTCTTCGCCAACTTTGTATGCGTTGCCGCGATTCTTGATGAATGTTTCGACGAATTGAATTTGGTCGGCGTCGAACTGCGACATTCGCCCAATCGAGAACTGTCCGCCGATGTCAGTCCCGCATGCACGACATTCCATCTTCGTAACGATCAATTCTTCGCCGCAAACGGGGCATTTGCCGAAAACTTGATGAATCATAGTTAAATCCTTGCTTGAATATAGTAATAATTTACCACAATGTTCAATATTTGTCAATAGAAAACTAATAATTGACTATTCTTGTCAATTATTGCTGTTGGCAAACAAAAAACCTCTTGGCATCGCCAAGAGGTTGATTATTGCACAAATTTTTATACTATGCCGTTCCCGTTTTCGCTAGAAATCCAAGCGACGCCGACGGAACCTGGACCTGTGTGAGTTCCTAGCACTGGACCGGTTTCGCTCAACATGATTTGCTTATCCGGATAGATTTCGGCGAGCGCTCGTTCAACATCGATTGCCAAGTCGGCGGCGTGCGCATGTACCACGGCAATTTCCTCAACGGGTCCCGATTCGACCACAAGCTCAACCAAGCGTTCAAGCGCGCGGCGCTGGGTACGAACATTTTCGACCGGCACGATCTCGCCATGCGCGGCGGAGAGGAGCGGCTTGACGTTCAGAATCGTTCCGAGCAGGGCAGTGCCTTTGCCCAATCGACCGCCGCGTTGTGCGTATTGCAATGTGTTGAGCATCGCGAGGATGTGCACGCGAGGCAGCGCGCGTTCGACCATCGCTTTTATTTCGGCGAGCGACTTGCCGGCTTTGGCGGCGCGCGCGGCGAGAATCACTAGCCAGCCCAGTGACATGCTCACTTGTTGCGAGTCGATGATTTCGATTTGCGCGTTGGGAATTTCTTGAGCGGCTAGACGCGAAGCGTTGTAGATGCCCGACAACGAAGCCACAGTGTGAATGGCAAGAATTTGATCGGTGGTCTGCGCGAGTTTTCGATAGGTGTCTTCAAACTCGACGGTCGATGGAATTGCCGTGGTAGGGAGAACGGGACTCGCGGCAAGTTTCTGATAAAACTCCCAGGTTGGCAGATCGACGCGATCATGGTATTCCGTGTTGCCAAATCGAACGATGCAAGGAACGACCGTGATGTCCAACTCTCGCAGGATCGCTGGAGGAATGTCTGCCAGACTGTCAGTGACAATCCTGACGGTGGAAACTCTCATTTCGGTTAGGGGTTGAAAGATGTCGAGTTTATACATTTGTCTGCCTGTATGAATGGCAGTATAGCACAAATCAACTGGCAAGTAAAGCGATTTCATGGGCAATTGGTACTATGCTTCCAGCTCAATCTGCCAGCAGGCGCGCCAGGTCGTTGTGCTCCGGCGACGTGCCTCCCAAACGCGCGATTGCACTGGGACTGTGCCCGGCGAGTTTCAGAGGTTCGATAACATCTGCGCGCAAATCGGGAATGTAGGCACGAAGGATTTGACACGGTGTCGTGGTTGGCACGATACCGAATGTGCCTAGCCGCGCGGGCAGTAGCATTGTTTGCCCTTGTTGCGCGGTGCCGCGCGCTTCGCGCGATGTTCCGAAAGATATTTCTGCCGCGCCCTGCAAAATCGAAATGATTTGGAAGCTGTCATTGGTTGCTAGGTCGTGAATTGGCGCGCGTATGTCGAAAAGCTCCAGCGAAAAATATCGACACGCGACGAGGAAATGTTGATCGAACTCGGCGTGCTGAATCGTGACGCGCGGAATCTTGTGGTCGGTGATGCGATCCAGTTCTGCAACTTGCATCGACTGCGCGATGTGCAGGTCGCGTCCTTTACCAGTTCTGCCCCAATCGTACAATCGATAAGTGATGTCGGAATTTTCTTGAATCTCCGCGAGGACAATGCCTTTCATAATCGCGTGCACTGTGCCTGCCGGGACGAACACCACATCGCCGCTTTGCACAGGAACGCGAGCAAGCAAATCTTGGAGACGATTCTTGCCCAAGTATTCCGTGACGCGTGCGGCATCCACCGGCTCTTTGAATCCGTGAATCAGCGTTGCGCCCGGCTCGGCGTGAATGATATACCACGCTTCGGTTTTGCCGAACGGATAATTCTCCAGTTGTTGTGCTTCTGCATCGTCAGGATGCGCTTGCACCGACAGATCATCCTGCGCGTCGATGAATTTGAAAAGCAACGGCAGTCGATTGCCTTGCGCGCGCGAGCCAAGGATCGCTGCCGCGTCTCGTTCGATCAGACTGCCCAGCGTCGCGCCTTGATACGCACCGTTCTCGATGACGCAACCATCCCAACATTCCCAGGTTTCGCCAATCAATTGATTAGGCGCAATCAATTTGCCAAGCAAACGCAAGTTTTGTCCGCCCCAGATTTTCTCTTTGGCGACCGCGTGCAACAAGAGCGGATAATATTCCCGATTTGTCATTTACTCACACCTGCACTTGCGTTAGGTGCAAGTGTTTGCTCATTTGTCATTTCCACGTATTCCGCTTCCGTAATGAACACTCCTTTGTCCATCGTTTGTTCGGTGACATTGCGGCGCGCATCAAATCGGATTTCCGCGCGCATCAGCGTAAAGCATTTGTCGTCCATGATCTCTTTCCGCAGAATGTACCCGTCCGATTCATCGTCATGGCTGGGATCGTTCCGCAAATCCACGCGCACAGCAACAGGCGAGCCGCACCGTTTACATTTCACGTAGAGCCAGAGCGTCATAGGATCGGCAGGTGCGGTGAACATCGATTTTAGCGAATTGAGAAAACCCATTGCTGTAACTCCAAGTGAAAAGTAAAAAGCTAAAAGGCAAAAGTGGAATCGCGCGATGCCTAATTCGTAATTCGCAATTGAGGAACGATGAATAGGAATAGACAGATTACATCCAGACCCAGGAGCGCCACATACATCAGCGCAAAGACAATCCGCTGATAGTCGCGCGCGATGATTTCGCGCAAGCCGACGATGAAAAAGAACGCGACGGAAATCATGGCAGGAAAGAGATAGCGTCCTTGCAACTGAAAGAATTTGAAATTGTAGCCGATGTAATCACCGATGCCGACGACGAACAACAACGCGAGCAAGCCCAATGACCACCATTGTTCCGATGCAAGCAAGTCGCGGCGACGCAGGATGCGTAAAATGTAAAATACTAAACCGAGAACCGCGATAGCAGATACGAGCATCAGCACGACGTAGATGCGGTCATTGATCAACACACCCATCCAGCCAAATTGTGCCCAGAACGATTTGAAAGTGACGGCGAAATAATCGAAGAGAATGTGATTCAAGCCGTATTGGGTAATCATCTCCGCTGTGGTCGGCTGACCAATCACCACCGAATCATGCCGCGCGAGTCCGAGCGGATCAGTAATGCCGTAGGTGAGCATGTTGCGGAGGAACATGGGAGATGAGATTATTAATGCTACCCCGAAAAGAATTATTAGCAGTCTAAAGAAATTCTGACTTCTGACTTCTGGCTTCTGACTTCTCTCCCACGCGATTTCAGCCACAATCAATAGCACCGCTCCCGTCACATACCCTGTCGATTTAATTAGCAGTGCCGCGCCGAAAAGAATGCCGCCGAGAATCACAAAGCGTTTGTCGGTCACGGAATTTTTGATGCGCTTGACGGCGAGCCACAGAATCAGAATGATTACCAACTCTGCCGCCATATCGTTGCTGATCGACGCACTGACGGCAATGTGCATCGGCACAGTCGCCATCAAGCCGATTGTCGCCAGCACAAGTAGATTATCGTCTGGAAAAATCTCGCGCACGATGTTGAACGCAACGAGCAGAACGATCATGCCGAGCGCGACGGAAAACAATCGCAGTACAATCACGGTCGCATCTAGTCCCGCGCCACGCGCAATCAGATACACGGGCGTCGCAGCGAGATAATAGAGCGGCGGTTGGTACGATTCGTAGCGAATCGCATCAATCGACATCGATGGCGGAAACTTGGCGGCTTTGATTTGCTCAAGGTAATCTTGATTGTAGTCGCCGCTTTGCAGAATGGGCAGTGCGCCTGTTTCGGCGATATTGCGAATATAATTGAAATGCGCTGGCTCGTCGGGCGCTTGCCATTTGGGTGTGTAGATGGCGTAGAGCGAGCCGAGAACGGCGAAGATGATGAGGATGAGATAGAGGAAGCGGTTCAAGGAGCGGGTTCCAATCTGTTATTCGTTTGCCAATGCCAGAATGCGTTTGCGAATATCTTGGGATAGCCACATGCCGCTTTGGGCTAGGCGTTCCACGAGTGGAGCAATCTCAGTGCAACAGCCACGCGCTTTGGCTTCGAGCAGAATTTTTAGGGTGCCCCAAACGGTTAGTCCTGCGCCTTGAGCGATTTTTCGCGCAAGCGCATCGTCGAGCAAAACCAGACGTGTGCGATTTTCAAGCGCCAGCGCCATTGCCGCGATCTCGCCTGCGCCCAAATCTAAGACCAGCCATTCAGAAGGAGTGGCGAGGGGGTCAACGATCTTGAGCCAAGAGTAAGAATTCGGGTTAGGGACCTCATAGCCATGCTCAAGCCCTTGGCGTAACTCGTCGACGACCGCCGAGGGGATCCAAACTGAATCGAATAACTGCCCCAACCAATCGATATTTCCAATCCGATATAGATAGAGCAAAGGCGAAGTGTTGCTGATTGCCTCAGCCATTGGATTGTTCCAGGTCGCGTAGTTCTGCTTCAAAAGGGAATACATGGTACCGTGGCAAACTCGATAGAAATTCAACCCGCGACATGTTAGCTAATTCTGCTGCGCGTCCCGATGACAAGCGACCCAACTCGTACAGTTTCACCGCCGCGAGCACACGCATCTCGCGCGCAAAAGTTGCCGCATCGGTCTTTTCGGCGAGCAATACCTTTTCTGGAATGTCGATGGTTGTCTGGGTAATCATGGGCGCACCACCTTTCAATTGAATTGTAAACAAGATTGGCGCGTTGTCAATCTCTGAATCTTGCCGATAACGCCGATGGAATTGAAATGCGCTGGCTCGTCGGGCGCTTGCCATTTGGGAGTGAAGAGGGCGTAGAGCACGGCGAGGAGGATGTAAAGAACGAGAATGATATGGCGGATTTTTTCAACGTATTCTCCAAACAATATTCTTTCTTGGCGATTTAGAATTGGCTACAACTATCAGCAGTAACCATCATCGGTAAATACTTATCAACGTAGGTTTCCCCGTTCCAGAGAACAGAATCGTTCTGGAAGGGTCAAAATTACTCAGTTTTTCGGCGCTTCGGCGCAGGTTCAAACACAAACGGTAGTGGCGGTTGTCCAGCCGTCCCGCGCACCCCAGCGACAAACGCTTGAGCATACGGACTTGTCGCAGAAAATTCCGTGCGGCAAAACCCAGGTTGTGGCCAGGTCACTCGCGCCACCACGCGTAATCCTTTTTGCACGAGTTCGCGGATAGCGATCCCTTCATACGGGGTTCCGGTGAAGAAAGCGTGCGCCGACCAGCTCAGAAAATCCTGGGCTAACATAGCCAATTGCGCGACGGCGTAATTCGCGATAATGTTCCCCGTGCGCAGATGGCGTAAAAACAAGACACTGCCAATCACTTTGTTAAACGCCTCGATCGTCTGACGATCGTTGTAGAACTTTACCAACTCCGGCGCCGCATAAGTGTGAGGCGACAAATTGGAGACCAGAAAATAATAACTGGCTTTCCCTTTGTCATTCGTACGTTCGCACAGCACCAAGCGGACAGAATAAGGACAACCTGGCAAGGGGCGACCAATGATCTCTGCCGCGCGTAAGTGAGCATCCACCGGTTGCCAATCCGCGGGCTTGACCGAGTTCGCCAATTTATGCGCCGTGCGTGGGTCGCGTCCCTTGAGCACAAACAGATAGCCGCGTTCGGAAAGCACCGTAATCGTATCCGCCGTCCCTAACCCGGCATCGCCACGCAACAAAATCAAACGCGACTTTCCAAGTCCTACCGGCTGGGCGGCGAGTTCCAGCAAACTCCGCGCTTCTTCGCGGAGTGCCGTCGCCTCTCGCTGTGCCCGAACCGCACGTTCGCGCCAACGTTCAATCACTTTCAGATCGCTTCGTTCCCGCTGGCGATACCACCGCACGCGCGCTTGATGGAGCGCCAGCGCTTTCTGGAGCCGTTTGGCGCGTTTGGGCAGACGCCGCGTACGTGCTTTGAGTGCGTCAATTTGCGCTTGATGGGCACGGGCGCGCTTTTGTCGAGCGCTGATTTGTTGGTAGCGTTGCTGGACGCGGTCCGCGCAACTTGCCGCAGCGGCTTCACACTTGCGGGCTTGCGCTTGGAGTTGGCGGGCGCGTTGACGCAGCAAATCACCCCGGCGTGGTGGTGTGCCGAGACGTTTCTCAATCAACTCCAACAAGGCCGGCATCTGATTCAAGATGTGTGCATAGCCGGGTGCCAAGAGACCGCCGAGACATTCGCGAAAGTTGGCCCCGATGAAGGCGGCGCTGAACTGCAGTCCTTTTTGTCCTTTGGCTTTGGGAAAGTAGCCCAGCTCCGCCCACTCGATGGAGTGACTGCCGGGCGAAACGCGCAAGCCCATAGTGTCCACATCCACGATGAGCGGGACGTTCCGTGGTTGTTGCCGTGCGAGACTTTGTTGTTCAAAGAGACCTTGGAAGACTTGTTCGATTTGTTTGACGTGGGTCCAGGTGAGCAAGTGCAACGTCTCGTTTACGACATTCTGCCCCGCAAAGCCAGGGAGCGTCCAAGCTTGTGCCAAAGCGGGATAGGGCTTGAGCGCAGTATTGATGTCGCTGGTATAGCCGCACCCATCCA
>Ga0334722_10007847_pt1 | contig 10286 bp, 8 predicted proteins | sample C3_bottom_MG_FD_207210 | JGI IMG/M metagenome (GOLD analysis project Ga0334722, IMG submission 207210) | Sediment microbial communities from Yellowstone Lake, YNP, Wyoming, USA - C3_bottom | ecosystem: Environmental > Aquatic > Freshwater > Lake > Sediment | place: USA: Wyoming | collected... | reverse complement strand
TGTCACAAACAGATCAAACAGATAACCATCTCTAATAGGACGTTCCTCGCATTTAAACAAACTCTACGGGGATTTCGAACAGTGATGCAGCCCCTTCCCATGAGTGAGGGGACGTGAGTATATGAAAATTTTTCTGACGAGTCAGATATTTTTCTATGTGCTCGTCAGAGGCATAACCAACGTAGTACACGATCTCATCATGCTTCTGAATCTCCAACGAGTATGTGTTGCCACGCTTCGCGCTTAGCGTTACGACGCTGCACATTGAGAAACCGTATATTCCATTCGGCAAATCCTGTATTTTTGTTCCATCTTCCCGTTCAGTCAGCGGTTTAAGCTGATGCTTTTTCCGTAGCTCCAGTACATCTTTGGGGACAGCGTTTGCTTCCGGCATCGTTCCGACATCGCGCTGCGTGTTCTTTGCTTGATTGCCCCTACTCCAAATGTCGGCGAAGTTAATTGGAGAATATCTGACAATGAGGTACGCCAATATCACCAACCCAAGCGGCACAGTTATCAGATACAGATACCGTCGTTTCATGCCTGCTAGGATACGCCCACGGCGTCCCTCAAATAAAAAAAGTAGCCTGACATCAGGTCTCGACCGGCGACCGAAGTCTCCTCACGGTTATTTCTCCAGAACATGCGGCTGGAGCTAGGTCGTACTCTTCATGCATACGTGCTGCGTCGTCCAATCCTCTCGCCCGACGGGCTTCGGTCTCGAACGCCTCACGACGGCATTCATCAAAATGTGGGTTAGGCGGCGCGTGGATGGGACGATTCAGCTGAATCGTTAGGGGCATGAGAAGAGTGTCTGATCCTGACGCTCGCTCGCCGCAAAGAGAGACACGGCCCTAACGTTCGGCTTCCGTGAGATTGCCTTGCTCTTCCAGCTCTTCTAGATCGGCTTCCGCTTTCGCCTTCGTGGTTGAGGGGTGCAGGCCATATTTTTTGAGCATTTTGTAGAAGTCTGCCCGATAGCGCCCGGCAAATTGGGCCGCGCGTGAGATATTGCCGCCGGTAAGTTGCAGTACGTTCTTGAGATAGGTTTTCTCAAACTCTTCCTTTGCTTCAGTCAGCGGCTTGAGCAGCGCGTCTGGTGATGTGCCCATAGAGGGCAAGAGATCCGGCGTAATCATGTCTTGGCGCGTCATGACGGTGGCCTTTTCAATGACATTTTCCAATTCGCGGACATTTCCGGGCCAGGGATGTGTGACCAGCCGATTGAGGGCGGCCGGTGTAAAGCCGCGCAAACCTTTATTCGCCCGTTTCGCACTCGCGGTCAGGAACTGTTGGGCCAACAAGGGAATATCATCTCGGCGGTCACGAAGCGGCGGGATAAACAACGGGACGACAGAGATGCGGTAGTACAGATCGTTCCGGAATGACCCGTTCTTGACCGCTTCGCCGAGGTCTTTATTGGTTGCGGCGATTATCCGTACATCGATCTTCGTTGAGATTTCAGAACCCACTTCGCGGACTTCCCTTTCCTGCACGGCCCGCAACAGTTTGACCTGCATCGAGAGCGGCATTTCGCCTATCTCGTCGAAAAAGAGTGTGCCGCCGTTGGCGCTTTGAAACAGGCCTCGCTTGGCGCCATGGGCGCTGGTAAATGCGCCGCGCACGTGTCCGAAGAGTTCAGACTCAAAGAGCGTTTCGGGAATGGCCGCGCAATTGAGGGCGACAAACGGCCCTTTACTCCGCCGGCTGTTCGAATGGATGACGCGTGCGAACACTTCTTTGCCGGTCCCGGTTTCTCCGAAGAGGAGAATGGTCGCGTCGGAGTCTGCCACCTGCACCACTTGTTGGAGTAAGCGTTGCATCGCGGGACTCCGCGCGACGACGTTTTCCATGCCATACAATTCGTTGACGAGAGTCTTGAGTCGCTGGATCTCTCCTCTCATCCGTTGCGGAGAGAGCCCGTCTTCGATCTTGGCTTTGAGTTCCTTGTCATCGAACGGTTTGGTGAGATATCCGAAGGCCCCCCGCTGCATGGCTTCCACGGCATTGGGGATGCTGCCGTGGGCTGTCAGGATGATGACCGGAAGGTCTGGATGAATCCGCAGCAGTTCCTCCGTCACATCTAATCCGTCTTCGCTACCCAACCGGAGATCGGTAATGGCGAGGTCGAACCGGTCTTTCTTGGCTGCGGCGAGGGCTTCATGCCCGGTGGTGCAGCCTGTGACGGCAAAACCCATGGCGGTCAACCGCATCTTCACAAGATGTAACAGTCCCTCTTCATCGTCGACTACGAGAATATGTTCTTTTTCCATGAAACTCCTTCTACGGTGTCGTTGGTTCCGGCGCAGTCGAAGGCGGTACAACCGTCGATGGGGGACGGATAGGACGAACCTTATCCCGCATTTCCTGGTCGATGCGCTTCAATGTCTCCAATTGGCTCGTCAATTCCTCTATTTTCCTCTCTCGATCCATCAGCTGCTTTTTTAGGGACAGCACGCTGCCTGTTTTGGTCGAACCTCTTGCGGTGTCTTGCTTGCCGCTTAAGGCCTCGATCTTCCGTTCGCGCTCGGCTAGATACTGCTGGAGGCTTTCCAGGGATTGGGCATCGGCATCCTTCATGACCCGCAATTGCTGGATGGCCAGCTCTTTGTCAAGCAAGTTCCGCACCAGCCGATCTGAGGCCTGAGCCAGGATCGCCTGACTTTCCGAAATGGCCGGGGCCGCCATGACCGATTGGAACCAGGATTGCTCGACAGGAGCGGCGTGATGCTCGAGCAGTTGTATCCAGAGCTTGCTGGAGGAGGCCAGCTGACTCTTGGGCGCGACGGCGATCACCTTCTCGAAGTACTTCGAGGCGCTATCTCGACTTTCGTAGAGCCCCAGCAGAGCGCGCGTAAAGTAGACATGGTCGCAGGAATTCCGCTCGGCACATTTCGGGGCAAGCGCCTCCTGTTTTTTCGCCAACGCATGGAGGGATTTTGCCTCTTCCGTATCCACCGTGAAGTAGGGCTGCGAAAATTGCGGGGCTGACGACCATGCCGCGCATCCAGCGAGGAACAGACAGGATAAGACTCCCGAGGTGAAGCCTCGGTGGACAGCCTTCATGCCGTTTCTCCCGGTTTCGTGAGGCGCAGAATAAATCGTACAGTCGTTCCCTTCTTGGTTTCGCTTTCGATCCAAATCCGTCCTCCGTGTGCTTCGACCACTTTTTTTGCCAGTGCCAACCCGAGGCCACTCCCCGGTGTAGCATGTTGGGCCTTCGTGCGTCCTTGATAAAAGCGTTCGAAGATAAAGGGGAGGTCTTCGGCCTGAATGCCGGGTCCTCCATCGGTCACGCTCACCTCGAGGACTCCCGCTTTCGGGTCCGCCTTCATGAGTGCCTTGACAATGCCCCCTTCCGAGCTGAATTTCAAAGCGTTTGAGAGCAAATTGTCGAGCACCTGTTCAATTCGAAGCGCGTCCGCTTTGACCCACACACGTTGGACAGGCACTTCCAGCAACAGCTGCACATGCTTGGCATCGGCGAGGAGTTGGACTTTATTGACCGACATATCTGCGACGCGCTTGAGGTCCGTCGGGACAATTCGATACTCCATCATCCCGGCGTCCATCTTGGAAAGATCGAGAATGGTGGAGATGAGGGTGATCAGTCGGCGGCTGCTGTCTGCCATGATGCGTAAGGTCGTACGTTGTTCTTGCAATAAGGGACCGGGAATTTCATCCAACAACAAATGGGTACCTTCTTGGATCGAGGCCATAGGCGTGCGTAATTCATGGGAGACATGGGCGAGAAACTCCCCCTTCATATCGTCCAACTCTTGTAGTTTTGTGCCCATCCAATTTACGGCGTCGACGAGGTCTCGCAACTCGCTGGGGGCTCGAATATTCAGTGACGTGCGGAAATTGCCCTGCCCGATCTGTTTGATATGGGTCTGCAATTGGCGAAGCGGGCGCAGCACCGTGTAGCTCGCAAAGCCGGCGAGCGCAATGCCAAATACGAGCGCAAGCAGAACCAGTTGCTCAGTCACCGCTTCGGCTTGCGTCGCGCTTTCCCGAGACCGGCTGACGCCGACACTGATGCCCGTCTCGTGAAGATCGATAAACTGTTGGAGTCTGGCGCTAATCCGGTCCATTAAGGCGTCTCGCCGACGTTCATAGTCCGCAGGCGGAGGTACTGGAGATGACACGCCGCTCTCCAATTCTGTGCGGAACATCACGAGTCGTTCTTGCTGCAGGTGCCTGGTCTCCTCGAGTAGCTGAATGCCTTGGGGAGTGAGTTCCTGTGTTTCGAGGGTCTGGAGTCCGCGATGGAATTCGTCGACCTCTTCATCGAAATGTTGCAAGAACGTGGCATCTCGTAAGGCCAAATACTTCTTTTCACTATTGAGTTGGGCATAGAGCACGGTGAGCAGATGTTTGGCCGATTCGATCGCCGGGTAATGGTGAGTGGCCATGTTGGCACTCAACGCAGTCAGTTGGCGCAGTTGAAACAAGGCATACAGATTCACCCCTGCCATCACCACGATGATGACAAGGGAGGTCAGAACAGTACGCCAGAAGATGGATAAGCGCACGAACGAACCTCTTTTTCAGCCTTGAGAAGCGATGATATATGTAGAGGCTGTAGGTAATTCCATACACTATTTCCCCTTGTCACTCAAGAAATCTGGCAAACACACTCTCTCATGTATGATCCACCCTTGTGGAAAGCGAAGGGGCTAGGAGGGTTGAGTGGTTTCCAATCAGGAGAGGCGGAAACTCTCCCTTTCCGCCACCGTACTCGTCCCTACTTGAATGGCGAGACAAACCGGCGTTGGCGGCGTGACACCCCATGTAACGATGCAAAAAGATGGCCACGAAACAACAACATGGCTACGGCAAGCGGTGGCGTCAGGAGCAGCCCGAGATACCAGCTGATTGAGGAAGGGATACCCACGTAGTCCAGCCAACCTCCGATGATCGTAAAAGGAAGGACGAGGAGCTGGGAAAAATCCAACCCTGCCCCCCTCCCGACTCGGCTGGAAAGAGAAAAAAACGATTGCAGTCCCATGGGTGAGAGGACGATGGGGATCAGGATCACCGCAAACGGAAGAAACCATTCAATCCAATTTTCAAGGACAAACTCATACGAGGTCTTGAGCACCTCGAGCGGAGAATTATGCCGAACTTGATAGATAATTTCCGGCGCCGGGTTCAGCAACAGAAAAAGGAGCAGAAGCGCTCCGTACGATATGAGCTGCCCAAACGGGTTTGTCTGTATACTCAGGTCGAGAGCCATGAGCGGCAGCCACAGGATGAACCCAATGCCGATGACATCCCAAAAGTAGTGACCGACGCTGCCAAGAATGTCGTGGAACGTGAGTGCCCTTCCATGGCTGATCGATTGCTCGATCAGACTCAGGGTGGCGCCAACCAGGAGCGCATTCACCGCACCAAGCAGAAAACCTCCGACCATGCCGAGCGGTGAGGCAATCTGGGTGGTGAGCACCAGCAGGAATCCAAATCCCACCACGGCCACTATGGTCATCCAGCCGCGGGCAAGGGATTCTCCTGTTTTGCGGAAGGCGTTCCGATAGAGTGTGAGGGTTTCGGTCAGAATGCGTGACATGCAAGACAATAGTCTGTGGGAACTTCTCGGGTCAAGCCGCGCCGCGGCTCTTCGTGGGAGGTTGACTTCCCATATCCTATGATTATGTGAATGGCAACAATACACACGGATGAGCGGAGAGGAATGATCCAATGGACATGAACCGCATGACGATCAAGCTACAAGAGGCGCTCCAGACTGCGTCGTCCCATGCCGCAAGACGAAGCCATCAGGGGATAGATGTGGAGCACCTCCTGCTTGCGTTCGTGGAGCAGGAGGGAGGTCTTGCGTCCTCTCTCCTCGAACAGGCAGGGTTGTCGGTGCCTTCCGTTCGCCAGACTGTGGAGCAGGCACTCGCGAAGCTGCCTCAAGTACAGGGCGCCGGGGCAAGCCCCGGACAGCTCCACATCGCCTCGCGGCTTAGCCAGGTCTTGGCCAAAGCCGAAGACGAACAACGAGTGTTGAAAGACGACTATCTCAGCGTCGAACATGTCATCCTCGCCATGGTCCAGGAAGGGGGCGTCTTCAAGAAACTCGGCCTGACGAAGGAACGGCTCTTGGGCGCGCTGCAACAAATACGAGGGTCTCAACGTGTCACGAGCCAGGACCCGGAAGGCACCTACCAGGCTTTGGAAAAGTATGGCCGTGACCTGACCCGGCTGGCCGGGCAAGGGAAATTGGATCCCGTCATTGGACGCGATGAGGAAATTCGTCGAGTCGTACAAATTCTCTCACGACGAACCAAGAACAATCCGGTGCTCATCGGCGAACCCGGAGTCGGAAAGACTGCTATCGTCGAAGGGCTTGCCATTCGCATTATCAAGGGGGATGTGCCTGAAGGACTGAAGAAGAAGCGCGTCATCACCCTCGACATGGGATCGTTGGTGGCCGGCGCAAAGTTTCGCGGCGAGTTCGAAGAACGGTTGAAAGCGGTTCTCAAGGAGGTACAGTCGTCAGAGGGACAAGTCTTGCTCTTTATCGACGAACTGCATACGGTCGTGGGAGCGGGCGCGGCGGAAGGGGCCATGGATGCCGCCAATCTGCTCAAGCCCATGCTGGCCCGCGGCGAATTGCATTTGATCGGCGCGACGACGCTGGATGAGTATCGGAAACGTATTGAAAAAGATGCTGCGTTGGAACGGCGGTTCCAGACGGTATTGGTCGATCAGCCGACGGTGGAGGATACCATCTCGATTCTGCGCGGACTGAAGGAGCGCTACGAGGTGCACCATGGCGTGCGCATTAAAGACGCCGCACTGGTCGCTGCGGCGAAACTCTCGAATCGCTATATCGCCGATCGCTTCCTCCCGGACAAAGCCATCGATCTCGTCGATGAATCGGCGGCCCGGCTGCGTACGGAAATCGATAGTTTGCCGGCGGAACTCGACGAAGTCTCACGCAAGGTGATGCAGCTGGAGATTGAGCGGGAGGCCTTGCGGAAAGAACAGGATCAGGCCAGTCAGGCGCGGCTGGCGACCCTTGAGCTGGAGTTAGGCGAGAAGCAACGCGACCTTGTGTCGCTCAAGACGCGCTGGGATTCCGAAAAAGCCTCGGTGGCACGGCTACGCAAGACTCGCGAAGCGATGGAAGAGGTGAAGCATGCGATGGAACGTGCGGAACGGGCCTACGACCTGAATCGCGTGGCGGAGCTGCGATACGGGGAGCTGCCTCGCCTTGAGCGGGAACTGGCGTTGGAGCAAGAGCAGCTCGGTAAGAAACAGGGCGAAAGCCGGTTGCTCAAAGAAGAGGTCGATGAAGACGACATCGCGGCTATCGTGAGTCGCTGGACAGGAATCCCCGTCTCCCGGCTGGTCGAAGGTGAAACGGAGAAACTCTTAAAGCTGAGCGAGCTGCTCCATCAGCGAGTGGTCGGTCAGGATGAAGCGGTGCAGGCCGTCGCAGATGCGGTCCTCCGCGCGCGCTCCGGCATCAAAGACCCGAATCGGCCCATTGGTTCGTTTCTCTTTCTCGGTCCGACCGGCGTCGGGAAAACCGAGTTGGCGCGGACTCTTGCCGCGACGCTCTTCGATGACGACGCCAACTTGATTCGGATCGATATGTCCGAGTACATGGAGAAACACACGGTGGCCCGTCTGATCGGGGCCCCGCCAGGCTATATCGGCTACGAAGAAGGTGGACAATTGACTGAAGCCGTCCGGCGGCGTCCGTTCTCCGTCATCCTATTCGACGAGATCGAAAAAGCCCATCATGACGTCTTCAATGTCTTGCTCCAAGTGTTGGACGACGGACGATTGACGGATTCTCAGGGCCGAACCGTCGATTTCAAAAACACGGTGTTGATCATGACGTCGAACATCGGCAGCCCGCAGATTCTTGAGGCGCAGCAACGGCATGCCTCTTATGACGAGGTCAGTTCCCTCGTGATGGCGGAACTGCGAGAACACTTCCGTCCGGAATTCTTGAACCGCGTCGACGAGACGGTGGTATTCCATGCTCTGGAGACGGAGCAGCTCACGAAGATCGTAGAGATTCAACTCGAGCGGTTGCGGGCACGCTTGACAGAGCGACGAATCTCCCTGTCCGTGACGCCGGCGGCCTTATGGTATCTGGGTGAGCGGGGTTACGATCCGGTCTATGGGGCGAGACCCTTGAAGCGATTGATTCAACAGGAGATTGAAACGCCGATGGCGCGTCAGTTGGTCAAGGGTGATTTGCGCGATGGAGATACGGCGTCCGTGGACCTGAAGGACCAGCAGATCGTCATCGTACCGACGGTCACTGACTAACAGACGGAATACTGGTCTATCTGGTTCATCTGGTTGGTCTGGTCTATCTGGTTGGCTAAGAGTCGATCTTACTCAACGGAGCAACAAGACAGACCATACAAACCAAATAGACTAGATGAATAAGATGCTTCAGCCGAGGACGACCGACCCGCCTTTCACATCTTGCGTCGTACCGCTGGCACGGAGCTTGTCGATTTTCCATTCGGTGGGAGATACCTGGATCACGTGGCCTTTGATCGTATGGAACTCCCCTTTCGTGAAGGCCACTATGTCAGGCGCCTTCACGTCCATCTGTAAGATGACGGTTCCCGAGGCCAGATGTGTGAGCAATAGATTCTTCGGGGTCTTATTCAGTTCATAGGCGCGTCGTTCGTTGATCATCAGAGTGCTGTCGACGAGTTTTGCCGTCACTTTTCCGCCTGCGTCGAACAACGCAAAGTTCACGAGTAAGGTGCCTGTCGTCGGTTTCAGCGCCACCTGAATCTGCGGGACGCCCTCGATTTCAATCATGCCGTCGGTGTTGCGGTAGAGATTCGAACCCACTTCCACGTCCATGTAGGGCCTCATTTCACTACAATCGGAGAAACATCCATTAACCCGCATTATTCATGACGGTTCGTCGTCCCCCACCCACCCATCCCTCCCCCATATTATGGGGGAGGGTGAGAAAGGGGGCGTGTTCCCTCGTGAGGCGTCCCTCGACAGGTCTCGGGACGCCCTGAGCCCGTCGAAGGGCGTATCTCGTGTGTCCAAGGAATGTTTAATGCGCAATTCTCGATGTTCAATTGAACATTCAACATTAAACATTGAGCATTACGGGAAAAGTGTTCATGAATGATGCGGGTTAAGACTTCTTGATGCGATCCAGAATCAGTGCGACACAGCCGCCGAGCAGTCCCCCTCCCAGTATGGTCGTGAACAGCTCGAACAATTTGAGTCCCCACACGGACCCCTGCGTTTGCATGGCTTCCCGAAGGCCGCCTTGCAGCATGATCACGGCCAGCGCCATGGTAGCGCCGACAATGAACCACCAGAGAAAGACTTTCAGGGTCGACCCCACAGGAGATCCTCAAAACTCCATCCGCCGGTCGAGACTGCGGTATTGAATCGCTTCCGCCACATGCAGCGGCTCAATCTTGTCAGAGCCCGCGAGATCGGCAATGGTTCTCGCCACGCGCACAATGCGCCCATGGGCCCGAGCAGACAATCCGAGTTTGGTCAGCGCTTGTTCCAGGAGCTCCTGAGACGGCCTGTCCAAGCCACAATACCGCTTCAACAGCCGCGGCTTCAACTGAGCATTCGATTGAATCCCGTCTTGACGATACCGATGGCGCTGCCGATCACGTGCCGCCAGGACGCGCGACCGAATCGTGGCGGAACTTTCCGGCATGGGACCGTGATCGTGCAAGTCTCGCACAGAGACAGGCGGGACCTCGATGTGAATGTCGAGTCTGTCTTGAAGCGGTCCCGACAATTTGGCTCGATAGCGGCGAATTTGGTGCGGGGTGCAGACGCATTCACGCGTGCGATCCCCATAGTATCCGCAGGGACAGGGATTCATCGCGGCAATCAACATGAATCGCGCAGGGTAGCGGAGCGAGCCGCTGGCCCTGGTCAGGGTCACATGCCCGTCTTCCAATGGTTGCCGCAATCCGTCCAGGACGGGACGGCGAAACTCCGGGGATTCGTCCAAGAACAACACGCCATTGTGCGCCAAGGATACTTCTCCCGGCCGGGGAACTGTTCCGCCTCCGATGAGTCCGGCATCGGAAATACTGTGGTGCGGAGCGCGAAAGGGACGGACCGTTAGCAGTGGATGATTGGCCGGTAACTGTCCGGATACGCTATGGACGCGGCTCGTTTCGATCGCTTCTTCCGGCTCCATGAGGGGCAGAATCGTCGGGAGACGTTTGGCCAACATGGTCTTGCCTGATCCGGGCGGTCCTACCATCAAGAGATTGTGGCCTCCGGCTGCGGCGATCTCCAGGGCG
>Ga0334722_10007846_pt1 | contig 10286 bp, 7 predicted proteins | sample C3_bottom_MG_FD_207210 | JGI IMG/M metagenome (GOLD analysis project Ga0334722, IMG submission 207210) | Sediment microbial communities from Yellowstone Lake, YNP, Wyoming, USA - C3_bottom | ecosystem: Environmental > Aquatic > Freshwater > Lake > Sediment | place: USA: Wyoming | collected... | reverse complement strand
GGTCGCGGTCGCACTCGCGCGCGCGGGCGCCGACGTCGCAGGGCTGTCGCTCGAGGACGCGCCGGAGACCGAGAGCGCGATCCGCAACCTCGGGCGACACGTCCTGATGCTCACAGGCGATACTGGCGACCCGGCAGACGTCGAGCGGCTCGCGGAGGAGACCGCCGCGCGCCTGGGCGGTATCGACATCTGGGTCAACAACGCGGCCGGGCTCCTCGTCAAGCCGCTGATCGAGACAACGGACGACGACTGGCATGTCCTTCTCCGGGCGAATCTGCACGGCTACTTCTACGGCTGCCGAGCCGCTGCACGGCAAATGGTCGCGCAGGGGCGGGGCGGGCGGATCGTCAACATCAGCTCTGCCGCTGACGTCCAGCCGCTCGCCGATCTCACGGCCTACATCACCGCGAAGGGCGGGATCGTGGCGCTCACGAAGACGCTCGCGCTGGAGCTCGGGCCGCACGGCATCACGGTCAACGCGCTCGCACCCGGCGCAACGGAGACGCCGCTGAACCAGCGTGCCTACACGCCCGAGGTGCGCCGCGCCTACGAGCAGCGGGTTGTGCTCGGCCGCATCGCCGCGCCGGAGGAGATCGCAGACGCCGCCGTGTTCCTCGCGTCCGACGCGGCTCGGTACGTCACGGGTCACGAGCTGCTCGTCGACGGGGGCCTCGTCATCAACGGTACCGTCGGCCACGCTCGAGACTGAGGTCTGCATGCCGAACGAGCGGATTGCGAGCATCGACCAGGTTGCGCTCGTCACGCAACGACCGGCGGTCGACATCCGTGTCTACGGCGGCATCGAGTTGCGGCTCTACCCGGACCGTGGCCTCGACATCGGAGCCGCATGGTTCCGCGGCTTCCCGCTCGCCTGGATCTCGCCTGTCGGGGAGGGAGGAACCGACGCTGGCAACTGGCGCGACGCCTGGGGCGGCGGCCTGGTCACCACCTGTGGCCTCGACAACGTCGGCGCGCCGTCGGAGGGGATCGGACTCCACGGGACGTACACGTTCCTGGCTGCCGACGATCTGAATGCGGTGCGTAGCGAGTCCGAGGTCGTCTGCAGGGCGAGGATCTCAGATCCGCGCGGGCTTCAGGTCGAGCGCACGATCCGGACTCGGATCGGGGAGGGGCGGGTCGAGCTGGTCGACAGAACGCTCAACGTCGCCGACGAACCGCTTCCCGCGCCGCTGCTGTACCACGTCAACCTGGGTTGGCCGCTCTGGGACGACGCTGCGCGAGTCGAGACGGACGCCGCCGAAGTCGTCCCGCGCGACGACGACGCCGCACCGCACGACTGGAGTGCAGCGCCCGCACCGGAGGAGATTCGCGAGCGGGTGTGGGAGCACGTCGGCGCAACGCTGGCTTCGGTGGTGAACGAGCCGCTGGGCCTTCGCGTCGGGATCTCGTCGACTCTGCCGCGCATGTGGCAGTGGGTGGATCCGACACCCGGCTACTACGCGCTCGCGATCGAGCCGGCAAATTGCTCGGTCCTCGGCCGTGCGAAGGACCGCGCCGAGGGACGCCTCCCCGTGCTCGGAGCGGGAGAGGAGCGCACGACCAGCCTCGTCGTCACCGCGGAGGTGGCGTGACCCACGACCCTTGGAGGTAAGGCGTTGAAACTCGGACTCATGACCGCGGCCTTCTCGAGACTCTCACTGGAGAAGGTTGCCTCGTGGTCGGCCGCAAACGGCTACGAGATGCTGGAGATCGCCTGCTGGCCGGGAGCCGGCGCGGAACGTCGCCGCTACTCGGGTGTCTGTCACATCGACGTCGAACGCCTCGACACCGCTCGCGTGCGCGACGTACTCGACCGGAACGGCCTCGAGATCTCGTCGCTCGCCTACTACCCCAACAACCTGCACCCGGATGCGGCGGCGCGGCGAGCGGCCAACACGCATCTCAAGCGGGTGGTCGATGCGGCGGCGAAGCTAGGTGTGCCGACCGTCGGCACCTTTGCCGGCCGCGACAAGACGAAGAACGTCCCCGACAACTTCCGTGAGTTCCGGAAGGTGTGGCCGCGGCTGGTGGCGTACGCCGAGTCGAAGGGCGTCCGCATCGCGATCGAGAACTGCCCCATGATCTTCTCCTGGGACGAGTGGCCCGGCGGCACGAACCTCGCCTCCACCCCCGCCGCTTGGGACGAGATGTTTTCGATCGTCCCGTCCGCGAGCTTCGGGCTGAACCTCGACCCCTCCCACCTCGTCTGGCTGATGGTCGACTACGAGCGGGCGGTGCGCGACTACGCCTCGCGCATCCTTCACGTCCACGCGAAGGACATGGAGATCGACCGCGACGGCCTCTACCGCAACGGCACGATCTCGCTCGGGATGGGCTGGCAGATCCCACGGCTACCGGGCCTCGGCCAAGTCGACTGGGGCCGCTTCCTCGGTGCGCTCTATCGAGCGGGGTACGACGGCGTCGTCTCTGTCGAGCACGAGGATCGCTCGTTCGAGAAGACGCAGGAGCTGGTCGAGCGCGGCTTCCTGATCGCGCGCGACGCCCTTCGGCCGTACCTCCATTGAGGACATGACTCACCTCTGACCCCGGCCGTGACCGATGCGGACACGAGCGAAATGGCCAGACGCGATGGCCGCCGCCCCGATCAACCCGGTTGGCGGAACGTTCCGCGTGTGGCAATCCGCGCCACGAGCTGCCTTGATCAGAGGGCCGAACGGGCCATGGCTGGGGTCAGAGGTGGGACATGGCTTGCCGACGCCGGACAACAACCGATGCTGAGTCGGCTCCTCGACGACCGCCGAGTGCAGCGACTTGAGGTCGTTCCCGCGCTTGCCCGTCGCAACGCGTAGGCCGTCAGAGGGCCGCGAACCCGTCGAGCGCCGCACGCTCACGTGCTCACGACCTTCTGACGACCGCCTCGGCTTCCATCGTCAAGCTCGAAGTCCTCCTCTTCGGGTCGGGTCACGCGTGGACTGAACCGGGTCGAGTGCGACCACCCAATTTGGTCGTGACATCCGAGACGCGCCGGAATAGGCTCCCCCGAGGTGAGCGGCCGCCTCGACGACGAGAAGCTCGAGACGCTGCGAAGCTGGGGAACCGGCCTCGCGGCGGAGGGACGGGACGAGCTTCGCGCGGCGGGCAAGGCGATTCTCATCCTGATCGAGGAGATCGAGCGACTCCAAGTCGACGTGTGGCACACGCACGAGACGCGTCCGGCGGAATCCCCACCCGAGCCCTCACCTGCACGCAGCGACCGCGACACGCCGGAGCCGGAGCCGGAGCCGGAACCTGAACCAACCCGGACGCTCGATACGACGCTGCGCGGACGCGTCCGCAGATTTCTCCAACCGCGCTCGGTCGACACCCCGTAGCCGGTTGTCCACACTGTCCCCACAGCTGGGGACAACTGGGCTGCCCAGCAGCCGCTGCGGCCTCACCCTCACCAACAGAGCGGGCGCCGTTGACGCGCGCAAGTCAACAATTCGAGAGATTCACAGTGCGCACCCTGTGCGCACATTGCAGGCCGGGCTTCTGAGCACCCCACATCGTGCGTGCAAGTGGCGTAGGATCGCCGGTAAGTCGCCGCGCGAGCTTCGCGACCTCGTCCTGCTCGTGGGAGGACGGGCCGGCCGTCGGCGCAGAAACAGCCGTCAAGGCAGAAGGGAGAACAGCATTGAGCAAGCCGTTCAAGGGCACGGTCAACATCGACATCAGGGACTCCGAGCCCGACTGGGAGCCGTTCGAGCCGCCGAAGGCGCCCGACGGCGCGCCGAGCGTGATCTACATCGTGCTCGACGACGTGGGCTTCAGCGCCATGAGCTGCTACGGCGGGCCGATCGAGACGCCCAACATCGACCGGATCGCCGCGGACGGCGTGCGCTACACGCAGTGGCACACGACGGCGCTCTGCTCCCCGACCCGCTCGTGCCTGCTGACCGGGCGCAACCACACGCGGAACAGCATGGCCTGCATCACCGAGGCGGCGATCGGGTTCCCGAACGCGAGCGGCACGATCCCGCCGGAGAACGGCACGCTCTCGGAGATCCTCGGCGAGCTGGGCTGGAACACCTACATGGTCGGCAAGTGGCACCTGTGCCCCGACGACGAGATGAACCTCGCCTCAACCCGACGCAACTGGCCGAGCGGCAGAGGCTTCGAGCGCTGGTATGGGTTCCTCGGGGCTGAGACGAGCCAGTGGTACCCCGACCTCGTGTACGACAATCACCCCGTCGACCAGCCGCGCTCGCCCGAGGAGGGCTACCACCTCACCGAGGACTTGACCGACAAGGCGATCGAGTTCATCCGCGACGCGAAGGCGATCGCGCCGGAGAAGCCGTTCTTCCTCTACTACGCGCCCGGCGCGTGCCACGCCCCGCATCACGCTCCGAAGGAGTGGATCGAGAAGTACAAGGGCCGTTTCGACATCGGCTACGAGGCGATGCGTGAGCAGACGCTCGCCCGGCAGAAGCAGCTCGGGCTCATCTCGTCCGACACGGAGCTGCCGCCGATCAATCCGATCGGAACGGCCGAGACTCGCACCGGCCCCGAAGGCAAACCGTTCCCGATGATGGACACCACCCGCCCCTGGGACTCACTGTCCGCCGAGGAGAAGCAGCTGTTCACCCGCATGGCCGAGGTCTACGCGGGCTTTCTCGCGCACGCCGACGACCAGATCGGGCGCCTGCTCGGCTTCCTCGAGGAGTTCGGCTGGCGCGAGAACACCGTCGTCATGCTCGTCTCCGACAACGGCGCCTCGGGCGAGGGCGGCCCGAACGGCTCGGTCAACGAGATGAAATTCTTGAACGGCATCCCGGACAACGTCGAGGACAACCTGCCCTTGCTCGACGATCTCGGCGGCACGAAGACCTACAGCCACTACCCGAACGGCTGGGCGATGGCGTTCAACACGCCGTTCAAGATGTGGAAGCGCTACGAGTTCAACGGCGGCACCAGCGACCCGTGCATCATCTCCTGGCCGGCCGGCATGAAGGCCCGCGGCGAGATCCGCGAGCAGTACCACCACGCGATCGACCTCGTGCCGACGGTCCTCGACGTGCTGGGCGTCGAGGCGCCCGAGACGATCAAGGGCCACGTGCAGAGCCACTTCGACGGGGTCAGCATGCGCTCCAGCTTCGACCACCCGAAAATGCCGTCGGCGCGGGCGACCCAGTTCTACTCGATGCTCGGCTCCCGGGCGATCTGGCACGACGGCTGGAAGGCAGTGACGAACCACCCCACGATCGCGGGGTGGAGCAACTTCAACGACGACGAGTGGGAGCTGTACCACACCGACGTCGACCGCTCCGAGCTGCACAACCTCGCCGCCGAGCAGCGGGACAAGGTCCGGGAGCTCCAGAACCTCTGGTTCGCGGAGGCGGGTGCCAACGGGGCGTTCCCGCTCGACGACCGCTCTGCGCTCGAGATCATCCTGACCCCGCGGCCGGTCCTCTCGCCGCCTCGTGATCGGTATGTCTACTTCCCGGACACGGCAGACGTCCCCGAGTCGCAGGCGGTCAACGTCCGCAACCGCTCCTACGCGATCGGTGCGCTCGTCGACATCCCCGCCCCGGGTGCGGAGGGCGTGCTGTTCGCACATGGCTCGCGGTTCGGCGGGCATTCCCTGTACGTGAAGGACAACCGGCTGCACTACGTCTACAACTTCGTCGGCATGACCGAGGAGCACGTCGTGGCGACCGAGGACGTCCCCACCGGCGAGAAGCTGATCCTGTCGGCGTCGTTCGACAAGGACGGCGAGGACCCGCCGGGCGTCACCACGGGCCTGCTCTCGCTCTGGCACGGGGACACGAAGGTGGGCGAGGGCCGCATCAAGACGCAGCCCGGCAAGTTCATGCTCGCCGGAGAGGGCCTCTGCATCGGACGCGACAGCGGCGCCGGTGTGACCGACGACTACTCCGGCGAGGAGCCCTGGCGCTTCACCGGCGGAACGATCCGTCGCGTCGCGATCGACGTCAGCGGCGAGCCCTACCTCGACCTCGAGCGCGAGGCTCAGGCGATGCTGATGCGGGAGTAAGCGACGGAAGCAGAGAACTCGGGCGCGGTCGACGCCGTGCCCCCAGCAAGGGAGGAGACCCGAAATCGCAAATCAGGCAAGCGAGACTCCGGTCCTCGACCTGCTCGCGAGCATGACCGCGGACTCGATCGAGGCGTCGAGCCTCGACTCGGAAACGCTGATGCTCGTGCGCATCGCCGCGCTCGTGGCGGTCGATGCCCCGCCGGCCTCGTATCTCATGAATCTCGGCGCCGCGAGCGAGCTCGATATCGACGCCGACCAGGTGCGAGGAGTCCTTGCCGCGGTCGCCCCGATCGTCGGCACGGCCCGTGTCGCGTCGGCGACGGGCAAGATCGTGCGGGCGCTTGCGCTCGGCATCGAGATCGCCGAGCTCGAGGCGGAGGCCGAAGCAGCCGAGTAGCCGGTCGGCGAGCGCCGTCCTCTTCCCGATGTCCGGGAGGGGACGGCGTTGCCGATGCGTCAAGAATGGCTGCGCGATCCTGTTTCTGATCGCCGTGGCGAGTGGAGGGGGGACAGTCAGAACGTGTCGACGAGCGTCGATTCTCGGGCAGCTACGGTCCTGACCGTACCGGACGCGCCGCCGGGTTTCATCTCCTGGCGAAGCCGACCGGGGCGGTCTGCAACCTCGACTGCTCCTGCGACCACTTCGTCGAGCCTCGCTACCGGCTGGGCAACATCAAGGAGCAGCACATGCTGAAGCTCGTCGCCTCGCAGCAGCAGCGGCAGTTCGGGCTCGAAAAGCGCAACACGTTGCCTCGCTACTGCCTCGAATGCGACGTGCGCTTCGCCTGCCACGGCGGCTGCCCCAAGGACCGCTTCATCACGACGCCCGACGGCGACCCCGGCCTCAACTACCTCTGCGCGGGGTTCAAGGACTTCTTCCACCACGTCGACGGGCCGATGCACACGATGGGCGAGCTGCTGCGGCAGAACCGCGCCCCCTCCGAGATCGTGCAGCTCTACGCGGCCGAGGACGCGAAGCGCGGGCGCAACGACCCGTGCACCTGTGGCAACGGCAGGAAATGGAAGCATTGCCACGGCGCCGCGCCTTCGGTCGCAGACGGTGCGACGTGATCGAGCCCGCTCAGCTGCGAAGGTTCGAGCGCAAGCTCATGGCTCGCTCTAGGGGCCTGTCCGGAAAGTGAACCAGGGCGCCTCACCGGCGTCACGGGCTGCGATGCTGCGTCCTCGGTGGCGCCGATATGCCTGCATATCGGCGCTCCCTGCGTCCTTGCCTCGCAGCCCGTGCCGCCTGTCATCCACCGTGGCCACTTTCCGGACAGGCCCCTAGGCACCCTGTGGCGCGGGGCTCGTGCCCGTCTCACCTGGGGTCTCTGGGCGCTGCTCGGCCTCGAAGCGTGCGATTTCCGGGCTAGTCTGCACGCCCTCTCTGCGGATGCGCAGGTCGTAGAAGAGCAGCGCGATGGTGATCCCGGCGGCGGGCAGCACGAACACGTAGACGAGGGCGGACACGAGGTTGATGAAGCCCAGGGACGCGGAGGTGATGAACATCATCGCGACCCCGATGATCGGCCCGAGGACGGCCACGGTGCCGTTCACGAGCCCGGCGATCGCGAAGACCCGCACCTCGTGGCCGCGCACCAGTTCGCCGCTGCGCTTCAGGCCGGAGGTCCCTCCGCGCTCCTCGATCACGATCGACTGCAGCGTGACGGTCTTGCGGATGAGGTAGACGACGGCGAACGGGATCCCGATCACTGTGACGAGCAAGAGGCCCGCCACGATCGTCATGCGCAGCGTCGCCCATGCGAGCGGGATCAGCGCCGGGACGATGCCGCGGTAGGCGTCGAGTGCGTCGGGCTGCTCGCCGTCGTCGATCCGGTCGAGTGCCTCGGCGCACGCCGCATACACGAGCATGGCGGCGATCAGCGTGGCGAAGGCGCCGAAGAGCAAAGCGGCGAACGCGCCGATCACGGGATCCTCGACCGCCACGTCCGTGAGCGCGGACAACCCGGTCACGCCGAACAGGAGCTTCTGCGCGATCGTTGCAAGCGCTCCGAGCGGGATCGACATCAGCCCGATCCCGATGAACAGCGCGCGCCGGCTGCGGTACACGCGGAACCCCGACCGGTAGATCTCACCGGCGTCGCGGCGCTGCCGGATCGGACGGGCCAGGGCGGGCGACCAGTTCGTTCGGCGCGAGAGCCAGACGGCGAACATCGCAATCGCCACGAGGATCCCGAGCACCAGGAACGGGTTGCGCAGGAAGCGAAGGTAGATGGCAGACCCCTTCGCGACGACCGTGCAGAAGAAGCCGGTTGCGGTGGGCGCGACCGAGCTTGCGGCCGGGACCTGCACACTGTCCGATCGCCATTCCTCGTCGACCCAGGTGATCGGCTTGGTCCACTGGCCCTTGAACGTGGGGCCGGTCGGCCCGCTGTTCGGCCCCGACACCTCTTGCCCCCAGTGTCCGAGGTAGCCGAGCCAGGCGAACGGGTCGTCCGAGCCCGTCGCCTCCGACGGCACCACCACGACCTGCGTCTGTTCGTAGCGGGTCGGCTCGCGTGTGTCGTCACAGCCGAACCCGGTCTGCGCGCTGTGCCCCAGATACAGCGACTGGACGAACTGGTTGGAGTGCGAGCCCGCGCCCGGGTACACGACCGGGTGCCCGCCGCGCTTCTCGAGCTTCTCGTCGTCCCAGGTCGCGCTCTCGGCTCCCTCGTGCTGCGAGTAGCCGACAAGCGCAGGGGTCTGGCCGAGCGCCCCCTCCGCCGTGGGGGCGTCGAAGACCAGCTGGATCATCTCCCAGTCGCTCTCGTGCTTGTTGTTCCAGTCGTTGAAGGGGTAGTAGAACCAGTACTGGAGCGCGAGCTTCCCCTGCTCCTCGACGATATGCGCGTAGGCCGTGGTCGGCTTGCCCGCTGCGATCCGGTTGAACCACTGCTCGTAGCTGCAACCCGCGTCAAGAGGGCTCCCCGGGAAGTCGAGCCAGTACCCATCACCCTTCCCGTACAGGTCCGCGGCAGTCGGCGCCCCCTTTACGACCGCGCCATCCGGCCCGAGCAGCACGACGTCGGACTGCCCGAGCACCGTCTCCACCGGCACCGGCCGGTAGGGCTCGCCAGTGCCCGCGCACGGCTCATGCTGCTTGAGCCCGACCACCGGCGCGTACTTCTCGGCGAGCTGCTGCTCGGCGCCTTCGGCGCCGAGGGCCGCGGCGGGAACGAGCAACGCCGCGAGGCTGGCAATGGCAAGGGCTGCGCGGACGCTCATTCCCGCGATCCTAGGAGGCTACTCGGTCGGCGCTCGCGCCAACCGAGTAGCGACACCCATCTGGGCGATGTCGAGGTACAAGCGTGACCAAGCTTGACTACAGCAGCCGTGTTGCAGGTCCACACGCCTCGCGGCTCGCTGGCAGCAGCGGGCATATACTCGTCGCTTGCGACGCACCGACCTGATCGCGCCCGTGCAGCGTCTCCGCGTCGCGATGGCGTGCTTGTAACTCTCAGCGTGCCGCGATGAACGTCGTCTGGGCGGTCCTCATCACCGCCGCCGTGACCGCGGTGGCGGTTACGGCGATGCTGCTCGTGCGCCGTCGGGCGCCCGACGGTAGCGGCTTCGCGGACGGCGATCGTGCCGCCGGGGTCTTCGGCGTGCTGGCAACCGGGTTCTCGGTGCTCCTCGGATTCATCGTCTTCCTCGCCTTCACGAGCTACGACCAGTCGCGGAGCGGCGCCGAGCAGGAGGCCCTCGTGCTCGTGCAGCAGGTCGAGAACGCGCAGTTCCTCCCGCGGCCGGTTGCCGGCGAGCTGACCGGGGAGCTCGTGTGCTACGCACGATCGGTCGTCAACGACGAGTGGGACAGGATGCGCGCGGGCACGCAGGGAGATGCGCTCAACCCGTGGGGTGTGGAGCTGTTCCGGACGCTCCAGACGGTGCAGCCGCGGACCGCGAGCCAGCAGTCCGCCTACGACAAGTGGCTCGACCAGACATCCACGCGGGAGGAAGCGCGTCGCGATCGCATCCACGGCGCTGTGGGCGTGATCCCGACCACCCTCTGGATTGTGCTGTTCTTCATCGCAGGCGTGATCTTCGTGTTCATGCTCTTCTTCGCCGACAGCGGCGAGCGTGCGGTCGTGCAGGGCATGTTGATGGGGTCGGTCGTCTCGGTGATGGCCGCGCTGCTGCTCTTGCTGTGGTCGCTCGACGCTCCATTTCATGGCGGTGTGGGCGGGCTGCAACCGGTCGCCATGGAGCGGTCGTTGCGGATGGTCGACAAGGCTCTGAGTGCAGTCGGCAGGCGGGTGCAGCTCCCCTGCGACGCGCTCGGGAACCC
>Ga0334722_10007845_pt1 | contig 10286 bp, 9 predicted proteins | sample C3_bottom_MG_FD_207210 | JGI IMG/M metagenome (GOLD analysis project Ga0334722, IMG submission 207210) | Sediment microbial communities from Yellowstone Lake, YNP, Wyoming, USA - C3_bottom | ecosystem: Environmental > Aquatic > Freshwater > Lake > Sediment | place: USA: Wyoming | collected... | reverse complement strand
CCCTCGCGCGGCCGCCGCAGGTGCTCATCGCCGACGAGCCGACCCTCGGCCTCGCGCCGCTCGCGGCTGAGGAGGTCATCCGCGCGCTCGGTGAGATTCGCGATCTCGGCTCTTCGATCCTGCTCGTGGAAGAGAAGGCCCGAGAGGTGATGGCACTCGCCGACGTCGTCGCGTTCATGGAGCTCGGCCAGGTCGTCTGGGTCGGTCCGCGCGATCAGGCGGACGAGGAGCGGCTCGCTGCCGCCTACCTGGGCGGCGGCCCCGACTGAGCCACCTTCGAGTCGTGACGCGCGCGCTCGTCGTGGCACTGCTTCTCGTGCTGTGCTCGCCGCACGCTGGGGCGGCCCAGCCCGCGGTGGCCACGACGATCAAGGTGGGGGGGATCGCCGACGTCGAGCTGTTCGGGGGTACCGAGGCGGGCGCGCGGGCGCGCTTCGACGCGGTGAACGCCGCCGGGGGCATCGACGGACGCCGGATCGAGTTCCTCGGTGTCGCCGATGACCGCCGCGATGCCTCGGCCACGACCGCCGAGGTGCGCCGGCTGGTCGACGACGTGGGCGTCGATGCTGTCGTGCCCATCGTGACGTCGCGCTTCGCGGACGACGCGACGCTGTCGCGCGCGCGGATCCCCGCCTTCGGCTGGGGGATCGCGGGTGGCTTCTGTGGCAACCGCTGGGCGTTCGCCATCACGGGCTGCCTCGCGCCGCTCCTCCCACGTGAGGTCCCGACGATCTGGGGCGAGCTGGTGGCGGCAGTCGCACGCCAGCACGGCTTCCGTCACCCGACCGCGGCAATCGTCACGGAGGCGGCCGCCGTGCCCCGATCGCTCGTCGAACTCAGGGCGATGGCCCGCGCGGCGGGACTCCGCGTCACCTACGCGAAGGCCGCGCTCGGGACCGGCGAGAGTGCGGCCGCGGGCGTCGACGCGATCGCCGACGCGGTGATGGCGGCCGGGACTCGTCCTCCGAGCGTCGTCTTCTCGGTCGCGGGGTTCACCGCCGTCGGCGCCCTCCAGGACGCGCTCCGGGCTCGGAGCTATCCCGGCGTCATGACGAACCTCGTGCAGTACTCACCCGTGCTCGTCATCGCGGCGCGCGACACGTACGTGCTCACACAGTTCGCCACCCCGGAGAGCGCGCCTCAGAACGCGGCGATGCGGGAGATCCTTGCCGAGCTCGCAACGGTCACGACCGATCCCATCACGCCTTCGATGCTCGCGGGATGGCTGGCCGCGGATCTCTACGTGCGCGCGCTGCGGCGTGCGGGCCCCGGCGCGTCCCCCTCGCGAGTCGCCCGTGTCGCTGCTCGGCTGCGTTTCCGCGTGCCCGACACGGTCGGGTCGACGCGGTTCCCCGAGGCGTTCGTGCGGCCAACCTCGTGTGGCCAGCTCGTGACGAGCGACGCGACCGTGTACACGATCGCCGCGCCCTATCGATGTGCCGACTACGTGAGTGTCGGATGACACACTACGCAGCGCAATGAGGGGATTCATCGCCGCTGTGCTGGTCGTCGTCGGGCTGATCCTCGTTCCCTTCGCGACGGTCGGGGTCTGGACGCAGCGCAACCTGCTCGACACGGAGGCGTTCACCGACCTCTCGGCCGAGGTCCTGCACCAGGAACCGGTCCGCGATGCCCTGGCGAAGCGCCTGGTCGACGAGCTCGTGAAGCGGCAGCCGCTCCTCGGGCTCGGGCGATTCGTCCTCGAGCCCGCGATGCGCGAGGTGCTCGGTACATCGCAGTTCGAGCAGATCTTCCGTCTCGCCGTCTCGGACATGCACCGGCAGCTCGAACGAGGCGACGATCAGCTGGAGCTCAACCTCGACGCGATGCTGCCGATCCTGCGCGGTCTCGTCGCACAGGTCAACGGCGACCTCGCGAACCAGATCCCCGACTCCGCCGGCCTCCCGTCGATCACGGTCGTGCGCAAGCAGCAGGTGCCGCAGGTCTGGTTCGGGGTGCAGGTGACGCGGGAGGCGTCCTGGGTGTTCCCACTGCTGATGCTCCTCGCGTTCGCAGCGGCCGTCGCGATCGCCCACCAGCACGCGCGAACACTCGTCATCGTCGGGTTCGGGGTCGCCGTCGTCTGCCTGCTGTTGGCCCTCGCGCTGCGAACCGGGCGCGACGTGCTCTCCGATGTCACGGGGCCCGAGGTCGACGTCGCGGCGTTCGACGCCGCGTACGACGTCGTCACCGACGCGCTCGTCACGCAGACCCTCCTGCTGGGCGGCGTCGGTCTGGTTGGCGGCGGTGTCGGTGTCGCGCTGCTGCTCCGCCGGAGTGGGCGCACGCGACCGACCACATGGGCGTGACGACTGTGGCCTGGCGCCGGTGCCGGCGAGAGATGTGCCGGACCGCCAGGCGTATGCTGCGGGCATGAAGGCGACGCCGAGGCCCGAACGGCCGCGTGAGGGGCGGCTCCGCCGACCGCTCACGCACGAGCCGTCGCTCGCGACGGCGACCAACAAGGGCGCGCAGCGCCGAGAGCGGGAGTGATGGCCGAGCTGCCGAAGATCATCTCTGTCGACGACCATGTCGTCGAGCCCGGTGACGTCTGGACCAAGCGCCTCCCGGCGAAGCTCCGCGACGTCGGTCCCCGCGTCGTCCGCCAGAAGATCGCGGAGATGACCTTCATCGGCGGCGTGTTCTCGTACCGCGAGGCCGGGCCCAACGAGGACGGCGATTGGTGCGACTGGTGGTTCTGCGAGGACCTCCGGTATCCGATGACTCGCGTCATGGCCGCCGCCGGCTACCCCCGTGACGAGGTGACGGTGTCTCCGATCACGCTCGACGACATGCGCCGAGGCTGCTCCCATCAGAAGGAGCGGCTCGAGGACATGGATGCGAACTGGACCGAAGCCTCGCTCTGCTTCCCGACGTTCCCCCGCTTCTGCGGGCAGACCTTCCTCGAACGCAGCGACCGCGAGCTCGGCGACCTGTGCGTCAAGGCGTACAACGACTGGATGTTCGACGAGTGGTGCGGTGGGACCGATGGTCGGCTCATCCCGCTGCCGATCGTGCAGCTCTGGGATGCCGAGCTGGCCGCGGCCGAGGTCCGGCGCAATGCGGCACGTGGCGGGCACGCGGTCGCGTTCACCGAGATCCCGCCCTTCCTGGGCCTGCCGTCGGTCCACGACGCCGATGGCTACTGGGATCCGTTCTTCCAGGCGTGTTCCGAGACGGAGACGGTCGTGTGCATGCACATCGGCTCGTCCTCGAAGATGCCGTCGACGTCGGCTGACGCACCGCCGGCAGTCGGCTCGACGCTCACGTACATGAACGCGGCGATGTCGCTCACCGACTACCTCATGTCGGGCGTGCTCGAACGCTTCCCCGAGCTCGAGCTGGCCTACTCGGAGGGCCAGATCGGTTGGATCCCGTACGTGCTCGACCGCGCCGACAAGGTCTGGCTCGAGAACCGCGGGTGGGGCGGCGTCGCCGACAAGGTGAAGCGGCCGCCGAGCGAGTCGTATTACCGCGCGGTGTACGGGTGCTTCTTCGACGACCCGCACGGGCTGCACAACATCGAAGCCGTCGGTGAGGACAACATCACGTTCGAGACCGACTACCCGCACAGCGACTCGACGTGGCCCGAGACCAAGGAGGTCGCCGAGTCGCAGGTGAAGAACCTGTCCGACGACCAGATCTACAAGGTCATCCGCGGCAACGCGATCCGGATGCTGCGTCTCCCACTCGACGCGTAGGCGCGGCGGTGGCGTCGGATCCAGCCCGGGACGGCGTCGACGAGCTCAAGCGCGAGGCGGCGATGCGCGCCGTGCACGACGAGGTGGCGTCCGGCATGGTGGTCGGGCTCGGGACCGGGAGCACGGCGATCCATGCCACACGCCGGGTCGGTGAGCTGCTCGCGTCCGGTGAGCTCCGCGACCTCACGGGTGTCCCCACCGCCGTCGAGACTGCTGAAGAGGCTCGCCGTGTCGGTGTCCCGCTGCTTTCCGACGACGTGCCCTGGGAGATCGACGTCACGATCGACGGCGCGGACGAGGTCGATCCGGCTCTGAATCTCATCAAGGGCGGGGGAGGGGCGCTCACGCGCGAGAAGCTGGTCGCGCAGGCGAGCGCACGCGAGATCATCGTCGTGGACGGTTCCAAGTGCACCGAGCGGCTCGGAGCGCGCTTCCCTCTGCCGGTAGAGGTCGTCCGCTTCGGGCTCGCAACGACCTGCGCGGCGATCGAAGCACTTGGTGCTCGCGTCGTGGTGCGTGAGCGCACCGGAGGCGAGCCGTACGTGACCGATCAAGGCAACCCGATCCTCGATTGCCACTTCGGCCCGATCGCCGATGCCGAGTCGCTCGCCGACGAGCTCCAGGCGATGGCGGGCGTCGTGGAGCACGGGCTGTTCATCGGCCTCACGACGGCGCTCGTCGTGGCGCGCCCATCGGGCGTCGAGGTCATCAGCCGGCCCGCAGGCTGACGCTCGGGGCCACGACGAACAGCCGACCCCGCGATGTTGTACGTGTGGCTGCTGTTGCCTAGCCTGGTGGCCCCGTGATCCTCCTCCCCTCGGTCCGCCGCGCCTGCTTCCTCGCGCTCGCCACCACCCTGAGCCTCGGGGTCGGCGTGGCCGCGTCGTTGCCGGCGGGCGCACAGGCCGACCCGTTCGACGCCGACATCGAGCAGGCCCGTGCCCAGGTGGAGCAGGCCCAAGCCGACGCCCACGCCGCCGCGGATCGCCTCGAGGGCACGAGGCAACGCCAGGCCGAGGTCGAGGCGCGCGTCGCCCAGGTGCAGGCTGATGTGGCCCGGCTCCAGGAGGAGATCCCCAAGCTGCGCGCGCAGGTGGACGAGCTCCGTCAGCAGGTGCGCGACCGAGCGGTCGCGCTGTACGCGTCGGGTGGGCCCGCGGCGATGTACGGCCCGATCGCGGTCATTCCCTCCTTGAAGGCCGCCCGTCGCCGGATCCTCGCGGACGCCGCGGCGCGTCGCGACGACCAGGTCATGGAGGACCTGAACGCCACGGCCGCGAAGCTCGCGGAGGCCGAGCGCCAGCTGCGCACCGAGCAGGACGCCCTCGCGCAGGAGCAGGCGAGCCTCGCGGCGGTCGAGGTGCAGCTGACCGCGCAGCAGGCCGAGCTCGACCGGCGCGTCGCCGCTGCCAACGCGGCGCTCGAGCGAGCCAGGACGGTCGGCGCTCTGCGCGCGCGGGGAGAGCCCATCCAGGGCCCGACCGTCCTGAGCGCCGCGCAGATGGCCGGCTGGATCCGCGCCAAGGGCTACGGCACGCGCATCCAGACCAGCATCGATGATCTCGCCCAGATCTACGTCGACGAGGGCAATGCCGAGGGCGTACGCGGCGATTTCGCGTTCGCGCAGTCCGTGATCGAGACCGGCGGCTTCCGCTCGGCGCCCGACAACAACTATGCCGGTCTCGGCTGGTGCGACAGCTGCTCCGGCGGCACGAGGTTCCCGACGCCGCGCGACGGGGTGCGCGCACAGATCCAACACCTCAAGAACTACGCGGATTCGACCTCACGCACGTCGGGTCTCGCCAACCCACCGTCTCCCTACTGGTACGGAACCGACCCTGCCGTCGCGGCGAAGCACTTCGACACCTTCTTCGCCAAGGGCTGGGCGCCGACGTGGAACGACATGGGCCACGGCAACTGGGCGACCGACCGGACGTACTCCGGCAAGGTGATCGGTGTGTACCAGCAGATGGTCACGTTCGCGCGGACCGGGAACCTCTGACCCGAACGCGTTCGCGGTGGAAGACCGCACGGCGCTGGCGACCGGCCGGCGGAGTCTGACAGTCTCCGAGCATGGCCATGCTCATGATCAGGTTCGACCTGCGCGTGCCGGAGTTCGCCTCGACGACGCATGCTGCGCAGTACGCCACATGCCTCGAGATGTGCGAATGGGCCGAGCGATGCGGGTTCGCCGCCGCCGTCCTCTCGGAGCACCACGGCACCGACGATGGATACCTCCCGGCGCCGCTCCCGTTCGCGTCGGCGATCCTGGCGCGCACGAACCACATCCCGGTGAACGTCGCTGCCGTGATCCTGCCGCTCCACGATCCCGTGCGCGTCGCGGAGGAATGCGCGGTGATCGACAACCTCGCGCCGGGTCGGTTGTCGCTCGTCGTCGCGATCGGGTACCGAGCCGCCGAGTTCGAGATGGCCGGCGTGGAGAAGCGCGGGCGCGGCAAGCTGCTCGAGGAGTACGTGGGCGTGCTGCGCGACGCGTGGACCGGAGAGCCCTTCGAGTGGCGCGGGCGCCAGGTCGTCGTCACCCCGAAGCCGGCGACGCCCGGTGGACCCGTGCTCATGGTCGGCGGATCGACGCCGCGCGCGGCGCGGCGCGCGGCGCGACTTCGGTGCGGCTTCTTCCCGGGAAGCGCCGACCCCGAGATCCTCGCCGCATACGAAGACGAGGCCGCGACCGTCGGCTTCACGGAGGGCTTCTGCAACCTCCCGTCGGGCCCCGGCTTCGTGATGGTCGCCGAGGACCCGGACGCGACGTGGGCCAAGATCGGACCGCACGCCCTCTTCGACGCCCAGACGTACTCGTCCTGGCAGGAAGGAACGCACCAGAACGTGACCGACGTCCACGGAGCCGGCTCGTGGGAGGACGTGCGCGCGAGCGGCGTCTATCAGGTGCTCACGCCCGATGAGTGCGTGGCGATGGTGCAGCAGCAGGGCGAGCTCGGCTCTCTGCTGCTCCACCCGTTGATGGGCGGCATCCCGCCGGACATCGCCTGGGAGTCGCTCGAGCTCTTCGAGTCCGACGTGCTCCCTCGGATCGCGTCGTAACCTCTGCTCGTGGCCGCGCTCGAGTTCCCGCCCATCGACTTCGACGACTTCCACCGCGACGAGCTGCCGAAGCGGATCGATGCGGGCAACGGCGCGCTGGCGGCACCCGATCTCGCGGGCGTCGGTACCCTCGGCTTCCGGACTCCCGACGGCGCGGCGTACACGTACGTCCCCGGGCCCGACACGGTGGAGATCTGGTCGACGGATGCCGCCGCCGACACGCTCGTCGAGCTCTCCCGTGACGCGTTCTCCGACTTCGCGAACGAGCTGCGTTCGTGCTTCGGGTTGCTGTACGCGGGCATGGCCGAGGTGTCGCGCGGCGACTTCGGATGGTTCGAGCGCTGGGAGCCGGCGCTGCGCGCGCTGTACCACGGACGCCCGATCCTCGACCTGGCGCATGCCGCGCGTCCGGCCGACCTCGACCGCTCGTTCACGCTGGACGACGATGCCGACGCGATGCGCGAGTTCCTCGACCGCAACGGGTTCCTCCATGTGCGCAGCGTCTTGGGCGCCGACGAGGTCCGGGTGCTCGGCGACGAGGTCGAGCGCCTGCGCGCCGTGGCGACTGCCGACGACGGTGCGTCGTGGTGGGCGACGCAGGCCGACGGCAGCGAGGTCTGCTGCCGGCTGATCTACCTCGCTCGGTCGTCGGACCAGATCGGCGGCCTCGGCGGCGATGCACGCCTCCGTCGCCTGGCTGCGCTCGGCGGTGAGGGCCTCGAGCCCGAGATCGACTGTCTCGACGGTCTCAGCGTCGTCATCAAGAACCCCGACGTCACCGCCGGGCTGTCGGATCTTCCCTGGCACCGCGACTGCGGCCTCGGGGGGCACCCGGTGCTGTGCCCGAGCGTCGCGATCGGCATCCAGCTCGACCGCGCGTCGGCGGAGACCGGCCAGCTCCACTTCGTCGCCGGCTCGCACCGCGGGTCGTCTCATCCCCTGAAGCCGGGCGACGAGGCGAGCCAGCCGGTGAGAGCGATCGATGCCGAGGCAGGTGACGTGACGGTCCACTTCGGCGACGTGCTGCACGCGGCTCCGCCCCCGACGGGCTCGGGACCGTTCCGCCGCGCGATGTACGTCACGTTCACGCGGCCGGAGACGATCGCGTACGTCGGCCCCGGCAACGGCTACAACGACGTTCTCTTCGAGCACGACGGTCAGGTGCACTCACCCGACGAGATCCGGGCAGGTGCATGAGCGCACGACCGCGATACGCAGAGCTGCCCGACGGCTGCGCGTGGGACCTCCTCGACCCCGATCTCGGGTCGCTCGCGCTCCTGACGCCAGAACGTGTCGCCGCCGCGGCGCGCCTCGTGCGCACTGGCAAGCGCTTCTCGCTCGACCTCCCCATCGATCAGCCCGACCCCCCGTTCTTCGGCCGCGAGCCGGTGCAGCACACCGTCTTCGACTACTCCGACACCGTCCTCGACGATCGCCTCGACAACTTCTTCCCGCAGGGATCGACGCAGTGGGATGCGTTCTCGCACTTCGCGCACTCGACCCGGGGGTTCTTCGGCGGCTGCGACAAGGAAGCGATCCGTGAACGCGGCGCCCTCAGCGTCGACGCATGGCATCCGCAGGGGATCGTCGGCCGCGGCGTGCTCCTCGACGTCGCGCGACACGTCGACATCGCGGGCGACTCGTCGTTCGTCGTCACGCCCGACCTCCTCGACGAGACCGCCGCCGCGCAGGGCGTCGAGGTGCGCGACGGTGACGTGCTGTGCGTGCGCGTGGGCTGGATCGCCTACTACCGGTCACTCGATGCCGCGGCCCGTGCCGAGCTCGCAGCCAGGAGCCGCGGCTCGTTCGAGGAGTTCCGGCTCCCGGGCCTCGGTCCCGGTCCGGCGATCGCCGCATGGCTCTGGGATCACGGGGTCGCGGCAATCGCGGTCGACAACCCCGCGGTCGAGTCGCTCGCGCCCTCCGCGAGTGGCGGACCGTTCACGGCCGACGACACGGTGCATGCCCGCGTGCTTGCCATGCTCGGGATCCCGCTCGGAGAGTTCTTCGACTTCGAAGCCCTCGCCGACGACTGCACGTCGGATAAGACCTACGAGTTCCTCTTCACCAGCGCCCCCCTCGGGATTCCCGGCGGAATCGGCTCACCCCCCAACGCCCTCGCCATCAAGTAGCGCAATCGTTCCGCCGGGCACGCCGCCCTCGAGGGTGACGACCCCGCTCGTCGGGCGCCTCTCGGCGATCGAGCCCCTGCTCCCTCGCTGCGCTCGGTCGGGTCTTCGACCCAGGTCTCGCTTGCCTTCGGCGCGACCTCCTCCTCGGGGGGTCATCACCCCCGATGTCGGCACACCGGACTCGTGCTTGACCCGAGGTGGAACGCGCGCGCTACCACCACCTTTGGTGGAGGGTGTGCTCCTTGGCGAACTTCTGCGCGGTGATCATCTGGCCGTTGTGGTCGGCGGCCTCCGGCGCGGTAGCGAGCCACGCGATCACTGCCGCGGGGACGGTTGGTGGGGCGCCCGGGTAGCGGCCCTCCAGGCCGAGCGCAGCGGCGTTCTGGACCGCACGCTCGGTCTGCACGTATCCGGGCTCGAGGTTGAAGAACCGGACGTCGGGATACTCCACGGTCAGGTTCGGCGCGAGCCGGTGGAAGGCACCCTTGGACATCGCGTAGGCGAGGCCCCATCCTCCTTCGCCAGGAGGTGACGGCGGGTCGGTTACGGCGACGGCCGAGGTGACGTTCACGACCGTGCCCTCACCGCGCTCGACCATGTGCGGCAGCACGGCCTTGATGAGCACCACCTGGGCGACGACGTTCGCGGCGAGCTTCGTCTCGATCATCTCGACGGTCGTGTCCTCGAAGCGCAGCATGCTGCCCGGGCCCGTGTGGATCGCGTTGTTGACGAGGACGTCGATGTGCCCCCACTCGTCGATGACGCGGTCGGCAGCGCCGGTGATCGATGCTCGGTCGAGCAGGTCCATCGGCACCGACAGCGCCCGTGTACCCTGCTCCTCGACGAGCGCCGCGGTCGTGTCGAGGCTCCCGGGGACGGTGCGACCGGCCGAGTCGGAGTCGTCGAAGCCTTCGCCCTCGTGCACTGTGCGCGCCGTGATCGCGACGTCGAAGCCGGCAGCCGCGAGTGCGACCGCCGTCGCCTTGCCGATGCCCCGTGACGCGCCGGTGACGAGCGCGGTTTGACGCGTGGTGGCCATGACGGGAAACGTAGGCCACTCGCTCGACCATTCGTCGATCCAGGGAGGCTCTGCACGTGCTCGAAGGCATGGAGGGGAAGGTCGCGGTCGTCACCGGTGCCGGCGGCGGTCTCGGTCGCTCGCACGCACTCGAGCTCGGCCGCCAGGGCGTGAAGGTCGTCGTGAACGACTTCGCGCCCTCCGGCAAGGCCAACCCGGCCGACCGGGTGGTCGACGAGATCAAGACCGCGGGTGGCGACGCGATCGCGCACGCCGGGGACGTCGCCGACTGGGACCAGTCGAAGGCGATGGTGCTGCTCGCGATCGACACGTACGGGAGTCTCGACATCCTGATCAACAACGCCGGCGTGC
>Ga0334722_10007843_pt1 | contig 10287 bp, 8 predicted proteins | sample C3_bottom_MG_FD_207210 | JGI IMG/M metagenome (GOLD analysis project Ga0334722, IMG submission 207210) | Sediment microbial communities from Yellowstone Lake, YNP, Wyoming, USA - C3_bottom | ecosystem: Environmental > Aquatic > Freshwater > Lake > Sediment | place: USA: Wyoming | collected... | reverse complement strand
GGAAGCGTGCGCGGAGGCGTACTCCCGTACGCCGCACAAGCAACGCGCCGGGCAACGCAGCCAGGGCGCGAAAGGGCCTCCCCCAGGGCCCGTTCATAAATTCAAAATCATGTCCTGGAAGTTCTTCCACCAGTAGTAGAGCAGCACCGTGATCACGATGCTCAGCGCGAAGAACCCGAGAAAGAGATAGACCGCGATCGAGGAGAGCCGCAGCGAGGCCTGCGCCTGCTCGCTGATCTTGGCCACGGCGTCCGCCTTGAGTTTCCCGGCTGTGCGCTCCATCGCCAAGCCGAGTTCCATCGCCTGGCTGCGCAGTTCGTTGACCTCGGACCAGTTGGTCACGCCGCCGATCCGCGGCAGGTTGTTGACGACGACGCGGTACTTCTCGAGGCTGGCCCGGATCGACTCCAGGTCGCTGCGCCAGTCGGCACCGGCGTCCTGCGTGAGCGCCGTCGCGATCGTCTTCTCGAGCGCCGCGGTGTGGGTCGCCACCTCGCGGGTGTCGGGGAGGTACTCGCCGAGATACTTGTAGAGGCTCGACTGCGCCTGGTGCACGAGGGTGCTGATCTCTCCCGCGGAGACGAGCCCCGGCTGGTAGCGCTCGTGGATGCGCGTGATCGCGCTCTGGAGCGTCAGCAGGCTCGCGGCCGCGATCACATCGAGCGCGACCATGGCAACCACGAGCACGACGAGCCAGCGCTTGATCTGCATGCCCGTCGGCTTTCCCGCAATGATCCCCATCGGTTGTCCCCCCCTGCCGCCCGCGCGGCTACTCGAGCCGGAGCGTCAGCTCCTTCGAGGTGCTGTGGTCGATCCCCTCGCGGCTGTTGAACACCGCGACGGAGAAGAAGATGTCTCGCCCGGGCGCGAATACCGCGTCCGCGGGGTCCCCGGTCGAGAGCTTCCGGGAGAACTCGACGGTCCAGAACCCGTTCTTCCAGGCGCCCTTGGCGGTCACGTCCGCCATGCTGCCGGAGGGCGTGCGCGACACGTACCGGGCGATCTGGTCGCCGGCGTACGCCCCGACGATCTGCGTCTGGTAGGGCGGGGAACCCGCGTCGGGCTCCTCCTTGACCCACACGGAGCGGCCGTTCCTCGTCTGGTAGGAGTTGGCGCGGGAGAGTCGCTGGAAACTCAACGTCATCGTCGCGTCCTCCGCGAAGCCGGAGGGGTCGGTGCGCGCGGCGCGCCAGGTCCACAGGTCGGTCACGGCCTCGCTGCCCGCGAGCATGCACTCGCCCATCCGCCCCTCGCGCGAGAACGAGAGCGCGAGTGCGTCCTCGACCTCGTGCCCCGTGCCGTAGGCCTTCTCGGCCTTCGACCAGACCCAGGGGCGGTGCACGTCGTCCTTGGTCTTGTCCGGCCAGCGGACGACGACCCAGATGCGGTCGGGGGACCAGAGCGCCTCCACCGTCGCCGTCATCTTCCCCGAAGCGCCCGCGACCTCGAAGGAGAGGGGTGCCGACGCCTGCCACGCGGCATCCGATTGCTGCCCGTCGAGCAGCGGCGCGTGATCGCGGCCGAGACTTTTGGCGACAAGAATCCCCTCCTTGACCGGCGGCGCGGCGGGCTCCTTCGCGGTCGGCACGGGCGCCGGCGGCCTGGCGGCTGCCGCCTTCGCCGCCGCCGCCGCGACACGGTTGGCCTCGGCCTGCACGCGGGCCTCCTCCGCGGCTTTCGCCCGCGCCTCCTCCGCCGTCTTCACCCGGGCCTCCTCGGCGGCTTTCGCGGCGGCCTTCGCGGCGGCTTTGGCATCGGCAGCAGCCTTGGCGTCCGCGGCGGCCTTGGCATCGGCGGCAGCTTTGGCGTCGGCAGCGGCTTTCGCCTCGGCAGCGGCCTTCGCCTCGGTCTCGCGGCGCGCCTGGAGTTCGCGGGCGGCCTTGGCGGACGTACGCGCGTCGACGGTCAGATCGATGATCGAGTAGCGGCCGTCAAAACGATAGCCGATCGCGAGCAGCAGCGGTTCGGCGGCCTTCGCCTCCTGCAGCGCCTCGGTCATGCCGGTGACGTCGGCGCGCGCGGTGCGCATGCGGTAGTAGACCATCTTGTCGAGGGTGAACTGGAAATTGACCGGGAGGTCTTCGGCGCCGCTGGCGGTCAGGAAGAGGATCACCCGGCCGCTGGAGCGCTGCAGCCGCACGTTGAGCACCGAGGGGGAGAGCCCGATGATGCGGTCGACGACCTCGGCCGTCTGCTCCCCCTGGTTGTCAGTCGCGATTTGAGAGAGCAGCTCTCCCGTGAAAATCAGCGAAACCTTCTTCTCCTGGGCGCGTGCCGCCGTCGCCGGCACCAGCGTGGCGAACACGGCCAGGACAAACCATAACCCCGGGAGCAGACTCGGGCGTACGCGGCGGGGCACTGCGCGCGCGCTCCCCCGCTAGGGAAGCGGCTCCTCGACGATCGTGCGCAGCCGCTCGGCCATCGGGCGCGCCCGGGCTGTGTCGATGAAGACGTAGATGAACTTCTCGGCCTTGGTGCAGAAATCGAGGAGACCGAGCTTCGTCGCCGGGCACTTCTCCAGCTCCTGCTCGATCTTCCCGGCCGTGCGGCCGAAGCTCTCGCGCAGCGCCGCGCGCATCCGGGCCTTCACCGGCGCGGCGTCCCAGGGCGCCCGCGCGGGGATCTTCACGGCGCTGGCCGCGCCCCCGCCCTCCAGGTTGTCCAGCCCGTCGAGCTCGTCGCCGTCGATCTTCGCGGATTCGTCGGCCACCCGTGCGGCCTCCATGATGGCGCCCATCCACTCGCAGACGAAGTTGCGCTCGTCCGTCGTGGCGTCGGCCAAAAACTGAAAGCTCCCCTCCTGCTCAAGAAAGAGGCGACTGATGACCGCCTGGCCGATGAGGTCGCGGTAGTCGGCGTGGACGATCGTCCCCTCTTCGAAAAAAATCGAGGCGCGCGCCCCGGCGTGGTTGACCAGCAGCAGCCCGGTGCGGCGGGCGGATCCGATGAACTGGATAACGTCGGGCAGCGGGAAGTTTCGAATGGTGCCTTTCAGTTCCACGGACGCCCCCCCTTCGCCGGCCGCCGACCCACTTTGCCAAGTTGCTGAATTTTCATGCTAATCACGGCTCTGGCGCTTGTCAATATGGGCGTGCTTCCCCCGATCCGCACCTGCGCGCGTATCCAGCGGCAGAGGAGGCATTTCAGCGCTGAAAGGGCAGGGTTTCTTGCAGCAAGCACGGTGCGGCCAAGGTCAAGCGGCGCTTGAGGCACGCCGCCGCGATCACCGGCGCGCAAACGCCCGGATCAACGGGACCAGATTGCAAGCCCGACGCTTCTGAAACGTGCTACGCGCGGATCGTGTGCTCACGCCTCGACGCAGCGCTCACCGGTCAATGCGGCGACCGCCTGGACAATGCGCGCGCAGACGGCGTCCCAGGAGCACTCTGCGAGGACATAGCGGCGGCCCGCCTCGCCGAGGCTCCTGCGCAGTCCGGGGTCGCCCTCGAGCAGGTCGAGCACCGCCGCGAACTCGGGATAGTCGCGGAACCAGAGCCCCCCCCCGCTGCGGCGGCAGTGGCCGACGGTCACCGCGCAACCGGCGTGGACGAGCACCGGGACCTCGTTGAGCCAGGACTCCATGATCACGCGCGAGAAACTCTCGTTCACCGAGGGCTGGCAGAGGGCGAACGCGCCGGCGCACGCGTCCATCTTCCCCTGCTCGTCGAGAGCTCCCACCGCGACGAGCGCCGGCTCCCCGGGCGGTATCGCCAGCGGACCGCTCCCGAGCAGCAGCAACCTCCCGGCGTCGGCGCGCCGGCGGAACCACTCGCGGGCGTACGCCATGACGAGATGTGTGTTCTTCCCCCGGTCGAGGCGCCCGATGTACAGCAGGTAGGGATCGCGCACGCCGGAGGCCGCCCGAAAGCGCTCCGCGTCACCGCGCAGGTGCGTGTCGATCCCCCCCCCCGTCACGCGCCCGGGCGGGTCGCAGCCGCAGGCCAGGCGGGCGACCAGGGCCTCCTCCGGGGTGAAGAAGAGCGAACCGCGGACTCCGAGGAACATGCGGCGCGTCACGCCGAGGTGGGCGTACGACTCGTCGTGCAGACAGGGGATCAGCAGGCTGCGATCGGGCCGCACGGCGGCGCCGGCCAGCGTCGTCCCGTAGAGATAAGGGGTGAACACGAAGAGGTAGCGCTCGGCGTTCTCGGCGATGAAGCGGTAGAGCGCGCCGCTGTTGATGTTCTCGCGAACGAAGGTCTCCTCCTGGGCTGCGCTGGCCCGAACGCCCGAGAGCAGAGCCTCGTTCGCGGCCGCGAACGCCGCCTCGTCGCGGGAGTCGACTTTGAAGCGCCGCACCGTGATCCCCTCGCGCTCGCTGACGCCCGGCGGGTGGTGATTCTCGTCCCAGCGGTGCAGGAACGAGCGGGAACAGGTGGTGAGGATCTCGACGCGGCAACCGCGGCGCGAGAGTTCGCGCGCCGTCTCCCAACCCTGCATCTCGGCGCCGCCGCGCACGGCATCGCCGAACCACGGGATGACAAACCCCAGCGTGACCGCGCTCACTCGGCGCCCGTCGTACGCGCGGCGGGCGCCGACGCTCCTCGCAGGGCGCTGATTTCACGCTGCATCTCGTCGCAGCGCGCGCGCAGCTCCCGGTTTCCGCGCTCGAGTTCGTCGGCCCGCCGTTGCAGCGCTGCGACGGCCGCAGCGAGCGAATGCACGCGGCGGGATTCGCCGACGAACAGCCGCACGGCCGCGCCGTTGAACTCGGCCTGGCGCGCCAGGACGACCGCCGCGACAGGCCTGATGAACCGTCGCAGCGACCTTTTCGCCGCGACGATGAGTGCACCGATGCCGGCGCGGTGCGAAGTGAACGCATACGGCCCGAGCGGGTCGCTGGAGGCGCGCAACAAGGCGAGGTCGTCGGCCGGCGCCGGCCCGGAGTCCGCACCTTGGCGCAGCTCGTCTTCGACCCGGCGCGCCGCCTCGAGATCGGCTGCGGAAATGAGCCCACGGCCGTTCCTGTCGGCGACGCCGGCCTGCACCCGCTGCATGATGGCGTCCACGTCAGGGATCGGGGAATGTTCGGGACCGCCCTTCAACAGCTCGCTCATGGTTGCAGACGCCTCCCTCCCCACCCGCCGCTGGAACAGGGCCGTCTGCCGCGCGCGCCAGGCCCGTGTCGAATCCCCTGCCCGAGCCTGGTCCGCCGGCACCCTTCGCGAGGGACGCGGGAAGTGTACCGCAGAACCGGCAGCGTCGGTGCGCCCTCGCTCAAGCCAGAGCCACCCCGAGGCGCGAGCAGAGCACCTGCCGCAGGCGCTCCCGGACGACCGCGGGGCGGAACGCCTCCAGCCGCTCCCGCGCGCGCCGCCCGAGTTCCCGCCGGAGCGGCTCGTCGCCGAGCACCCGGGCCAGCACCTCGCTCGTGAGCACGGGATCCGGGTGCGCCAGCAGCAGCCCCCCGGTGCCCAGGGTGCCGGGCACGGCGGCGGCGGCGCGGGCGACGATCGGCAAACCGAAGTGCATCGCCTCGACCAGCGGCACGCAAAAACCTTCGTGCTCGCTCAGGCACAAGTACACGTCGGCCGATCGATAGTACGCGGCCAACGCGGCGTTGCTCACCGGCCCGGTGAAAAACACGCCGGGAACACCGAGTTCGTACGTCAGTCTCCTCACCCCCTGGGCGTAGGGGTTGGACTCCCCCGTCCCGACGAGGAGCAGGCGCGCGCGCGGCACCGCGCGGGTCAGCCAGTAATGCGTCTTGACCAGGTCCTCGATGCGCTTGTTGGGCACGAGGCGGCCGACGTGCAGCACCGTGGGGCGGCCGTCGCCGAAGCGCGCGAGGATCCTCGGGTCGGGCGGGGTTTCGAGCACCGCCAGGTCCAGCAGGATCGGGACCTCCTCCACCGCGGCGCAGCCGGCCTCGGCCAGCTCATCGCAGTTGAAGGCGCTCACGCCCAGCCCGAGTTCGACCGCGCCGGCGAGCCGTTGGAACTGCCGTCGACCCAGCCGGCTCCGCTCGGCCCCATCGGGATAGGCGGCTTCGAGAAAGTGCGCCGGGGTGATGTTGTGGTAGCGCAGGACCTTGCGCCCGGGCAGCCCCGGCATCTCGTCGGCGAGACGGTGGCCGATCGAAAAATGAAAGAGGAGCACGTCCTCCGGAGCGGCCTGGGCAGCGTAGTCCTCGGCGGGGCGCGCCCGGTCCCGGACCGCGGGCTGCGGGTGGCTGGCGAAGATCTCGGAGCGCACGCCCCATGACCTGAGCGCTTTTTGGATCGCGAGGACCTCGTTGCCGATCGCGTCGCCGGCGGCAAAGTCGGAGAGCATCTGGTGCACCGCGGGGGCGGTTCGGGCGAGCGCGACACGCGGCTCCGCGGCGCCCGGCGCGCCCTCGGCGCTCGGCGGCCCCGATGAGTGCGCTTCGCTCTCGATGCGCTCGATCAGCCGCCGGTAGCGCTCGAGCACCGGCGGCCAGGCGCAGGCGGCCAGCACATAGGCCTGTTTCGCCGTTGCCAGCGCCTCCCCGAGCCCGTCTCCTGAGAGCAGCCGGTCCAGGCACTCGGCGAAGTGCGGGTAATCCACGAAGTGCAGCCCGCCCCCCGCGGCCTGTACGTGCCCGCGCGCCACCGCGCACCCCGCGTGCACCAGCACCGGCGTGCCCGCCAGCCACGCCTCCATGATCCCGACCGAGCAGCTCCCCGCCGGCACAGCCTCGACATACAGCGCCGCCGCGGCCAGGGCGTCGCGGCGCTCCTGCTCCCCCACCGCCCCCAGCTCGAGCACCGCCTCGTCCGCGCTCCCGGCCCCTCCCGGCTCGCCGCCGAGGAGCACCAGCCTGAGCCCCCCCGCCCCGGCGCGATCCTTCAGGTACTGCCGGAAGTACTCCCGCAGCAGCACCGCGTTCTCCCCCGCCTCCGTGCCGGCGGCGGCGACGATGATCGGCCCCGCGATCCCCGCGCCCCGGCGAAAGCGCCCGCCATCCGCGCTCCAGCCGCTCTCCACCCCCGTGCCGATCACCAGCGCCTCGCCGCGGCCGATCTCGTAGAGCGCGGCGGCCAGCTCGCGCTCCGCCGGCGCGTGCAGCGCGATCGCCCGCGCGCTCTCGAACGCCCGGCGCACCGCCGGCAACCGCGCGGAGCCCTCCTCCCGCAGGCAGGGGATCAGCACGCTTCGCGACGGGTGCAGCAACGGACCCAGCAGGGAACTGGCGCACAGGTACGGAATGAAAAAAAAGGGGCCTTCCTCGGGGTGCGACGCCAGATGCTCCAGCAGCGCCGGACTGTGCGCCAGCCCCGCGATGAACTCGCGCTCCTCCTCCCCCGCGAGCGTGCCGGCCTGCGCCCGGGCCTGGAGCTGCTCGAACCGCCCCGCCTCGGGCCGCGCCGCCGCAAAGCGCACCACCCGCACGCCCGCCTCGCTCGTCTGCCCGCCGGCGAACTCCGCCCGCCCCGGGCCCCCGAGGCTCGTGGCGAGCACCGTCACCTCGACCCCGGCTGCGGCCAGCTTCACCGCGGTGCGCCGGGCCTCGGCAGCGGCCGCCCCGGGTACCCCCTCGCCGTACCAGGGCGTGACGAAGCAGACGCGCGCGCGCCGCCCGGACCCCGCCGGCACTATTTGCGCCCCACCACCGCGTAGTCCAGGGGCCCGTAGATCAGCTCGTTGAGCCGCGCGACGTTCCGGTTGAACGCCCCGGCGACCTCCGACGCGCCCGTCCCGCCGGGCAGCGCCTCCAGCTGCTGCTCCGCGCTGCGCGCCGACAGATAGAGGATCTGGATCTCCCCCAGCCCGGCCCAGCGCCACAAAAACCGCGCCGCCTCCGGGTGCACCGGCTTGTTGTGCGTCAGGTCCACGTAGAACGCCCCGGCAAACGTGCTCAGCGACTGCGGGTTCACCGTCTCGGCGATCAGCACACCTCCGGGCGCCAGCTTCTGCGCGCACAGCGCCACCAGCTCGGTCAGCTGATCCAGGCTCAGATGCTCTATCACCTGGCTCAGCAGGATCCCCCCCAGGCTCCCCGCCGCCAGCGTGCGCAGGTGCTCCACCCCGTCGGCCTCGGCAACCTCCAGCCCCAGCTCCCGGCAGCTGGCAACCATCGCCGGGTTCACGTCCACCCCGCGGGCCGCCAGTCCCGACTCGCGGCACAGCTCCAGAAACTCCCCGCGCCCGCACCCCAGGTCCAGCAGCGGCGCCCGCTCGCTCACCGAAAGCCGAAAGTGCGGCAGGTACACCGCCTGCCGCCGCTTGATCTCCTCGCGGCTCCCCCGGTGCAGATCCTCGAAGGCCAGGTACGCCGCCCCCCGGTTGGCCGCGCGCACCTCGGCCACCTCCCGCGCCGCCCCAGGGCCCGCCTGCCCCGCCGCGGTCTGCCCCTCCACCAGCCGCTGCAGCCGCGCCAGCAACTCCTCCCCCTGCGCGTTGCCCGCGTTGAGCCGCCGCTCCAGCGCCGTCAGCCGCGCCTCCACGTCGTCGAAGCGGTGCTCGGACTGCTCCGTGCGCAGACGCAGCGAGGTCAGCTGGAAGACCAGAATGTTCTGCAGTTGCACCAACTGGTCGTTGATCTCGGTCTGCCGCGCCAGCGCCACGTTCAGGTACGGCCGCGTCAGCCGGTGCACCAGCCGCTTGAAGCCCACCACCAGCCGCCCCGCCACTCCCGCGCGGTGCGTCTGGATCCCGCACGCCTTCGCGTCCCAGTGCTCCCGCAGCCACGCGGCCAGCCGCTGCATCGACTCCCCGTCCGCGTCCACCTGCAGCGTCACCGCGGCCTCCTCCACACGGCGCACCTCTGCCGCGTTGTAGAGCCCCTGCGCCTTCTTGGCCGCTACCGCCGCCTCGACCTGGGCCTGCACCTCCCCGACATCCGGCCGCTGCGAACCCGCTCCGCCCGGCTCACCTGCGCTCATGCGATGCTCCCTGAAAGCGCGCCAGAAAGGGCGCATCTGCGGCTCTGACCACTCGTCGCCCGAACCTCCTCGTGACTGCCGTTCGCCGCAAAACACGCGTCATTTTCGGAGTATATCCCAATCGCCGGAGCGGGCATACCGACCCCAGGCGGCCGTGTGGCTGGCGGTCGCCGGGCCTCCCCCGGAGCGGGAGGGTCGACGCTCAAGGAAGTGCCAGGCCAAGCCGTGAACAGAGCACCTGCCGCAGCCGCTCCCGGACGATCGCGGGACGGAAGGCCTCGAGTCGCTCGCGCGCGCGCCGCCCGAGCTCCTGGCGCAGCGCGTCGTCGCCGAGCACCCGGGCCAGCACCGCGCTCGTGAGCACGGGCTCCGGGTGCTCCAGCAGCATTCCGCCGGTGCCCAGCGTGCCGGGCACGGCTGCGGCGGCGCGAGCGATAATCGGCAACCCGAAGTGCATCGCCTCCACTAGCGGCACGCAGAAGCCCTCGTGCTCGCTCAGGCACAGGTACACGTCGGCCGACCGGTAGTACGCGGCTAGCTCGGCGTTGTTCACGTGGCCGGAGAAATGCATGCCGGGCACCCGCAGTTCGTGCGCCATACTCCGGACCCCCCGGGCGTAGGGGTTGGCGTCGCCGCCGCCGACGACCAGCAGGCGCGCGAGCGGCACCGCGCGGGTCAGCCAGTAGTGCGTCTTGACCAGGTCCTCGATGCGCTTGTTGGGCACGAGGCGGCCGACGTGCAGCACGGTGGGGCGGTCGTCGCCAAAGCGCGCGAGAATCTTCGGGTCGGGTGGCGTTTCGAGCACCGACAGATCCAGCAGGATCGGGACCTCCTCCACCGCGGCGCATCCGGCCTCGGCCAGCTCCGCGCAGTTGAACGCGCTCTCGCACACCCCGAGTTCGACCGCACCGGCCAGCAGCGGCAGTTGGCGCCGCCCGAGACGGCAGTCCTCCGCGCCGTCGGGGTACACCCCCTCGAGAAAGTGCGCGGGGGTGATGTTGTGGTAGCGCAGGACCTTGCGCCCGGGCAGCCCCGGCACCTCGTCGGCCAGCGGGTGGCCGATCGAAAAATGAAAGAGGAGCACGTCCTCCGGACCGGCCTGCGCGGTGTAGGCCTCGATCGGCTGAGCCTGGCCCCGCAGCCGATCCTGCACCTTCCGGGCGAAAATTTCCGAGCGTACGCCCCACGACCTGAACACCTGCTGGAGCGCCAGCGCCTCGTTGCCGATCGCGTCGCCGGCGGCGAAGTTCGGCAGCATCTGGTGCACCGCGGGGAGCGCGCGGACACTGGCAGGGGCGAACGCGGCAAGGGCGGCGCGCCGCCCGGTCCCCGCCGGCACTATTTGCGCCCCACCACCGCGTAGTCCAGGGGCCCGTAGATCAGCTCGTTGAGCCGCGCGACGTTCCGGTTGAACGCCCCGGCGAACTCCGGCGCGCCCGTC
>Ga0334722_10007842_pt1 | contig 10287 bp, 11 predicted proteins | sample C3_bottom_MG_FD_207210 | JGI IMG/M metagenome (GOLD analysis project Ga0334722, IMG submission 207210) | Sediment microbial communities from Yellowstone Lake, YNP, Wyoming, USA - C3_bottom | ecosystem: Environmental > Aquatic > Freshwater > Lake > Sediment | place: USA: Wyoming | collected... | reverse complement strand
CGGGTGGAAGTGCTCGCCGAGGATGTTGGCGAAGCCCGTGAAGGAGCTGCCGGCCCACTCGAACCGGCTGTAATGCCAGACAGCCTGATCGAAGATGCCGAGGTCGTAGCCGCTGCTGCGGAAGTGCCAGTGCCTCAGGACGGCACAGATCGCGTACGCCACGAAGAAGGGCGTGACGATCGCCGCGCGAAGGCGCCACATCCGCGCGCTCGCGGCGGGTGGACGTTCGATGGCGGGTCCGGGCGCGGCCTGAAGCATTCGCGCCAGTGTAGGACATGGCACCTGGCCTGTCGATGGCGATCCCGGCCGTGGCGAGCCGGGGAGCCTGGCGTTCCCGGCTCGCTCGCCGCACCGCCGGTCGCCGCTCCTTGCTCCGCCGCCCCGCCGCCGCCTACAATCAGGCACCTCAACCGGGAGACCCCGCGGGTGGCATCCACGAAGAAGACGGTACTCATTGTCGACGACGACGAGGGCATGCGCGACACGCTCGCGGCGATCCTGCGCCGGGACTTTCGCGTGCTGCGGGCGTCCGACGGCGAAAGCGGGCTCGCCATCATCAGCCGCGAGACCGTCGACGTGGTCCTTTCCGACGTGCGGATGCCGGGCATTGACGGGATCGAGCTGCTGCGGCAGGTGAAGGAGGCGCAGCGGCTGGTCGAGGTCATCATGATCTCGGCCATCAACGACGTCGAGACCGCGGTCCGGGCCATGAAGCTCGGCGCCTACCACTACATCACGAAGGACTTCGAGTACGACGCCGTCCTCTCGCTCGTGCGCAACGCGTGCGAGCGCCTCGATCTGAGCCGCCGCGTGATGACGCTGTCGTCCCAGGTGGCCGACGCGCGCGAGCGGCCGTTCGTGACGGGTCCCAGCGCGCGGATGCGCGAGATCACCGAACTCGTACAGAAGGTGGCCGCCGTCTCGGCGACGGTCCTGATTCTCGGCGAAAGCGGCACCGGGAAGGAACTGCTCGCGCGGATGATCCACAGCCTGTCCGACCGCGCGGACGCGCCGTTCCTGCCGGTGAACCTCGCCGCGATTCCCGGCGAGCTGGTGGAGTCCACGCTGTTCGGCCACGAGAAGGGGGCTTTCACCAGCGCGATCCGCCAGCAGCTCGGCAAGTTCGAGATCGCGTCGGGCGGCACGCTCTTCCTCGACGAAATCGGCGAGCTCAAGCCCGACGCCCAGGCGAAGCTGCTGCGCGCGATCCAGGAATCGGAAATCGAGCGGGTCGGCGGCCGGCAGCCCATCAAGGTCGACCTCCGCATCATCGCGGCGACGAACATCGATCTCGAGAAGGCGGTGCGCGAAGGACGGTTCCGCGAGGACCTGTTCTACCGGATCAACGTCATCCCCGTCCGGGTGCCGCCGCTGCGGGAGCGCACCGAGGACATCCCGGCCCTGGCGCAGTGCTTCGTCGATCGCTACAACGCGAAGTTCCGGAAGTCGGTGCAGGGCGTCAGCCCGGCGGCGCTCGCGGTGCTGCAGGCCTACGCCTGGCCCGGCAACATCCGCGAGCTCGAGAACGTCATCGAGCGCCTCGTGGCCGTCAACGACAAGGACGTCATCGACGCCGAGGATCTGCCGTACGAGTACCACCTCGCGCCCCTCGTGGCCCCGCAGAACGACGGCGGGGGCCTGCTCGATCGGGCGTGCGAGACATTCGAACGCAACTACATCCTCAAGGCGCTCGAGCAGTCGGGCTGGAACGTCACCGCGACGGCCCGGACGCTGGGCGTGCCCCTGAGCACGCTCAAGCACAAGATGGAACGGCTCGACATCCGCGAAATCGCCAGGAAGCTCCGGAGCCTCTGATTCCCCGCCCGGGTCGCGACTACCCACGCGTGCACAAGACGGCACGCACGCTTCGGCGCGTGTGGGGCGCCGCCCGTCAATCCTCCTGAAATGTAGACGATTCCGGGCAATTCCCGTGCGGCTCTGCCCGGGGCTTCCCTGCGTTTCACAGCCCTGCCCGGCTCGCCCGGGCTGGAACGGCGGTTGCACTCACCGGTCGCGGAACGAGACCGACGATGCAGCCATCAGCCTTCAACGTGCGCGTGCCCCTGGAAACGGGCGACGTGTTCCTGGTGAACACGATGACCGACGCGCAACTGGTGGCGTCGGCCGACGCGGCACGGCTGCTGGACCGCGTGTCCGGCGCCGACGGCGGCGCTGCCGTACTCGACGCCGAGTCCCGGGAAGCCCTCGCGACGTTCACCGAGCTCGGCTTCGTCGTCGAGAGCCGGGAGGCGGACGAGGACGCGCTCGATTGCCGGTTCCGCGAATTCCGCGAAGACACGTCACAGCTGCGCGTCACGATCCTGACGACGCTGGAGTGCAACTTCGCGTGCGAGTACTGCTACCAGGGCGAAACGGCGTGCGGCGGCCGGCCCGCGGCAAAGATGTCGCCGGCCACCGGCGCCAGGGTCGCCGAGTGGATTGCGGCACAACTGGACACCGTCCGCCCGCGGCGGCTGGTCCTGACGTTCTTCGGCGGCGAGCCGCTGCTCAACACGCCCGTGATGATCGATCTCGCCGAACGCTGCTGGCGGTCGTGCGCCAGCCGCGGCGTCGAGCAGGTCGTCAGCATCATCACCAACGGCCTGCTCCTGTCGCGCGAGACCGTCTCGCGTCTGCTGCCGTTCGGGCTGGTTGGCGTCAAGGTGACGCTCGACGGCGATCGCGAGACGCACGATCGCATGCGGCCGGCCCGCGGCGGGCAGGGCACCTTCGATCGCATCATCGCCAACGTCGGCCGCGTAGCCGATCTGACGCCTGTGGCGATCGGCGGCAACTTCAGCGCGGAGACCGCCGGCCGGTACCCCGCGCTGCTCGACTTCCTGGGCCGCCAGGACTTCGCGGGCCGCATCTCGAAGGTCGCCTTCAAGCCGGTCATCCGGCAGGGCCCGGCGGGATGCGGGTCGACGGCCTCGGCCTGCGACGGCTGCCACGTGGCCGACGATCAGATCTCGATGCTGCGCGAGGAAACGAAGCGCCGGGGCTTTCCGACGGCAGACGGCCTGCACATGGGTCCGTGCGAGCTCTACCGGCGCCACTCCCACACGATTGGCCCCGACGGCTCGCTCTACGCCTGCCCGGGGTTCACGGGCGATAACGCCATCGCGGTCGGACACATTGCCGGCGCGCCGGACCCCGTGAGGGACGCCGCAGCGGCAGACTTCGGACACCTGGCCCCCTGGCGGCAGTGCGGCGAGTGTCCGTTCATTCCGGTGTGCGGAGGCGGCTGCGCGGTCGCTTCGCACGCGGAGCTTGGCGACATGAATGCGCCGTCGTGTCACAAGCGCGTCTTTGAATCGGCGTTGCTGTCACTGGCAGAAGAAACTGCCGGCCTGACGAGCGGGAGGATACAATGCGCATCACAGTTGTGAAGCGGGGCGAAAGGCCCCCGGTCGACTTTTGCCCGTGGTTGATCACGGTACCGCCCGAGAACAAGCGGTAGATCGGCGCACTCACGCACCCTGGGAGGGGGCAGGCAGTCGCTCCGCCCGCGCGGCCCTGGTCGCCTCGGGCATCGTCTGGGCGCTGCTTGCCCTTGCGTGCGGCCCCGCTTCCCAGCCGGCCGTGCCGGCCGGCGCCGCGTCCCTCGTCATCGGCGTTCCGCAAAGCCGGCAACTCGATCCCACGCACAACGTGCAGGCGCTCGCCCGCACGCTGGCCGTCGAACGCCTCACCCGCACCGACGCCGGGGGGCGAACCACGCCTCGCCTGCTCGGAAGCTGGTCCGAAGTCGACGGCGGGCTGACGTGGCGGTTCGCGCTGCGCCCGGGCCTGCTGTACCAGGACGGCACCGCCCTGACGGCGGCCGACGTCAAGGCGCGCATCGATGAACTGCGCGAGGAACCCCCGGATCGCACGCTGTCGGTGTGCGTCCCCGACATCACCGATGTCTCGGTTGTCGATGTCCGCCAGTTCGTGGTCCGCCTGAAACGGCGGTGCGCGCTGCTCCTCGAGGACTTCGACATGGCGATCACGCGGCCGACTGACGCCGGCCGGCCCCCGGTGGGCACCGGGCCGTTCACCATCGTCTCCTCCACCAACGAGGAAGTCGTACTCGAGGCGAACCGCCGATACTACCTCGGCGCGCCGTCGATCGGCCGCGTGGTGGTGAGGCCGTACGACACGCTGCGGACCGCGTGGGCCGAGATGCTCCGCGGCCGCGTCGACTTCCTCTGGGAGGTCGGGCCGGACACGGCGGAGTTCCTGCGCGACCAGCGGGAGGTGGACGTCCGGTCGTTCCTCAGCTACTACGCCTACACGGTCATCCTGAACACGGCGCACCCCGTGCTCCGCAGCCCGGACGTGCGGCGTGCGCTCAATCTCGCGATCGACCGCGCAGAACTGGTCCAGCAGGCGCTGAAGGGCCAGGGTCGCCCCGGTGACGACCCGGTCTGGCCGTCGCTCTGGGCGCGTGATGCCGCTCTGCCGCGATGGCCCTTCGACCCGGGCGAAGCGGCCCGCCTGATCGGGCGCGCGGTCGGCGCGGCGGAAGGCGCCCCCGCCAGCGCGGATCACCCGCTCTTCGAGTTCTCCTGCCTGGTGCCGGCGGGCTTCACGCTCTATGAGCGGCTCGCGCTGCTCGTCCAGCGGCAGTTGCGGTCCATCAACGTCGAGATGCGCATCGAGGCGCTGGCCCCGGACGCCTGGCTCACGCGCATCCGATCGGGACGCTTCGACGCGGTGCTGATGAACCTGGTCGGCGGGCCGTACCGGACCATCTACTACCGGTTCTGGCACTCGGCCGGCGCATCGCAGCGCTGGAACTACTGGAACTATGCCGATGCCGGCGTCGATCGCGCCCTCGAGCAGATGCGGGACGCCGCGAACGACGGGGCCACGCGCGCCGCGATGCGCGGCCTGAGCCAGGCCTTTCGCGCCAATCCGCCGGCGGTTGTCCTGGCGTGGAGCGAGACCATCCAGGCTGTCAGCAGGCGCTTCGACATTCCGGACACCGGCGCCGGCCGTGACGCACTCCACGTGCTGGACAAGTGGGCGATCCGGGCGCCTGGGGATCTGCGGCGATGAGGACGCTGCGCGTGCGCTTCGCGGTGATGCTGGCCACGGCCGCAGTGGTCCCGCTGCTCACGTACGGCGCCTTGTCGCTCTACTCGCTGCGGACCGGCACGCGCTCCACCGTCGTGGAAGGCAACCTGAACGTGGCGCGCCAGGTCGCCGACCAGGTGCGGCGCTACATCGGCACCAACTTCCAGATCCTGCAGGCGCTGGCCGCCGACCTCGACAGCACCAACATGACTCCCGGGCAGGTCGACCGCGTGCTGAAGAACTACGTCCTGCGGTTCTCGGAGTTCCGTGAACTGACGATCGTGTCAGCGGCAGGACAGGCGACGGCCACCAGCCGGGTCGGCCAGGCCGGCGTCGTGGCGTCTGGCGAGTTCCGCGCGATCACGTCCGCCCCGGCCGGCACGTCCGACGCGCGTGACGTGTCGGGCGTGCGCATGTCACCCGTTTTCGTCGACGGCGACATGCTGCCGACAATGCTCGTGTCGGTGCCGCTCGGCAGAGAACGGACTCGGGCCGGATGGCTGGTCGGCGAGTTCAGCATCGAGGCGCTCTGGCGGATGGTCGGGGGCATCCGCATCGGGCCCCACGGCTACGCGCTGGTGGCGGGCCCGCGCGGCGAACTGCTGGCTCACGGCGATCCCGACCAGCGCGTCCGCCTGGCGACCGACGCCCTGGCGCGAACGCAGGGCGGCCCGGCGCAAGGCGGTGACGAGGCCATGGCGGTCCTGGTGAGCGCGCTGCACGCGTCTGCACGGCAGGACCCGGTCGTGCGGGAACTGGAACGGGGCGATGGAACGCGCCAGCTTGCCGTCGGCGTGGGCATCCCCGATCTGCAGTGGGCGGTGGTCGTCACGCAGCCGACCAGCGAGGCCTACGTGGTGGCCACGCGGAACCAGAGCTCGCTCGTGGCCGCCATCAGCCTGGCGCTGCTCATCATGATCCTCGCGGGATCGGTGTGGGGCCGGTCGCTGATCCGGCCCATCACCGCGCTCATACGGGGCACGCAGGCGATCGCCGAGGGCCGGCTCGACGAGCGCGTGTCGATCGAGTCGAAGACGGAACTCGGCCGCCTGGGCATCGCGTTTAACGCGATGGCCGATCGCCTGGTGGATCTGCAGGAGAACGTCCGGAAGCAGGAACGGCACGCGATGTTCGGGCGCGTGGCGGCCGGCCTCGTGCACGACCTCTCGCATCCGTTCAAGAACGTCCAGAATAACTGCCGGCTCATGCTCAAGATGCACGACGACCCCGAGGTTCGCGAGCTGTTCCAGCGGACCACCGACCGGGAGTTCGGGACGATCAAGCGTGTGTTCGAGGATCTGCGCAACATCGCGCGGCCGATGCCGCTCGAGCGGTTCCCGGTCGACCTGGACAAGCTGGTCGCGGACATCGCGGAGTCGATGCGGGCCAACGCCGAGGCTGCGGGCCTGACGCTCGAGACCCGTCTGCACGGCGGACGTCTCTTCGTGATTGGCGACATGTTCGCGCTCGGGCGCGTCTGCCGCAACCTCGTGCTCAACGCGATCGAGGCGACGCCGCCCCAGGGCCGCATCGTGGTGACCACGGAGGCGGAAGGGCCCCGCGCGACCCTCAGCGTCGCCGACACGGGCTGCGGCATTCCGCCCGAACGGATGGCGACGCTGTTCGAAGATTTCGCGACGACGAAACGGCAGGGCCTCGGCCTCGGCCTGGCGATCGTGAAGAAGATTGTCGAGCAACTGGGCGGGCGCGTCACCGCGTCGAGCGACGCGGGCAGGGGAACGACGTTCCGGCTGGAGTTCGATCGGATCGAGCCGCCGGAGCCATCAGCCTAGACAGCATCCCGGCGCGGGAGAGACGGGCGGCGCGGGAAAGGTGGGCGGCGCGGCTGCCGAGACAGCCGCGCCGTTCCCGTTACTTGCGCGGAAGGACGGCGTCCTTCAGCTTCTTGGCAATGCGGGCCTTGACAACCGTCTTGGCCGGGATCTTGATGGCCTCGCCCGTGGCGGGGTTGCGGCCCTGGCGCGCCTTGCGCTTCTGGACCACCAGCTTCACCATGTCGGGGAGCACGAATTCCCCGGCGCGCTTGAGTTCCTTCTCCGAGAGCATCGTCAGCTCTTCGAAGAACTCGCGCGCCGTCGCCCGCTTCACGTCGAAGCGCTCAGCGAAGTGCGCGAACAATTCCGATTTGCCCATGCGGCGGGCGTCAGCCATGGCTTCTCTCCTCGTCAAAGCTGCGCGCATTCATGTCCTCGTGCGGTCCTCCGTGCGCGCGGCCGGTGACCCTCAGATGCAGACCGTTAACGGTCGAGGCATGCTAACGCGCAGAATCCGCCAGTGTCAATCGAACAGATCGGCGGAACACCCCGGTTTTCCGGCCTGGAATGGTAAGATCCAGGTCGATGTCAAGTCACGAAATCGACACGTTCCCCAATCCGAGACCCGGTCGCGAATACGAGATCGTGATTGCCGCGCCCGAGTTCACCTCGGTCTGCCCGATGACCGGCCTGCCCGACTTCGGCGAAATCCGGATCACCTACGTCCCGGACGAGCGCTGCCTGGAACTGAAGGCCCTGAAGTACTACCTGCTCGACTACCGCAACCAGGGCATCTTCTACGAGGCCGCCACCAACCAGATCCTCGACGACCTGGTGGCTGCCTGCCAGCCGCGCCGGATGAGGGTCGCCGGAGACTTTACCGCCCGGGGCGGCATCCGGACCTCGGTGACCGCCACGTTCGTCAAGCCGTGAACGAGGACGATCCGTTCGTCCTTCCCGTCGACGGCACCCTGGATTTGCACGCGTTTGCCCCCCGCGACGCGCGGTCGCTGGTGGACGAGTACGTCCGGGCCGCCCACGAGGCCGGACTGACAGAGCTCCGTGTCGTGCACGGGCGCGGCGGCGGAGTCCTCCGGGGCATGGTGCAGGCCGCCCTCGACGCCCACCCGCTGGTGGAGAGCTTCTGGGACGATCCGGCGTCCCATCTCGGCGCGACGGGGGTCCGGCTTGCCGCGAGGAGATGACGGCGGTCATACCCACGGCGCGCGGCCGGTGATTCAATAGGGGTTATGAAAGCCACCGACATCCTGAGACACGAACACGAGTTGATCCTCCGCGGCGTCGCCGTGCTCGAACGCATGGCAAGCCGCGCGCAGGCCGGGACGGGCGTGCCGGCCGCCGACGCCGATGCGATCATCGAGTTCATCCGGAAGTTCGCGGACGGCTGCCACCATGCCAAGGAAGAAGGCGTCCTCTTCCCGGCCATGGAAGCCGCCGGCATGCCGCGCGACGGCGGCCCGATCGGGGTGATGCTCGCCGAGCATGTGCAGGGCCGGGCGGCCGTCAAGGCCATGGCGGAGGCGGCGGCGGCGTTCGGCGCCAATCCCGGCGCGCAGGCCGCGTTCGCGGACGCTGCCCTGAGCTACGCCGGCCTGCTGACCAACCACATCCACAAAGAGAACAACATCCTGTTCCGGATGGCTGACAACTTCATCGGGGCCGGCCGGGACGCCGAGCTCGTTCAGGCCTACGACGAACACGAGGCGAAAGTGACGGGGCCGGGCGAGCACGAACGGTTCCACAAGGTCGTCGAGGACCTCGAACGCGCCTACGCCTAGGCGGACTCGCCGCCGACGCGCCTTCGCGCGACGGCGGGCCTAACTTCCCTCCCCTTCCGCCGTCTAATCCTCTGAATGGACGGCACCGACCCCGCGTTGGTCGCCCGGGCGCAGGCCGGCGACCACGACGCCTTCGGACTCCTGGTCGAGCGGCACAGCCGGGCCGTCTTCCGCGTGGCCTATCGCCTGACGGGCCACGAACAGGATGCCGAAGACGTGGTCCAGGAAACCTTCCTCCGGGCGTTTCGCCAGATTGGCACCTTCGAATCGCGGTCGAATGTCGCGACGTGGCTCTACCGGATTGCGTTCAACTGCGCGCACGACGCACTCCGGCGGCGGCCCCTGGCGGCCCGGCACGATTCGATTGACGCCGCGACGGCGGAGGGCCTGCAGCGGGAGATCCAGGACCACGCACCGGGCCGGGATCCGCACAGGCGGCTCGAGAGTTCCGAGATCAGCCGGCGCGTGCGCGACGGCCTCGGCGAACTGACCGAACTCGAACGGGCGGCTTTCGTCCTCAGGCACTTTGAAGGGCAATCGATTGCCGACATCGGTCAGGCGCTCGGCCTCCAGACGAGCGCGACGAAGCACAGCATCTTCCGGGCCGTGCAGAAGATGCGGCGGGCGGTCGAACCGCTGATGGGTACGCAGGCATGAAACACCTCGCAGACGACGACCTCGTTCTCTATTACTACGCGGAGGGAGGCTCGCTGCCCGAGGCGCGGGCGCATCTCGAGGCATGCGGCGTGTGCCGCGAGCGATTGGCGGATCTCGAATCGGCTCTCTCCGCGGTGCTGTCGAGTGCGGTGCCGGAACGCGGCGAGTCGTACGGGCGCGAGGTCTGGGCGCGCGTGCGGCCGCAGCTCGGCAGACGGGCTGGTGTCGGACGCGTCTTCGGCAGGCTCGCGGCAGGCTGGCTGACGCCGCCCCGCCTCGCGTTTGCCGGCGGCGTTGCGATGCTGGTGGTCGCGGCCTTTGCCGCCGGCCGCTACTGGCCCGCAGGAACCGGATCGCCCGGGTCCGGGGCCGGGGCCGTCGCCCGGGACGCGGCGGCCCGCGACGCGGATTCCAACGACATGCTGCTCGCGTCGGTGGGCGGCCACCTGGAGCGGTCCGCCATGGTGCTGGCGGAAGTGGTCAACCGCCCGGACGGCCGCGCCGCAGATGTGTCGGCGGAACAGATGCGCGCGGGCGACCTCGTCGCCACCAACCGCCTGATCCGCCAGTCGGCGGTCCGCCAGGGCGAGGGTGGCCTGGCCAGTGTGCTCGAGGATCTGGAACGTGTGCTGGTGGAAATCACGAACGCGCCCTCGCCGATGCCCGCGGCGGATCTCGACCGGATCCGCCAGCGGATTCGTGACCGGGGTCTGCTGTTCAAGGTCCGTGTGATGGAAACACAACTCCGGGAGCGCCAGCGTGACGCGGCGGCCGCGATGCCGGCGGTGCTCGGAAAGAAATCATAGAAAGAGGCAGCCATGACAACGTGGATGAAGGTAGTCGCGGGCGCGGTGGCGCTCTGGGCAGTGACGGCCGGTCCGGCCATGGCGCAGGACGCCGGCCGCACGCTGCAGGAATCACTCCGTGTGGCCCAGGAAGCGTATCGCGTCGGGGCATATGGGGGAATGTCGAAGGAACAGCTGTTCTACATGCAG
>Ga0334722_10007841_pt1 | contig 10287 bp, 8 predicted proteins | sample C3_bottom_MG_FD_207210 | JGI IMG/M metagenome (GOLD analysis project Ga0334722, IMG submission 207210) | Sediment microbial communities from Yellowstone Lake, YNP, Wyoming, USA - C3_bottom | ecosystem: Environmental > Aquatic > Freshwater > Lake > Sediment | place: USA: Wyoming | collected... | reverse complement strand
CGGATGGTGTTCAGCGTGTCGGTCGCCTGCACCCGGTAGGTGTACTTGCGGTCGCGGATGTACACGGTCGGCGTGTCGCCCGGGTTGGCCGCCCCGTCGACGGAAACCGTCGCGGTGGCATGGCTCGAGTAATGATAGGCGATGCCGGGCGCCGGGGCGGGCGAGTCCAGCGTGTAGACCGACGGGTTCTGTTCGATCAGGCGCACCGCGACGGCGCTGGAAACCGTGATCTCGCCGTTGTTGCGCCGCACGCGCAGAACGCCGCTGGCGCTGTTCGACCCGGCCACTTCCACAGGGATCTGCGCAATCACGCGCTCCGGCGAAACGGCCAGGATGGGGCAGGGAAGCCCGTCGACGAAGAATTGCACGCCGCCCAGCTCGTAAGGCAACGGCTTCGTGATGTCCTCCACGCTCACGGTCTGGTCGGCCAGATTGTCGCCGAGCACCGCCACCAGGGCGAAGGGCGCCACCAGCGCCGGGTCCTGCCCGCCGGACAGTTTGGAGCCGCTGGTGGTCATGACGATCTTCGCGCCGTCCGGCTTGACTTCCGTGCCAAGCGTCACCGAGTTGCCGAGCACGTCCGCTTCGCGCGCGATGAACACGATCGCGTTGTTCAGGTAGTTCGGCGTGGCGATGACGTAAGGATCCTGCGAATCGTTGATGAGCTGGACGAAGCGGTCGATGACCGTCTGGAAATTGTCGTCCACGGTGGTCGTGATCTTGTAGTCCTTCGTGATCACGTTGCCGTCGGCGTCCTTCACGTTCTCGTTGCCGATCTTGATGGTCAGCTCGATTTCCTTCTCCACCGTGCCGCTGAAGACGACCGAGCCGCGCGCATAGGTGGACGGGCTGGGCGCGTTGCGCACCGCCGTGACCGGCAGGTTGAAGTCGCCGGGCGTATAAACGAGAACGCGGCGGTTGTAGGTGTCCGAGACGTACAGGTTCAGCCCGTCGTAAGCCAGGCCGGTGGGCGTCTTGAAGGAGTCCGTGGAGGCGACGCGGCGCGGCTCGCCCGAATCGGAGCTCTGGTTTAGCTCGAAGTTGAGCTGCCCGATGACGATGTCGGCGGGGACGCCGTTGCGGGCAGGGATTTCGTTCCAGATGAGCACGCGGTCGTTGCCGGAATCGGCGACGAAGAGGCGGCGGCCGTCGCTCAGCACCGCACGCGGCATGTCGAGCGTGGCTGCGCAGCGGTCCGGGTACGTCGGCTTGCCGTCCTTGTCCGTGCCGTTGGGCTCGCACAGGACGTGCGTCGCCGGCGTGCCGCCGCTTTTGAACTCCGGGAAGGTGAAATCCGGCTGGCCCAGGACAACGTCGGCCGGCTGGCCGTTGCGCGACGGGATCGAGTTCCAGATCAGCACCCGGCTCAAGCCCAGGTCGGCGACGAACACCTTGCCTGCCGCCACCCAGACCGATGTGGGAGCGAGCATGGTGTCCGCCTTGGAGACGTACTCGGGGAACCGGTTGGACTGCTGGTCGGTAGTGAAGTTGGGTTGCCCGAGCACCAGCTTCGCCGCCTGCCCGTTCTGCGTCACCGGGCCGAAATACAGGATCCGGTTGTTGCCCGTGTCGGCCACCCAGAGGCCGTCGTTGTCGTCGAGGAAAACGCCGTTGGGGCCGCGCAGTGCGGTCTCGCTGAGGCCCGGGGCGACAGAGGTGAAGTCCTTCTGCCCGACCACGAAATCGGCCGGCTGCTGATTCACCGTCGGCAGCGAGCGCCAGACAAGCACGCGGTTGTTGTCCGTGTCGGCCACCGCCAGCACGCGGCCGTTGTAGGCGACGCCCAGCGGGTTGCGGAGCGTGTTCTGCGCGGCGGGCTTCAGCTCCGTGGTGGTGAAGTCCGGCTGTCCGAGCACCACGTCCGCCTTGCCCACGCAAGCGGGGCAGCGGGGATCGTTCAGCGGAAGCACCGCCTTGCGGTCCGGGATGAAGCTGCTGACGTTGCGGTAGATCAGCACGCGGTGGTTGACCGGCGTGCCCCCGATGTTGTTGCCATCGGCGACGATCAGCGTGTCGGCGGCATAGGCGACGCCCGTGACCGAACCCAACAGGACGTCGCTTGCGCCAGGCGAGGCGGCCGTGAAAGGCTTCTGCCCGATGACGAGCCGCGCTGCCTGGGCGGAGTAGAATTCCTGCGCCTGGCACACACCCGCCAGCGCACACAAGGCAAAGATCCACTTCATTGGGGAGTTCAAAGCGAGCAAACTCTCAGTATATCAGCGCGATGAGCACGGCCTCCCGATGCGGGCGCGCCTGCGGGTGGGACGCGCGCTGCCGCGGTGCGGGTTTCACCAGATGTAGCGCGAGGCGATGCGGCGGCGCTCGTGGCTGTCCAGCACGTGCAACACGCGGATCTTGCGCAACTTCTCCGGCGACAGCGCCCCCAGCGGAATGTAGACGATTTGCCGGCCCAGCCGGGCGGCGATCTGCCGGAAGATGGCCCGCGGCGGCCGGGCGGCCGCATAGACGACGAGCCGGTCGAGCGAATAGTCGAGCGCCGCCAGCAGCAGCCGCTCGGCTTTCGTCTCGGCGAAATCGTAGTCGGGGTCGGTCCAGACGTCCATCAGCCGGCCCGGCGGCAGCGTCATCAGGAAGCCGCCATATTCGGCGCGGCCGATGCCCGGCCCGACCAGGTTGTCGAAGGGCGGCGTGGAGTAGAACGCCATGTCGCTCTCGTTGGAGTGCTCGCCCAGCCACGTGGTCAGCCACGGGTAGCGGTCCAGGGGGTCTTCATCGAAGATGACCACGACGGCGCCGGCGTTGCCGGCGACGCGCTCGGTTTCCCGCACCCAGAGCCGTCCCTCGTGCCAGCGGCGGATGGTCTCCCGCAGGTCGATGCCGTCGAGCACGCTGGTGGTGAACGGCTCCACCCGGGAGCGCTCCTCGCCGAGCATCGTTCTGGCCTTCTGGCGGAGAAAGCGGCCGTAATCCTCGATGACGATGTCCTCGGGCGGATAGCTGCAAATGGCGTCGCCGCCGAGCTGCGCGGCCCAGCCGCGGAGGTCGCGCGGCGGGCGCCGCTTCCAGGCGCGGGGCACCAGACGGCGCTTCTCGCGCTCGTACCTCTGCCGCAGCCGAAGCAGCCGGGTGCTTGCGAAGACCTGTTCGGCCCGCAGCTCCACCAGATCGCTGCCGCGCGGCGCGTGGTAGCGCGGCGTGACCCCAAGCCGCCAGATCTCGTAGGCGAAGTTGTCGTCCACCACGCCGCGGGCGGCCGCGATCAGATCGAACAGCGAAGGGGCGATCATGCTGTCGATCCGGACCAGCCGCTCAAGGAACCGCGATGCCTGGCGGCGCTGCCACGGCGCCAGTTCCCCGCGGTAAATCGCGCGGTAATTGTCTTCGGCTTCCTTCCAGAGATCGGCCAGCCAGCGCCGCCGGTCCGGCAGCGGGCAGGCGGGGTCCTGGACCAGCTGCTGGCGGATCTCTTCGTAGCGTTCCTGGAGATATGGGCAGTCGGCGGTGACATCGCCGAGGCAGGATGCGGCCAGCTGGAAGTTCTGCGCCGTGCCCGTCCAATAGGGCCACTCCCGCTTTTCCGCATTCGGCAGCAGGGAAAGCAGACGGACGAACACGGGCAAAGTCACCACGACGGCGGTCTCTGCTTCCGGGTCCAGCTCCGACAGGCGCGCCGCGGCCCAGGCGGCGCGCTCGTCGGCGCCCGGGGCCGGGGGCGGATTCAGAAAATACTGCTCGACGTACTTTTCATACGAAATGATGGCAAGCGCCGCCGGGTCCGGGTAGACGTCCTTCTGGGGGTAGGCCACCGCGGCCAGCGAGCCGATCCCTGTGGCGGGAATCCCCAGTTCGGAAGCGGTCCGGACGGCTTCCGTGAGCGCGTCGCCGGGCTCCACGATGGCTGCAACCTCCTCCCGCGGGTCATCACGGCTGCCCATCATCACCGCGGAGAAATTTGGCAAGGCGTTCACGGCAACCCCTATCAGGGGCCCGAACTCGCCCGGCACCTCTACGGCGACACGCGCAGGCCGCAGCTCGTGCAGCCGGCGGCGCACCAGCGCGGCGAACTCGATGCGGCGCGGGGCGACCGGGAGGAAGGTCCACTTCCCGCGCCGCAGGCCGAGCAGATCGGCAACCGGCGCCTCAGCCAACATAGCGGAGCGCCTCCTCGCCCAGGACCTGCCGGATGGCGAAACGGAGGGCGCGCTCGGTGTCCGGCTGCCGCCCTGCGCTGACGAGCCGCATGGCGTAGCGGCCGATGTTGATCCCGTCCCGCACGGTGTAGGGCTCGTCCTGCTGGTGCGCGGCCTGGAGAAAGACGGAAATCCTGTAAAGAACCTCTTCTTCGGCGAGCGGCAAATTCTGGCGCAGGATTTCGAGTTCCTGTTCCTGTTCGGGGAAATCGACGTGAATTTGGGGCTGAAGGCGGCTGAAAATGTATTCCGGCAAATCGAACGTGGAGGCGTCCTCGTTCATCGTGCAGACGAGGCGGAAGTCCGGGTGGGCGGGGATCTTGATGCCCGCCACGATGCTTTCCACGTAGCGGCGCGCGTCGAGCAGCGGCGCCAGGCTCGCCCAGCTCTTCTCCGGCATCCGGTTGGCTTCGTCGAGGATCGCCACGCCGCCGCGCAACATCGCCGTCACCAGCGGCGAGGCCACGTAGCGGAGCGTGCCGGGGCCTTCCACCACGGGCTGGACGATCAGGTCTTCCGGGCGCGTGTCCACGGTGCCCTGCATGATGTACACCTCGCGGCCCAGCCGCCGGGCCGCCGTGTAGGCCAGCGTGGTCTTGCCGACGCCCGGCTTGCCGGTGATGCGCGGGTTCATCGGCAGGTCGCCGTCGCCCAGGGTCATCCACGCCGCCAGCAGCTCCCGCAGGACCTCCTCCTGCCCAATCCACTCGGCGGGGTATTCGACCGGGTGGCTGAGGTGGAGCGCAACGCCTTCGACTTCCACGATCATGATTCCATTTTCCCTCCGCGCGCCGCCGGGCGCGCGCCGTGACAAGAAAGCGGCGGGCGCCTGTCCGGGGCGCGCCGCCGCCTGAAATACGGATGGGTTTTCGCGGCTATTTTTTCGTGCTCTCGCGCAAAATCTTTTTCATTTCATGCTCGACTTCCTTGAAGCCGGCCGGAACGGCGAAGCGCGCCGGGTCCACCGCGGCGGTGGAAAAATCGGAGATCTCCGTCGTCGCCTCCAGCAGCACGCTTTGCTTCTGGCCGCCCTGCGCAGGCTCGGCCTTCTTCGGCGGCGGAGGCTCTTCCTGCTTCTTCCGGCGGCCGAAACCGCCGAGGCCGCCAATGCGGCCCAGGCGGCCGAGCGCCGCGCCGGCCGCGGATTCGGCGGCCGCCCCGCCCACCTGGGCGCCGGTGGGCATCTCGATGTCAGGCATGTCGATGCCGAGGCCGGTCATCCGCATCACCTGCACAAGCGGAACGCCCTCCAGCTTCGCCGCCTCCCGCGCCAGCTTGGCCATGCCTTCGGCCGTCCCCGCCTGTCCCATCGCCATGCGCATCGTCCGCAGGCTCTCCGGACTCATGCCGATCTTGTCCGAATACCGCGCATAGAACGCGCGCACGTCTGAGTATCCCTGGACCGCCGGCGTGCGCCACTCGTCGATTTCGATGGTGGAGGTGAACGTCTGCCCGCTCTTCTGGTCTTTGAGATCCATCTCAAGCAACAGCTTCATCAGTTTGGCGGGCATGTTCTGGATGGTCTTGCTCTCTCCTCCCTCTTTCACGGAAAGCCGCATGTCCATCACCGCCTGCTGTCCGGCGCCCGTCTGTTTGGCCATCTGTTGGGCCATCGCGTCCATAGCCTGGCGGAACTCCTCGAACGTGATCACGGAGTAGGTTTTCTTGTCCAGATCGACGTGAATCATCCGCTCCGAGCCGAGGTCGATGATGTCCACCTCGCGGTCGGCGACCGTCGCCATGCGGTCTCTCTGGAAATAGAGTCGGCTGTATTGCGGTTCCAGAGCCTTGCCGCCGCCCGGCACCAGGCGCATCATTTTCACGAGCGAGCCGCCCGTGACCTGGGTCTTTTGCTGATAGCTGAAATCGGCGAAGGCAAGTCCTGAGCTGATCGCCAGGGCCGCCGACAGTACAAGCATTCTCATGAGTTGTGAACTCCTCCTTCCCTGCCAGAGTAGCCGATTCCTGCCGCCGGGACAATGGAAGGGCGCGGCCGCCGGCGCGCTCTGCTATACAATGGGGCAGTCGAGGCCGGAACGTGACTGAACTCCGCATCCGTCCATCCGTGCGGCAGGGGCACGCTCTGCTGTTTCTGTGCGCGATCCCCGTCGCCGCGCTGCTCCGCTATGTTTTCTTCACTGAGCCGGACACCCCGAAAGCGCTGTTGCTGCTAGGACTCCTGCCGTTCCTGCTTCCGCTGCGCATCTATGTGCGCTCCTGGTCGACGCAGCTGACGATCGAGAACGGCGCCGTGCGGCTTCGCGAGGGGCTGCTCAGCCAGAATGTCGCCACCGTGGATCTTGACCGGCTGGAGAAAATCTCCGTGCGGCGCACGCTGTGGCAGCGGCTGTGGGGCATCGGCGACCTGGTGATCGAGACAGCCGCCGAATCCGGCGGCCTGACGGTGGAAGACATCGACGATCCGCAATCGGTTGCCGACCGCATTCTGGCCGCCTCGCGCGCCGCAAAGGGCAAAGCCTCCTGAAGTCGTCCCATGCCTGAAGCACTGCCGCTCGACAAACGCATCGCCGTGGTGACGGGCGCCTCCCGCGGACTCGGCCGCGCGATCGCCGTGGCGCTGGCGCGGGCCGGCGCGCGCGTGGCCTGCGTCGGCCGCGACGTGGAAAGACTGGATGAAACGGCGCGCCTGTGCGGCGCCGGGGCGATCCTCGTTCCCGCCGACGTCACTTCCGAAGAAGACGTGCGCCGGCTGGCGGCCCATGTGGCCGAGCACCTGGGGCCGGCGAACATCCTCGTCAACAACGCCGGCGTCAACCTGCGCAAACCGGTCACCGAGTTCACCCTCGAGGAATGGCGCTGGGTGATCGACTCAAACCTCACCAGCGCGTTTCTCTGCGCCAGAGCATTCATTCCGCAAATGATCCAGTCCGGCTACGGCCGCATCCTGAACCTGACCTCCATCATGAGCCACGTCTCCCTGCCGGGCCGCGCCGCCTATTCTTCGTCCAAGGCCGGGCTGCTCGGGTTGACGCGCGCGCTCGCGCTCGAGCTGGCGCCGCACCGCATTACCGTCAACGGCATCAGCCCCGGGCCCTTCGCCACCGAGATGAACGCCGCGCTGATGAATGATCCGCAGGCCAACGCCGCGTTTCTCGCGCGGCTGCCGCTCGGCGAGTGGGGACGGCCCGACGACATTGGCGCGCTGGCCGTCTACCTCTGCTCCGAGCAGGCGCGGTTCATCACCGGCACGGACGTCGTTATCGACGGAGGCTGGCTCGCGCAATGAGCCACGGCCGGCCGCGCCGCCTTCTCCTGCCATGACCCGCGAAGACCTCGATACGCGCTTCTTCGGCCACCCGGCCGGGCTTTCCACGCTTTTTTTCACCGAGCTCTGGGAGCGCTTCGGCTATTACGGCATGCGCGCCATCCTGGTGCTGTTCATGACGGCGGCGGCCTCGGCCGGCGGCCTCGGGCTCGATCCTTCGCGCGCCTACGCCATTTACGGGCTGTACACGGCCAGCGTCTACATGGCCAGCCTGCCGGGCGGCTGGATCGCCGACCGGCTGCTCGGCCAGCAGCGCAGCGTGCTGTCTGGCGGCATTCTCATCGCCGCCGGCTACCTGACGCTGGCATTGCCCTCCGAGGCGGCGTTCTACGCCGGCCTGGCGGTCGTGGTGGCGGGCACCGGCCTGCTGAAGCCGAATATCTCCACCATCGTCGGCCAGATTTATTCGCCAGGCGACCCGCGGCGCGATTCCGGTTTTTCCATTTTTTACATGGGAATCAATCTCGGCGCCACGCTGGCGCCGCTCGCCTGCGGCTGGGTGGGGGAGCGCATTCACTACCGGCTGGGCTTCGGGCTCGCCGGGCTGGGAATGCTCGTCGGCGTGCTCACCTTCTGGCGCGGCATGGCCCGGCTGGGCGGCGCCGGCGCCCGGCCGGTGCAGCCGCCCACGCCGGAAGCCGGCCTCGCATGGCGGCGGAATTTCCGCCATGCAGTGGTAGGGGTTTTCTGCATTCTGGCGGCGATATTGCTGCTGCATTTTTCCGGGATTTACCGCATCAGCATTGAATTCCTTGTCAATTCCGCCGGCGCCGTGCTGGCGCTGACAACGCTCGGCCTGTTCGCGTGGATGTTTTTCGGCGGCGGCTGGACGCCGGCCGAGCGGAGGCGCCTGGCGGTCATCGCCGTGCTGTTCTGCGGCTCGTCGCTGTTCTGGGCGGCCTTCGAGCAGGCCGGCTCGTCGTTGAACCTCTTTGCCAAGAATCACACCAACAACGTGCTGTTCGGCTTCGCGTTCCCGGCCAGCTGGTACCAGTCGCTCAATGCGGCCTTCATCATCTGCTTCGCCGCCGTGTTCGCGTGGCTGTGGATCCGGCTCGGCGACCGCCAGCCCTCCTCGGTGGCGAAGTTCGCCCTGGCCATGGTGTGCGCCTCGGCGGGCTTCTTCCTGATGATGGAAGCCAGCCGGCGCGCTGCTTCGGGCGTCCTGGTGAGCCCGCTGTGGCTGGTGGGGACCTACCTGCTGCACACCTTCGGCGAGCTGCTGCTGAGCCCCGTGGGCCTGAGCGCGATGACGCGGCTCGCGCCCGCGCGCGTCGCCGGGCTGATGATGGGCGTGTGGTTCCTTTCCCTCTCGATGGGCAACTACCTGGCCGGGCGCCTGGCGTCGTTCTACGGCCACCTGCCCCCGTTCGAGCTGTTCCGCGCGCTGGCGCTGCTCACGCTTGGCGCCGCCGCGGTCCTGTTCCTGCTCGTGCGCCCCGTGGGCCGGCTTTCCGCCGCCGGCGCCGCCGAGCAGCGCGAATCGTAAAATGAAGCAGATGGCTGGCGAACACGACAAGCCGAAAGCGGGCGAGGAAAAGCCGCGCGAGGTTTCCTTTGAGCAGTCTCTGGCCGAGCTGCAACAGATCGTGCAGGAGCTCGAGCAGCCGGGAGTGCCGCTCGAGCGGGCGCTCGAGCTGTTCGAAAAGGGCGTGCGGCTGTCGGAGGCCTGCCGCAAGCAGCTGGTGGAAGCCGAATCCCGCATCGAAATCCTGCTGAAGCGGGGCCAGAAAGTCATCCCGCAGCCCTTCGGGCCCGAACAAAAATGACCTCTCCTGTTTTGTCCCTCCGCGAGTACCTGGCGGGCCAGGTGAAGCTTGTCGACGCCGCCCTCGACCGTCTGCTGCCGGCCGAGAGCGAGCCGCCGGAGACGATCCACCGCGCCATGCGCTACTCGGTCTTCGCCGGAGGCAAGCGCATCCGGCCCATCCTGTGCCTGGAGGCGGCGCGGGCCGTGGCCGGCGGCGATCCCGGCGGCATCTTCGATGTGGCCTGCTCGCTCGAACTGGTGCACACCTATTCGCTGATTCACGACGATCTGCCCGCGCTCGACAACGACGATCTGCGCCGCGGGCGTCCCACCTCCCACAAGGTGTTCGGCGAGGCGATGGCGATCCTGGCCGGCGACGCCCTGCTGACCCTCGCCTTCGAGGTGCTGGCGCGCAGCGCGGCGGCGGCGCTGGTGGCCGAGCTGGCCCACGCGGCCGGCACCGTCGGCGGCATGATCGCCGGGCAGGTGCACGACATTGAGGGCGAGAAGCTGGAGCCTTCGCCGGAGCTGCTGGAACGCATCCACCGCGCCAAGACAGGCGCGCTGCTGCGGTGCGCGGTGCGGCTTGGCGCGATGCACGCGGGCGCTTCGGCCGGGCAGCTGGACGCCCTTTCCCGCTACGGCGAACACGTCGGACTCGCCTTCCAGATCGTCGACGACATCCTCGACGTCACCCAGACTTCGGAGCAGCTCGGCAAGACGGCCGGCAAGGACGCCGCGCAGCACAAGGTGACGTTTCCCGCCGTCTACGGGCTGGAACAGTCGCGCCGGATGGCTGCCGAGCAGCGCGCGCTCGCGCACGAGGCGCTGGCGGCTTTCGGCGAAGCCGGCCTGCGGCTGCGCCAGCTGGCCGACCTCATCGTCGACCGGTCTTCCTGACTCTCGTGTCCCGCCGCCGCATCGACCTTCTGTTGCTCGACCGCGGACTCGCCCCGTCGCGGGAAAAGGCGCGCGCGCTGCTGCTGGCGGGCGCGGTCCGCGTGGCGGGCCAGACCGTCGACAAGCCAGGCGCCATGGTGGACGAGCAGGCCCCGGTCGAAGTCATCGAGCCGTTTCCCTGGGTCAGCCGCGGGGCCCTA
>Ga0334722_10007840_pt1 | contig 10289 bp, 8 predicted proteins | sample C3_bottom_MG_FD_207210 | JGI IMG/M metagenome (GOLD analysis project Ga0334722, IMG submission 207210) | Sediment microbial communities from Yellowstone Lake, YNP, Wyoming, USA - C3_bottom | ecosystem: Environmental > Aquatic > Freshwater > Lake > Sediment | place: USA: Wyoming | collected... | reverse complement strand
TCCCGAGGTCTGGGGAGATTTATTACGGCAGGCTTCCCCGGGTCTGCCCCGACCGAACCACTTGTCTCTGGCAGATGAGGCTCACCTGTCATAAGATGAGCTGGTCATGATCATCGGCGTCCCGAAAGAAGTGAAGATCGGCGAGAACCGCATCGGCATCGTGCCGGCGGGTGCGCAGGCGCTGGTTGACGCCGGCCACCGCGTTCTCGTGCAGGCCGGCGGGGGGAGTGGCAGCGGCATCCCCGACGAGGACTACCTTGCGGTCGGCGCCGAGATCGTTGCCAACGCCGCCGCTGTCTGGGGTGGTGCCGACCTGGTCGTCAAGGTCAAGGAGCCGGTCGCGGCCGAATACGCGTTTCTGCGGCCCGGGCTCGTGCTGTTCACGTATTTGCACCTCGCGGCGGCGCGCGAGCTGACCTTCGCCCTGCTCGAGCGGCAGGTCACCGCAATCGCGTACGAGACCATCGTGGCGGCCGACGGGTCGCTCCCCCTGCTGGCGCCGATGAGCGAGGTCGCCGGAAAATTGGCAACGCAGATCGGCGCCACGCTGCTGCAGAAGGACCGCGGGGGGCCCGGGATCCTGCTCGGCGGCGTTCCCGGCGTGCGCCACGGCCGCGTGACGGTGCTCGGTGGCGGGGCGGTGGGCGTGAACGCCGCGCGAGTCGCGGTCGGCATGGGCGCCGAGGTGGCGTTGATCGATCTCGATCTCAAGCGCCTGGCGCTGATCGACGAGCACTTTCAGGGCAAGGTCGAGACGCTGATGTCCAACCGGGCCACGATCGAGGCGGCTGCGGTTGCCGCCGATCTGCTCGTCGGCGGGGTGCTCATCGCGGGGGCGCGCGCACCGGTGCTGGTCTCGGAAGAGACCGTGCGACGGATGCGGGCGGGGTCCATGATCGTCGACGTGGCGGTCGATCAGGGGGGGTGCGTCGCAACGATCCGGCCGACGACGCACGCCAATCCGACCTATGTCCTCCACGGGGTAATCCACTACGGGGTGACGAATATGCCGGCGCTCGTGCCGCGGACCTCGACGTTCGCGCTGACGAACGCGACGCTGCCCTATACCCTAAAACTTGCCGGCGGCGTCGCTGCGGCGCTGGCAGCGGACCCGGGGCTCGCGCAGGGCTTGAACACGGCCGCCGGCAAGGTTGTGCACCCGGGCGTTGCGGCGGCCCATGACAGCTGAACGCGGGTCCGTCGGCGTCATCGACATTCACACCCACGCGTTCCCGGATTTTCTTGCGGCGCACGCCATCTCCCGCCTCGAGGGGCACGCCAGAGTGAAAGCGCATCTCGACGGCACCGTCGCCGCCCTGATCGAGTCGATGGATCGCACCGGCATTTCCCGATCGGTCGTCTGTTCGATCGCAACCGAACCCCGGCAGTTCGCCGCGATCCTGAAGTGGTCGCTCGGCATCGCCGGGCCGCGTCTGGTGCCGTTTCCGTCGGTCCATCCCGGATCCGCGACGGCGGTCGAGGAGGTCGGTCGCGTTGCGGCAGCCGGCTTTCTCGGCATCAAACTGCACCCGGAATACCAGGATTTTTACGCCGACGACCCCCGGCTAGCGGACTTTTACCGCGCGGTCCACGCCGCCGGGTTGATTATCCTCTTTCATGCCGGGTACGACATCGGCTTTCCGGAATCGGAGCGCAGCGCCCCCGGCCGGATCCTCCAGGTCGTGCGTTCGTTCCCGGGATTGCGGGCCATCGCTTCCCACCTCGGCGGATTTCGCCAATGGGAGGAGGTTGCCGCAGACCTGCTCGGCAGCGATCTTTACCTGGATACCAGCTACACGCTGGGGCACATTCCGCCGGACCTTTTTCTGAGCATCGTGGAGGGTCACCACGCCGACCGCATTCTCTTCGGCAGCGACTCGCCCTGGGCCGACCAGGGGGAAGCGCTCCGGGAATTCAGGGCGCTGGGGCTCGATCCGGCGCGGGAGGAGGCCATCCTGGGCGGCAATGCCCGGACTCTCCTCGGGCCGGCGATCGAGCAGGCACCGCCCGTTTCTGTGTTTCGCTTGCCGCCTGCGGGAAAATAATCCGCTCTTATCGAACCCCTCAAACACTACCTGCCCGGGCGTTGGTAGGTGCCGACGATCTCGGCCTCAGCGAGGATGTGGCCTGCCATTGCCACGAGCAGCTGCGCTTTTTTCGGGTGCTTCAGGTCCGGCAGCGTCGTGTCGAGGGCATAGAGTTTGTGGAAGTAGCGATGTCGCCCGATCGGGGGGCAGGGCCCGCCGAAACCGGTACGGCCCCAGTCGTTGATCCCCTCGCGCGTGCCCGCGGGGAGTCGCGCGGGCGCCACCGCTTCGGCGAGCCCGTCCGCGTCGGCCGGGATGTTGTAGAGCACCCAGTGGACGTAGACGCGCTTCGGGGCCCGCGGATCGGGCGCGTCGGGATCGTCGACGATCAGGGCCAGGCTGCGGGTGCCCGCGGGGATGCCGGTCCACCTCAGCGGCGGGGAGTGATCATCGCCGTCACAGGTGTACTTTCGCGGTATCTCGCCCTGATGCACGAAAGCGGTTGATCGCAGTTCCATGGTCATGGCTTTCCACCTCCCGGGACACAATGTACACCGTGACCCCGATGGAAAGAAGAACCATGCTGCACGGCACGAAGGCAGGACCACTTCATTCTCGCGACTTGTGTCGTGAGTGGGGTGCATCAACAGCGACAGCACGGGCATTCCTGCCTGTGCGGACAGGTGGAAAGCCTGTCCCACCCGGTAAGAGAACCGTGCTGGAGACGAGATCACGAGAATGACGTTGCCCTGGGCGCGCGGGGACGTGGGATCCCCGATGCTCCGTGATAGGATAGCCGTGATGCAAACCCGGCGAATCACGGCACTAGTACGGACTGTGCTGGTGGTCTGCAAGCTTCTCGTGGCGTCCGCCGCCGTTGCCGGGGGAAATCCGTGGACGGCGCTCGACAGCGGCCTCGAACTGGGACAGTTCCCTTTGGTCGACCCCGGGAGTTCAGCGGGAGCCGTAGTGTTCGTCCTGCGCGTCGATCCCCGGCTCTGTGAATTGACGCTGCACGGTATTCCCCGCGGTGAGAGCGTCGGCTTCACCGCGCGCGAATGGTCGCGCCGCGAGGGCCTCGTCGCGGCGATCAATGCCGGCTTGTACCAGGCCGACTACCGGACTCACTCGGGGTATATGAGCGTCGATGGTGCGGTCCTCAGTCGCGGTGTCAACGGCTACCTCTCGGCAGCCGCGTTCGCACCTGTCGATCCCAAGGATCCGCCTTTTCGCATCTTCGATCTCGACGACGTTCCCCTGGCGTCGGTGCTCTCGCGCTATCGCCGGGTCGTCCAGAACTTGCGGCTGGTCAAGCGTCCGGGCGAGAACCGCTGGGAATCGCAGGACCGTCGCTGGAGCGAGGCCGCCCTGGGCGAGGATCGTGAAGGCCGGGCGCTCTTCATCTTCAGCGGCGAGCCGTTGACCCTGAACCGGCTCATCGACGCGCTGCTCGCACTGCCGCTTGGTCTCGTGGCCGCGCAGCATCTGGAGGGGGGCGCGCAGGCACAGTTCGTCGTCGCCGCCGGGGGGCAGACCATCGAGCTTGTCGGCAGCTATGAAGGGATTTTTCCCGCCCCGGATCCAAAGCGCCCGGCCTGGCCCATCCCCAACATCATCGGCATCCGCAAACGGGACGGGCGCTGAAAAGGGGCCGTCTGCCGCGTTGCGCTCCTTGCACCCGACCTCTTTTGAGCACCCCCTCCGTGACCGCGTGAGGCGCTGAAAAGGGGGCGGTGAAACGGTCGGCGGCTCTCCGCATCATATAAACCATTGCTTATGTATTTATATGATAACGGGGAGGGCGACGACGTGCTGGACTCCATGGTGAAGTGCCTGCGGGCGATCGGCGACGAGAACCGTCTGCGGATTTTAATGCTGCTGCGCGAACGGGAACTGTGCGTCCTCGAGGTCGTCGGGGCGTTGGGCATCTCGCAGCCGCTGGCTTCGAGCCACCTCGCGGTGCTGCGCGAGGCCGGTCTGGCGACGACGCGCCGGGAAGGACGTCGGATCCGCTACCGCCTTTCGGAGCAGGCGCAGAGCGGCGGCAAACACCGGCTGCTTAAGCTGGTGGCGGAGGCGATCGTTGCCGAGCCGCCGATCGCGGCGGATCGCGAGCGTCTCGCACAATGTGCGGCGTTCCGCGGGAGCGCCGTTTGCGATAAAAAGACCCTTGCCAAGTTCCGTACGAAAAGGAGTCGCCCGTGAATAGGATCGGCCGTACGCCACTTATCGCGCTTCCAGTGATTCTTGCTGCGTGGTTCATTGCCGCGGTTCCGGCAGCGGCGCAACAACGGCTGACGCTCGCCGCAGCCACGGCCGAGGCGCTCGCCAAGAGCGACCTGCTTCGCGCCGAAGACGCGCGCGTCGCCGGCGCAGCTGGAGCCGTGGCGGCGGCGCGGGGCAATCTGCTGCCGACGGTTACCTTCGAGGAGCGTTTTCTGGCTACCGACAATCCGGCGTACGGCTTCTCGATGAAGATCAACCAGGGAAATTTCACCGCCGCCGATCTGCAGGGCGCGCCCGGAACGTTCAACAACCCCGACCCGATCAGGGATTTCCAGACCAGTCTCAGCGTCACGCAGCCGATTTATTCGCGGCGGGCGCTTCTTGGCGTGGCGATGGCGCAAGCCGAGGCCGACGCGGTAAACCTCGATCGTGACCGCCGCCGCGAGGAAGTCGCGCATCGGGTGCTGCAGGCCTGGCTTGGCGCGCAGGCGGCCGAGGCGTACCGCGAGACGGCCATTCGCGCCGAGGAGGACGCGGGGGAACACCAACGCCTGGCGGGTGTCGCCGAGGCTGCCGGAACAGGTCTGGCCTCCGACCGGTTGCGCGCCGAGGTGGCGCTGGCCGAGGCGCGCCGGATGCGACTGACCGTCGAGAACGATCTCGAGATCGCCCGGCGCGGCCTCGGTCTTGCCGTTGGACGCGAGGAAGCGCTGGCACCAGCGGATTCTGATGCCGTGATCCCGATGCCCGATCTCGAAACGCTGATCGCCAAAGCCAATGGCCGCGCGGATTTGCGCGCACTGGAGGCGAGGGTTGCCAACGCGCGCCGTGCGGTGAAGCTGGCCGGTGCGGTGCGCTACCCGGAGCTTGGTCTCACGGGCTCGTTGCAGGCGAACGATCCGGACATCCCGTTCGGTACCGCGGGGACGAGTTACATGGTGGGTCTCGGCGTGACGTGGCGGCTGTTCGACGGTTTCCGGACCAGGTCGGCGGAAGCGCAGGCTGAAGCCGGCGCGCGCCAGGCGGAAAGCTTTCTCGCGGCGATGACCAAGGAGGCCCGATTCCGCGTCCGTGAGTCGTGGCTGCGTCTGCAGGAGGCGCAGTCGGGGATCGCGATCGCCGAGAGCGCGCTGACCGCAGCGCAAGAGGGGATGCGTCTGGTTCGCGTACGTTACGAGAACGGACTGGCGCCGATGGTGACGCTGCTGGACGCGCAGAGCGCGCTCAACCGGGCGCGCTCGGACGCCGCTCGCGCTCATTCCGGTGTGTCCTCGGCTCTGGGCGAATTGCTGTTTCGCGCCGGGATGGGCGGGGCTGTTGAACCGTCCACGGAGAAAAGGTGATGACGATGAATACATCCACAGCGGGCTTCGAGATACGGGGAGGTACATCGATGATCAAGAAATTCATGGCGCCTGGTCTGGCTGGCGTAGCGGTTCTCGTGCTGCTGGTTGGGTGCGGGGGCAAGAATGAGGATCACGCAGCGACGACGCGGTCGGCGGAGCCGGCCGTCATTTCCGGAATGCAATTCGCCACCGTGGCGACCGAGGCCGTACCGCTGGTGCGTGAGTTGGCCGGCAGCGTGCAGGCGGCGGTAGTGAGCCAGGTTTCAGCCAGAATCATGGGTCAGGCGCTCTCCGTGCTCGCAGCAGAGGGAGACGTGGTGAAGCAGAACCAGTTGCTGGCCACGCTGGATGACCGGGAGTTGCGGACCAAGGTTCTGCAGGCTGAGGCGGGCAAGCGTCAGGCGGAGGCCGGCTTGCAGCAGGCCGCCGCCGGACGACACCAGGCCGAGGCCGGGTTGCACCAGGCCGAGACGCAGCGGGAGTTGGCGACGGCGACCCACGCGCGGTTCCGGGCCCTCCTGGATGGGCGCGCAATTTCGCGCCAGGAATACGAACAGGTCGCCGCACAGGAGCAGCTGGCGCAAGGAGCAGTTGCCCAGGCCGAAGGCGCGGTCACCCAGGCCGGCGGTGCGGTCGCCCAGGCCGAGAGCGCGGTGGCGCAGGCCGCAAGCGCCGTCGAGGAGGCGCGCACCTGGCTCGCCTTCGCCGAGGTTCACGCACCGGCCGCCGGGCGGGTGATCGCCAGAAAAATCGACGCGGGTTCGATGGCAACTCCGGGCGCGGCGCTGTTCGTCATCGAACAGGAGGGGCATCTGCGCCTGGAGCTGCCGGTGGATAGCGCGCTCTCCGGCGCCGTTGTGCGGGGGACGCCGCTGCTGGTTGGCGTCGAGGCGGCGGGTTTCACGGGGACGGTGCCGGTGACCGATGTCGTCGCCGCCGGCGATCCGGTGTCGCGGACGTTTCTCGTCAGAGCGGATCTGCCGCTGAGTCCGGGCCTGCGCTCGGGGCAGTACGCGCGGGTGACGCTCGCACTCGGCACGCGCGACGCGGTGACGGTCCCCGCCACGGCCCTCGTGCGCCGCGGCCAGCTCGACGGCGCCTTCGTGGTCGAGACCGGCGACCGCCTCGCCTATCGGATCGTGCAAACAGGTCGCGAAACCGCAGCGGGTCGTCGTGAAATCCTCGCGGGGCTCGCGGCCGGCGAGCGTATCGCCGTCGGCGGTGTCGAGCGCGCAAGCGACGGCGCCCGCGTGGCGAACGGGCAGTAGGCGGCCGCCATGAAGGAGACTGTCGGGATCTCGGGGCGCATCGCGCGCGCCTTCCTTACTTCGAAGCTCACGCCGATCCTCGTTCTCGCCTCCCTGCTGCTCGGGGCGCTCGCCGTCGCGATCACCTCCCGCGAGGAAGAGCCGCAGATCGTCGTGCCGATGATGGACATCTTCGTCGCCTACCCCGGCGCCACCGCTCACGAGGTCGAGGAGCGGGTCACCAAGCCGCTGGAGCGCAAGCTCTGGGAGATCGACGGCGTGGAGTACGTCTACTCGATCACCCGCCCCGGGATGTCGATGGCGATCGTGCGCTACCGCGTCGGCCAGGATCAGGAGAAGAGCATCGTCAAGCTCTACAACAAGCTGATGGCCAATGCCGACATCATTCCCGCCGGGGTGATGCCGCCGCTGGTGAAGCCGCGTTCGATCGACGATGTCCCGACGCTTGCCGTCACGCTCTGGTCCGAGCGTCTCTCCGCGTACGAACTGCGCCGGGTTGCCGTCGAGGCGGTGGAGGAGGTCAATAGTATCGACGACGTTTCGGAGACGACGATCATCGGCGGCGAACGCCGCCAGGTCCGCGTCGTGCTCGATGCGGCGCGGCTGCGGGGCAGCGGCCTCTCGGCGCTGCAGGTGCTCGGGGCGTTGCGCGCCGCGAACGTCTTGTTGCCCTCCGGCAGCGTGAACGAGAACGGCCTCGAGACGCTGGTCGAAACCGGGAGCTTCCTGCGCAGCGGCGACGAGGTCGGCGGCGTCGTCGCCGGGGTCTTCCAGGGGCGTCCGGTCTACCTGCGGGACGTGGCGAAGATCGAGGACGGGCCGGCAGAGCCGGCTTCCTACGTGCTGATGGGCCTTGGGCCGGGCGCCGCAGGCCTCAAAGCCGGCATCAACCGCTCGCGGGAGTTCCCCGCGGTCACGATCGCGATCGCCAAGAAGGCCGGCACCAACGCGAGCACGGTTGCGGCGACGGCGCTGCGCCGCATCGAGGGGCTGCGCGGAACGGTCATCCCTCGGGAAGTCGAGCTGACCGTGACGCGCAACTACGGCGAGACGGCACAGGACAAGTCGGACGAGCTGCTCAAGCACATGCTGCTCGCGACGGTTTCGGTGATCATCCTCGTGGTGCTCGCCCTCGGCTGGCGCGAAGCGGTGGTCGTCGCGATCGCCGTGCCGGTGACCCTCGCACTGACCTTGTTGATCAACTACCTCTACGGCTACACGCTCAACCGGGTGACGCTCTTCGCCCTGATCTTCTCGATCGGCATCCTCGTCGACGACGCGATCGTGGTCGTCGAGAACATCCACCGTCATTTCAAGAAGAAGGGCGGCGGCTCGCGTTCGAAGCTCGCGGCGATCCTCGCCGTGGACGAGGTTGGCAACCCGACGATCCTGGCGACCTTCACCGTCATCGCGGCGCTGATGCCGCTGGCGTTCGTGCGCGGCCTGATGGGCCCGTACATGCGGCCGATCCCGGTCGGCGCCTCGGCGGCGATGATTTTCTCGCTGCTGGTGGCTTTCATCGTCAGCCCCTGGCTCGGCTATATGCTGCTGCGGCGCGTGGGCGAAGGCGCGGGGCACGAGGAACAGCAGGAGAAGGGCATGGAGCGCTGGTACGGCGCCGTGCTGCGCCCGCTGCTGCAGAGCCGTGGCAAGCGCCTCGTCGCGCTCGGCGGCGTCGTGCTGCTGCTCGGGGGTGCGGTGGCGCTGATCCCGCTCAAGAAGGTCACCGTCAAAATGCTGCCCTTCGACAACAAGAGCGAACTGCAGGTGGTTATCGACATGCCCGAGGGCACGCCGCTGCAACAGACGACGCGCGTCGGCACCGAGATTGGCCGCTATCTGGCCACGGTGCCGGAGGTCGCGAACTGGCAGCTCTACGCCGGTTCCGCCTCGCCCTATAACTTCAACGGCCTGGTGCGCCACTACTTCCTGCGCTCTGCGCCCAACGAGGCCGACGTGCAGGTGAACCTCGTTCCCAAGGGCGAGCGCAAGGCGCAGAGCCACGAAATCGCCAAGCGCATCCGCGTTGGCGTCGACGCCATCGGGCAACGCCACGGCGCGCGCGTCAAGATCGCCGAGATTCCCCCGGGACCACCCGTGCTCTCGACGCTCGTGGCCGAGGTCTACGGGCCGGATCCGGTGCGTCGCCGCGAAATCGCCAGGCAAATCCGCGGCATCTTCGAGGGGACGGCGGGCGTGGTCGACGTCGACTGGTTCGTGGAGGACGACCAGCAAAAGGTCACGTTCGCCGTCGACCGCACCAAGGCCGCGCTCAGCGGCATTTCGGCGGAGCAGGTCTCGCAGTCGCTCGCGGTGGCGCTCGGCGGATTCTCGGCCGGGCAGGTCCACCTGCCGCGCGAGAAGGAACCGGTCGAATTGTTGCTGCGGCTGCCGATTGCCGGTCGCGCCGGTCTGGAATCGCTCGCCGGGGTCACCGTGCCGACCCCGGCCGGTGTGCAGGTGTCGCTGTCCGAGTTGGTGGAGGTTCGCCGCGGCCTCGAAGAAAAGACGATCTACCACAAGAACCTGCAGCCGGTGGACTACGTCGTCGGGGACGTCGCCGGCAGCGCCGAGAGCCCGGTCTATGCCATTCTCGCGATGAAGGAGAAGATCAAGGGACTGCAGCTGCCCGAGGGCTACGAGCTGCAGCAGTTCTCGGCACAGATGCCCGAGCGCACCGACCGCTACGCGATGAAGTGGGACGGCGAGTGGCAGATCACCTATGAAGTCTTCCGCGACATGGGTCTGGCCTTCGCGGCGGTGCTCGTGCTGATTTACATCCTCGTGGTCGCGTGGTTCCGCAGTTTCGTGGTGCCGCTGGTGATCATGGCGCCGATCCCGTTGACGCTCGTCGGCATCCTGCCCGGCCACTGGGCGCTGGGGGCGTTCTTCACGGCCACCTCGATGATCGGCTTCATTGCACTCGCCGGGATCGTCGTGCGCAACTCGATCCTGCTCGTCGACTTTGCGCAGGCCGAGGAGCGGGAGACCGGGGATTTGAAGGAGTCGCTGGTGCAGGCGGGCGCCGTGCGTTTTCGGCCGATCGCCCTGACGGCGGCGGCGGTGGTCGTGGCTTCCCTGGTGATGCTCTTCGATCCGATCTTCCAGGGTCTGGCGATCTCGATGATGTTCGGCGCCGTCGGGGCGACGGCGCTGACGCTGATCGCCGTACCGCTGCTCTACATGGAACTGGTCCCTCCGGCCGCGGTGCCGGAGCGCGAGGACGGGGAGGATGGCGGCGACGCCGGACCCGAGGAACGGTCGCCAGAAAGGGCCTGATGGCTTTCTCGTCCTTAAACGCCGCGGGACCGTGCGGGGGGGACAACACGCCTCATGGTAACCGCGGATCGCGGGAGAGGAGAGGTTCAATGTATCTGGCACAGACGCAGCGGTGGACAATGGAGCGGCTCATTCGGGTGACG
>Ga0334722_10007839_pt1 | contig 10290 bp, 8 predicted proteins | sample C3_bottom_MG_FD_207210 | JGI IMG/M metagenome (GOLD analysis project Ga0334722, IMG submission 207210) | Sediment microbial communities from Yellowstone Lake, YNP, Wyoming, USA - C3_bottom | ecosystem: Environmental > Aquatic > Freshwater > Lake > Sediment | place: USA: Wyoming | collected... | reverse complement strand
CCGGTTCGGTCGCTGGCTGGCCGAAGAACTGGCAAGGAAAGGCGAGCCGTTCGTGGTGATCGATGCGTCGGCAGCGCTTCCGGCGGATGTCGTCGGTTTCAATGCGGACGCGACCGAAGACAGGACGCTGAGAGAAGCGGGAGTCGATCGCGCACGAGCGCTGCTGGCGGCGCTGCCTTCGGATGCCGACAACGTCTACGTCACGCTCACTGCGAAGGAACTCAATCCGAAGCTCTTCGTGGTGTCGCGTTGCGAGCACGAGTCGGGCGAGGGGCGGTTGCGGCGCGCCGGCGCCGATCGCGTGGTGGCGCCGTATGCGATCGGCGGGCATCGCATGGTGGAGCTGGCGATGAATCCGTCACTGCCGCTCGTCGTGGACGTGGACGATCTCTTCACCGGCAGGGGTCGCGAGCACATGACGGTCGCCGAGATCTGCGTCGGTGCCGGTTCCGTTCTGGAGGGTGCCTCTCTTGACGGCGGCGAGCTGATGAAGAGTTTCGGCGTGTTACCGATCGGTCTGATTGGTGGAGATGGGCGCCTGCAGGTGGGCGCGAAGCCGCAGTCGCGGCTGGAAGCATCCAACGTGCTGGTCGTCTTCGGCACCGAGCGCGCGATCGAGGCAATGGCGGAAGCGGGCCGTTCCACGCCCGCTATGGAGATTGCGTGAGCGGCGAGCGGGGAAGCAGGGGGGCAGCGGCGCCGGCTGCCACCTTCAGTTTTTCGCGTATGACAACGTTCGAGCAGTGTCCGCGGCGTTACCGCTACCGGTACCTGGACGGCGTGCGCGAAGGCTTCCAGTCGATCGAGGCATTCATGGGACAGCAGGTGCACGCGACCGTGGAGTGGCTGTACAACGAACGCATCGCCGGCAACGAGCACGCGGTCGAAGCGGCCGTCGGACGCTACTGCTCGGAATTCGACAAGGCGGGGGCGGCGAGCAAGCCCGCCATACGTGTCATCAGGGCGGACATGGCTTCGGAACATTACCGGCGCTCGGGAGCGGAAATGCTTGCCGCGTTCCACGCCCGCCGCTTCGCTGCCGACGTCCTGGAGACGGTTGCGATGGAACGCCATTTCGAAATCGACGTGGACGAGGGAATCCGCTTCCAGGGATACATCGACCGCCTGGCGCGCGACGGCGACGGTACCCTGCACGTGATCGACTTCAAGACCGGCAGCCGCGTTCCTGCCCGCTTCGAAGGCAAGGATGCCGATCAGCTCGATGCCTACGCGCTGGCACTGTTTACGCAGAATGGCGACGACGAGCTGGTACTGGTTCTCGAATACCTGCGCACGGCCACGGTGCGCACCAAGCGCATCCGGCGCAGCCAGATCGACGAGATCAGGCGGCGGCTGGCCGCGCGCATCGCCGCGGCGCAATTGGCGACGGTGTTTCCGCCAGTACCGGGCGCGCTGTGCGGGTGGTGCGGATTCAACGACCTCTGCGAAGCGTGCCCTCCGCGAGTCCTGCAGCAGGGACGTTCGGCGCGGTAGCGGGAGGGAGAATGTTCGAACGGGTATCGATGGGCGGGCAGGGGCTGAGCGTGTTGCTCGGCACGAAGAACGGCAAGTATCCCAGCGGCAACAGCCTGCTCATCGAGGACGAGCTTTCGTTGCTCGTCGATCCCTCGGTCAATGTGGTGGCCGCCGGCGCAGACGCGCTCGGCAGCCGCGTCGACGTTCTCATCAACAGCCACGCGCATGAGGACCATTTCGCCGGCAACTTCCTGTTTCCCCAGGCGTCGCTGCTGCTCCACGAGATGGATGCGCCGGCCATGCGCTCGCTCGACGCGCTGCTGGCGGCGTACGGGACGGACTGGGCCCAGCTGATGGTCGAGCAGTACAACTACCAGCCCCGCAGCGATGTCCGTTCCGTCACTGACGGAGAAGTTCTCGACCTTGGCCGTCACCGCGTGCACTTTCTCCACATGCCCGGACATACGGCGGGCCACGTGTGTCTGCGCATCGAACCTGAAGGCGTGGTGTTCACCGGCGATCTGGATCTGACCAGGTTCGGCCCGTACTACGGCGATGCCAATGCCAGCCTGGAGGACACGATCGAGTCGCTGGCGCGTCTGCGCGAGTTGCAGGACGTCAGCGCGTTCGTCAGTGGGCACGAGGCCGGCATTGTCCGGGAAGACCTGCGCGGTGCCGTCGATCGTTACGCGGCCGTGCTCGAAGAGCGCGACCGGGCGCTGCTCGAGTTCTGCGGCGAGCCCCGGACGCTCGCCGAGATCGCCGATCGCTGCATCGTGTATCGAAAGCGTTACGAGTCGCTCCCGTGGCAGGCCGGGGTCGAGAGCGTGATGATGGGACGCCACGCCGAACGGCTGGTGCGCCTCGGCGCGATGCGAAGCGACGACGGCAGGTACGTCAGCGCTTGAGGTTCGAGGCTACGCGTCGAGGTCGTCTTCGCTGTTGCCGGCCAGGCGAATCAACGTTTCGGCGGGGTCCCAGTACGACATCACCGCCTGGATCTTGCCGGTATCATCGATCTCGAAGACGCTGATTCCCGAGAACGTCACGCGCTTCGCCAAACCTCTGCCAGTGGCCTCGCCAATCCACTTCACGGCCGCTCCGCTGCCTGCGGTGAAGATCTCGCTCGCTTCGATCGACAGTTGCTCGAACGGCGCACTGAAAATCTTCCACGCTTCGTCGAGCGAAGCTTTGCCTTCAAGAGGAAGCGCACCGACCGGCTCGTGCACCACCGCGTCGTCACAAAACAGATCGAGCCAGCGCTGGCGGTCGCGCGCAGTGATCGCTGCGAAGTACGCAGCGATCGCATGTTCGACTTGCGGATCGGTCAGAGCACGCATGGCCCCGTGCTGCCGGACACGACGGTGAAAGGCAATGCAGCACGGGGCCGAGGCGCCGCGGCAGCGATCGCGGCCAGGCGCGGAACTGTCGCCGCAGCGACCGCGGTGCAGGTCCCGGGCGCCGCCACCACGACGGCCGCGAGGCCTCGGGGTGACGTCGCGGCGAGATGGCAAGCCGCCGTATTTGCAGGAGTTTTGTGGGTTGTGCGGCTTGTTGACCGGGACTTCCGCGGCGTTTTCCGTGTCCCGACGATTCTCTTTGGAACTCAAGGCCTTGCACGGAGCCATTGGCGGGGTGGCCGGACCTGACGCCGCCGATGGGGTAGGGGGCCGATTTCCAAGCCCCGCAAAATGGCCTCATTGCGAGGCTTCTCAGGGAAACTGTCTGCTGCCTATTGGCTGCGGGCCCCGTCGGCGGCAGTCTTGAGCCCGCGCCTCTTTGCCTCCTTCGGCGCAAAACCGGGCGCCTTAACGGGTGGGGCCCGGCAGGGTCCCACCCGGAAGGCGTCATGGCCTTCCAGCTCTCTCGGCCAGTGTCGAGGAGCGGACGCCCGGCCCCCCAACGGAATCGCCTAACCGCATGGAATCGCAGCCTCTCGGGCCCGCTGCCCGTCGGTTCGGCGATACCGGAAAGAGACTTGGTTCACTCGCACCCCCGGCCGCCCACTGATCGGCGAATCGATCAATAAGGATTTTTCCGCACTCGGCGTCCGGCATGCCGGCGCTGGCGGGAGCTGCCAAGTCGCCGGTTTTCCGGTGGAATCGAGAGCGGACGGCGCCAAGTCCCCCACACTCCGCACAGTCGAGCGCATGTGCGTATGTCTACGCACACCATTTTGTATTGTGTGGGACGGCCTTCCTGTCTTACCTAGCGCGCCATGATGTCGAACAAGAAGCACGTCCACGATTTTTTTGGTTCTGCCACCGAACCGTCGCTTCAGCCGGTCGCGCCATCCAGCGCAGCGACCGCGCCGTGCGATCACGTCGAGAACGTCGAACACGCCACTCCTGCATCCGCAGCCAGAGCCACTCTCGCGACCTTCCTTGAGCAACTGCTCTCGAGCGTCGGAATGATGCAGTCGACGATCCAGGAGTTTCCGGGACTGGTCCGGGTTCTTCAGGGGCCTGGAGCGGACGAGGCTACTGTACAGATCGACATGGGCTCGAAGCCGTACGTCGCCGGGGACAAGCCGTCGCTGCAGAGAATCGTCACGCTCAACGTGCGTCTCGACCATGACTACCGGCTGCTCGGCAGCGGCTACTACTGCATCGACTGCGATCTGCCCCAGAGCGACACGGTTCACTGAACGAGCTCGCGGAACCGGGTTTCGTTCCTGCTTCTGCAGTCACGTTTCGTTGTGCCACGGCGGCGCTTTGAGTAGTTCGTACTCGTGGATGAGTTCAACTACGACCTGGTCGTTCTCGGTGCGGGAAGCGGCGGCCTCGCGACCTCCAAACGCGCCGCTTCCTATGGCGCCCGTGTCGCGATCGTCGAGCAGGGCAGGGTTGGCGGCACCTGCGTCATCCGTGGCTGCGTCCCAAAGAAGCTGATGGTCTACGCTGCGGAGTTCGCGCACATGGCGGACGACGCGGCCGGCTACGGCTGGAGCATTACCGGGGCGTCGCACGACTGGCGGCGCTTTGTCGAAAAGCGCGATCAAACCGTCGCCTCTCTCGAAGCCACGCACGAACGGCTGCTCGCCGGCGCCGGCGTCGAGCTGGTTCGCGGCTTCGGTGTATTTCGCGACGCGCACCACCTCGAGGTCGGAGACCGCGTGCTCTCGAGCCGCTATTTCGTGATCGCCACCGGCGGCCGGCCGCGAATCCCGTCGATCGAAGGCGCCGAAAACGCCGTTACCAGCGACGGTCTCTTCGAGCTTCGCCGTCGCCCCGACGAACTGGCGATTGTCGGTGGCGGCTATATTGCCTGCGAGTTCGCCTCGATCTTCGCTTCCGTCGGTTCGCGCGTGCACCTTCTGCTGCGCGGCGACCTTCCGCTGCGCGGTTTCGACAGCGACCTCCGCCATGAACTGGACGCCGCCCTTCGTGCCGAGGGAGTCGTCATTCATCCACGCACGCCGGTACACGCAATTCGTCCGCGCGGCGACGGCGTCGTTCTCGAACTCGACATCACGGATGGAGATCGCGAGTTGGCGGCGGACGAATGCCTGCTCTACGCGATCGGCCGCCAGCCCAATACCGAGGGCCTCGGTCTGGCGCGGATTGGCGTCCCACTCGACGCCGGTGGTCACGTGGTCAGCGCAGAAGATGGCAGTACCGCCGTGCCGGGCATTTTCGCGATCGGCGACGTGACCGGGCGCGCGGCGTTGACGCCGGTTGCGATCCAGGCAGGCCGGCTTCTTTGCGACCGGCTCTTTGGCGGCAAGAACGTCGCGATGAGCTACAGGAACGTGCCCACGGCCGTATTCACCGATCCGCCGATCGGCACGGTGGGAATGACCGAGGAAGAAGCGCTGGCCAGTTTCGGTGCCGACGGCGTCCGCGTGTACAAGGCGCGCTTCCGTCCGATGTTGCATTCGCTGACCGGCCGCACGTCCGTCACGCTCGTCAAACTGGTGGTCAAGGCCGACGACGAACGCGTGCTCGGCTGCCACATGATCGGCAAGGACGCTCCCGAGATCATCCAGGGGTTTGCGGTGGCCCTGAACATGGGAGCAACCAAACGCGATTTCGACGCGACCGTCGGCATCCACCCTTCTTCTGCCGAAGAGTTCGTTACGCTTCGCTGAAAGGTGCCCCGCTGCGTGCGATGCAGCGCGGCTGGCGCGGAGTCAGTGAAGCGTCCGCGGCATGTGCAGGGGAAATTCCGGAATCGATGCCTGGAACACCGTGCCGTCCTCGCGCTGCATTTCGTATTCGCCGTGCATGCTTCCTTCCGGACCCGTCAGGACTGCGCCGCTGGTGTATTCGTGGCTCTCGCCGGGAGCCATGATCGGCTGCTCGCCTACCACGCCTTCGCCTTCGACCTCCCGGACGTTGCCGTCACCCTCCGCGATGTACCAGTGCCGGCGCATCAGCTGCACCGGAGTGGGCGAGCCGTTGCTGATCCGGACCCGGTACGCGAAGACGTAACGGTCGATGACCGCATCGGACTGCTCGGGGACAAAGTAGGACTCGACCTCGACGGTAACGCCTTCAGTGACAGTTTTCGGCACGACGCGCACTAAACCGAAAGGGCGCCATCGTCGCAAACGCATGCCCTGTGTGGGGCACTTCTGTTGCTGATGAACGAATTGTCAGGCGCCGGCGGCGATCGTCTATCGGCGCCAGTGTCTCGCGTCGGGGAAGCCCGCCCAGGTGCCGGCGCGACCTCTCGTGGCGCTTGCTGGCGCAGGGCGTGCGGGACGTTGCGCCTTTCACGCCCGTTGCTGCCGTGAAACAATCCCGCGCATGCCGCGACATTACCGGACCTGTAACCTTTGCGAAGCGACCTGCGGAATCACGATCGAAACCGAAGGCCGCACCATCGTTTCCATCGAAGCCGATCCCGCCGATCCGCTTTCAGCAGGACACATCTGTCCCAAAGCTTACGCGCTCAAGGACGTGTACGAGGACGAAGACCGCATCCGCCGTCCGATGATTCGCGACGGAGAAGCCTGGCGGGAGGTGAGCTGGGACGAAGCGATCGCGTGCGCCGCTGCCGGGCTGCACGCGGTGCAATGCCAGCATGGACCGGACGCGCTCGCGACGTACGTCGGCAACCCGACCGCGCACAATCTGCCGGCTGGCCTCGCGCTACCGCCATTCCTTCGAATGCTTGGCACCCACAACCGTTTCAGTGCTTCTTCCGTGGACCAGTTTCCGAAGATGCTGAGCGTCTATCTGATGTTCGGCGCCCAGCTTTCGGTGCCGGTTCCCGATGTGGACCGGACGGATTATCTGCTGGTGATCGGCGCGAATCCGGTTGTTTCCAATGGCAGCCTGATGACGGCGCCCGGGATCAAGCGGCGGTTGCGCGCGATCCGGCAGCGCGGCGGGCGCATTGTCGTGATCGACCCGCGCCGCACCGAGACGGCGGAGGCGGCCTCGGAGCATTGGTTCGTGAGACCGGGAAGCGATCCTCTGCTCTTGATGGCGATGCTGTCGGTGGTGTTCGAGGAGGGACTTGCGCGGCTTGGTGCCGCCGAGGGGCGCACAGTGGGTCTCGAAGCACTGCGCGCGATGGTCCTGCCGTTTACGCCCGAACGTGTCAGCGACGCGGTCGGCATCGACGGCTGCGATATCCGCCGCATTGCCCGCGAGTTCTGTGCGGCACCGGGTGCGGCATGTTACACGCGCATCGGCACGTGCGTGCAGAAGTACGGCACACTGGTCAACTGGCTGGGTGACGCACTCAACGTCGTTAGCGGAAATCTCGACAGACCGGGCGGCGTGATGTTTCCGCACCCGGCCGCATCGTATTCCGGCAAGGGCAGCTACAAGCGCTGGAAATCCCGGGTGCGCGGGTTGAACGAGTTCGGTGGAGAATTGCCGGTGGCGTGTCTTGCCGAGGAAATCGAAACGGCCGGGGCGGGCCAGGTGCGCGGCCTGTTCACGATGGCAGGCAATCCCGTTCTCTCGACGCCGAACGGCACGCGCCTCGAATCGGCGTTGGCGTCGCTCGAGTTCGTCGTCAGCGTCGATCCGGCTCTGAATGAAACGACACGCTTCGCCAACGTCGTGCTGCCGCCGCGGAACTCGCTCGAAAACGTCCAGTACAGTCTCGTGTTCCACAAACTCGCCGTACGCGACACGGCCAAATTCACTCGTCCGGTCTTCGAACCGGAGCCGGGGTCGTGGAGTGAATGGGAGATCCTCGCGGCATTGACGGCCGAGTTGATCCGGCTGCGCAGCCGCGACTCGGTCGCAGCGGGCGGTCCTGCGCTCGAGAACCCTGCCGCACAGCATTTCTCGATCTCTCCGGAACTTTTCGTCGAGATGCTGCTGGGAGCCGGCCCTTACGGAATCTCGCTCGCGGATATCGAAGCGGTACCGTCGGGTATCGACCTCGGCGCTCTCAAGCAGGGCGGGATCGACCACCAGGTGCGGCACGAGGACGGAAAGATCCAACTCATCCACGAGGACATCCAGAGCGAAGCATCGCGTCTTGCAATCGAGCTGGATGCTGGCGGATTCACGAATCGCGCCGGCGGGACCGACGAATTCTTCATGATCGGACGCCGCCAGATGCGCACCAACAATTCGTGGATGCACAACTGCCGTACGCTGATCAAGGGTCCGGAACGTTGCACGCTGCTGATGCATCCGGACGACGCCGCCAGACTTCGATTGCAGCATGGCGATCCGGTCACGGTAACGAGTCGGGTCGGAAGCATCACGCTTCCGCTGCACGTCAGCGACGGGATCATGCGTGGAGTGGTGAGCGTCCCGCACGGTTACGGCCACACGCGGCGCGGCACGAGGATGCGTCATGCTGCAGCAAAACCGGGAGTTTCGATGAACGACGTAACGGACGAAAGCGTAACGGAGGGATTGTGCGGCAACGCGATTCTCACCGCGGTGCGAGTCAGTGTCAATGCTTGTGGACCCGCGTCCGGAGACGGGTTGCAGCGCGAAATATCGCGCGCGTAACCGGTTCCTCGTTCGCTCCCATGGCGAGGAAATTTCCTTGACGCTCACGGGTCCCGGGCGTAGATTCCGTTTCGGGTTCGAAGCGTGAACGTTGCAAGCGGCAACTCTGCATCGAGTCCCGACAAGGCCGCCCTACAGAGGCGGACTTACCACAACCGGTAAAAGACCGGTAGATTTCTGGAGGCGAGGATACGACCCTCTCCTCCAGAAATCTCATTCTCCTGCGGCGAATTCCGTGCTCTTGCGTGCGTGTCGCGACCGGCGCCGGGGCCTCTCCGCGGCTTCCTTTCACGTCACGTCTCTTCGTGGAGCAGCGCCAGGATGTCGTCTCCCATCGCGCTGGCATCTTCGCGCCCGAGCTCAATCAGGCGTTCCGTGTAGCGCGCGTCGAAGTAGATGTACGAGAGCAGATCTGCTTCTTGTTCGGGCACTCCGCGTGTCGCCGTCCGTTCGATCAACGAAGCAATCAGGCTCTGCCTCGGCCGAGTGGCGCGACCGCTGTGGTAGACGTCGGCTGCAACCCTCCCGAGGTCGATGCTTGGGCTTACCATGACGACATCGACCTGGCGATAGGCCACGCCTCGCGCAGCCGTCACTGCCGGCGCGATTTTCTCTGCGAAATCGCCGCCGAACAATGTCTTGCCCGCGCCGAGAATCGCATTGACGATCTCCAATTGGCGCAGTTCGTTGTCGATCGGGTCGAGCAGCAGGATGTCCAGAAGCTTGCCGAGCAGGAACGCGGGTTGTGTCAGTGCCTCGGCGTCGGCGAAGATCGGCTTCTTGCGCTTTTGCACCCGTCGCTTGAGTCCCACCAGCAGGATCTTGTCGGATTGCAGCCGCACCGCGGGCGACAGCGGCGTGTTGAGACGCAAGCCACCGTCGACGTAGAAGCGGTCGGCGATGCGTACAGCGGGAAACAGGAACGGAATCGCCGCCGATGCGCGTACATGAAGGTCCGTGATCTCCGTAACCACCGCTTCGACGTGGGGGTCGTAATTCCACGGAGTCGTGTCCGCATCACGCCCATCCAGGAAGACGCGAACCTGTCCGCTGTGCACGTCGGTGACTGCCGTGCACAGAACGCCCGGTCGCCGCGCCGCGAGATTGGCACGCAACTGTGCCCACGGGATGCGCTTCTTCACCAGTCGTTCGAGCGGCGCGATGTTGACGAGGCCGCCCTTGACCTCCGGGTCATTTGCGTCACCGCCGCGACGGCGCGTGGGACCCAGGCCCAGGCCGCGTATCGGAATCCCCACCACGTCGGTCCAGTCCAGCTCGAGCACGTTGTCCAGGGACATCTGCGCCCATGTCGCGAGCAGACGCCGCGAGCGCTCGTGCAGCGGCATTCCCGACGACGCCGCGACGTAGGCCGCGTGGATCGCGCCGACCGAAGTGCCGCTGATGATGTCGAACTCGAAATCCGGTCGCAGCTTCGGATAGACGACCTCGAAAAGGTACGAAAGAAATCCCGCTTCGTAGGCTCCGCGCGAACCGCCTCCGGAGAGCACGAGCGAGCGCCGCGAGCGTGAACGGGAAGCTGGAGGTTGCATGACTCCCGAAGAAAGTAGCACAACCTCCCGCGCGATCGTATGGCGATGCGGGTCGCCGTTTGATCCATCGGGCCAGCGTCTTTACAAAGTCTGCTTCTGTGTCTCTCGTCGTACTGGAAAATTGTGAACTCTCGTTCGGAGGCCGCACGATTCTGTCGAATGTGGGCCTGCGCATCGGAGAAGAAGACCGCATCGGGCTGATCGGCCGCAACGGCTCGGGCAAGAGCTGCCTGATGCGCATCCTGGCCGGACACCAGGAGGTCGATTCGGGGAGCGTGCGCCGCGCCAACGCCATCCGCATCGGTTACCTGCCGCAGGAGATCGAGGTTGCG
>Ga0334722_10007837_pt1 | contig 10291 bp, 7 predicted proteins | sample C3_bottom_MG_FD_207210 | JGI IMG/M metagenome (GOLD analysis project Ga0334722, IMG submission 207210) | Sediment microbial communities from Yellowstone Lake, YNP, Wyoming, USA - C3_bottom | ecosystem: Environmental > Aquatic > Freshwater > Lake > Sediment | place: USA: Wyoming | collected... | reverse complement strand
GGCCCTCGAGCACCGCGCCACTGGACGCGACCGCCGCGAAGGCGGCGAGCCATCCCGGGGACGGCACGATGTCGTCATCGGCGAAGACGAGCCATGCGCCGCGTGCCGCGCGCGCCCCGGCGTTCCGATTGGCCGCCGGTCCGCGCCGCGGCCCGCGCACATGATGCGCCCATGGTGCATCCGTGCGCAGCCAGGCGTCGGCCGCTTCGAAGTCGCCATCGTCGGTCACCACGACTTCGTAGCGCGCCGGGTCGAGCGACTGCGCTCCGGGCGCGAGCGTCGCGAGCAGGGCGGCCAGCTCGCGGCGGCGGTCCCGGGTCGGGACGATGACCGACCACTCCGGCGCCGAGGTCACGCGTCACTCCAGGCGGGCCGGCGTCCGAGTGCGCACGCGCGCAGCATCTCGGCGTAGCGCGGCGCGAGCGTGTCCCAGGAGAAATGCGAGCGCACCCAGTCGCGGCGAGACGCGCGGCGATGTTCATCGGGCGGTTCGGCCAGCGCCTGCCGAAGCAGCGTCGCGGCGGACGACGGCGTGGTCGTGTCGCCCAGATGCGCCTGCGAGCCGAACAGCCAGCGCGTGTTGGCATTGTCGTGGGCCACGCATGGCAACCCGGCGCCAAGCGCCTCGAGGTACACCAGGCCGAAGCCCTCGTCGAGCGAAAGCAGGGCGAATGCGTCGGCGGCCTCGTACGCCTCGGGCATGCGTTCGCGCGGCCAGGTCCCCATCCAGCAGCCATCGCCGAGCCCGGCGCGCGCGCGCGCCCGGAGCGCATCGGATTCCGGCGTCTGCTGGCCCAGCATCACCAGATGCGGCCGATCGGCGCCCATGGCCTGCACGGCATCGACCAGCACGTCCATCCGCTTCAGCGTCGCGCCGAGCATGCCGACGGAGAGCAGCATCGGTCGTCCGTCGGGAACGCCGAACGCGCGGCGCGTCGCGGCCACGCGCGCCGCATCGCGCTGCGGCATCCCGGCCGGCACGTTGACGCCGTGAGGAAGCACGAACATGCGGTCCGGTGACTCGCCGCGCGCCAGCGCCGACGCATGGTGCGCGGGCGTCATCTGCTGCACGAAGTCGCAGCGCGTGTACGGCCGGGTGGTGGGGCCACCGTTGTAGTACAGCAGGTGAAACCGCTGCCCGCTCACCCGCCGCCAGTGCCAGCAGGCGTTGCCGAAGTTCAGGTCGGCGAAGTAGACGAGGTGCGGCCGCCACGTCAGCAGCGCCGGGAGGAATCCGCCGAAGAACGTCGCCTGCTCCACGAAGTACGGCCCTCGCCCCGTGAGAGCGGCGACGGCCCGCGTCACGCGGGCGTCGCGCGGCAGGTTCCACACGGACCGCTCGTCGGGCCGCCGGTCGCCGCCACCGCCGAAGACGGCGAGCTCGAGGCCCGCCGCGTGCCGCAGGGCGGCATGCAGGTCGCGCGTGACTGCCTCGAACCCGCGGTGCTGCCGCCCGAGCCCGGTGCACGGCAGCGCGATGCGCAGTCGGGAGTCGGCGCTCACGCCTTGCGCCCCACCCACATCCGATAGTCCGTGACGCGGTCCTTCCACCGCTCCCAGGCCGCGCGGTCGAAGTGGGCATCGTACAGCAGGTAGTCGCGGACGAACGCCGGCGCCACGCCGTGCTCCCGTGCGCGTGCCTCCAGTCGGCCCCACTCGATGTGGTCATCGGGCCAGATGTGCAGGTCGCCCTCGGGCATCCACCGCGGGTCGAACCATCGGCGCCATGCGAGGAGCGGCCGCAGGCGGTTCCAGTAGTTGCGCGGCCTGAGGAACCGCGTCCAGCGCTTCGGCGGAAAGACCCACGCCTCGTGCATGAACGCGTCCCGCTCGGGGTCCGTCCACGACGCGTCGTGCCGCTCGTGATCGCAATACACCAGGCCTCCTGGACGCGCGACGCGCGCCATCTCGGCCACGAGCGCCAGGTAGTCCGGCACGTGGTGCAGCACCGAGTAACACGCCACCACGTCGAACGACGCGTCCGGAAAGACGTGCAGCGAGCGTCCGTCGATGCGCTGCACGGCGTGCCGGCCCGTCGCGCCGAACCGCTCCGCCAGCAGGCGCAGGCAACCGGGCGAGACGTCGGCCGAGGTCACCACCGCGTCGGCCGCGAGAAAGTGGCCGGTGAGATTTCCGGTGCCCGCGCCGATGTCGAGCACCCGCGCCGGTGCCGCTCCTGGCCCCAGCGCCCCGAGCACGTCGCGCACGGCCTGCGCCAGGCGTTCCTGCTCCACCGGGTTGAAGATCTCGGGATGCACCTGGTCGTACGTCGCCGCCACACGGTCGTACGCCGCCGCGTTGCGGGCGATGTCGCGATCGGCCGCGCGCGCGCCGCGCGCCATCGCCGCTGTCCCGGGAGGCGAACGGCGCATCCGCCTATCTCGGGGCGCTGGTCAGCGCGCCCGGGGGGAAGTCCCGCGCCAACTGCTGCGAGCGCAGCCCCTTGCCCGTGGCGTAGTTGTAGGCGTGCGCGCTGCACGCGAAGCCGTAGGCGCCCCAGAACATGACGCCAATGGCACCGCTGAAGATGTCGCCGATGAACAGCACGCTCAGCAGTGCCCAGAAGCAGGCACGCGCGGCATTGGCGAAGGTGTCCACGCGCGAGTCCCGGAAGCGTGCCAGCACGAGCAGCTGCCCGAGCAGGCCGAGCATCACCAGGGAACCGCCGGGCCAACCGAGCACGTAGAACACCTCGAGGAACCCGTTGTCGATCGACGCCTGCCGGCCACTGGCCGAGCCGAGCTTGGTCGCCCCGCCGGTGGCACCCAGTCCCTCGCCCTCGGCGACGGCACCAATGACCTGCGTCGAGGCGGAGGTCATGATGAGGCGCTGGCGCACCGAATTGTCCGTGCTCAGGTTGGCGAACGACGCCAGCCGCGTGAAGATCGTGTCCCGGAAGACGTCGAGTGACATCACCGGCATCGCCATGGCCACCATGAAGATGAGGAACAGCCAGTTGCGGCCCATGCGCCGGACCGGTCCCATGAACTGGACGACGAGCAGGCCGACCACCAACGCCACCCAGGTGGCGCGCGTGCGCGTCAGCAGCATGCTCATCAGTCCCAGCGTCAGCGAGATCACCATGCCGCGGCGCGCCGCACTCATCAGGAAGATCATGCCGATGAGCAGCACCACCGAGTAGGGCCCGGGGGCGTTGAGCGAGCCGAACGCCCGAAAGCCGAACCGCACCGGGGCGCCGATGGACGCCACGTCGGCCACCTCCATCCAGTAGCGGTCCCACGCCGGCAGCATGGCCACCTGGTAGAGGCCGTACGAGGCAACCACCGGCAGCGCCCACTGGATGAAGTTCAGGAATGACTCGCGCAGCGCCGGGAAGATCCGCCAGTGCAAGATCAGGTGCATCGAGAAGGCGATGGGCGCGAGCCACGTGAGCAGCGCATACGTGGCGGGGATCGTGCCTACCTTGAGCACGCCGACAAAGTAGGCGTAGAACACCCCACCCAGGGTAAGCGTGAACGGATAGAGCAGCGACCCGCGCAATTCGCGCGCCCGATAGAGGAGCGTGAGGCCCGAGACCAGCGTCGCGATCGTCGGCGCGACGAGCATCAGGCTCGCCGGCTGGAACCCGTGGTGAAGGTCGACGACCCGGCGCACAAACGGCGTGAAGAACCAGAGGGCGAAGACGAAGACGGGATAGCGCGTCGGTGCACGGTAGTACGCGGCCAGCGCGGCCACGGTCGCCGCCCCGACGTAGACCGCGGGAAAGAGCCCTCCCCCGACGCCGGCCAGCCCCGCCAGCGTGACGGCGAGGAAGAGCACGAGCGCAACCGTCGCCAGCGACGCCTTGGCGCCGCTGCCGCGTCCGGCCGGCGCCACCAGCGGACGGGCCGTGGCCGCCTCCATGTGGTCTCCCTGGCCCCTAGTGCGAGGAGCCGGAATGCCGCACGTGACGCTCGTCGACGTCGCGTGTGCGCCGCGCGCGCCGGATGCGCCGCCGTGCCGACTGGAACGTGTACGCGAGCAGGGCGACGGCGATGGTGGACGCCGTGCCGTGGGCGAACAGCGAGAACGGCGCCATGCCGGTCTCCACCGACTGCAGGGGATCCGGGCCGCCGGCCTCGATGGGCGCCTGCATGCCGTTCATGCGCGCCAGAAGCGACACGTCGATGCCCATCATGTTGGGAAGCGTCGCACTGAAGCCGGGGCTCAGGCGAGGGTCGCTCGCGCGAAACACGAACATCGTGGTCAGCCACAGTCCAACCAGCATCAGCGTGCTCAGGTACACCACGCGCGGCGCCGGCAGGTACCACTTGCGCGCCGTGCGCCCCGAATGCCGCCGCCGCCGCCCCGCCCACGGCGCGTCGAGGATCCACCAGGTCAGCACCGACACGACGACGGTGCAGCCAAGGATCAGCGGCGCAACCAGCGTCTCGGTGGCCGCGAGCAGCAGCCCCGAGATCATCGCGGCGCTGAATTGCCCCGACGACGGCAGCCGGTCCGTTCCCGTGTCGAAGATATCGGGAACGAGTTCGGGCTGCGTGCGATCACCTTCGGGAAGTCTGGGCATGGGCGCGTTTCGTCCGGGACTCTATCTGCCGTATTCGTAATAGTAGCCGTAGCCCTGCCGGTACCGCGACCCGCGACGCAGTTCCACGTCGTTCAGCACCGCGCCCGCCAGCACCACCTGGACGTTGCGCAGCTGCGCCACGGCGAACTTCAGCTCGTCGCGGTCCGTCTTGTCGGAGCGCGCCACGAGGAGGAGGGCGTCGGCGTTGGCCGCGATCAGCGCCGCGTCCGTGAACAGGTTCAGCGGCGGCGTGTCCAGCAGCACGTAGTCGTACTGCTGCCGGAGCCGGTCGAACAGCGGCTGCAGCCGGGTGGTCACCAGCAGGTCCGCCGGATTCACGCTGGGCGGACTGCCCAGCGGCAGCACGTCCACCGAGCCGCCCGTCTCCATCGACACGCGGCGGATGCACTCGCCGGGCGACGCCTGGCCGTACATGAGGTCGAAGAAGCCGGGGGCCGGCGGAATGCCGAACGCCTCGTGCACCGTCCCGCGGCGCGTCTCGGCGTCGATCAGGATCACGCGCTGCCCCTGTTGCGCCAGCGTGATGGCGAGGTTCACCACCGTCGTCGTCTTGCCGTCGCCCGGCAGCGCGCTGGTGACGACGATGACGCGCGGCGCACGGGGCGGCGTCAGGTAGTTGAGGTTCGTGCGCAGCGCCCGGTACGCCTCGGCCGCTGGCGTGTGGTATTCGCGGGCCGAGCCCGGGGCCGATCCGCCCGCGGGGGCACGGTCGCGCGCCTCGTCGGTGCGCTCCGCCGCCGCCGAGGGCGGCAATCGGTACACCCCCGAGCGCGACTGCTGCTGCAGGTTGGGAATGATGCCGACCACCGGCACCCCGACGATCGCGCGCAGGTCGGCTTCGTCGTGGATCGTGGTATCCAGCCAATCGCGGAGGAAGGCGACGCCAACGCCGACGAGGAGACCGGAGAAGATCGCCACGGCGAAGATCAGCGTCTGCGACGAATTCGCCTGCTGGTCCGCGCCCACTGCATCGTCGAGCATCGACGCGGACGAGTCCGGCACCGAGGCCTGGATCTCCGCCTCCTTCAGACGGCCCTGCACCATCTTCATGGTCTCCTGCAGCACCGCACGGTCACGGTCAAGACGCTGGTACTCCATGGCCTCTTCCGGCATCCGCGCCAGCGCCCGCTGCAGGGAGTCCACACGACGCTGCCGGTCCTCGACCAGCGAGACGCGCTGGTTCAGGAAGGCGGCGGCACGGTCCTGGATGCGCTCGCGCACCACTTCCATGCGGGCATTGAGCGTCTTGACGTCCGGGTCTTCCGGGGTGCGGCGCTGCAGCAGCAAGTCGCGCTCGCTGCGCAGGCTCTGCAACTGGGCCACTTCGGTGGAGGCAATGCCAAGGAACTCCGGCGTGGCCATCGCCCGACGCATGAACTCATCGGCCCCATCCGCCCCCTGCTCGCGCAACGGGGCGATGGCGCGGGCGATCGCGTCGCGCTCGAGCGTGATCGTCGTCATGTTGCTGCGGAGGAGGTTCAGCTCCGAGACCATGTCCTGGATCTTGCCGTCGATGCTCGAAACGCCGCGCGCCAGCAGGAAGTCGCGGAGCTGCCCCTCCTGCGCGTTCAGCTGCTCGCCCACCACGCCCACCTGGCGCTGCAGGTAGGTAACCGTGGACCGCGCCCCGCTCGCCGCGAGGTCGATGCGCCGGTGCACGTAGGCGCGCGCCAGCACGTTCGGCACCTGCATCGCCTCCACCGGATCCCGCCCGGTGTACGAGATGCGCAGCACATTGGCGTCGCGTCCCGGCTGCGACACGCGGATGGCATCGCGCAATGCGGACGCCACGTCGTTGCGCGGGAGGACGCTGAAGACCAGCCGGTCGTAGCGCGCCGCGCCACCCGCCAGCTGGATCCAGCCGCCATCGATGGGGATGGGCATGGAATCGGGGAAGCTCCCGAGGGACTTCTCGCTCGGCAACAGGCGCACCTCACGCATGCCGCGACCGGTGCGGTCGAGCCGGTAGGCCTGCGACGGTGCGTCGGCGCTGACGTGCGCCGCCCGCACCACCTCGCTCCGCAGCCGGCGTACCGGCTGGTACAGCCCCAGCCGCAGGCCCAGCGAATCGACGACGTCGTACGCCAGCTGGCGGCTCGTCAGGATCTGCGTCGCCGTGGCGAGGACGTTCGTGTAGTCGGGGCTGAACATCCCGAACGCGCTGCTGGCGCTCTTCTCCTCGATCCGCACCGTGGCGGACGCGGTGAAGACCGGGTCGATGCGACGGACGGCCAGCATGGCGGCCGCCGTGGCCAGGCCAATGCAGATGACGATGATCCACGCACTGCGGGCAATGGTTTGCCACGCGCGCCGGAGGTCGATCTCACGGTTCGCATCGCCCGGATCGGCAAGAATGGGCAGTTGTTCCACGGGGCCTTACCGCTTGGAGAGCAGGAGAATCGACAGCAGAAGGTTGACGGCACCGCCGAACATGTTGAAGGTCGTGAGCGCCGGCGTCCACCGCTCCGTGAGCGAGGGATCCTCCACCAGCACGGCATCGCCTTCATCGAGCGCCACGCGGTCCAGCCGCAGGTCAGCGGCCAGCGAGTAGCGCGTGCCGCTCCGCCCCTTGAGGAGCAGGAAGGTGGGCGTCTGCAGCGAGGTGCCGCGGATGCCACCCGCCTTGGCGACGACCTGCTGCACCGTCATCGTTGGCTCCACCTGGTACACGCCCGGCGAGTGCACCTGCCCCAGCACCGGCAGGCTGCGCAGCAGCCCGACATCGACGATCGCATCGATGATGCGCTTGGAGTAGCCGGCCGTGATGATGCCCGAGAGCGAATCCGCCGTGAGCCCGGCGGCATAAATGCGGCCGAGCCCGGGGACGAAGACCTCGCCCTTGCCGTTCACGATCCACTGGCCGTTCAGCTCGGGCTCGCGATAGACCCGCACCCGCACCTCGTCGCCGGGCAGCACGGTCCAGGGCCGGTCGGGCAGCGGCATCATCGACACGGGGGTGCGCGACGCGCACGCCGCCGTCAGCAGCATGGCCAGCGGCAGCGTGGCGCGCGCGATGGAATTCAGGGAAGGACGCACGGTCGGAGGGAAGGCAGGGGGAGAGACTGGAATCCGAGACATAACGATCTGCGCAAACGGAACGTCACTGAACTAGAAGGCACCCTTCATCGAGATCACGGCGGGCAGCGTGCGCAACAGGATCACGAGGTCGCGCCACAGGGTCCAGCCGCGCACATACTCGGCCTCGAGGCGTACCACCTCCTCAAAGTCGCGAATGGCATTCCGGCCACCGACCTGCCACGGCCCGGTGATGCCGGGCAGCACCTCGAAGCGCACGAAGTGGTGCGGCTCGTAGTGCAGCACCTCGGACGGCAGCGCCGGGCGTGGTCCCACCAGCGACATCTCACCGCGCAGCACGTTCCAGAGCTGGGGCAGTTCGTCCAGGCTGGACCGGCGCAGGAACTTGCCGAGCGTCGTGAGGCGCGGGTCGTTGGGCAGCTTGAAGATCCGGTTGCCCGCGTCGTGGATGTTCTCGCGGGCAACTTCGTCCTGCCGCTGCTCGGCGTCGGCGACCATCGTCCGGAATTTCAGGCAGACGAACGGGTCGCCGCCGAGGCCGACGCGGACCTGCCGGAAGAAGATCGGTCCGGGAGAGGAGAGCCGCACGAACAGCGCGACGAGGCCGAGCAGCGGCGAGAGCACCACCAGCCCGACCGACGCCCCCAGCACGTCAATGACGCGCTTCAGCACCAGCTGCGAACCGACCAGCGCCGGGCGCGAGAGCAGCATCAGCGGCTCGGAGCGCCGCAGCACGAAGGACGGCTCGTCGAACTTGCGGAACGCCTCGCGCCGTGTCGCGTATACGCGGGCGCCGGCGCTCGACGCGGCGATCATCACGCTCTGCAGCGCCACGTCCGACACCGCCCCCACCAGCACCAGCGCGTCGGCATCGCTGTCGGCGATCCGCTCGTACAGTTCGGGCATGCCCTCGCTGCCCGGCTCTCCCCAGCGCGCGGAAAGTTCGTACACCGCGGGCATGACGCGACTCTCCACCCCGCTCGACCGGTCTCGGCGCAGTCGGTCGATCTCCGACTCAGGGCCGACGACCAGCGTGCGACGAGCATCGAGCCGGCGCGGGTCGATCGGGCTCAGTGCCCGCGCCAGCCCCCGCCGCTGCACGAGCAGCGCCAGCCAGAGTGTGGAGAGCACGATGCCCACCGCGACCCAGCGCGAGATGAGCCCCGGTCCCCAGATCTCCGTCCATCGAGGGAGTGCCAGGCCGAGCAGCAGGGCAATGAAGATCCGCCACGGGATCGCCTGCCGCTCGGTAAAGCTGTAGCAGCGCGTCGCGACCAGGCAGAAGACCAGCGACGTGAGTCGGCGCGTCAGCGCCGGCGGCGCCAGCGGGATGAGGCCGGTGAGAAAGGAGCGGCCGTCCGTTCCGAGCAACGGCGCCAGGCGCTCGAGGGGCGCCATGGCAAAGAAGGTGAACACCGCGGCCATGGTCAGCACGTCCGCCGCGATGATGATCACCCCGTAGCTCACCTCGCGCCAGAATCGGCGCCGCTGCAGGTCGAGCGCGCGGTGGCGCAGCTCGAGCCGTGTGAGGTGGGCGTGCGTGGCCATGAGGGATCGTGCCGAGGAAGCCAGGGGTAGACCGCATGCCGCCAGCGTCAGGTGGCTGGAGGAGGATAAAGGCCGTGCAGGACTGACTTACATCAGGCAGCTCGAACCCGGAAGGCCCCGATCTGCTTATATGGTGGTGCCGGCGGGTGCGTCCGTGCGCAGGCCCCGGACATCGCTTGACAGGAAGTTACGGAATTGTTTATCTTTCGTCCAGTATACAGAAACGTTACAGTTCTTGTCAGCTTTTCCACCCGTTCTGTAGCCGCCGCCGCCGTCTGCTCGTCCTTGTGTGCACGTTGACGGATCGCGATCCCGCCGCTCGCCTGCCCGGACCTCTTTCGTGACCATGTCCGCTTCCGTGAAGACCGACGACACACCCCTTGCAGGAGAGGAACGCCGCTTCCGGCCCGGCGGCAGCGCCGCGCAGGTCGAACGACTGCGGCAGTTCCTCACGGAAGCCATTCAGCGCGGTGCCAGCGACGTGCACATCCGCGCTGGCGACGTGGTGTACGCCCGCATTCACGGCCAGCTCGTCCCGCTCGACACGCCGGTGCTCGGCGCCCTCGACACGCGCGAGCTCGCCATGCACATGCTCGCCACCGCGCCCAACGCACCGACGCTCGACGAGGTGCACGACTACACGGGCCCGTGGAGCGCCCCGGGCATCGCCCGCTTCCGCATCAGCATCCTCAAGCAGCGCTCCAGCTACATGGTGGTCATGCGCGTCATTCCCGACGTGCTGCCCACCTTCGAGTCGCTCGGGCTGCCGGCGTCGCTCGGCCGCACGGTGCTCAGCGACTTCGGCCTCGTGCTGATTGCCGGCGTGCCGGGTTCGGGGCGCACCAGCACCCTGGCCGCGCTCGTGAACCACCTCAACGTGAATGCGCCGTCGCGGCGCCACATCGTGTCGGTGGAGCCGTCCATCGAGTTCCTGCACAAGAGCCAGAAGTGCTCGGTCACCCAGCGCGAGGTGGGGATCGACACCGATTCGTACGTCGCCGGCATGCGCGCGGCGCTCGACCAGGACGCCGACGTCGTGGTGGTGGGCGAACTGTCGGGCCCCGAAATGATCGAAATGGCATTCCGTGCCGTCGAGCAGGGCCGGCTGGTGCTCGCCAAGACGCAGGCCGGGGACGTCACGAGCGCCATCAAGGTGCT
>Ga0334722_10007836_pt1 | contig 10291 bp, 10 predicted proteins | sample C3_bottom_MG_FD_207210 | JGI IMG/M metagenome (GOLD analysis project Ga0334722, IMG submission 207210) | Sediment microbial communities from Yellowstone Lake, YNP, Wyoming, USA - C3_bottom | ecosystem: Environmental > Aquatic > Freshwater > Lake > Sediment | place: USA: Wyoming | collected... | reverse complement strand
CCCGCTCGACGGTCTGGGAGTTGTTGTAGTTGACGGTCTGCTGGACGCGAACATAGCCTGCCTGGGCTGTCGTGTCGGAGGGGGCTGGGCTGGGGCTCGGGGCCGGGCTGGCGGAGGCGGCCGGGCTCGGGCTCGCGGCCGGGCTCGGGCTCGCGGCCGGGCTGGCGGAGGCGGCCGGGCTGGAGCTCGCGGCCGGGCTGGCGGAGGCGGCCGGGCCGGAGCTCGCGGCCGGGCTGGCGGAGGCGGCCGGGGCCGCGCTCGGCAGCTGCCCGGGGTACGTGGGCAGCCCGGGCACGTTCGACAGGGCGCCCGGGATTCCGCCTGCGCCCGGCGCGCCGGAACCGCCGTATCGTTCATCGACGGTCTGGACGCTCGCCGGGGTCCAGTTGCCCTGATCGATCGGCCGAACGGTCGTTACCGTCTGCTCGATCTTGTCCATGTTCAGGCTCGCCGAGACCGCGACCGAGGCGCGGCCCGGGCCGAGGGCCCGGTCGACGAGCGCCTGGACCTTGGCCCCGAGCTGTCGCTCGACGCCCTGCTGCATCGTGAGCGCGTCACCGGCGAGATCGCCCTGCGGGCCTGCCAGGAGCCGCCCGGACTCGTCGACCACGGTCACGTTGTCCGGCGTGAGGCCCGCCACCGCGCTCGCCACGGCGCTGACGATGCCCCGGACCATCGCCCCGTCGGGCGGTGCGCCGCTCCGCATCCGGACCACGACCGAGGCGCTCGCGGGGCGGTCCTGGCCGGAGAACAGACCGTTCTGCGCTGCGACGATCGAGACGGTCGCACGCTCCACGCCGTCCATCGCCTGGATCATCCCGGTCAGCTTGCCCTCGAGGGCGCGCTGATAGGTGACCTGCTGGTCGAACTCGGACATCCCGAAGCCGCCCTTGTCGAACAGCTCGAACCCCTTGGCTGTGCCGTCCGTGCTGATCCCGGCTGCTCCGGCCGCGACGCGCGCGTCGGCCAGGGACGTCGCCGGGACGAGGATCGTGGAGCCCGCATCTGCGACCTGGAACGGGATCTTGGCCGTGCGCAGCGCCTCGCTGATCGCCGCCGCATCGGTCGTCGACAGGCGGGTGAACGCCGGCTGCAGGTCCGGCCGGCCTGCCCAGGTGACGAAGACGACGAGGACGAACGCCGAAGCGAGCGCACCGAACCCGATCCCGATCTTCTGGGACGTCGTGAGCTGGCGGAGGAGCAGCTGGAGCTGGTCGATCATCTGGTCCCTTCCCGGTCAGGCGCTCACAGCTGGAGGCGCATGATCTCCTGGTACGCCTCGAGCAACCGGTCGCGGACCTGGATGCCGAGCTTCAGGCCGATCGAGGCCTCCTGCATCTGGAGGATCACGGTGTGCAGGTCGCTCGAGCCGCCGGCCGCGAAATCGGCCAGCGACGCGTCGGCGCCGACGAGCTGCTGGTTCAGCTGTCCGAACGCGTTGCCGAGCGTGTCGAGGAAGCCCTGGCCCGGGCCGGCCGCCGACGACCCGTTCACGCCCGGCGCGCCGGTGACGCCCGGTGCGCCGGGCGAGCCGAGTCCCCCGCCGGCCGGCGGGTCGACGGTGGACGTCGACCCCCCGATCGAGCCGGGCCCGACCGCGGAAGCGATGCGCTCGAGGCCCCCGAGTGCGGGGACCGGACCGATCACTGCCACCGCCGTCAGCCGCGACCGAGGTCGAGGGCGTCGAGCGCCTGCTGCTTGGCGGCCTGGGCGACCGTCGAGTTCAGGCTGTACGAACGGGCCGCGCCCATGAGGTCGGCGACCTGCGTCGCGACGTCGACGTCGGGGTAGGAGACGAACCCCTGCCCATCCGCATCGGGGTGACTCGGGTCGTAGACCCGGACCGGTCCGCGGTTGGGGGTGACGATGGCCACCGCGCCCACTCCGGGTGCGCTCGCGCCCGGGCTCACCGCCTGGGGCGCGAAGACCACGCTCTCGGGCTGGTAGGGCCCCCCGACAGCCGTTCGGGTGGAATCGGCGTTGGCGATGTTGGCGCTGGCGACGTCCATCCTCAGGCGCTGGGCCGTCAGCCCGGAGGCGGCGATGCGGATCGTGTCGAAGACGCTCATGCCGGACGTGGTCCTCGGGTCGTGGATCGGGGCTTCAGGTCGACTGGGGTCACGGCCGCATCTTCGGTCGGACATCTCCGGCCCGGTATCGGGGACCGCCCCGAGATCGGCTGGCCGAAGGTACCGGCCGCGGTCGGTACCGCGACGGTTGGGGGCCGCCGTCGCGACGCTACACTGGGCGCCATGGACGATCCGGCCGTCGCCCGCCTGCTGCAGACCGCCGAGCTGTGGGTGCTCTCGCCGGGTGGCGACGAGCCCGAGCTCGTCGCGGGCTGGGAGGACGCCGCGCCGTTCTGTACCGCGGTGTGCACGACCGACGTCGGCCTCGCCTTCTGCCGGCGCTGCCCGACGGGCGTCGCGGCGCGTGCCGTCCGCACGGGCCGTGCGGTCTTCGATCGCTGCCCGGCAGGTGTCCAGCTGCTCGCGTTCCCGGCCCCTCGCGGGGCCCGGGACCAGGCCGCCGTGCTGCGTGTCGGTCGACCGACACCCCGGCAGGCCGTCGCGATCGCCGAACGCGTCCGCGTCTCGCCCCTGACCCTCCGACGCGCGGCACGCAGGGCCGAGCGACTCGATGGCCGGGTGGTCCTCGCCGCGGCACGGATCCTCCGCGGCCCGGCCACGCTCCATCACTGGCAGGTCCAGCAGCGGAACCGGGCCGCCAATCGCCGACGGACCGCGACGGCCGCACTGGCCCAGATGATCGCGACGAGCGAGGAGTTCCACCTGCTCTATCGCTCCTCGCAGCACCAGCGAACGGAGATCGAACGGCAGCGGCGGAGGCTCGACCGGCTGGCCCGGCAGGCGCTCCGCAGCCAGGACATCGAGCGGGCCAGGATCGCCCACCAGATCCACGACACCGCGGCCCAGTCGATGGTCAGCGCCTACCGCTTCCTGGACGCCGCCCGATCGTCGGCCACGAACGGACGGTCCGACTCGGTCGAGGCCAACCTGGCGTCGGCCGAAGAACGGCTCCAGGCCGCGATCGGCGAGGTGCGAGCCGTCCTGGCCAGCCTGCTGCCGCCGGGTCTCGAGGAGCTCGGGATCGGCCACGCAGTCGGCGGCTGGCTCGGCCGGCTGACCGCCGGGACAGGAGTCTCGGGCGAGGTCGTGGGCGACCTTCCCCGGCTCGAGGGCTGGGTCGAGCAGGCGCTCTACGCGATGGCCGCCGAGGCGGCGAGCAACGCCTTCCGGCACGCCCACGCCTCGACGATCCGGGTGGAGCTCGGCGAGCGACGAGGTCGTGCCGTGCTCGTCGTTCGCGACGATGGGCGGGGCTTCGACCCGGCGACCGTCGGCCAGCGCCGGGGCGGCGAGGGACTCGGGCTGCTCGGCATGCGTCGCCAGGCGAGCTGGCTCGGGGGGCAGGCGACGGTCCGCAGCCGCCCGGGCAGCGGAACCGTGGTCCGGATCTCGGTTCCGCTCGAGCGCCATCGGGCGGGCCTGGCAGGCGCCGCCGGAGAGTCGACCGGTGCACCTGGCAACCTGGGACCGGCTGAACAACGAGGCACTCGGCGCCGGATCGAGCGCCCGGACGAGGAGGGCTGAATGGCCAAACGGAGTCGGGTCCTGCTGATCGACGACCATGAGATGGCCCGTCGCGGCCTGGCGGCGATGCTCTCGACGGCCGACTGGATCGAGGTCGTGGGAGAGAGCGAGGGCTGCGAGGAGGGCGTCGAGCTGGCGCGGCGACTGAAGCCGGACATCGTGATGCTCGACATCAGGATGCCCGGGGTCGACGGCCTGACCTGCCTCGACCGGCTCAAGGAGATCGACCGGCCGGTCGCGGTCGTCATGGTCACGCTCTACGACGATCGGCGGTACGTGCTCGAGGCGATCCGGCGGGGCGCCGCCGGCTACCTGCTCAAGGACGCGACGACCGCGGAGGTCATCTCCACCCTGCGCAACGTGACCGAGGGTCAGCTCGCGGTGGACGGGCAGCTCCTGCGCGAAGCGCTCGCCGCCCGGGACGACGAGCCGGTGCCGGGCGAAACTCCCCGCCAGCGGGCCGAGGCGTTCTCCCTGACGCCACGCGAACACGACGTCCTGCGCCTGGTGGCGGAGGGGATGACGAACAAGGAGATCGGGGGTCAGCTGGCGATTACCGAGGATACCGTCAAGAAGCACGTCCAGAACATCATCTGGAAGCTCCGCGCCGCAGACCGGACACAGGCCGCGATCCTGGCCTACCGGATGGGCCTGATCGAGCCCGAGGGACAGGGCGGCGAAATCGGGGAACGCCCCTAAAGGCGTCCGGCCGGGGCACCGACTCCCCCGGCAGGAACATGGCTACCACCGACGTCGATCCCACCGCCGCCTCGATCGCCTCCGCCGCTGCGGTCCTCGCCCTGCCCGGACCGCCGGGGCGGGCCGGCGATCCCCGGCTCGACGACTTCGCCCGTCGCGCCGGACCGGACGTCGCGCTCGGGTCCGGACCGGGGATCGTCAGGGTCTACGCGATCTTCGCGGTCGACCCCGAGACGAAGCAGCTTCGAGTCCGGGTGGTCGACGATTCCGGCCGGCTGATCCGGATGATTCCGCCCGAATCGGTGGCCGAGATGATCGCGGCGATGAACGGGTACCGCGGCTGACGGAGCGAGGATCGCGGGCCCGCCAGGGCGGGGGCCGCGAGGCAGGTACCGCCGGCCGGCCCTCCCTGCCGGTCAGTGCGTCGTGTCCACCATGCCCGCCCGGCGCAGCGGCAGGAGCAGGCCGGACTCGAGGACCTCGACCAGCGTGCCCACCAGGTCGTCGCCGAACCGGCCATGCGCCCCATAGCGCAGCACCCCGATCGCCTCGCCGGCCGTCCGGACGCCCCCCCAGGCCTCCGGCGCGATGAGCGAGGCGAACGTGTCCGCGAGCCCGGCGATGCGCACCGGTCGGGACAGCTCGTGGCCGCGGCGGCCATCCGGATAGCCCGACCCGTCGAGCCGCTCGTGATGACCGGCCACGAGGGCGGCCCACCGGGGCGTCGAGCCGAGCGCGGCAGCGAGCAGCTCGACCCCGAGCACGGGGTGGCGGTGAACGGCCGACGCGCCCGGACCGGCTCGCGTCCGCCGCCCGGCGGTGACCGAACCGAGCCGGGGCAGTCCCAGGTCGCGGAACGCCACGCCCCGCCCAAGGTCGAGCAGGCCCGCCCCCTCCGCGCCGAACCCGGCCGGATCGAGCGTCGTCGCGAGCGCGATCGCGCAGGCGAGGCCGTCGAGGGCCCGCCGGGCGAACCGCGGCGCCTCCGACGACGTCCGGCTCGGCCCGCCCGATGAGCCATGGCCGCCGATGATCGCCCGGGCGAGGGCCGGGTCGACGGCGAGAGTCCGGGACAGCAGGTCCACCGCCGCCTGGCCGGTCACGAGGGCCTCCGGTTCGATCCGGCGCTCCGGTCCGAAGAGTGGCTCCAGGAGGGCGACGGCGAGGGCGACCGATCGGCGCCCCCGGTCGGCCATCGATTCGGATCGCGACTCGAGTGCCCGGGCGAACATCGCCAGGAGCAGGTGTCGGAGAGCGCCCGGGTCGTTCGTCGGGATGTGCACCTCGAGACCGGCGCGGGCCTGGGCCAGGATCGCCCGCGGATCTGCGCCGGGCATGGCGTAGAGGACCATCCGCCCCTCGCGCTGGAGGTAGATGGGAAACGGAAGCTCGGGCAACGCGGCCACGAGGTCGAGCGGCAGCGGCTGGTATCCCACCAGGTGATCCTGCGCCGCGCAGGCCGGCCGGACCATCCCCCGAGCGGGCCGGAGAGCCGTCCCCGCACTCCCCGGATGGGGAGTGACAGAGGTCCTGGCCGGATCGCCCCCGGACGCGCCGATCGCGCCAGGGCGCGCCGCCGACCCTTCAGCCGGGCCGGTCACCGACCGATGCCTGAGATGAGGCCGCCCGCCCCGCCGCTGGTGGGACGGACGGCCCGCCAGTATCGAGGTCGTTGCTGCGTGCTGTTGCTGACGCCCGTCGAGGAGACGGTCCTCTCGCACACGTTCGCCCACGGGTTGATGCGGGCCGGCCTTGCCCTCGCGGAGATGACCGGTCACGAGATCATCGTGGCCGCACCGGATGTCAGGCGATGCTCCCCCGCCGACGTCATCGCCATGGCCGGCGGACCGGACAAGGTCGTGGTCGGGATCTACCTCGGGATCGGCGGCTCGCTCTCCGGCCACGCCCTGCTCATGCTGCCACCCGACGGAGCTCGCCGCCTGGCCCGGATCCTCCTCGAGGGCGTCGTCGTGCCGGCCGGAGACGGCGCCCCGCCCGGCGACCCGTTCGTCCTCGATCCGCTCGAGATCTCCGCCCTCCAGGAGGTGGGGAACGTGACGATCTCGGCCTTCCTCAACGAGCTCGGGATGCACCTCCACGAACCGGTCCTGCCGAGCGTCCCGCAGGCCGTCGTCGAGATGGCCGGCGCGATCCTCGATGCCGTGCTCGTCGACCTCAGCCTCGAGGCCAACCAGGTGCTGGCAGCACGGGCCGCGTTCATCGAGGGCTACGATGCGATCGAGGGGACCCTGCTCGTCCTTCCCCGACCGGAGTCGCTGGGCGCACTTCTCGAGGCCCTCGGGGTCGACGGGCAATGAGCTCCACGGCCGTCGTGGCGCCCCGGGCCGGCGTCACGCAGCTCCTCGTGGCCGGGATCGGCGAGATGGTCATCAGCAAGGATCCGAAGACGACGCTCGTGGCGTACGGCCTGGGCTCGTGCGTCGCGCTCGCGGCCTGGGACCCGGACACCACCGTCGGGGGCCTGGCCCACTTCATGCTCCCGGCCGGACCCCCCGGCGGACCGCCCGTGAAGTTCGTCGAGGGCGGCCTCCAGGCGTTCCTCGAGGCGTTCGCGAGGCACGGCGGCCGGCCCGGACAGGCCCGGCTCAAGGCGGCCGGCGGAGCGGCGATGCTCTCGATCATGTCCGGCGGACTCGAGATCGGGCGGCGCAACGCCGAGGCGGTCGCCGCCGGCCTGGCCGCGCTCGGTCTCACGCTCCACGCCCGCGATCTGGGCGGGACGGCCGGGCGCACGGTTCAACTCGAGGTCGGAACCGGCCGACTCCTCGTCAAGAGCGTGTCGACGGTCACGACCCTGTGACCGGATGACGTCGGGATGCGCTTCGGATGACATGAACACCGCACTCCGCGGGCCGGTGGTGGATCTGCCGGGCCGAGGAGGCGGGGTGCCGGAGGGTCGGCCGGCAGGAAGGAACACGGAGAAGATGGCCAAGATCCTCGTCGTCGACGACGCCGCCTTCATGCGTTTGCGCGCGGTCAAGCTGCTCGCGGAGGCCGGATACACGGTCATCGAGGCGGAGAACGGCCGGCTGGCCGTAGAGGCCTACGCACGCGAGCGCCCGGACGCCGTCCTGCTGGACATCACGATGCCCGAGATGGACGGACTCGAGGCCCTGACCGAGATCCGGAAAGTCGATCCGACGGCCCGGGTCGCCATGCTCACCGCCATGGGCCAGCAGTCGATCGTCATGGACGCGATCAAGCGCGGCGCACGCGACTTCGTGGTCAAGCCGTTCGCGCCCGATCGGGTCCTCGGCGCGGTCAGCAAGCTCCTGGCCTGATCCGGGCGCGCGCGTCCTCCGGCCGAGTCGGCCCCGTACCCATCAGGCGGGAAGGCAGATGCAACCGATCCGCGTGCTCATCGTCGACGACTCCGCGTTCATGCGCCACGCCCTCGGACGACTCCTGTCCGAGGCCGACGGGCTCGAGGTCGTCGGTTTCGCGGGCAACGGCGAGCTGGGGCTCGAGGCGGCTCGAGCCCTCCGGCCGGACGTGATCACCCTCGATGTCGAGATGCCGGTCCTGGACGGGCTGACGATGCTCCGCCGCCTGATGACCGAGACGCCGACGCGGGTGATCATGCTCTCGAGCCTCACGACCGAGGGGGCCGCGATCACCCTCGACGCGCTCGATTCGGGTGCGATCGACTTCGTGGCCAAGCCCGGCGGGTCGCTCTCGATCGACATCGGGCGGGTCGGCGCCGAGCTCGTGGCGAAGATCCGGGCCGCCGCCGCGATGTCCGAGGCGAGCTTCCTCGGTCACCGTCAGCGCGCCCTGGCGCGGCGCCCCCAGGCGCCTCCGACGCCGCCGCCGGCAGGCATGCCGCGCACGAGGCCGGCCGTCGCGGCCCAGCGGCTCGTGGTCGTCGCCTCGTCGACCGGCGGGCCGAGCGCACTTCACGCCCTCGTCGGCGGCCTGCCCGGCCGGCTCGGCGCCGGCGTCGTCATCGTCCAGCACATGCCGGCCGGGTTCACCGCCTCGCTCGCGGCGCGTCTCGCCGCGGCCGGACAGCTGCCCGCCGCCGAGGCGCGGGCGGGCGATGTGCTGGCCGAGGACGAGATCGTCCTGGCCCCCGGCGATCACCACCTGATCAGCTCGACGGCGGGCCGCGTGCAGCTGGTCCAGCTCCCGCCGGTCAACGGCGTCCGGCCCGCCGCGGACGTGACGCTCCTGTCGGTGGCCCCGGCCTGGCGGGAACGACTCCTGTGCGTCGTCCTGACCGGCATGGGTGCCGACGGGCGCGAGGGCGCGCGGGCCGTCAAGGCCCACGGCGGCACGGTCCTCGCCCAGGACGCGGCGACCTCCACGGTCTACGGGATGCCCGCGGCGGTCGCCGAGGCCGGCCTGGCCGACCGGATCCTGCCCCTGGAACGGATCGCCGAGGCGATCGTGGCCTGGGCTGCGGCGGGACGGCATCCGCAAGTACCATTCGCCAGCCACGGGCGATTAGTGCATCATTGACCGATCTCGCCGTCGACGACTGAACTTCGGTCGGTGCGTGCGCGATCTGCCCGATCGGGCGGCACAGGCGATTGGGCAGCAGATGTTTGCGCGTCATCCTTATGCAGGTTCATCCGTCACTCGCCGGTCATCGTGTTGACGATGGATCGACGGGCCATCATCACGGACGCCGGCGGCAACGATCTGCCGCGACAGTACCGATGCGCGTGACGCGCTCAGCCGGACATTGGCCGGCACGGTCACCTCGGCGGCGATCGCCCGCAACGGCCTCGCCTGGCAGGCGACGTTGACCCCGGAGCCGGACGGGCACAATGAGGTCGCGGGAGTGATCGCCGGCCTCAGCGTCATCGACGCCGGACTGAGGCTGGTCGTCGAGCGGGTGACCGAGGGGATCATGATCACGGATGCGACGGGCCGGATCATATACGCGAATCCGGCGTTCGAGCGGATCTCGGGCTACACCCGAGACGAGCTGCTCGGCCGCACGCCCGCCGTCTTCAGGAGCGGCCACCACGGCCTCGCCTTCTACTCGGACATGTGGTCCACGATCACCACGGGCCGGACGTGGAGCGGCAGGGTCTTCAACCGTCGCAAGGACGGCAGCCCCTACGAGATCGCCATGACCGTGCTGCCGTTCACTGACCGGAACGGTGGAGTCAACTACGTTGGACTGGTACGCGATGTGAGCGCGGCGCAATCGTTCGAAGTGCGACAGGCCGCCGAGATGGAGGCGATTGGCCGACTGGCAGGTGGAGTCGCCCACGACTTCAACAACCTGCTGACCGTCATCAACGGCTATGGCGGTATGCTGCTCGCCGACCTCGATCCGGCGGATCCCCTGCGCGAGCACGTCGAAGAGATCCTGCGAGCGGCGGACCAGGCGGCAGCCCTGGCCCGCGATCTGCTCGCGTTCGGCCGGCGCCAGATCCTCAAGCCCAGGCTCGTCGATCTGAGTGCGATCATCGCCGACCATCGGGCGATGCTGGAGGCCACGCTCGGTGAGGCGATCACCCTCGACATTCGCTCCGAGCATGGCCTGGGGACGGTCTCGGTCGATCCGGAACACCTCGTCCAGGTGATCCTCAACCTGGCGCTCAACGCCCGCGATGCCATGCCCTCCGGCGGGACGCTGACGATCGAGACGCGAAATGTCGTGACCGACGCCCGGCTCGCGGTAACGGGCCGAGCCGATCACCGCTCGAAGTACGTGCTCCTCTCCGTCTGCGATACGGGCGTCGGACTGACGGAGGAGGCGAGAATGCACCTCTTCGAGCCGTTCTTCACGACCAAGGGGCAGGGGAAGGGCACCGGCCTCGGCCTCGCGACGGTCTACGGTTTCGTGAAGCAGTCCGGTGGCTATATCGCGGTCGACAGCGCGCCCGGGGCAGGGACGTGCTTCAACATCTACCTTCCCCGTGTCGCCGGTGAGCCCGAGCCGCTGGAGCAGGGTCATCCGCTGACCGTGAGCCCTGCAGGCCAGAGGACGCTCCTGCTCG
>Ga0334722_10007835_pt1 | contig 10292 bp, 1 predicted proteins | sample C3_bottom_MG_FD_207210 | JGI IMG/M metagenome (GOLD analysis project Ga0334722, IMG submission 207210) | Sediment microbial communities from Yellowstone Lake, YNP, Wyoming, USA - C3_bottom | ecosystem: Environmental > Aquatic > Freshwater > Lake > Sediment | place: USA: Wyoming | collected... | reverse complement strand
CGCAATATGCACGCCTGGCCGGACTTCCGCCGACTGCTGACGAACGAATGGAACAACAGCCCCCGCGTGCAGTTCTTAAGCTGGATGCTGCAAGCGCTCATGCAGAAGTGCTTCGGCGACTGGGCCGCCCCTTATTTCGCGCTGTCCCTCGGCGCGCATTTCGTCTCATCCGTGCTGGTCGGCCGGATGACGCGCCTGGCGACTGCGAACGCGGAGGCAGGCCGCGCCGCCGCCGTCTTGTGCCTGGTCTTCCCGACGTCTGCGGGTGCGCTCTTCATCATCAACAACGCGTTCTTCGTCCTGTCCTTCTCCGCGGCGGTTCTGACGGCGTATCTCTTGATGTTCCCGCTCAAACGGGCCTGGACCGATCTCGCCGCCGTCACCGGCGCGGCCCTCTCCTGCCAGTTCCTGGGCGAACAGACCATCCCACTGCTCTACCTGACTCTCGCCTGCTTCGGCATCCGGGAAGCCCGGGTCGCCGGCTGGCGTCGGGGCTTGATGAGAGCCGGGGTTCCCCTGGCGGCTTGCGCCGCCACCCTCCTGGTCTATTATGTTCTCGCTGTGAAGCCATATGCCGGCAACTTCCCTTTCCACTGGTCTTTCTCCGTCGCAGCCGAATTCGCCGAGAAGTTCCTTCTTCTCCACGCGGAGGCGCTGAACTTCGCGAGCTGGATGTACGGCAATCTTTCCCTGCCTCCCTCGCCCGACACGTTCTTCATCGCCTTGCCGCTCGCCTTCGTCCTCTGGTTGACATTTTCCGGAACGGCGTCGGAGCCGGACGCGGTCCCGGCGATAGACTTGAGGCTTGCGGTCTTGTTCCTGGCGGCGGGCCTCGCCTCCACCCTGCTGCCGGTGCTCTGCTCGGCGCTGACGGGCTACCGCACGGCTGTGGAGACCAGGTACATCTATTGTTCCGGCCTCATTGCCTCCGTGATGCTCCCGTTTCTTTTCGAGCTCTTGAGCCGCCCGTGGAGCGGGAAAGTCCGCACCCAAGCCAGGAAGTGGTTTTTTCTCGTCGCGTCGTTCTACCTCGGCGTCCTGACGGTCTATGATCTCCGGGACATCTGGGGCGCGCAGAAGGAGCTCGACCGGCGAATATGGACGCAGGTGGACGCCAACTTCAATCCCCAGGTGAAGTTCGTGGCCACGGACGGCCTTCAGATGTCGTTTCTCATGCCGATCACGCGCTCCAACGCCGTCTCCGACTTCCACGAGGAGTTCGGCGTGCGCTGTCGGATCAAGGCGGTCCTCGGGGCCGATATCACGGCCGTCCGGCGGCCGATCGGTGAAAATGGAGACTTCGCCATCGTGACGCCGTACCGCAGCGTATCCCAGCCCGTGAGAAAGCCGGAACTCTTGACGATCGTCTTCCGCTACGGGAAGAGCTATCTCGATCTCCTGCGCGGCAAGCTGATCGTCTTTGCCAACTTCGACGATTACGTGAGATATCGCAAGAGCGAGCCCATCACGTTCCTATAGCCGGCCGTTGGCTTGTAGCGGGTCCAGCGCCCTTCCACCTTTGACTACCAGCGCCAGGCCAGACTGAAGCGGTGGGAACTGCCGAGTTCTCCCATGGGGAGGACGGCGTAGTCGAGGCTAAAGCGCTCGTTGCGCAGGCCGACGCCGAGGGATAATCCCTTGGCGGCGTCGAAGCCCGAGCCGCCCGCGACGGTCCGGGTGGTGTAGCCCGCGCGCAGGAAGATGTTTTTAACGGCCTGATACTCCCCTCCGAAGCCCGCCTCCGTGCCTGCGCCCCTCGGCCCGTTCGTGAGTTCCGCCGAGACAGCGTGCCCGGCCGAGAACTTGTAGGCCGCGCCGAGGGCCAGGCGCAGGGGCAGGTCGTTTCGCTCGCCTTCGTACTTAAGGCCCGGTCCCATATTCCGGATTGCCGCCCCGACCAGGACGGCGCCGAACTCTTTTCTGGCGCCCAGGTCGATGGCTATGGTCTGCGCTTCCGCCGAGCCGATATGACTGCGAATATATTTTGCCGTCAGGCCGACGTCCGCAACATTCGTTCGACGCCCGTAGCCAAAACTAAAAGCCGAATCTGAGGCTTCATACCCCCCGGTCGTCCGGCCTGACGCGTCGCGACCTTCGATCTTGTTCTGGCTGAGATACGTCAAAGCCGCCCCCAAGACCCCGGCCTGGGTGGGGTGGGCATAGACGAGATAATCGTGCCTGGTCCCCTCGAAGAGCTCGGCATGCGAGGCGGACGCTTCTTTCTTCTCAAGCCGCGCCATCCCGGCCGGGTTCCAGTAGAGGGAACTTGAGTCGTCGGCCAGAGCCGAATACGCTCCGCCCAAGCCCTGCGCCCGTGCGCCCGCGCCGACGTTTAAGAACGATGCCGTTTCCGCGGCGTGAAGGGCCGCCGGCATCAGCAAGGCGATCAGGAGATGCTTCACTTGATCACCCCCACCTTTCCGGTCTTATGGATGTCGGACATCCCCGCTTTGCGCGCCGTGATCGCGTAGGTGTAGACCCCCGAGCCGATGCCCGATATGTCCCAGACATGGTCGTAGGTGTACTGCGCCCCCAAACCGTTGCCGTCGTCAAAGCTCGCGTTCAGCGTAAAATTCGACGACGAGTGGATCTTTCGGCCAGAAAGATCGTAGACATGGATCTCGACGGAGTCGGCCAGTCCGGGCTGGATGCGGAAGGTCGCCGTGCGCTGGCCGCGGACGGGATTGGGGAAGACGTAGGCCGCGCGGAGAGCGAAGGTCGAGTCGGCGCCGGCCAGCACGCCGATGCCGCCTGCCCCCATCACCTGGTAGACTGAGAAATGGGTGGTTTGCGCGCTCACGGTCATGGCGTCCTTGTCGACTGTGGAGTCCAGCGCCTCCCAGTCGCCGCGCGCGGGGTTCCAGTAATGAACCTTGAGCTGATCCTCTTTGAGGCCCGCCATCGCAACCTGAGAGGGATCGTAGGTCAGGGTGATCGTGACCGGCGCGGCAAACTGCGTACCTTCGGGGCCGTACTCGATCTCCTCGGAGGCGGGCTGGTCGCCGTGGGCCAGACGCTTGGCCCTCTTGGCGTCGGCGTCCTGGCCGGCACCTGCGCTCTGCACGGTCAGTTCCAACGCCTCGGCGAGGGCGCCTGAGGGAACCCTCACCGCGGTCCCATCGTCGCGCTCGATCTTGGCGCCGTCGGTCGGGTCGACGATGCGCGCCGCCGGGGCCTTGCCGGGCCCGGGCGTTGAAGCCATCTCCTGGGAGACGGCCGCCACGCCGTAGCCCTTTGAGGCGGAGACCTGGGGCATGCCGTAGCGCACGATCCGGTCATGCCCCGAGTCCGCCACCCACAGTGCGCCGTCGGGCCCGATGGCGGCGTCGGAGGGATCGCTTAAGAACTTCTGGGCGTCGCGCTCCCCCCGGTCCGCGCCGTCTCGCGAGCCGAAGCTGAGCAGCGGAGAGCCCTTCGGGTCGAACTTGCGAACCCGGTCGTCTTCGCGGTCGACGACGTAGAGGGCCTCGACATGGTCGACGGAGGCGCCGCGCAGGCGTCCCATGCCCGAGAGGGTTTTCAGAAGCGCACCCTCGCGGGTGAAGAGATAGACCGCTTTCCGGGCCTGATCGGACACCCACAGGCCCTCCGAGGAGAGAGCCACGCCCGTCGGGCGGCTGTCGACGTTCGACGTTCCGACGGGGATGTCCCGCAGGAGCGTCCCGTCGGCCTTGAAGACCCGGATGCGGCGATGCCCCGTGTCGGCCACATACACCGAGCCGTCCTGGTCGACGGTCGCGTCGCTGGGGCCCTTGAGGCCGTTGTTGAGCTCAAGCAGGAGGCTCGACCCGTCTGCAGAGAGCTTCACGACCCGGTCGTTGTCTCGGTCGGCCACGTAGAGGTTGTTTGCTGCGTCCAAAGACAAGCCGCGGGGGTGCTTGAAGAAAACCGCTCGGGCGCTGCGGCCATTGTCGTGATCATTTCCGTGCTCGTCGTTATTTGCCCGGCCGTCGCCGATCGTCGCGACGACCGCGCCCGAGGAGGTCACGAGGATGAGCCGGGAATCATCGTCCACCGCGACCCAAATCTTGCCGTCGGGACGGACCACGAGGCCCTGCGGGTTCTTCAGCGTTGAGACGATGACGCCGGAGGCTCTCTTGCCGATGGAAAGATCGATGACGGGCCTGCCCACGAAGATCGCGGCCGTGGCCACCGCGACGTTGCCGAAGCAATCCTGGGCCGAGAGCTTGAGCGTGTAGGAACCGGAGAGCGACGCCGTGTTCCAAGAGGCAAGCAGGCCGGAGACATTGGCCGCGCCCGAGGCCAGCGCCGCAAAACCCGTCGAGACGTTGACGCCCGGGGCGACGGAGAGGGTCCACGACTGGAGGCTGTCGTCGTAGACCGCCCCGCGCACCGCGACGACCCCGCCGAGCGCCTGCTCCACGCCTAAGGCGCGCGAGGACGGGTAGGTCAACGTCAATGACGGCGGCGTCGCGTCGCCCTGCGGGCCGCGGACCGTGACGGAGACGGTTCTTGTCGGTTCGGCGTTGCCCGCAAGGTCAAGACTCCGGTAGGCGAGGATATGCGTACCGACCGAGAGCGTGAATGTCGAGGCATAGACCGTCTCGGTCCCCCCATCCAGAACGTAGAGGGTGTTCCCGACGCCCGTGCCCGCGTCCACGGCGGCCAGGCCGATGGTGTCGGTGCTGATGAGAGCCAGCGTCGTCGTCGCGGCGGGCAAGCCGTCGACGAGGAGCGTGGTGGCCGGAGCAATGGAGTCCACAAAGAAGACGGACGCGACCGAGGAAGCGTTGCCCGCCAAGTCGGAGACCTGGACCGCCATGGTGTGGGGGCCCTGCGCGAGGGTCGAGGACGGAGTGTAGGCCGCCGAGGAGGCCATCACGGCCGTTTGGGATGTCACGTCTACGCCGTCCAGGCTCAGTCGCATCGACGAGGCGTCCACGCCCCGGCCGGCGTCCGAGTAGACGGCGGTGATCGCAGGCGTCGCGGTCGTGATCGTGCTGCGGCTCGGCGGTGAAAGAGTCAGCGAGGGCGGCGTCGTATCCACGACCAGTACGCTCAGGAGCGTCGTCTGGACGGTCTCGGCGTTGCCCGCCCTGTCGACGCTCTGGAACGCCAGCGTGTGTGTTCCGACCGCCAAGGAGAATGTCGATAGGAATACGGTTTGGCCGTCGTCGTCGAGAGAATAGAGCGTGCGATCCACCCCGCTGCCGCCGTCCGAGGCGGAGAAGCCGACCGAATCAGTCGAGATCAAGACGTGGCTTGACGCGGCCGCGGTCGAGCCGTCGATGCGCAGGACGGTCACGGGCGCGATGCGATCCCGCGAGAAGAGACCGTAGAGCGAGGCGTGCGGCAGGAATCCGATCGCCTGGGCCTGGTTGGGGGAGAGGATTTGGACCGACTGAGAGAGGACGGCCGCCGAACTCCAGGCCACGCCGTCGAACCAGTAGATCGCGACGCTTGCAAGATCGACGTTGGCGGGGTCAAAGAAGATGCTGAGCTGGGCCGGGACGTCGAAGGTGATGGGGCTGGGGCTCAGTTCGTAGAAGGCGGTCGTCAGCGAGATGAGGTTCTGGCTCGAGACGGCGGCCTGATAGGCGCCGGGGGCGGCGGTCGTCGAGACGGCCGTGACGGCCGCGTCGGGGCGGTTTGAAGACAGCGACGCGGAGCCGCTGGCGGCCGAGGCGAGGAAGACCGCCGCTTCGCGGCTTGAATAGCCGGTGAAATGCGCGACTTGGAAGGCGAATGTCCCGCCGGAGTATGAAGGAGAAGCGCAGAGCGACGCGGGGCAGTCGGTCCACGACCCATTGTCCTGCGCGTCGACGCGCGCGACGGGGCTTGAGAATGAGAGTCCCGAGAAGGCGACCCTGGCGGGCGCGCCGGCCAGGAACGTCAGCGCCGAGCTGAGGTGGATCTCGTTAAAGGCGATGTTGAGCGAGGCCGTCGACACGATCGCGGAGGGTGGGACGGCGACGGGGCCGGGGAAGTCGATCTGCGTCAGCGAAGACTTAAACGTCGTCGAAGAGAGACTGACGCTGGAGAGGGAGTCGGATTGGCTCGCCAGATAATCCGTCGCCGCCGAGCCCGCGGCGAGGACGCAGTTGCGGACCGTGACATTGGCGACGCTGCTGACGATCACGCCGATGCCCGCCTGTGCCGAGCCGAACGTGAGAGTGTGCCCGGCGCAGTCGAGGGTCGTGTTCGGCGCGGTGATCGTCACTCCGTTGCCCGAGCAGGAGAGATCGTGGTCCAGAGTGAAGGATCCCGTCAGGTCGGTGCTGCAGGCCGCCAGCGGCGGCGCGGCGACGGCGCCCCCCATCACGAACGTCTGCAGCGCGAAGCCCGTGAAATCGCCGGTCCAGCCGTAGAACCAGATTCCCGTGTTGAAGGTCCCGACCAGGCTGCCGTCGGCCGCGTTGAGCTCCACAATCATGCGGGTGGATCCAGACTGGGCCGGCACCCACACGTGGCCCGCCGCGTCGATGGCGACCCCGCCCCCGATCATGGCGCTTCCCAGCCCATAACTGCCGATCAGGCTGCCGTTGGACCCGTTGAGCTTGACGACCTCCGCGGCGTCCGAGTTCGTCACCCACACGTTGCCCGAGCCGTCCACGGCGACGGCGAACGGTCCATGCCCGGCCGGATACGTCCCGACGACGCTCCCGTCGAGGACGCGCAGTTCGGTCACGCTGTTGCCCGCGGCATTAGCCACCCACACGTGCCCCGCGCCGTCCACCGCCACGCCATTCGGGCCGCCGCCCACGGGGTAAGTCCCGATCACGGCCCCGCTGGCGCCGTCGATCTTCGTGATGGAATTGGTCTGCTGGTTGCTCACCCACGCGTTGCCCGAGGCGTCTACGGCGATGCCGAAGCTGTAGCCGGTCCCCGTGGCCGTGTTGGTCCACAGAGCCGCGCCGGTGGCGCCATTGAGCTTGCTGACCCCGTTGCCTTCGTTGGCCACGAAGACGTTGCCGACGGCGTCGATGGCCAGACCCCAGGGGCGGTAGGGGCGGCTGTAGACCGTCGTCGCGCCGGTGGCCGGGCTCACCTTGCGGATCGCGTTGTTCCACGTATCGCTCATCCAGAGGTTGCCCGAGGCGTCCACCGCGCCGCCGAGACCCGGCCCCGCGTTGAAGGTCGTCACCGCGCCGTTGCTCGTGTCGACCCGCGCCAGCGGCGCGGCGGGGCCGACCTCCCCGTTGCTGCCCACCCACACGTAAGGCGTCCTGACCGTCCCCGGCGTTATGACGGCGACGGCGGCGCTCGCCGTCATCGTGCCGCTTGAGGCGACGACGCGCGCCGTCCCCGCCGCGACGCCCGTCGCCAGGCCCGTCGCCGTCACCGTCGCCACAGCGGGCGCGTCGCTCGACCATGAGACGGCGACGGTCCGTGTCGAGCCGTCCGTGAACGTCCCCACCGCTGAGAACTGCGCCGTCGCGCCGATCGTCAGCGAGGAGCTCGAGGGGACAACCGAGATCGACGCCAGCGTCGGCGGCGCCGGCGGCGCCGTTTGCGTCGAGCCGAAAGAGACGAATGCGGTTGGGGTGGTGTTGTCGTTGAGCGCGCGAGCGCGGAGGTAGTAGGTGGTCCCCGAGGCCAGCCCTGTGAACTGGGCCGACATCTCGGTGAGCTGTCCGCTCGTGAGGATGCCCGAGGCGAAAGCCGGGTCCGTGGAGGCCTGGATTTCGTAGCGCGTTCCGGCCTTGTCGCCGTTCGTGTTCCATGCCGTCGTGATCGAATTTGTTGTGACCGAGGAGACTGCGCTCGCGCTCAGTCCCTGGACCTGTCCGGTCGACCACCCCGCCCAGAGGTTGCCGACATTGTCGATGACCGGCACTCCTTGGAGGTGGGTCGAGATGAATCGAGGAGACATCCCGCTGGCGAAAGGCGGGACGTATTCCTCGACCCACCCAGAGCCTCCTTCCACCCATAGATTCCCGGATGCGTCGAAGTTCATCTCAGAGATCGCGAGGGAGGGAGACGACGGCAGCCCGGAGTAGATCGTCGTCGCGGGCATGTTCATCGTGAACGGAGGCGAGTAGACGAGGAAGCGATCGTAGTCAGCCACCCAGATATTCCCGGAAGGATCCACCGCCAATCCCTTGGTGTTATAGCGCGCGCCGGTGAGGGAGGCGACCGGCTGCATTCCGCTCGTAAACGGCGGCAGGTAGCGATTGACGACTGTCCAATTCCCGATCCATAGTCCGCCTTGGGGATCCCCCTGCATGGACTTCCATCCGTTAAAGTCGAGAGGGACAGGGGTCGCCTGGCTCGGCGGCATTCCACTGAGGAATGGAGGCTTATACTCGAGAAGATAGGAGACGTTTTGCGTGCTAGCGGCCTGAGCCCAAAGATTGCCCTGACTGTCGAACGTCATCGGAACCATGGCGTCATATCCGAGGGTAAACCGGCTGACATCCAGGATGACGTCGGCGGTCTTGCCCGACGTTAGCGGCGGGGTGATGCCCCTAAATCCGCTGCCGTTGAACCAAGAGCCCCAGAGTCGGCCGTTCGGCTCCATCCGGAGTTCGCCGATGTTGTTGTACGGGAATAGCGTCATGCTGGCCTGTGGAGGAACGTCCGCAAACAACGCAGGGACCGGAGGTGCCGCCGCCGTGAGAACAGCAGCCTGATTGCCGGCGTCCGAGACGCTCGCGCCGTCTTGCGACCAAAGCTCGAACGTGTAGGCGACGTTCGGGCGGAGGAATAGGGAGACCTGCTGGACTTGGCCGGATGAGACGGAGGATGTGGCGACGTAGACCTGGGCCTCGGCCGGGGCGAACGTCGCCGCTGAGCTTGTTGCATGCTGGATGAGGAACGCGCCGCTGCCGACCGAAGTCGGGGGCGTCCACCTCAGGACGACCTCACCCGGGACGCTGCCGATGGAGGCGGTTAGGTCGTGGGTCCCCTGGGTCGTCACCGTCAGGAGGGAGGAACCCGACACCGAGCCGTTTGCGGCGATGATGTGCGCAGTCCCCGCCGACAGCGCCGTGGCCAGTCCCGCGGCCGTCACCGTCGCCACCGAGGGCGCGTCGCTCGTCCAGGAGACTGTCGCGGCCTGCGTGGAGCCGTCGATGAAGGCTCCGACCGCTCCAAACTGCTGGGACCCTCCCACCGCCAGCGCCGCGCTCGACGGAAGCACCGACATCGATGCATACGGCGCCTGCCGGTAGATCGTGCCGGGCTCGGGGCGACGGCCCCCCCTGACCGTCTGCGCGCCGGCTGCGGCCGTCGCGCGGAAGCGGGAAACGTCGTTGGCTGCCGCGACAAGGCTAATTCTTCCCCCTCCTCCGCCGGCGTCTCCATCCAGAGTGGCCACGTCGCCGTCGCCGCCGTCGGCTTTCAATGTGCCGGAGCCGGCCAGTTGGTTGGCGCGCAGGTTGATCGTGCCGCCTGCGCCGGCGCCAAAGGCGTTCTGGTGCAAGTTCTCTGCAGACGCGTCGATCTGGCCATCCACGGTGATGGTTCCGGAGGAACGGAATAGGATCACCCCGCCGCCCGAAGCGCCTGGCACAGAGAGGAATGCGGATCCGCCGCTCGCGCTTCCGGCCATGACGGGATCGGCCAGATCGTCGTAGACATCGCTAAGCGCCAAGCCGTTCGCGCGCAGGCCTCCGTGCCCGCCGTGAGCGCCACCACTTCCGGCATCGATCCCGCCGCCGGGACCCGCCCCGACGCCGGCCCGGCCCTGATAGCCCATCTCGCGGGCCGACACTACTGCGCCCGTTGCGACGACGATATCGCTCGAGGCGGACACGCTGATCGGCGCGAGGGCGGCATACGCCTCCAATCGCCCGCCAGCCGAAACGACGATTGAGGACGCGTAAATGACGGACCCGACGGCCGCAGTCCCCGCGACGTTCCAGGCTCGCTCGCCCGGCAGCGAGAGGCTTCCGGCCCGAAGTGTCGCGCCCGCCGGCACCGTGACGCTGGGATCAGGGGACGCGAATGCGGCGGTTGCCATGCTCAACTGCGCTCTTGGCGAGAGGTCGAAGGCCGTGCCGGTGACGTCTCCGATCGTCGCGATGCCCGACACGCTGAGGCGTCCGACGGAAAGACGACCCACGGCGGCTTTCCCTAGGATGATCCAATCGCGCCCATCGCCGATTTGAGGCATCGAGACGGAGAACGTGCTGAACGACGGGATCGTGAAGGGCGCGACGGAAGCCGGGGCTGAGAGAGTCGAGGCATAGAGGCCCCATGGCGCCGTCAACGTTAAGCTGGAGACGCTGATGGGAGACGCTCCGCCGTCGGCCGCAGCAGCGGAGACGAGCAAGGCATCGGCGGCCAGACCTCCGGGCAGCGGCGTCGAAGATACGTTCGGGGTGCCT
>Ga0334722_10007834_pt1 | contig 10292 bp, 9 predicted proteins | sample C3_bottom_MG_FD_207210 | JGI IMG/M metagenome (GOLD analysis project Ga0334722, IMG submission 207210) | Sediment microbial communities from Yellowstone Lake, YNP, Wyoming, USA - C3_bottom | ecosystem: Environmental > Aquatic > Freshwater > Lake > Sediment | place: USA: Wyoming | collected... | reverse complement strand
TATCCTCCACTCGTCGGGTAAAAGAATCACGGCGCCGCGATGATGCCGTCCTGCGCCAGCCTGTCTATCTCTGCGTCGGCGTAGCCGCAATCGCGCAGCACGCTGCGGGTATCCGCGCCGATCGCCTTGCGCCCCGCCCAGCGGATTTTACCGGGCGTGCGGTAGAAATGCGGCGCGATACCCGGGATGCGCAGTTTGCCCAGATCCGGATCGTCCAGGGTCGCGATGCTTTCGCGATCGACGACGTGCGGGTCCTGGAAGAACTGCGCGACGTCGTTGATCGGTCCGGCCGCAACGTCGCAGTCATGCAGGATTCTAAGCGCTTCTTCCTGTGTGTGCGCAAGCATCCAGGCGGCGACGATGCCGTCGATCTCCTCGGCGCGCAGCGCGCGCAGCACATTGGTCGCAAGGCTGGCATCGTCGGCCAGATCGTCGCGCCCGATCGCGCGGAACAGGCGCCGCGCCGTCGCGTCGGTCGTGGACGATACCACGACCCAGCGCGCGTCCGCGGTCGGATAAGCATTGCGCGGGACGCTGCTCTTGGAGCGATTGCCCCTGCGCTGCATGATTTCGCCGCTCTGGTCGTAATTGATCACCATATTTCCCATCAGCGACAACAGCGATTCGTAAAGATTGAGCTCGATTTCCTGTCCGCGGCCGGAACTCGCGCGCTCGTTCACCGCGGCAAGCACCGTGTAGCAGCCGACCAAGGCGGTGATGCAATCGGCAACCGGGAACGAGGGCAGCGTCGGCGGACCCGCCGGGTCGCCGTTGGTGAAGACAAAACCGCTGAAGGCTTCTGCCAGAGTGCCGAAGCCGGGATAATCGCGGTAGGGGCCGCTGCGGCCGTAGCCGCTGATATGCAGCAGGATCAATCCAGGGTTCTCGGCCGAAAGCTGGGCATAGTCCAGGCCCCAGGCCTCCATTTTTCCCGGCCGGTAATTTTCCACCACGATGTCGACGTCGCGCGCGAGGCGCGCGAGTATGCGCGCGCCTTCGGGTTTAGTCAGGTCGATCGCCACCAGTTGCTTGTTGCGCGACACCACTTTCCACCACAGCCCCACGCTGTCCTTGACCGTGCCCAGGCGACGCACGTCGTCGCCGCGCGGCGGCTCGATTTTGATCACCTCCGCGCCTAAGTCGCCCAGATGCGCGCCTATCATCGGCCCGGCGAATATGGTGCCCAGGTCGAGAATGCGCAGATTGCTGAGTGGACCGTCAGGTAAGCTCATGTGTTCCTTTCGCGCTGCGTCAGCATAAAGTCTAGCTCAATCAGGATTCCATCCCGGTCGCGCCGCGCGCAAGGTGCCGGTCAGTGCAGGCGCTTCGCCGCTACGCATCCCAGCGCGATTCCGCCACCGCATTGCGCGCGCAGATTCGGCCGAAAGCAAAGCATTCGCCGATATTGCCCGTGCCCTGGTACAGATAGCTGTAGATCGAGCCGAGTTCGCCCGCGCTGTAAAGCCGCGGGATGGGCGTGCTGTCCGGGCGAACGATCTGGCCTTTCTCGTTGCGGCGCGGTCCACCCTGCGTATTGAGCATGGACGGCGACAGTTCGATCGCATAGTAGGGCGGCGTGCCCAGAGGCGCCAGCATCTTGCTGCGGTCGAAATCCTGATCTTTGCCGCTGCGGCAGCCGGCGTTCCAGCGTTCGATCGATTGTTCGAGTGCCTCGGGATTGAGCCCCGTGACTTCCGCCAAAGCCCTCACGCTCCCGGCCTGCTTGATCCAGCCCCGCGCCAGTTCGGCCCTATTGTCCTCGCTCCAATCGTAGCGTTCGATGATCCGGCCCCAGCCCATGACCGGTTTCTTGTCGTACAGCGGGCCGCTGCAAAACAGCGCATGGTCGATCAGCATGAACATGGGACAGGGCGCAGGCGACGGCACCCAGCGCCCGTTCTTCTTGATCTTTCCATGCAGGGTCCTGAGCTTTTCGTCGGTGAACCGGGTCGCGTCCGGACCGACGACGATCATGCCGCCGGGCTGCTCGTGGCCGAAGTGCAGCGGCGTCATCGAAAACGTGGTCCTGTATTCGGGCACCTTCAATGCCATCGAGGGGCCGGCGTAGTTGTTCATATGCCACAGGTCCGCACCCACGGACAGGCCCATCCGAACGCCGTCGCCCTCGTTGTGCGGCGTGCCCGAGGTGTAGCAATACGGCAGGCCCGGCAGGTAGTTCCGGATCATCTCCTGGTTGTTCTCGAAGCCGCCGCAGGTGAGGACGACGGCCTTGCGTGCCTTGACGCAGATCGGCCTGCCGCGCTCTAGGGCGCGCACGCCGAGGATTGCGCGGCTCAGGCCATCCTGGATCAACTCCTGCCCCGGCGCCTCGTACAGGACGCTTATCGGCCTTTTCTTCACCGCCTGTTCGAAGAATTTCCAGGTGTTGGAATAGCCGAGAATGTCGCCGTGATGGAATTTGTGCACGCAGGCCGAGCCCGGGAGTTCCGGAAACTCGATACCCGCCGGCGGGAACTGGTGCTCCTGCGGGTCGCCGCCGATGCTGGAGATCCAGTCGTTGTTCTTGCTCATCTCCTCGGCCCATACCCGGACCATGTCTCGCGGCACCTTGTAGTGACCGCACATGGCCTCCAGATAGCTGACGGCCTGGTCCACGTCGGCCACGTTGAGATAGCCCTGCGCGGCCACGCGGGTATTGCCGCCAGCCTCTGCTTCAGGCGCCTTTTCCAGTAGCAGTACGCTGGCGCCCAAGTCGCAGGCCGCAATCGCAGTCGCGGCGCCCGCGCCGCCGAAACCGACCACCACCACGTCCGCTTCCCTGTCCCATTTTTCCGGTAACCACGGCTGTTGCACGATCCTTTCCTCCCGATTCATCGATGGTTCATGGTCGCTTGTTGCTTGTTTGTTGACCGCGGCCCCGCAGCGCGCGCTCCTCTGCTATCGACTCGCGCCTGCGGCGACTACCGTCCGTCGTCGTCATCGGCCGTCGCATCTAACGTCTTTGCCCCGCGAACAGCCCGAAGCGTATGAGCCCGGCGAGTTCAATCAGTCGCGGGGCGATTTCCTTTTCCAGCTTCTTCACCGTTATCGCCGCCGCCGGACCACCGCAATTGAGCGCGTAGATTTGGCTGCCGTCGTCGGACACGATGGGGACGGCGATGGCGTTGATGTCCCGATGATAGACGCGCCGGTTCAGGACGTAGCCGCGCCTGTGGTAGGCATCGATCGCAGCCTCTATGGTCTCGCGCATTGCCGGCCATTCGCTTCCATAGCGGCGCTCCAGCTCGCGCAAGCGCGCGCTTCTGACCGGCTCGGACGCGCGCGCGAGGTAGGCCCAGCCGACCGAGGACGTCGCCATCGGCAGCCGCGAGCCTACGTGCAGGTTCACCACCAGCATCGAGTTCGGGTCGAGCGCGCGCTGCACGATCAGCATATCGGTGCGATCGGCAGCGGCGAGCGAGCAGGCGACGTGAAAATCCAGCGCCAGCCGCTGCATCTCGCGCAGCGCGAGTTCGCCTATGTCCAGCGTCGCGACCGCCGCGTAGCCCAGCGCAAGCACGCCCACCCCGATGCGCAGCTTTCCGTTCGCCGGCGATGGCGCGAGGTAGCCCGAGCGCATCAGCGTATGGCACAGCCGCCACACCGTGGGCTGCGGCAAGCCGGTGAGGCTCGCGATTTCCATGGTCCCGAGTTCGAGGCGGTTGGCATTGAAACAGCGCAGGATCTCCAGACCGCGCGCGAGGGCGGTGACGAACTGACGGTCCGGATTGGTGCGGGTCCGCGCCTCTGGCGGCGTTACGGCCGCAGGCGGGGTGGCAGCCGCAGACGGTGCAACGGCCGCAGACGACGCGCCGCCCCCGGACTGCGGTCCGGCGACTGACCTTCTCTTCATTGCTTGTGCGCTCAAACTGTCTGCTCCAGGCGCGGCAGCCATGCGTTCTGCGGCCACACCACATTGACAACAGAGATTGCATAATCTAACATGATTCGCTATACAAATTAATTATTCGCATAGCGAATAATAACGGAATCGGCTCAAATGGTCCACACCGAAGGCGAGGCACCGCTCGCAGGCATCAAGGTCATCGAAATCGGCCTCGCCATGGCCGGCCCCTTCTGCGGCATGACGCTCGCCGACTACGGCGCCGAAGTGGTGAAGATCGAGCGCGTGGGCGAAGGCGACGAGAGCCGGCGCTGGCCCCCCTATTTCCCGGGCGAAGTCTCGTACTACTTCGCCGCCGCCAACCGCAACAAGCAAAGCCTCGCGATCGATCTCAAAAGCCCGGAGGGCGCGGCGCTCCTCCAGCAGCTCGCCGCGGGCGCAGACGTGCTGATCGACAATTACCGTGTCGGCGCGATGGACGCACTAGGCCTGGGCTACGAGGCGCTGGCAGCGATCAATCCGCGCCTGATCTACTGCAGCATCAGCGGCTTCGGCCCGAATGGGCCGCGCGCCCACGACCGCGCCAACGACATCTTCATGCAGGCGTTCTCGGGCAATATGAGCATCACCGGCGAAGAAGGGCGCGGGCCGGTCAAGGCGGGCATCTCCATCGCCGACGTAGGCGCGGGCATGTTCGGCGTGATCGGCGTGCTGCTCGCGCTGCAGGCGCGGCAGCACAGCGGCCGCGGCCAGCGCGTCGATACCTCGCTGCTCGAAGGACAGATCGCGATGCTGTCCTATCACCTGACCTCGTTTTTTGCGACCGGCCGCGTGCCGGTGCGGCGCGGTGCCAGTTCCCAGCTGTCGGTGCCCTACCAGGCGTTTCAGGCGAAGGACGACTGGGTCGTCGTGGCCGCCTTCACGCCGCGCATGTGGGAAGGCGTGTGTCGCGCCATCGAACGCCCGCAGTGGGCGGCGGACGAGCGCTTCGCCGATTCCGGCCGCCGTGCCGCCAACCGCACGACGCTGATCCCGATGCTGGCCGAGGTGTTCGCCACGCGCACGGTCGAGGACTGGGTCACGCGGCTGAGCGCGGAAGGCGTACCCTGCACTTCGGTCAATTCCATCGACAAGGTCGTCGCCGATCCGCAGGTCGCGGCGCGCGACATGATCGTCGAGCTCGACCATCCGACCATAGGCCGCTATCGCATGGCCGGCTTGCCGATCAAGCTGTCGGAGAATCCGGGCAGCGTGAACACGCCTCCGCCCGCGCTGGGCGAGCATTCGCGCCAGGTGCTCGCCGGCCTGGGATTGTCGCAGGAGCGCATCGATGCGCTGGTCAAGAGCGGCGTCATCGGCGTACCTGCCTGAACCGCCCTGTTTGAGGAGAAGCACATGTCCACACTTGCCGAAGCCTGCCGCAAATACATCGGCGTCGAATCGGAACCCGAACTCGCCTGCGATCCGGTCGAGCGCGGCGCCGTGCGTCGCTATGCGCAGGCGATCATGGACGAGGACCCGATCTTCGCCCTGCCCTGCGCCAACAATGCGCGTTACGGCGGCCCCGTAGCGCCGCCGCTCTACCCCACGCACCTGATGCGCCGCCCCTTCGGCGCGCCGGACCCGATTCAGGATAATGCCCGCAATCCGGAGTTCGACGGCTTGAGCCTCACTTCGACCGGTGGCCTGCCCGAGATCGAGCCGCTGAAGGGCTATGCGCTCTTGAACGGCGGCTCCGAGATCGAACTGTTCCGCTACGCGCGCCACGGCGAGACCGTCACAGTGAAGTCCCGCTATGCCGACATCACGCAGAAGGAGACCAGCAAGGGTACGATGATCTTTGTCGTGCTCGAATCAGAATACCGCAACGGCGCGGGCGAGCTGCTGCTGCGCGCGCGCCGCACGCATATCAGGAGGAAATAGGCCATGGCGATGCAAAACACGATGGTCTACGAAGACGTCGCGGTCGGGGCCGAACTCCCGCAGCTGGTAAAAGGCCCGTTGACCACGGCGCATCTGATGCGCTGGTCGGCCGCCATGGAGAACTGGCACAAGATTCATTACGACAAAGCCTTCGCGATCGAGCACGACAAACTGCCAGGGCTGCTCGCCAACGGCTCGCTGAAGCAGCAGTTCATGCTGCAACTGCTCAAGGACTGGGTCGGACCGAACGGCTGGGTATGGAAGGTAAGCTTTCAGTTTCGCGCGATGAACCTGGTCGAGGAGACCCTATCGGTTTGGGGCCGCGTGACCGCCAAGCGGGACGGACCGGGCTACGGCCTGGTAGAACTCGAACTCGGCATCGTCAATGACGAGAACAAGGAATCCACGCCCGGCAAGGCGACGGTCGCCGTGCCCTACCGCGGCGGCGCGCCCGTCCCCTACCCTTTCGTGCCGCCGCAAGCCTGAATCCGCCTATCCGCCCACCACGCAAGGGAGCGCAAGCATGTCAGATCTACCCAGGTCAGTACGCATCAACGAAGAAGGGCCGCGCGAGGGTTTTCAGTTCGAAAAAGGCCAGATTCCGACCGCGCGCAAAATCGAGCTGATCGACTCGCTCTCCAAGACAGGCCTGAAGCAGATCCAGACCGTGTCCTTCGTGCCGCCGAAGAACGTGCCCGGCATGGCCGATGCAGACGAGGTGGTACACGGCTTTACCCGCGCCCCCGGCGTGAGCTACACCGGGCTGTGGCTGAACGACAAGGGCCTCGCGCGCGCGCTCGCAAGCGGCAAACTCGATGTGAAAGGCGGCCTGTCCCTCACCGCATCGGAGAAATTCCTGCTGCGCAATCAGAAGCGCACGCTGGCCGAAAACATCGAGGCGCAGCACGCGATCATCAAGATGTACCAGGAGTACAAAGTGCCGGTGGAACGCGCCAGCCTGATGGCTGCGTTCGGCTGCAACTTCGAGGGCGACATTCCGATCCCGCACGTGCTCGCCATGGTCCAGCAGATGCTCGATATCGCCGCCCAGTACCAGCTCGATATCAAGGTCGTTTCCCTGGCCGACACCATGGCCTGGGCGACGCCCTTGTCGATCAAGCGCGTGGTCGGCGCGGTGCGCGACAAATATCCGCAGCTGCAGATTTCGCTGCACCTGCACGACACGCGCGGCATGGGCATCGCCAATGCCTATGCCGGCATGGAAATGGGCGTCTCCATTTTCGATGCGGCCGTGGCGGGCCTCGGCGGCTGTCCATTCGCCGCCCATAGCGGCGCGGCCGGCAACGTCTGCACCGAAGATCTCGTGTTCATGTGCGCCGAAATGGGCATAGAGACCGGCGTCGACCTGGAAAAATTGATCGAGTCGGCACTGCTCGCCGAAAGCGTCGTCGGTCACCCGCTGCCGGGCTGCGTGATGAAGGGCGGATCGCTGGAGCGGCTGCGCCAGAAGATACGTGCAGCGGCCTGAATCCCTAGACCAAGAAAGCGGAGCATACGCATGCCTACTGCATTGACCGTCGGCCTGGGACAGTTCATCGCCGGCCTGAGCTATCAGGATGTTCCCAAGGACGCGCTCGCTGTCATCCACACCGGCTTCACCGACTGTGTCGGCGTCATGATCGCGGGGCGAAACGAGCCCCCGCCCCAATTGCTCAAGGCGGCGCTCGCGCCGCCTGCGGGCGTAGCCATGCTCTTGTTCGGTCAGGGCACGGCGCCCGCGCCGGAGGCGGCCTGGATCAACGGCACCGCTGCGCACGCGCTCGACTTCGACGACGTCGCGCAGCGCGGCCACCCGAGCACCGTGCTGGTGCCAGCCATCCTGGCGGAGGCGCAGGCGATCGGCGCGAGCGGTGAGCAGATGGCGCTCGCCTATGCGGCCGGATACGAGACCTGGGCCGAACTGGTGCGCCGCGACCAGGACGCGCATCACGAAAAAGGCTGGCACCCAACCGGCATTTTCGGCGCCATCGCCGCCGCAGCCGCCTGCGCCTCGCTGCGCCGCCTGTCCGCCAAGCAGGCGGCGCATGCGATCGCGCTGGGCGCCTCGCAAAGCGCAGGCGTCATGGCCAACTTCGGCACCATGACCAAACCTTTTCACGCGGGGCGCGCGGCGCATGCCGGCGTGATTTCGGCGCGGCTCGCCGCCGCCGGATTTACCGCGGCGCTGGACGCGCTGGAGCACACGCAGGGATTCCTCGCCGCGGTCTCGCCCGCCGGCCGCATCGATCTGGACTCACCCGTGGAAGCGGGCCGCATCTGGAAACTGTCCAGGGACCGGCTGAGCGTGAAGAAATATCCGCTGTGCTTCTGCACCCACCGCGCGCTCGACGGCATGCTCGATCTGCTCAAGCAAAATCCGCTGGACCCGGCCCAGGTAGCGCGGGTGCATGTGATCACCAGTCGGCGCAACACGACCATCCTGCGCAATCACAGGCCACAGACCGGGCTGGAAGCGAAGTTCAGCATGGAGTTCGCAATGGCCTGTTCTATCGTCGCCGGCCGCGCCGGGCTGACGGAACTGACCGACGGCTTCGTGCGCCGTGCGGAAATCCAGTCGCTGATGCAACGCGTCAGCATCGAAGCCGACGATCGCGTGGATCCGGCGAATCCCGGCTACACACCCGATGACCTCGTCAGCATCCAGACCGGCGACGGCAAGCGTTTGGAGAGCCGGAAAATCACTGCCGTTCGCGGCGGACCCGACCTGCCTTTGGCGCGCGAGGAGCTGTGGGTCAAGTTCGACGATTGCCTGCGTGTCGGCGCGACCGGCGCGCCGGCGCGCCCCTTGTTCGATTCTCTCATGTCACTCGATCAGCTCGCGCACGTCAGCCGATTGCCCGGCCTTGCCGTCTGATCCCATTCCAGGAGCCCTGCCTTGACCGCCTCTGCCGAAACGTCCAACGCCTTCAAGCTTCCACCCGAAATTGTCGAATACCGCGATGTCGCGCGCCGCATCGTGCGCGAGGAATTGCTGCCGCTGGAACAGGAATTCCTGCCGCATCCGGGCCATGCTTACGGGCTCAAGGAAACGATACAGCTGCGCTCGGTGTTCAAGCCTGAGGTGGTGGAGCGCCTGATCAAGATCTCGCGCGACACCGGATTATGGTACCTGATGGTGCCGGAGCAGTACGGCGGTTCGGACTTGTCGATGCTCGCGCGCATCGCGATCCTGGAAGAATTCATGTACACCGCGGTGCCCTTCCCGTTCGCCAGCGTGCCCAACATCCTGTACGAGTGCAAAGGCGATCAGGTCAAGCGTTTCCTGCAGCCGGTGATCGACGGCGACAAGACTACCTGCTTTGCGCAGACCGAAGCCAATGCCGGATCCGACCCGGGCGGCATGATGCAGACGCGCGCGGTGAAGGACGGCAAGCATTGGGTGCTGAACGGCACCAAGATGTGGATCTCGGGCGCGGCCGAATCCGACGTGGTGATGGTGCAGGCGGTGACCGATGCGGAAAAGCGCCAGCGCGGCGGCATCACCATGTTCCTGGTCGAGCGCAACAACCCGGGCATGCACGTGGAGACGCCCGGCCTGAAGACCTGGCTCGGACCGCGCGCGGCGCAGAACATCATCCGCTTCGAGAACTGCCGCGTTCCGGAAAAAGACGTGCTCGGCGAAGTCGGCAAGGGATTCACCCTGGGGCAGAAGTGGCTGACCATACACGACCGCTTGCTGCGCGGGCCGTATGCGCTGGGCAAGATGAAGCGTGCGCTGGACATGTCGATCGAGTGGTCCAAGCAGCGCATCACCTTCGGCAAACCGATCTCCGAGCGCCAGGCGATCCAGCGCCTGATCGTGGACATGCACATCGACATCAGCGCGCTGCGCGCGATGACCTACGAGATTGCGGCGCGCGGCGACGCCGGCGAGGACGTGCGCACCGAGGCGGCCATGGTGAAGCTGTGCGCGGGCGAATGGGGGGCGCGCTGCCTGGACAGCGCGATCCAGGTGCACGGCGCCATGGGCGAATCGCTGGAGCTGCCGCTGACCCTGTTCTACCGTTACCTGCGCCATGCGCAGATCGGCGGCGGCACGAACGAAATCCAGCGCGTGCTGATCGCGCGCAAACTGCTCAAGGACTGAGGCGAGTATGAGCGAGCGCGCCATCATCGTCACCGGGGCCAGCGCAGGCATAGGCGCCGCCATCGTCGATCGCCTGCTCGCAGCAGGATCCAGCGTCGTCGCCCTGCAGCGCCGCGCACCCGCGCGCAGCGATCCGCAGCTGCACCACATCGCCTGCGATCTGACCAATGCGGAAGCGACCGCCGCTGCTGGGGCCGAGGCCGTGCGCCGCTTCAACATTACCGGGCTCATCAACAATGCCGGCGGCGGCGATCCGGCCACGGTCGACAAAGTCGACCTGAAGACTTTTCAGGAAGTATCCGCCCTGCACCTGCAGGCCAGCTTGCTGCTCACCCAAGCCGTCATCCCGGGCAGGCGCGCGCGCAAGTTCGGACGCATCGTGAACATCGGCTCGCGCGCCATGCTCGGCAAGGTCGG
>Ga0334722_10007833_pt1 | contig 10292 bp, 7 predicted proteins | sample C3_bottom_MG_FD_207210 | JGI IMG/M metagenome (GOLD analysis project Ga0334722, IMG submission 207210) | Sediment microbial communities from Yellowstone Lake, YNP, Wyoming, USA - C3_bottom | ecosystem: Environmental > Aquatic > Freshwater > Lake > Sediment | place: USA: Wyoming | collected... | reverse complement strand
CGAAAGTCGTGCGCCCGATGTTCGCCTGGGACCTCACCGGAGTGGGTCCGAGACCGGATCTCCTGGTCCCTTATTTCCGTGAACTGGACCGGATGCGCTGCGACGCCGTCCTGGCTTGGGAATCCGTGATGAGTCCGCGCTGGGGCACGGTGAATGCGCCCGTCGTCTACGTCACCCGTTGGGGACTTTCCAAGCTCGAGGTGACGACCGTGCCGGCGCGCCATTTCGATTGGCCACGAGGGTTCCTCACGGCGACGACGCCGGACTGGGAGAGGGCGCTACCCATCGTTCGGGGCGAACGATGAGAGGAGAGCCTCAAGCCGCAAGCCTCGAGCCTCGAGCTTTCGGACGCACCGCGTTCGCGGCGCGGGAAAGCGCTCTGACTCTTCTTCTTTCCTGCTGGCTCGAGGCTTGGGGTTTGTGGCTTGAGGCTTCTTCCTGGTGCCCCTGATCGCGCTGTTCTTCGCCGCGCTGGTCTCCACGCGCGCGACGCTCCGGACTGAGGCCCGCCGGAACGAGCTCGGCCTGCGGCTCGGGCTCTGGGCCACGGGTTACCGGTCGATCTGTAGCCGGAGCGGGACCTCGGGCGCTTGGATCGAACCCTCCGGGCGGCTCCAGGTCGTCGGCGGCAAGGGCGAGGTCCACGAGGACGTCGCCCGGCGCATCGTGGCGACGGACGAAGCTCTGCGGTCTTGGGCGGAGGAGGAGAGCCGCGAGGGGGATGCGGAGGGCGTGCTCGTCCACCACGGTTGGATCCGGATGGCCAACGCCTCGGTGGTCCATGCGCGGGGGTGGCGCAAGACTCCCGACGCAGCGTGGGCGACGGCCGCAGAGATCACTGCGACCTGCATCGAGTCCGGTGTGCTGCCGCCGGACGAACCGATGTGGGTGGGCCTGGAGGACGACTCCGAGGTTCGCTTCGAGGACACCGTCGCCGCCTTCGTAGGGCGTATCCTGGGGCGTGCCGCGGAGGAACGCGCCTACGCGAGCTGGATGCGCGAAACCGAGAAGATCACATAATCCCATCTACGCGCCTGCCAACCAGGTCATCCACGCCGTGTTCACCTGGACGAGTTGAACCCGGCTCGGTACCGCGAAGCGTCTGGAAGCTGGTGGCGGGTGGCTGGAGGCTTCTGGTAGAGCGCCATCGCCGGCGTCCCCTCCGGCCACCCGGTGCCGAACGTCGCCGTCGTCCCCTTCGGCTCCCCGACCGGCGGCTCCTTCCCCTTCATCTCTGGGTGCCCGAACTTCCAGAGCACGGTGGCCACGGCGCCGGTGCCCATGACCCAAGCCCCGAGTTTCAGCTTCTGCTGGACGTTCTTACCGCCCCAGTACGTGACTGCGAAGAGGCTCAGGTACCAGAGCACGTCCCAGCCGTAGTAGTTGACGTACTTGAGCGTCCAGAACTTCCCTGGGCTCATCTGGGCCTTGCGTTCGTCGAGCCACTTCTCGCTGTAGAAATACCCGACGTCGGTCGGGGTGGGGATGGCATCCAAGACGGCGAAGGCGAGGAAGGCGGCCGGCACCAGGCTGGCGCCGTGCTCGCTCTTCAGGGCCTGCTTGACGTCCCGGGAGAGGTGCCGCCCATCCTTCATGGGGAGAAGCTAATCCGAAACAGGGGGAGGACGCTCGCCGCGTCCTCCCCCTACCGGGGCGTTCCCTCCGGCCTCCGGCAGGAGCCTTCGGCCTCCGGTCCGAGTCGCGCAGGTAGCGCGCCTCGGTCGCCCCTCTCCCCCTCCTGGGCAGTCCCCCATGCCGCGCAACGTTTCATGCTCCTGGGAGCCGTCGCGGCGGCATGGGGAACTAACAGGAAAGGAAAGCCAGGGGCCAGGAACCGGGAGCCTCCGGACTCCGAGCTTCTGGCTCTAAGGCTCCTGGCTCCCGGCTTCTTCTTCGTCCGGTTAGGACAAGGAGGATGCTCGTCGCCCTCCTCGCCGCTGGACTCGTGGCCGCGGTCGGCGCCGAGGCCAGGGCTGCCCGCCTCCACGAGACCCGCAACCGGTTGGGCCTGCGCGCGCACGAGGCCCCCGGTGCCACCCAGCGCGCCGTGAACCGCTGGCTCATCCGTCACCGCACGGACCTCTCGGAGCCCACCGACGGAAGCTGGATCCTCAACGTGTTCATCGGCATCACGCGGACCGATCCCGGGGACTGGGTCGGTTTCCTCCGTGAAGGGCCTCCTCGGGACGTCGGCTTCTCTCCCGCCGTCGCCACCTGGCTCCTGGACGTGGCGTTGGACCAGCGACAGCACCGGCGGCCCACGGGGATCTTCGTCGAGTCTGGCCGCGCCGTCTTCGACTGGATCAAGGCGACGGGCATCGACCCGACCACGCTCACCTGGGAGCAGGCGCTGGCGCGCTCCGAGGAATGGCACGCGACGATCATCGCCTGGCCCGGCGCGAGCGAAGTCGTCCTCGGCGAGGAGGACGAGGAACTCATCACCGAGTTCCCGGACGGCTGGACGCTCTGGGACCTGAAGACCCCCAAGGCGCTCGACGCCGAGGGCGCGGCGATGGGGCATTGCCTCTCGGATCGGACCTATGGAGAGGCCTTGCGCGGGGAAGGTTCCTTCGCCAGCCTGCGAGATCCGCGGGGTCGACGGCGAGTGACCTTCGAGATGGAGTGGGACCCGAGCATTGGTATCGGCGAGATGCGGATCCTGCAGGTGAAAGCGCCCCACAATCACCCACCGGCCGGGAGCCTGCTCGATCCGACCTGGCGGGCCATCAAGGCTCTCCAACCGAAACCGCGAGCCTGGGGCACCGACGTGCTCGACCTCATTCCCTTGAAGGACCTCCTCGCGCTGGTGCGTCGGGGCGTGCGCGCGGACGATGTCCAGGAGCTGATCCTGCACCGGTTCCTCGCCGGCGTGGAGAAACCAGAGGCCTGGTCGATCTACGAACTCGATATTGACCCCCTCGTCGGCACCGAGCTGTGCGACATGACCTGGCACATGGAGGTCAACACCCCGAGGGGGCGACATCCCGTGGTCGTCGCGGCCTATTTCGAGGGAACGCCGAATCGGACGCTGGAGGAGGGTACCTTTCGTCTCTTCCTGCGCCTGGAGGTCTGGCGCTTCGATCACGGGAAGTTCCGCATCGTCGATGGCGTCTCCCTGCCGATCCCCTTGGACGACGTCACGGCGCTGGAGACCCTGCTCGAAGTCGGCGCGGACGCTCTCGTGGCGCGGGGGAAGCTGGTGGTCCACGGTGCACGGGGGCGGCACCCACGCCCGGAGGTGGTCGTCCCCAAAAATCCAGCCGAGCGCGCGTGGGGCGCAGTGCTGGCGATGCGGGCCGAGTCGGAGGCGCGGGGACATCTCCCGGCCGATTGGAGGGGTTCGGCACCGCCGGAGCCTCAGGCCTGGATCGAGGTCCCCTCCGATCTCTTCCGCGAGTCCGGCGCGAACGTCTTCGACGAAGGAAAGGTGGAGAGCTACGCCACCGTCATGGCCGAGGCCGGTGGCTGGGGAGATTTCCCACCCATCGTCGGCACCGTGTCGCAGGTCGACGCGGACGACCTTGAGCGCTACGAGGAGGCGGCGGCCCAGGACATCGCGCACGAGCTGGCCTGGTCGCGGGCACTGACCAGGCACGATCTCGGGCGCGACTACGTGCACATCGAGAACGGTCACCACCGCGCCTACGCGGCGGCACGGGCCGGGATCTGGCTGCGGGTGATTCCCTACGACGCCGCGAGCGGAGAACCGTGGCCGCAGTCGCAGGTCGACGCCTGGCGACATTTCCGCGGCCAGGATCTCCGATGATTCTCCCGCTCATCTTCGCGGCGCTGGTCGGCGTGGCCGACACCGCCACCGTCCAGGCACGGGCGTGGGAGACGCGTGGGCGCTTGGGGCTCGGACCGGCACGGGAAGGGGCTGACCTGCGCCAGGTACTGGAGCGGCTCTATCGCCAGGTGGCGCCGCTGCGGTGGCCGTTCCTGACGGCACCTGAGGCGAACGCGCGGGCCGCCTACCGTTCCGCGGCATTCGACACCTTCGTGAGGAACCTACGTCGTCTCTACCGTGCTGCCGGCGCGGCGAGCCAGGAGGAATGGCCGCAGGCCACGATCCCGTGGCAGGGCGCCGCCGATGCCCTCGTCGGTGGCCCGCCAACAGGATTCCGCTCGGACGTCGATGGCTACGTCCCGTGGCTCTTCGAGGCCTGGATCGAGCCCGCCAAGGGGGGCGCGGGGTGGACTTTCTTCCAGTCCTTGCTACATCATGACTTCTTCGACTGGCTCCGCGCCACGCACACGGATTTACGGGGGATGACCGTGGGGCAGGCGCTGAACCGATGCAAAGCCTGGCACGAAGAGGTGGTGGCCCGGGCCCGTGCGGTACCGTTGCTCGTCGACGATGTCGTCCTGGTGGCGCGCTGGGAAGACGGGTGGGCGCTTCTGAGCCTGATCTCCGCGCGCGCCCTGGACCGCGAGAGCGCGGCCATGGAGCACTGCGTGGCGAGCTACCAGGACCTTGTCCTGAGGGGTGATCGCCGGATCTTCAGCCTGCAGCGGCCGGAGGGGATGCCGAAGGTGACGATCGAGATGATGCCGGACCGCTTCAAGAAGGCCTGGAGTTTTGGCCAGGTGCGCGCAGGCCACAACGTCCGCGTCGAAGGGAACCTGCTCCCCCCCACGCTGCGCGCCTTGGATTTCCTCGAGCTGGACCGTGGCCTCTGGACCGGGGAGGCGCTCTTGCTGCTCAGTCTCCAGGAGATGCTGGAGATGCTCCGGCATCCGACCGGGCGGCTCGCCAGCTTCAAGGCGAGACGAGAGGTCTTCGAGGTCCACCTGGACCAGAAGCTCCTGCAATCGGCTGCGGCCGACCCGGTCTGGGACCAGGCGCGTGGCCATGCCCCCGATCTCTTCGACTATCCGGAGACGGCCTTCCTCGTGCGCATCGCGACGCCCAAGGTAGGTTTGCGCGCGGAGCGGGATGCGTGGATCAGCGTGGAGTTGCAGGCGGACGCACCCCTGGAAGAAGGCCCCGTGCAGCGCCGGGCGCTGCATATCCGCGCCTGGGCGGTGAAGGACGCGACCGGAGAGGCTCTCTTCGAGGAACGCCGCCACATCTCCATCTTCCTCCCATGGAACGAGGCCTTCCTCCGCGACCTCTTCGCCGCCGCCACGGCCTGGCTCGATGCCCACGGATACATCCGTGAGAAAGACCCGGGTGCCAGCACCGATCTCACCGTCTTCGTGCCGCAGCGACACATCGGAGTCGCGACCGAGCTGGTCGGGATGATGCAGGACTGGGCGTACGCACATCGCGCCGACTACCCGGACGTCGCGTGATCCCCCTCCTCCTCCTGGGATTGAGCGCGCTCGTCGCCACCGGTGAGGACGGAGCCTTGCGCGCCCGGGCCAACGAGGTGCGGAACCGGCTCGGGCTCCGCGAGGAGAAGACCACGGACCTGCGCGGGGTGCTCCTCAGGCTACGGCGGGAAGCGTGGGGGCGGTGGGATGCGAAGGACGAGGCCGTGCGCCGTCGCGACTGGGTGGACTGGCTGGGGGCGCTCTGGTGGTCCCTGGAGCCCTATACCTTCCCGTGGCTCAAGTCGCCAAAAGCCCTCGAACTTCCGCCGGCGGGTATGACGATTCAAGACCAACGTTTCGTACCCTTCCTCTTCCGGTCCTGGGCGCAGGCCATCGACTCGGGCCAGGGGCTGCAGGTCGGCTTCGCGCGCCTGGGGGATTTCCGCCGGCGGGGCATCCGCGACTGGATGGTCGCCACTTCCGTCGATCCCGATCGGGCGGAATGGGCCGAGGCGTGGCACGAGGCGGCAGACTGGCACCTCCGCCTCGCGCGAGGGGCGACAACGGGTCCGGCCGGCCCCGCCGATACGCGCGTCCACCACGCGTGGAAGGATGGCTGGACGCTGTACGAACTCCTCACCCCCATCGCTCTGCAGGCCGAGGGCGAGGCGATGGGGCACTGCGTCGGGCAGGGGAGCTACGACGAAGGGGTCCGCCAGGGGGCGATCCGGATCTTCAGTCTCCGCGACCCGAAGGGGCATTCCCGGGTGACGGTCGAGGCCTCCGTCCTCGACATGCATCGAGGGTCGACGCCCCTGCTCTACATCGGCCAGGCCCACGGCAAGGCGAACACGAACCCGAAGGGCACTCTCGCTACCAAGACGATCCGCGCGCTCCTCGCGCTGAACCCCCGCGTGGACCACTGGTCCGTGGATGCGCTGGCGCTCTTCCCGCTGACTCACATCGTGGAGATGGCGAGCGACGAGGGAATCCTCCCGGACGATTCAGAAAACTTCCTCTCCGCCCTCCAGGAGGCCGCGATCTCGCGCCTCAAGGCGGGCGTGGACGAGGATGCGGCCTGGCACGTCCACGAGATCAACCCGACGGTCGCCGGTTTCCACGCCGGCCTGGAGAGCGCGGAGTTCGTCCTGGAACTGCGGGCCCAGGACGCGCGACGCGTGGACTGGCTCGCGATCCACCTGGACGTGCGTCTCCCGGCCGAATCCGAGGACGCCCGCGTCGTCCAGGTGCGTCTCCTCGTCTTTTCCCCGGCCGACCCGGATGAACCCGGTGACGATCCGACCGATGCCATCTGTTTTCTGGACGAAAGACGTTTCACGACGGCGGTGGAAGCTCCGCGTCTCGTGAAGGACCTCGTGGCCTTCGGGACGGCCTATATCGAAGAGCGCGCGCTCCGGGTGGAAGAGGCGAACAACACGGCCTTCGCGCTCAAGAAGCGTGGGAGCCCGCTCACGGCGTTGCAGGCGATGGACCGCGCGATGCTCGCCTGGCTCGACGACAACGGTGCGCACCGGACCCGGGGAGGCGGGTGATGCTCCTGGCGCTGGTTTTGGCCGGTCTCGTCGGCGCCACGGAGGACGCGGCCGTGCGGGCCCGTCTGAACGAGGCGCGCAACCGTCTCGGGCTTCCCCGGGAAGAAGCCCTGCGCGGTCTCGCGGGTAGACTCGCGTGGATCCTGAAGACCGAAGGCGAGCGCGTCCACAATGGAGTCGTCGGGGTCATGACCAGGATCGGAGAGTACCCGACCCGGACCACGCCGGCGCCGATCGACGCGATCGTTGTCTGGCTCGTCCGCGAGCAGAAGAAGGCGCCGCGTCTCAGGGGCTTCCTGACTCCACTCTGGTTCACGCCCATGGCGAGCCTGCAGAGCCTCCGGGACTGGTTCCTCGCCGTGCGGCCGAACGTGACGGAGATGTCCTTCGACGAAGCTCTCGCCACAGCGAAGCACTGGCACGAGGACCTGGCGAAGCGCGAGGTGATCCTTCAGCGCGAACGTCTCCAGGCGCAGGAGGAGTCCCTACGCTGGGAAGACGGCTGGTACGCCGTCACCCTGCGCACGCCCGAGGACCTCGATGCGGAGAGCGACGCCCTGGGGCACTGTCTCGGCTCCGGGGCGTACGACGCGGAACTTGCACAACCTGATATCCGCCGCTTCGTGAGCCTCCGCGATCCGAAGGGCGTCCCGAAGCTCACCGTGGAGATGCTCGTCGATCCGGGGACCACCGTCTGGTCCATCGGCCAGGCCCGCGGCCGCGGCAACCGCCTGGCGCTCGAGGAGTCCCTCCATGCGGCGGCGGTGCGGTTGCTGAAGGCCATGGTTCCCGACACGATCCGCTGGGGTTCCGATGGATGGGCGCTGCTCGACGAGGCTGCCTTCCGCCGGGTGGTCCGCCAGTCGACGACCGAGGAAGGCCAGAGCTACATGGTGCTCGAAGGCACGGCCTTGGCGCTGGTGGACCGCTTCGAGACCGCAGCCATGGTCCTGGAGCGCTTCGACCTGGACCCGGACAACCGGGCCGTCTACGTGCAGATGTCCGAGCGCGTCCACGGACACGAGGGTTCGCTCTCCCTGGAGGTCGTCGTGACCTCGATCAACGTGAGGCGCCAGGAGATGACCGTCGAAGGGCGCCTGTGGACGTCGGTCAGCGACGTCGATTTTATTTCGCTGCGGCCGGAGAAGGTGCGACTACCCGCAGACTACGGGGTGCTGAAGGCGTTCTTGAAGCGCCTGGTCGACGCCATCGGCCGTGAGGCGGGCTGGGTGGACGTGACCGTGGTCCCGCATTCGCCACCGTTCATGGCACCCGTCGAGTTCAAGGCCTTCGTGATCCGCCCCGAGCGCGCCGCGATGGGGATGAATCGGGAGCGCTTGGCGCGCATGGCCTGGCGAGATGCGACGGCCGGGCTCGCGCGATCCGGCGAGGGCGGCTGAGGATCCTCTGTGCTCCTCCCCAGCTTTCCTCTTCCTCCACGCCCTCTGCATCCTCTGTGGTGATCATGATCTGAATCCGAATCCGGATTACCGCAAAGAGCGCAAAGATTGCAAAGAAAGAGAGGAACACCGACGGTTGGTTCGTAAATCTGAAGGCTCGGGGGCTCGGGCGCTCAGGGGCTCCGGGGCTTCTTCCGGGATAGTCTGTCCTCCAGGAAACCTGGGTGTTCCCCCTCGCCGGCGCCGTCCCGATCCTCGCCGCGCTCCTCGCGGACGTCCTCACGTCGAACGACGGCACGGCAAAAAGACGCCACGACGCGCAACGGTTGTGGGCTCGCATGGGGGGTACGCCGGTAGAGCCGGGGGCGTTGCGCCTGCATCCATCTCCCAGGTTCGGTCAGGAGACCCCCACCGCGTCTCCGGATGATCAGAGCGCGGTCTTTGTCCCATCTCCGATCCCCCACCGCCCCGTAGGGCCTCCTCCCGAAACCGCGCCCACTCCCCCTCCCTCCCCCCCACCGCTTTCCCTATCGTCGCCCCCGCTGGGCATCGCGCTCACGAAGGACCGGCTGGAGATCGTGGACTGGCACGCCTGGATGACAGAGGCGCCGGCAGCCATCGAGGAGGCTCTCGGCGACGGAGCTCCGAGCCCGAGCGCGGTGCTCGTCCGGATCTTCCAGCGCGCCTTCCCGCGGAGCACGTGGCCTCCTCCGGCGGACTCGCCGCGGTACCCGCAATGGCGAGCCCTCGTGGAGGTGGTTGCGGAGAAGCTCGGCATGGACGAGGAGTCCGCCTTCCTGCCGGAGCCCGAGGAGGAGACGGCGATGCCGCGGCTGTGGCTCGTTCCGCCCCAGAAGGCGTGACCACCAAGGACTACCTCTGCGTTCGCATCTTCCGGGCAAGGGCGGCCGCCAGGTCCAGGTAGGGCACTGGCGGGGACATCGCGAGCCCGATCTGGAGCGCCAAGTCGCCGGGCGCGTCGTCCGTCCCCGGCGGCAGGAGCGCCAACCCGATCTCCACGGCCATGCTGGGGATCGACACGGAATCCCCGGCCGGTAGGCTCTCCCGCTCCTCGGCGCCAAGGCCGGCGTATACGTCGGTGCCCACCTCCTCGTCCGGAGGTACCACCGGCGCAGGGGGATACCCCCACGGCATCCACAGCCCTCCGCCTCCAGCGGCGCGTGCCGGGCGTGGAGGCGGCGGCGGGGGCGCCGGAGGGAGGAAAGGCGGCTGTACGCTGCCGCTGGATCCAGGGGGGAGAAGAGGGGATGGAGGACGGTACGGTGCATCGACGGCCCAGGAGACCAGGCCCAGATCCGGATGTTCTTCGACCGGCACGTACGTGAGGGCGGCCGGTTGGACCGTCGGGCGAGCCAGGACAGGTGCCAAGGCCGAGTTCAACCACGGCTCCCCCTCGAGGCCCCACCGGTCTTTGGCGGGGACGTAGGCGATCTCCGTCGAAAGAGTGAGCGCACGTGCCGCCGCGGGCACGCGGTCCGGGTAGACCGCGTTCGCGATGAGGGTGTCGACCCCCCAGTCCTCTATGGCGGGGACGTAGGCGAGAGCCTCCGGCGAAACGGCCGGGCGAACCCGGACGGGGTCCAAGGCCGAGCCGCGCCAGGGTTCGTCTTCGAGGCCCCACCGGTCTTTGGCGGGGACGTAGGCGATCTCCGTCGAGAGCGCGAGCGCACGTGCCGCTGCGGGCACGCGATCTGGGTAGACCGCGTTCGCGATGCGGATGCCCAGTCCCCAATCCCTCAGTGCCAGCACGTAGGTGAGGCCATCCGGCAAAACGGTCCGGAGAACCGGGATGGGGACTACAGCGGACCCCATCCAGGGCTCGTCCTCGAGCCCCCACCGGTCGGCAGCGGGGACGTAGGCCATCTCCGTGAGAAGGGACAATGCACGCGCCGCCGCAGGCACGCGGTCCGGGTAGACCGCGTTCGCGATGAGGGCGTCGACCCCATAGTCCTCCAGGGCAGAGACGTAGGCGAGAGCATCCGGTTGGACGGCCAGGCGAGCCCGGACGGGGTCCAAGGCCGATCCACGCCACGGCTCGTCTTCGAGGCCCCACCGGTCTTTG
>Ga0334722_10007832_pt1 | contig 10293 bp, 7 predicted proteins | sample C3_bottom_MG_FD_207210 | JGI IMG/M metagenome (GOLD analysis project Ga0334722, IMG submission 207210) | Sediment microbial communities from Yellowstone Lake, YNP, Wyoming, USA - C3_bottom | ecosystem: Environmental > Aquatic > Freshwater > Lake > Sediment | place: USA: Wyoming | collected... | reverse complement strand
GTATAGGGTGTAAGCCCTTGATATGTGCAGGAAGCTACCGCAATGAGACTGTTTCAGGGAGGGACGCGGGAATAAAAAGAATTGAAATGGAGAGAATAACGGTGGTTACTGGATAAAAAAAATCCCCGCTGAAAATCTCGGGGATTTTTGAAGAATATTTTGAAGGGATTACTTAGAGGCCTTACGCTCTGACTTAGGGAATAGATCACCGATCTGGCGAGATATAGTTTTCATTGAGGTTGAGAAGATCGTCCGAGCCTCTTCGGCCCAGGCATCTTCAGTCCAATAGATGATTTTGCCGATTGTATCCACGCTTTTTACCAGATGTTTTACCCTTCTATCCTCGTCTTTAAGTACCTTGATCTCTCCGAGCACATCCCTGTGTGTCCATCTTTTACGTCTATTCTCAATGGACCTGACCGCCTCGCGTATCACGAAAATAAGAGGATCTTCGGACTTAGGCCTCTTTTTCAAGTGGCGCGCCTTCTGAATATAATCCTCCACTTCCTTCACATTGAGCATGACCAGCCGAACATGACATCCTCCAACTAAAGGAATCGGGGAAAAAGGCGGCTGAGTATATGGCTGGTCATTTATATCAAGCGGTTTTAAGTTGTTGTCAAAATAGGCGCAGTCTGAGCTATAGACAAAATCTCCATCTGTTTTGATCTGCCCCTTCATGGCCCAATATTCAAAAGGAGGGATGCCACCAACGTACCGGGACATAAAACCAAATGCAGGACCGCCCTGACCATAGCCGGTGAGTTTTCCGTCTTCAATGAGATGCATTACTTGGTCGATGGATAACTTCAGCTTTTTTGCAGCGTCGCTGATATTTATAAAATTATCCTCAGCTGGCATAATTACCCTTTCGCCTTTTTCTGGCTAATTGGAATCACTTTCCCCTTTGTCCCGGCCGTTATGCTCTTGAGCTTACGCTCCCAAGCTTCAAGCGCCCCCTGCTTCTCAACGTCGTATTTGTGCCGGTTGTAGATCTTCACGACTCCCTGCTTCTTGTGGCCGAGAACCGCGTCGATCGTTTCGTCTGAAAAATTCAATTGAGCGAGGAAGGTTGCACCTGTCCGGCGAAGATCATGAGGAGTGAAGTGTTCGATCTCCATCTTTCTATCATCCTTCACCTTAACCATTGAGATCGTCTCGCCCTTGATTGCTCGCCGCGGCTGGTAGTTTTTCAGGTTGCGTCTGATTGCGTACGCGACGGCGTTCTCGTCGATGTGAGCCTCGATGATTTTCCCGGCCTCGTCTGTCCTGATGACAGGGGAGGGGAAGTAATAGCCCTTTGAGTCCCCGAGCAGCTGAAGGGCAAGGTCGGTGAGGTAAACCCTATGCGTGATCTTGTTCTTCGATCGCTCAGGTGGAATAGTCCACCATCGACCCTCAATTTCACGAGCATGTATCCCGGCTACTTCACCCGGCCGCTGCATCGTGACCAGGATGAGCTCTAGGATGCGTTTCACTTCATCACTCATTGAAGCCTTCGGGAGTTCTGTATTCCATAGAGCCTTGATCTCATCTTCAGAAAGCGTTCTTTCCCGGTGAGTGATAGGAGCAGGGCACTTGACACCAGTGAAGGGGGAGAATTCCAGAATGTCTCTTTCCAGGGCGAAGTTGAACATCTTCCGCGTGACCTTCAGGATATTGTTACAGAGTGCCGGCCGATCAACGAAAGACTCCAGCAGGAGAACGCAGTCACGGCGACGGATATCGTTCGCCTTGCGCTCGCCCCATACTGGCAGAACATCCTTATTCAAGAGCCGCTCGTCCTCCTTCCAGCTTGATTCTCGCTTCAAAACCTTTGCGTGACGCTTCATGTATTCCTTCGCGAGCTCCTCGACCGTGGGGTTCCGTAGGTCCTCCTCAGCCTTTCTCGCCGCCTCTCTGCGATCTCTCTCCGGGTTCTTGTGCCACTCGAAGCCGAACTCTTGAGGATCTTTCCCATCCTTGAGCACCTGACGAGCATCGCCGGCCCGATCCCGCGCCTTTGAAAGAGACACATCGGGATAGTCCCCCAGGTTCATCTGACGGCGCTTTCCGGTGATCGTGTAAATGAACACGAAGATCCGGAGACCTGAAGGCAAGACGCGGACGCCGAAACCGTCGCTCTCCCTGATCTGATACATCTTCTCTTTAGGCTTCAGACCCGCGATGTACTTATCGGAAAATTTCATTCCTTTGGTCCTGGAGAGGTTACACTTCGGTTATTTGTAACCTCTAGTGTAACCTCTAATGGGTTGATAGTCGATGTTATGGCTTGATGGATAATGTTAGATAATATGCCGAAAGTCAAGGATAAATAAGGATGAGAGGTTACATGTATGATAGGTCGAGTTATGGCGTGATATGCGTTAATTACATATTCCCAAGCTGAAGGTCGCGGGTTCGAATCCCGTTTCCCGCTCCATAATAAAAACAAGGGGGTTAGCTATAAAAAGCTAGCCCCTTTTTGTTTGGGATGAAGCCTTCAGCTGTGGTGAACAATTTGATACTGCCTGAAACAGCATGAATCAATATGAAACAAATTAAACCGTATTTTGATGATTGTTTTTCGTGCAGAGGGGATTTTTGATAGGCTGACGACTTCCCACGACTCCTCCGGAAACAGCACCGTAATTGCCGACCGGTTCCATTTGGAAAATATCCAAACCCCATATTGCCACTGCTGTAATATTTGAGGATATAACGGAAATGCTGGTATAATTATCGCCATGAAAAAGCGACAGCAACCGGTAACCAGTGGCACTGAACGAGACACGTCTTGAGGACGGGGACAAGACGGTCGTAACCGTTACCGATAATGGCGGCGGTATTGCCGACGAGATCATGGACAAACTGTTCGCCCCCTACTTTACCACCAAGGCGCCGGACGTCGGAACCGGGATCGGCCTGTTCATGTCCAAGACCATCATCGAGAAACATATGGGAGGCACACTGACGGTGCGCAATGTCGGGGAGGGAGCAGAGTTCAGGATCGAGGTATGAAGGGTTATAATCCCGCTTCGGCATAACATCGGGACAGACAACCGTCTCCGAAACCGCAATCGGCTATTTAGTTTAGACCATCGATTTTACGGGGTATCTGCTACGGCTTAGAAAGCACCTACATCGGAGACTCGTTGCAACGGAAGACCGGCTGAAAAGCCGGTCTTTTTTGTGTAATGATGGCGCCGCACATCACGATATGCTGCCGCAATCCCCTTCCTACACATCCTTTTGCTCGAACTTATCCCGATACATCCGCTTGTCACTCAGCTTTAACGCGTCCGCCAGCTGCTCCCTGTTTTCGGCAGAGGCAATGCCAAACGCGATGCTCACCTGCCCGGTGACGATTTCCGGGCATCCCATGATCCTGCCCACTGCCGCCTCGGCAACAGCAATACCCGTTTCGGGAAGCAGCACGGCAAACTCGTCGCCCCCGATGCGGGCCACGATATCCTCGGCCCGGAACACCCTCAGAATGATCCGGGCCGCCAACCGGATCAGAGTATCCCCGGCTGCATGCCCCAGGGTATCATTCACGGTTTTCAGATTGTTGACATCCGCCATCACGATGCTCAGCGGGAACATCCTGCCATGGGCGAGCCGTGACAGCTCTTCATCGAAAAAAGCACGGTTATACAGGCCGGTCAGACTGTCGTGCGTGCTTTCGTGGCGCAGTGTCACTTCCGCATGCTTGCGGCTGGTTATGTCCTCCATGGTCAGGAGTATCACATGCGACCCGATCTGTTTCTGGCAAATTTCCCGCGCATTAAGCAGGATGACTTTTCGGCCGATATCGAGAAATTCATGGTCAACTTCATAACCGCTGAACTCGGTTTGGCGGGGGAGAATCTCTTCGAGCAGGACCCGCAGCTGGGGAATATCCCATTGCCGGTTGCCGAGGTCGTAGATGAATTTTCCGATGGTGTCTTCAGGGGCAACATTGAAGGTTGCGAAAAAGCTGCGATTGGCCGTGAGTATCCTCAGGTCGGCATTCAGCACCACCAGCGGCTCGCGCAGGGCATCCACAATGTTCTCCGCATAGGTGTGGGCATCCTGGATTTCCGTTTCCAGCTGGTTGCAGTCTCGGGCCCTTGCTTCAAGCACGGCACACCGGGTGCGAAGACCGCCGATCTCGTGAACCAGTTGAGCTTTCGTCTTGTCCCTGTCATTCATGGCATAGCGCCCCGTTGCTTTGAAGCCCACCACCGGTTCTACGACAGTGTCAGCGTCGGCCGCGGTCGCGCCGCAGTGCGCTGATGCAGATGATCAGCGTGCCGAATATGCCGGCAATCACCATGGTTTCGCCGAGAATATGATGCCACCCCCCCAGCGGTGCGAGCACCAGCATGGCACCGCCGATCACGAGCGCCGCAGCGGCAATGGCGCCGGTGAGCCGCTCCAGGTTGCGGCTGACGCGTCCACCCAGGGCCTCCACCGCCGGCGCCTGCAGCCGGCCCAGATTGCCTTCGGCGAAACGTCGCAGGACGCGGCGCGTGTCGCCCGGCGCATCACCGGCCAAGCGCTCCATTTCCCGCGCCATCTTGCCGGTCTTCTCCTTTATGCGCGCCAGGGAAAAATGTTGTGCGGCCAGGCGCGAGATTTCCTCGCGAAACGATTCCATATAATTGTGGCCCGGGTCGAGTTGGCGAATCATCGCTTCCAGGATGACAAACGCGCGCGTCAGGAGAAAAAACTCGGCCGGGTTGTGTACCCCGTGCCGGCTTCCGGCACGCAGCAGTGAATCGAACGCATCCCCGATGGATACCTCTGCCAGATCGCTCCGGTGAATTTCATAGAGCACGGCCTTTATGTCCAGCAACAACGCCGCACGGTTCACCCGCTCGCTTGCCGGCGCCATTTCCAGATAGGCCTCGGTGGCGGCCCGGGCATCACCTTTGACGACCGCCTCCAAAAGCAGAGTCAGCGAATCGCGCATCGGCTCGTCAAGTTCGCCCGTCATCCCGAAATCGAGCAAAGAGAGTCGTCCGTCGGGGAGCACGAACACATTGCCGGAATGGGGGTCGGCATGAAACAAACCGTCTTCGAAGATGGTTTGCAACATCAGCCGTACCAGGGTATGAATCGCCTTCGGCATTGCGTCCGGGTGGCTCCGGGCGTAGATGTCCACCCGCTCACCGGCGGAAAACTCCATGGTCAGCACACTGCCGATGGTGCACTCCGCCACGATATCCGGTATCCAGAGATCGGGAATATCTACCAGCGAGGTGCGAAAAAGTATGATGGAGCGCGCCTCGCGGCTGAAATCGGTTTCCCGGTTCAGGCTGTTGGCAAACTCATGCACCAGAACCGGCAGGTCAAGGGCGATCAGGCGCGGGAAGAGCCTCTCCCCCAGCGCTACCAGGTAGGTCAACGCCGCGATATCCGTGGCGATCATCTCTTCCAGGCCGGGTCGCTGCACCTTGACGGCCACGTGACGACCGTCATGCAGTGTCGCTTCGTGCACCTGGGCGATGGTGGCGGCGGCCAGCGGGGTTTCACTGAACGAGGCAAAGATCGACTCCAGAGGTGCGCCCAGTTCGCCTTCGACCGTGACACGTATCGCGTCAATGCCCAATGCCGGCAACTGGTCGTGCAATTGCTCCAATTCGTCGATATAGGCGTCCGGCAGCAGATCGCGCCGCATGGCGAGCACCTGTCCGAATTTGAGGAAGGTCAGCCCCAGCTCTTCGAAGGTTTCCCGCACCTCCTTTGGCGGCGGCCAATGGCGCTTGCCGCGCAGAGCGCCGAGAAAGTGGTGGCGGGCCAGCACGCGCAGTATCTGCATGAGTCGCGGCGCCGCTCGCAGCAGGCTGCTTTTCTCCGGATCGACAAAAATCGTCATAGGTTACTCCCGCCCCCGCACCTCAAAGGTGCATCCTTCCGCCCCGCCGTGGCGACAAGTCCCGGACTCGGGCTTGTGAACCGCAATCGGTCGAGAGGAAAAAGACAATCTGCCGTGACTCACGGGGGAAGAACTGTGGCGCCGCAGCTCCGGGTCGCTGCCAGGTGAAAGGGGCTGGTGATAGGGTTACGGAACTGGGTCTCGGCATGGTGGCGCTCCTTGCAGATGCTGTCATTCTCATCCGCGCCCTGATTGATTGTAACACGTTTTAATGCAGAGGTACGTCCCTTCGTGAAATGAAGACGTGTGTGACGAGGCCCAGAGCTGTCAGCGTCATGATAATAAGCGAGGCTTTTGTTTTCTGGCGGGATACGGACTTCAATTTTATAAAACGGCGACACCGGCAAAATATCCGGATGCACCAGCTGGTGATGCCCGAAATAGTCCCTGATGTCATCGCAATCGGGCGTCTCCACATATCCGTATATTTGAACAATGCCAACAATCGTAAGGATACCTATGCGCCGTAAGAACCATAGTGCAGGTTGGTTTCACCGAAACAGTTGTCGAAATCCAAGACAAGTCAAAACAGGCCTCTCTTAATACAATTTATGAATTGATATCCATCACAACAACACTGCAACCAATAAAGTAACATTTTAATTAATCGGATTTTTAGTCGGCACGTGTAATGGGTGGGTGGTTATGATGACGAAAGGCTTAATGCTTGGTTGCGGGGTATATTCACTTTGTAGAAAACTGGCTCTGGTGCTGTCAAGCCACACAGCACCGAGCCGTTCCTTTGACACAACTTGATGTGACATGCTTATCTCGAATGAACATCGTGCAAACAATAATCGGCTTTGAAAGTCAGGGAACTTGCTAATATGTTGGCGCCATATGTAATAGTACCCATGATGTGTGTTCAGATTGTACTGGTTTCGCATCCCGTCCCCACTCCATAGCAACACACTGGAATTATTGCTGATTTCTTGGCTTTTTTGGCCCCCACTTTCACCAAGACTTTCATCAGGAATGCTTTTGGGTCTGTTCGGGGCATTGTTGTATGATCGACAGGTCAAACTGCGGATCACGGGATGGAGCAGGGGGGCACTCTCAACATGCTGTCATTTAACGATTTTGTTTCTGCTTTTCAGCGTAGGAGTTCTGCTTGTTCCGGCAGATCATGGTTCTGTTCGAAAAAAACATTGAATTATCGGAATGTTATGTAGTGTTTTGTTGAGCCTGTCTGCGCTGAAAACTGGTTGATTTTTTGCAAGCATGAATAAGTCATCCCGCAGGGGGAGTGTCCCGGATTTTGCCTCGCACCTGTTGCGTGATTCCGTTGAAGAGTTGCCAACCGTATTCACATGAAAGAACATTGACTATTAGTGATTTAGGATGGTATTTTGTGAAAATTTTAACCCTGTTGTAGGGTTTTTTGTGTTGGATTTTTGTATATGCAAGGAGTGGTTGTGATTGACAGATTCACGTGGCGTGCCTGCTGCGCCTTTGTATTGGTCATATGGTGTGCTGTGTCACCGATTGACACTCATGCCGCTTCCGTACGACAGCACGACAATGCAGGGGCCGCGCCTTCCGCCGTTCATGATCCAGGCACAGCCCAATTAAGGGTAGAAAACAGTGCGGGCCGCTCAAGCGCTGCTCCGGGCGAATTTATCAGCTATGACCTGATGGTGGCAAATACGTCTCACCAGATTACCGCGACCAACACTCGCTTTCTGACAATGTTTCCGCCCGGATTCAAGTATAAAAGCGGTTCTGCTCGGCTAAATGGTGCCAGCAGTCCAGATCCTGCTGTTTCGGCGGACGGGCAGACCCTGATTTTTTCTGTTGGTGACCTTGCTGCGGAGGCCAGAGCTGCAATCCATTTCGTGGCAGAAGTAACAACCGGCAGCAGGCTGGGCAAGGCGGTCAGTTATGCTTCCGCCATCAGCGGCGACGGCGGCAAATCGAATGTTTCCAAAGCTTCGGTACTGATCGGGCACGAACAACCGCGCACCAAGGTCGACCCGCCGGAGAAAGTTCCGACCTCTCCCGCCACGGGCACACCACGCTCTTCTTCGCAAAAAACGCCACAGACCTTGTCGCCTTCCCTGGGAGCAGCACCTCCTGTCACCGACGTTGGCACACCCGTGTCGCAGGGTGTTGCGGTTGCCAGCCAGGCAGTTGCCTTACCCCCGGCACCCCTCCCGCAGCCGTCGCCTCAAACAGCACCGGCCATACCAAAGCATGAGACGGATGGCCGCATGGCTGAAAACGCCAACGGGCCGGAAAGACGGAATCTGGCAACGCTGATCGGCGCGCCTGACATTGCCGTTCTGGCAGATGCCGACGGGCAGTTCATAAGAAGCATGGCGGATCACAAAACCCTGGAAAACGAGTCTGCCGGGCAGGTGGGAGAAACGAACCTTTTGGAGTCGATTAATACCGGGCGAAGTTTCAATCGTGAAAATCGCGCGGCCCTGGCGCGCACAGAACAAGCCAAAGCCCAAACGTGGCAAGCTCGCGCGCTCATGCTGCCCTCAATTTCCGTACATGCCAATTACGGCAGTGAAACCTCCGAGCCTTCCGTGGCGCTTGATCCCGTAACCGGGAAAAATGTCTCGTCAGATACGCACTCCCGCACCGATGCTGCGCTTACCGTGCGCCAGCCATTGTTTGACCTGCCCAGCTACCTGGATTGGCAACGCCGAAAAGTCCTCGAACAGGCTCGTGGTGAGGATTATCGGGTGAGTGACGGCGATGCCTATCTCTCAACGGCCAACGCCTATCTTGCTCTTGTGTCCAGCCGTCTGCAAACCGACATGACGCGTGAGTTTGAATCTCAGCTCGGGGAGTTGTACCGCTATGTTGAAAAGCGTGCCAGTGCCGGAGCCGCCAGTGTTTCCGACATGGCCCGTGTTCGTGCCCGCAGAGAAGCAACACTGTCATCGCGCTTGGAACAGGAATCGTCCCATGCGGCTGCAGGGGTTGAGTTCGTCCGCCTGACCAACCTTGTGCCCCGCAGGGTTCGTCTCCCGGAGCTTGAAGATCTCGGTGTTTCGGTGGTGCCGGCATCAGTGGCCATGGCTGTGACCGCTGCCATGAAAAGCAATCCTGAGCTCGCTTCGCTTGCCGCTGAAATTCAGGCGGCAAATATTGATCAGACGACAGCCAAGGGGCGCTATTTGCCGCGGGTGGATGCCGAGTACACCGAAAACTACTCCCTCCATGCCGGAGGGAACCCCAGCACTTCCGGGCAGAGGGACCAACGCTTCATGGTAGTGCTTAACTGGAGCCTTTTCAATGGCGGCAGCGACTACTACAACCATGTGGAGCGCACAGCCCGTCATAAAGAGCTGCAGTATCGGCTGGACGACCAGCGGCGCCGTGTCGTTCAGTCGCTTACAGCCAATTATGCAACGCTTTCGACAACACGGGAACGCATAGCTTCCGGCTATCAGGAGCTGAAATCGATTTCCACTGCCGCCGAGGCCATGTCCAAGCGCATGCTTTCCGGTAACCAGTCCCTGCTGGATCTGCTCGATGTGTACGACCGCCTCTATCAGGTTCGTTCCCGTCTCGTCAGTCTTCATATTCTTGAAATGAGTACGGTGGCGCAGTTGGTTCGGCTTGCGTATGGTACGCCCGGCGCTGCCGGCAAAGTTTCAGCAGCTGTTTCCGCAGGTGGCGATCTGAAGGTCACGTCTGTTCCGTCTGCGGCGGTGCCCATGGAGATACGGGGCGACGGCGACAGCGACAAGCTGACCAAGCTGAAGTCAGGCGCCCTGAGCGCCGTAGAGGCGGCCCGCCACAGGCCGATATTTGCGAACCGCTGATGGAATAACACAATACTTGCCTAAAGGTGGATAATCTGTATGTCAACGCGTCATAGCGATAACGATGGTTCGGATATTTTCTGGCCCGGTTATGTCGATGCCGTTACCAATCTGGTGCTGAACCTCCTCTTTCTGCTGACGATCATGACGGTAGCGGTGTTCATGTTTGCTCTCGAGTTGGGACGTGCCAGCCTGGGGGGAACGGGCAAGGCAGGTGGCGCCCCTACCCAAAAATCGGCGGAAGCGGTTTCCAAAGCGGCTGCAGATCCTGTGAAAGAAAATATTGCGCTTAAGCGTGAGATACAGCGCCTGAACCTGCAACTCGCCCAACAGGGGGCCCAAAAGGCGCAGCCTGGAGCGCGGGAGAAGGTTGTCGATGCAACATCGACGATGCCGGTGCCGCAGAAGCGGCTCGAAAAGACGTTGGCTGCAAGTGACAACGACATTGTGGTGCGTTTCACGGATGAAGCAGTGGCGCTTACGCCGGCAGAGCATGAGCGGCTGCGTGAAGTATTGAAGCCTGTCGTGTCGAAAGGGAATACCAGCGTTTTTGTCGAAGTCCCGTCGGGCTTTTCCGAGGCTAAGCGCATGGGCTCCTACAGAGCTATG
>Ga0334722_10007831_pt1 | contig 10294 bp, 3 predicted proteins | sample C3_bottom_MG_FD_207210 | JGI IMG/M metagenome (GOLD analysis project Ga0334722, IMG submission 207210) | Sediment microbial communities from Yellowstone Lake, YNP, Wyoming, USA - C3_bottom | ecosystem: Environmental > Aquatic > Freshwater > Lake > Sediment | place: USA: Wyoming | collected... | reverse complement strand
CCCTGCAGCGTTACCGGCAATGAGCAGCGGCACCCCTTTGGCCGTGATATCCAGCCGCTCCAGAGCAGTCACCTCTTCGCCCGCGTTCGCGCTCCAGATCATCCTGCCGTCCGCGTTGTCCACCGCATAAAGGCGGTTGTATTTGGTGCCGAAAATGATTTCGTCTCGCTTGTCGTTGTTCACGTCCATGAAGGTCAGATCCGTCAGATGGAAACCCATGTAATCGGTCGTGGCCTTGCAATCACTGCCCATCTGCTCCCATGTCTGCCAAAGTACCTTGCCGGATGGGTCCAGCACGTTCAGCGGGGTGATGTATTCCGTACCCACGGCGATCAGCGGCATGCCCTTGCCGTTATCGGGCATCACTTTTATCTTTGTCAAGCGGTGATACTTGATGAAGGTCTCGAACTTTGATTTCCCGTTCTTATCCAGCCCGAAGAGCCGCCAGCCGGCCGTGGCCACGGCGAGGGTCCGGTTGCCGCTTCCCTTCTTCGAGACAACGGCGATGTCCGAGACAAGGGTGTAATCATAATTCGGCTCGAGTTTGCGTTTCCAGAGCAGCTCTCCTTTGGAGCTAAGGAAAAAGAGGTCGGCCGCAAAGCGGCCATAGCCGTTCATCCACCCCTTGTTGGAAAGTTCGCCCAAAGGACCAATGGGAGCCATGGAGGAGGCCACCAGGCATTCGCTGCCTTTGCCTTCCATGTCCGCTGCGCCCAGAAAACTGACCTCGTTCTTCTCGGGAAGGACGCAGAAAAGTTCGAGGCTGTCATCCTCCAGACGGAATACCCGGCCGGAGGTGTCCCCGAGAACGATTTTTCCGTTCAGCAGGGCGGCGGATGACACCCGGGACGGCGTTTCCATGCGTTTGGCGTCCGTGAAGCCGAAGTCAATGAGACGGGGCTTGTCCCTGACCGCGGAATATGGCATTGTTTTTCTCGCAAGATCCGTTAAAGCAGTCCTGGCATCCGGAAAGCCCGCAACCGCCGTCACTGCATATTGTCCCGGCTTAAGGGTGTTGTTGCCGGACAACCCTTCGATACTGATTCCCGATGCCTCAACATCAACAGCCCGTGTACCCGGTACGATCAATAGGCCCTTCAGTGTCGATAGATTAACGGTCAGGTGGACGGGTGCTGAAGCGCGAAGGCTTAACCCGCCCTTCAGGATCGCGGTCAGACCGTGAATGGTCATCTCCCTTTCATCCAGATAAACCGGCCCGCATTCCAGGGCTTCAAAATATCCTTTAAGCGCGCTGCCGTTTGTTCCGGCAAAAGCGGGAAGGCCTGCTTGACTGATGAGATAGGCGGAGGCATCCAATTTCCGCACCGCCGGGAACGCGGGGTTTTGACCGGAGGCCGCGCTCAGCAGGTTGCAGAAGGTATATCCCTCACCCCTGTTGAGATTGATTTCCCGGGAACCTTTCCAAACCGCGGTTTCGCCGTTTCCGTAAGGATAACTTCCCCAGTTGCGCTTCACATCGTCCGGCTCGAATTCCAGGGTCTTCTCCGCGTTATCCGCCGTGACAATGGCGAAACTCGCGTCGCCCTGGACCGTTTTCAGCGTGTTGCCGCTCACCCGGACATCACCGCGCGTGCGCCACCGGCTGGTCAGCCTGAACCGCCCCTCTTCCAGGGCGCGGACCTCGTCCATTACAAGAAAATAGGCCCCTTTTTTCCAGAGGATGTTGCGCGTCCAATCCGCGCCGTTGAACGCGGACACCCGGGAGACCGTGAGGGCGGTGTTGCCGTTGTCGAGCGCGCCGCCCCATTCGGTGAGCGGCGGGATGTCCTCCTGGAGGCCGTCTTTGACGATCGTGATACCGTTATGGTATTTGATGCCGGGGTTGAACTGGTTCATGTCGAACAGCCAGATCCGGTTCTTCCATGTCAGGCGGTTGATGCTGTTGCCGTCAAAATGGCTGTGTGAAAGAGTCGACAGCCCGTTAATCAGCAGGTATTCCGCGTCCGCATCAAACGCCCGGCGGAAGGAAAGCTTGTTCACGTACGATTTGGCCGGGTCCGCGATATCAGACAGCGGCCGTGTCCTTGAGGCCGACCATTTCAGAATATTGATATCCGCGGGAACCATAAAGACCCCGCAAAAACGGTCCGGCGGTTCGGGAGCCACGGACGAGGCATAGGAGCCCCAGGTCAGATTCCGGATTTCCGGTCCAAAGCCTTTGGTCAGCCACTGGTAAACCCACTCGTAATCCCCCTTGCCGGTGTACCAGGCGGCCGTGCAGATCATCCTGTCCGCCTGTGAAATATAGGGGATTTTATCGCGCGGATTGAACTGGCCGATGTCGCCGAACGTGACCATGTTCTTGAGATTGTCCGTTACGGCAATGACCATGTCCGCGGTCCTCGCCTCCTGCCCGGATTTAAGGTAGGTGTCATTGTCCGTTGCCATCAGATAGACCGAGGCCGTTCCCGCCCCCCAGGTCAGATACTGGTAGGCATTGTCGTTCGGAATGGAATTGAGCGACTGGCCGTAAAAGGCCTTCCGGTAGAGCGGAACAAGGCCTTCGAAATCTTTGAGCCCATATTTTTCAAAAAAGTAAGTCCTGGCAAAAAACTGGCTCAGGGCCAGGTACATGGGATGGTTCTGCATGGCCTCGCCGTCAGTGACCCAATCCTCCCTGATATAGGGAAGCCCGCTCCTGACGAATTTGCCGTAGCCCCAGAGGACGTCCGTAACATCCGCCCTGTCCCCATCGCCGAAGTACGGGTCGGATTCGATCAGACGCCAGTCTATGAAAAGTCTGAAAAGCTCGAAATAAACATTGGTCCACATTTCAGGCACCCATTCCTTGGCTTTGGCGGCCCGCTGAAGCAGCAGTTGCATGCTGTATTTGAACGCGCCGGCATATGTGGTATCGCCGGTCAAATGATACAGGAGTCCCCAGTCCGCGATATCCACGAAAGGGGGCGCGACACCGCCGGGATTTTCGAGAGGGCCTTTGAACCGTTTGTCCACGGTTTCCCTGGAGGGGGGGGCGATGAAATGCAGGTCTGTCTTCATCATCCTGATGCTGCCGAGCGATTTGGCCTTTGCCGGTACCAGCGCCAAAAGCGAATCAAGAGCCACGCCCACATCCTCGGTCCTGCTCTCTCCCACCAGCAGGAGAACCTTCCCTTTTGCCCATGGTGAAGGAACGGATTGAATGGCATGGCCGCCTTTGCCCGGCATCTCGGCATCGTAAAAAGCATAACGCTTCTTGTACAACTCCAGCATCATGGGGTTGTCCATCATGCTTCCGATAACGATGAGATCTTTCCTGCCCTCTTGAGCAGCCGATGCTTTTTGTCCGGAGACCAGTGGAATGGATTGACCTGTCTTTTCCTGAAGGAGTTTTTGAAACCGGCTTGCGCTGTTCTTTGCCGATTCGGGATAGACAATCATCAGGGATTGCGAATCGAGCGGAAGGCTTAAAACTTCGGAAATGATCTTTGCCGGAAATTCTTTCGGCTTGTAAGGACAGACAATGTCATAACCGAACAGAACCGGTGAAAGAACGCTCAAAATGAGCAGCGGGATGACTCTCGGCCCCCGGATCATAATTTTCCTTTCAGGTTATTGGCGGGTGATTTTCCTGCTCCAGAGGCCGGTTTTGCTTTTTACCGCGGCGATGTAATTCCCTGACGGAACATCCGCGGCGTTCCAGATAATGGGATTGCTGAAGCTACCCGCGGAAAACGATCCGAAATCCTTTACCAGCCGTCCTTGCGCGTTGAAAATTCGCAGGATCAGACCACCCTCCGCCTTCGCCGCGGGAAAAGAGATGCGGGCTTGCGTGGTAAAAGGCTCAGGCCGGACATTTAAGGCCATGGAATTGGCGGAGGCAAGCCGCAGGCCTTCAATCTTCTCCGAGGCCGGCGGGATGTAAAGCTGCCGGACCGCGTCCTTACCCAGGTTTATTTGCAGCAGGTATTTCTCGGAATTGCCCCTGCAGCAGATATACCAGTTGCCGAGCGTGTCCATGTTCCCGCTGCCGAAGGCGTAGTCTCCGGGCAGGTAGGAGGCGATGCTGCCAATGTTCGTGTACTGGCGCGTGATGATGTTGACCTGGTAAAGATTTCCATCGCCGATGACATAAAGCGACTTCCCGTCGCGGGAAACGGTGATGGCCCGGTAGTGCTGGTGGCCGCTGGTGCCGTCCGGCAGGTTCGCGAAGGAAACCACGGTGTCGTGCGTAAAGTCGTAGAGCTCTATTTCACCGGAAGTGCGCGCGACCGTATAGGCCGAATCGTAGGAATGGGTATAGACAAAAGCGGACCCGCCCGGAGCATTGGTGGTTTCCAGCCCCCTTCCGACCAGCTTTGAAGAACCGCCGGGGACGCGCTTGGTGGCAAAACCGTCCTGAGAATACCACAGACAACCCTTTTTGTCCACCAGCAGAACGCGCATGTTGCCGTTTCCGCCGGCGTAAGCATAGGTGGTATCCGCTTCCATGTCCCAGCAGTGGTAGTAAAAATTGGTGTAAGAATGGGTCCAGAGGTAGCGCGGGCAATAGGGATTCATGTTCATGGAGACGAAATCGCAATCCTGGATGGCAATGCCGTTGGTCTTGCTGGGGGCAAATTCCGGATGGTTTATCGCGGGGACCTTGGGATCGGAAAGATAGATGTATTTCTGTGTCCGGCTGTAATCCGTGAGAACGCCGGTTTTTGTATCGACGTAAAGCAGGTGCCCGCCGCGGCCCCCGCTCTGCGAGCCCATCCATATTTTATCATCCGGCGTGGCGGTAAGCCAGGTATGCACTTTGTTGCAATATTCGCCCGCAATCAGGTTGCCCGCTCTCTGGTAGGCCTCGGTGATGGTGCCGGGGGAAGACATGGTGTTCGTATAGGGGTCGTATTCCACAATGCATACGTCTCCCGCGCTCAACCCCTCGTCCGTATTACCGAAGCCCACGAACTGGTGGCCGTTCCTAGCCGTACCGATGGCGTTGAAGGTATACTCAAAGGAAAAGCCCGGTTTCACGGACGTTCCCGAAGAGAGCGTGTTGCTCGTGAAAAAGAGTTTTTTCGCCGTCCAGCCGAATGAAGCGGAATGCAGCATTGCCATGGTAAGAAGAACGAGAATGAGATTTTTTCGCATAACTCCCCTTTTTCCGGATCATATTATTTATTCTGTGCAAGTTAATTTAACGCATTTGGGAAAAGCCTGCAATGCACAAATCGCTTAAAAACTTTCCCTTAGCCCGAAATTACTTGTAGTTTTCATGAATTTCATATAACTGCTCCGGGGTACCCGGAATTATCGCTGATTTCGTGGTTCCTGAAGACGTAAAAAGGGCGAACAAGAAAGCAGGATATGAAAACAGAACCGGAAGAGCAATCCTGAACTGCTCCTCCGGTCCTGTTTTTTCCTGCAATTATTGGGTGGGGCCTATTCCAAAGCCAGAATTCCTGCCGTTGATGTCCTGTTACCCAGCCGCAGCTTTGCGAAATAAAACCCGGCGCTTTTTGCGGGGGCATTCCAGGAAACCGCATGCCGGCCCGGCTCCATTTCCCTGTCCAGGAGAACCGCCACCCGCTCTCCTTTGACGCTGAAAATCGAAAGCTCGGCTCTTTCCCGTGCCGGATTGGCAAAGGCGATTGACGTAGCGCTTTTGAACGGGTTGGGAGAAACCGACATCAAATTGCCTGCGGACAAGGTAAAACGCCGGCCGTTCACCCCTGTACCCGCGGCATCAAGCTTGTAAACGTAAACATTCTCGTCAATAGAATTAACGCAGATGAAAATATCGAGGGAAGGAATGTACCGGAAGCGACCATAGGTGCCCCTGGCATTTTCCGCCGTGGGCGTCACGGTATTGCCGGAAGCGGGATCGACTTTGGCCCACACCCAGGTGCCGTTTCTCAGGTCCGAAGGAGGCGTCAGTGTGTAAACGCTGGAACCGCCGAACCAGGCCACAAATTTCCCGCTCAACGGATGGAATTGGAAGCCGCGTGAATCCCCGGTTTCAGGCGTTTTGTCGCCGCTCGTTGTGGGGTTGAAAACAGTCCCTGGAGTATTCAGGAGCCAGCAGCGCGTGGCCTGGCCCCCGCCGTAGCCGCCGATGCCCACCATGATTCGCCGCACAGGATCAATGGCCCCGGTCATTTCAATGTTAATATACTGTCCGTCGCCGTAACTTCCGGCAAAAGTCCGGGTCACGGGATTAAACGCCTTCAGATTGGAGGACGCATTCGGCCTGACCCAGATGTAGCCCGTAGCCGAATCATAAGCTGAAAAGGAACCCTGCGCGCCCCCGCCGATGGAGGGGTTCGAGGACATGGCGTCCCATTGATAAGTGGCCATGCTCATGGACCAGATCTGGCCGCTTTCACTGCCGCAGGGATAATTTGCTCCCAGGCCCATGGAGAAGAATTTCTGGACGTTGGGCGCATAAGCGAGTGTGCCATAGGTGTGCGTGGATGTGGGTGTTCCGTCCGCATAGCCTGCGCCGCAATCCTGGTCGGCCGTACTCGGGGTTGTCCGTCTTGTCCAGGCGGGGCTGCCCGAAGTCATGGGGCCAAAGGTGTAAACTTCGTTACCCGCGTAGTCGACGTGCCCGCCGCCCCAGACAATGAGCTGCTCCCTGTCCGTGTCATAGGCTCCGCCGCTCCAGGCGTCTATGATGGCGGTGACATCCCCCGCCGGCGCGGGGCTTGGGACCACGGTTCGGAGATGGGAATTCGGTATCTCGTACCAGTGGCCGGGCAGCAGGCCGTCGATGGGGCCGGCCAACAGCCGAACAGCCGCCATGCAGAAAACAAGGATTGTAATTTTAGTCATTTGATTTCCCTTCTATTTTTGAAAAAGTAATTTAAGAGTCATCTTCCGCCCCCCGGCTTCCGCCTTTAACAAATAAATCCCTGCCGGCAGCCCTGCGGGTTGCCAGCGAAATTCCAAATCACCGTCCCCATTCGCGAATGAGGATGACGCCGCCACCCGCCGGCCTTGAACATTATACACCGAGAATTGGGCCCCTTCGGTTCCCGTCGCGCTTTTCCAACGGATGGCCGTCGAACCTGCAAAGGGGTTGGGAGACGCGGTGACCGCAAATGATCCGGCAGCGGCGGCGCGGCTTTCGACCGCGAGGATATTGGAGGGATCAAAGAGCATATAGGTGTATTGAAGTTCGCCCTTATTATAATCAAAATAATTATTCAGCATGGAGGGGTCGAACCGGGTGTCCACAAAATGATGCACCACGGTGTCGGGCGCCGTACGCGCGGTGACGCTTCCATAAATGCCCTTGGTTCCCCGGTTGAAAAACTGTTTGGCCCGGTCATAATAATGGCGGTCCCCGGTAAGCTTATAGCCCCACACCAGCGTGTTCACAAGGGCGGTCGTATACACCGGGTCGGCAAACGTCGGATTTGGGTCGGCGAAGTAATTGTGCCACATTTTGGCACCCTTGAAACCAAAGTAACTTCCAGTATATTGATAGGTTGAATCGATGCCGTATTGGTCTGCAAATTTGGCGATGGCGATCATTTTATTTTTAATATCCACCCTCCCGGTGGTCCGGTAGGCCTGGGCCAGCGCCTCGGTCAGGATCCCGATCATGAAGGCCGACTGCGCGCGGCCTCCCGCGTCATAGCTGCCCGTGCCCATTTTCACGTCGGTCAGGTCTTTACCATAATACATTCCCCTGGCATCCCAATCGGGCGCCTGAAGCCATCCATTCAACAGGTGGTCGCGCCAGGTGATCCATCGGGCTTTTTGAGTCGCTTCGGCCAGGCGGACGGCCAGAAGCAGCTGGCGCGCCGCCCCCCGCATATTATTGCCGTAGGCTTCCTGTCCCGGTGTGCCCCGGGTATTTTCCATCTCAACGCTCTGGCCCGACCAGCTGAAGGTGGCAATGCTTTCGGCAGCCGCCAGCGCGGCGGCATCACCCATGTACTCCGACCACGCCACCAGTCCCCAACCGTAAACATGGCAGTAGTCGAATCCATAATCGTTGGGAAGACCCGAGGAAGAGGACCGGTAGTTCGATTTAAAATACTGGACCCAGGCCGTGGCCCGGTTGAGATAGACGGTATTGCCGCTGCGCAGATACATCTGAAGATAGGTCCAGAGATCATCCCCTTCCGAATCTCCGTGAATATCGGGATCGCCGACGGCAAATCCGGAAACGGGCTCTTTTACCGCCGAGGGCTCCACGTTGGCATTCCAGGTCCATCCCCATGAGCGGTAGGCGTTCTTTTCATCCTCAACCGAAGGCATGGGCCAGCCTTTGATGACGCCTGCGCAAAGCCATCCGGCGCCGGCCTGAACCAGGACAAGGCAAAAAATGAGTTTCAGCACGTATCGCCCCCCATCTGTTGATTGTTGCGCGCGCTTATTTTGGTTCTGTTTTATCCAGGTGCCGGCAATCTTCCCACAGGACATTCTTGGTCCCTCTTTGACGACAGTTGGCCGATTGCTGATAATTTAGCGTTTTTATGTGTGAATTCCAATGACAGATCGTTAAAAAACTTAATCCACGCCTGAAATTATTTGTAGTTTTTCAGAATTTTCTATAACTATTTTGAAAGGGCTCGTTTTTTGGTTAATTTCAGGGTTTAAAAAGTCAATGGCCGTCATGCGAAACGTCCTCTGTTCAGTAATGATCCTGCTCCTTTCCCGGGTTGCCTGCCCGGCTCTGTACGAATTTAACTGTCTATCGCCGTCAGAAGACAGCGATCTATCCTGGCTATTTAACAATAACAAAGTGGCCGTATCCCCGGCCCTGGACAGCCACCCGGCCATCCGGTTGAAACTCAATTTCGACACAACCCGGCACGATTACCAGGCTTCCAGACGCATCCAGAAGACCTTCCCCGTTATCCCGGTCTCATCGTTCCGCTTTGATTTTGCCTTTGACACAATACAGGTGCTGGATACGATGACGTTCGCGAAATACGTTTCCTGGGGAAAAAGCTACAAAGGCTGGACCGTCGGACTCTTCCTTTTTGTCACGGATGATTACAAGAGTGGGAATTTCCAGGAGCACCTTTTCAGGTATCAACTGGTATATATCGGGAACGAATGGCGCCTGGAATACATGGTGGAAACACCGGGCAAAACCGGTATCTGGCAGGAAAAGTTCTCAGACCCCCTGCGGCCGAATACCCCCTACTGCCTGGAATACCTGCTCCAACTCGGCCCGGACAGCACGGCAAAACAGCTGGAATTCAGGATTAACGGGAAGACTTTCTGGAAAATCAGCCTTCTGAAACTGGCCTTTAAAATAAGGCAGCAGACCCTGCTCCTGGATTATGGGGAACTGCTGAACAAATGCAATGGCGCGCTGTATTTCAGCCGCCTGGCTTTCGGGGACCGCTGGCTGGGCAACCCGCCCCACACACCCGTTATTGATGGTCCGGCTAGGGAGAAATCATTTGCCGGGCCAAGGGAAATCCGGCTTGTTTCCCCGGTGTATCGGGACTTCCTGGTGCCTGCGCGGCATACGGCAAGCCAGTACCAGATTCAGGCAGTGGGCGGAGATTGGATGCTCCCGCTTTTTGACAGCGGTGAAGATTCCTTAAGCAGGGATTCCATCGCTATTCCTCACGGCCTTAATCCGGCCGGATCCTATGTCTGGCGTGTCCGCCATTTCAACGCGGACAATAACAAGAGCGATTGGAGCGATCCATCCCCTCTCGGATACCGGGTAATCCCCGATTCGGGACTGCCGCCCTTTCCTGCGGTCCTTGACGCGCATTTCTCCCTGCCCGGAAAGACCGCGCGGCTGGCACGGCTTGAAACGGGCACGTGGTACGATCTGACCATGAAGCTGTCCGAACCTTCGGGGTGGGACAGCCTCGCGTATGCGATCTTCTGGTGCAACAACTCCAATTATACTGAAGGTAATATCGCCAACCGGGGCGGCAAATTCCTTTCCAGAGACAACTACATTTATAACCTCTCCTTTGGGCCCATCAAGGCCTTCGAAAAAAAGGATGAGGGACAATACAAAACAACGCCTGTCATGGGCATCCAAGGCCTCTATCTGGACGCTTCGGAAAAAAGTCTGGTGCTGAACCGCGCGGACAGCACGGCGCGATTCAGAATCAGGTTCCTGGAAAACGCGCTGCCGGGTAAATGGAGCCTCCGCGGTTTCCTAAAGAACAACATGGAGCAACCTTCATTCCTATACTATGACACCTTCACGCTTGCCGGAAAACCTGCCGGAGCCGGCAAAAACGGAGACCGCCGGATCGTTTTTGTCCTATTGGGAGTTTTCGTTCTTATCTCCGCCGGGACGGTGCTGCTGCTTTGGAGCAGGAAAGGCCCTTCAAAGCCCCAGGTCATCAGC
>Ga0334722_10007829_pt1 | contig 10295 bp, 7 predicted proteins | sample C3_bottom_MG_FD_207210 | JGI IMG/M metagenome (GOLD analysis project Ga0334722, IMG submission 207210) | Sediment microbial communities from Yellowstone Lake, YNP, Wyoming, USA - C3_bottom | ecosystem: Environmental > Aquatic > Freshwater > Lake > Sediment | place: USA: Wyoming | collected... | reverse complement strand
CTGGCGGCCAGCAAGCTGGTGCTGGCCACAGGGCAGGGCGCGCCAGCCAGGTCGGTGACGATGCCGCCGGCCTCGCGCACGAGCAGGATGCCGGCCGCGATGTCCCACGGGGCGAGCCGGTTCTCCCAGAAGCCGTCGAATCGACCGCAGGCGACGCCGGCGAGGTCGAGCGAGGCGGCGCCGGGCCGGCGCAGGCCGGCGGTATGCGTCATCAGGCGGCGCATCTGGCCGAGGTAGGGTTCGACGTCGTGGCCGCCCTGGAACGGGAAGCCCGTGGCGATGAGCGAGCGGTCGGGCGTGTCGATGGTGCTCACCGCCAGGCGCCGGCCGTCGCACCACGCGCCGCCGCCGCGCGTCGCCGTGTACCACTCGTCGCGCGGGACGTGCAGCACGACACCCGCCGCGAGCTCGTCGTCCACCAGCGCGGCGATCGACACGGCGTACTCGAGCACCCCGTGCAGGAAGTTGGTGGTGCCGTCGAGGGGATCGATGACGAAGGTCACGCCGCGGGCGCGATGCGCACTCGCCAGCGTGCTGGCCGACTCCTCGGCGAGGATCGCCGCGCCGGGGACGCGCGCCAGCAGCTCCTCGATGATGCGGGTCTCGGCGGTGGTGTCGATCTCGCTGACGAAATCGGTGGCCGTCTTCTCGCGCCAGACCAGCGCGCCGCGGCGCCGCTCGCCGTCGCGGATGACCGCGGCGCCCGCCCGGGCCGCCGCCTGCAGGGCGTCGAGGAGGAGCGCGGGGGTCATGCGCGAGCCGTCGATTGGTTGAACAGTCATGTGTGCAAACCTAGCTTTAGGCCCATGCCACACATCTTCAGCGGCATCCAGCCGTCCGGTGAACTGCACATCGGCAACTACCTGGGCGCGGTCAAGAACTGGGTCGCGCTCCAGTCGCAGTTCGAATCGCTCTTCTGCATCGTGGACTATCACGCGATCATCGCGTCGTACGAGCCGGCCGACCTCCGCCGCCGCACGCGCGACATGGCCGTGTCGCTGCTCGCCGCGGGCATCGACCCGGCGCAGTGCACGCTCTTCGTGCAATCGCGCGTGCCGGAACATACCGAGCTGCAGTGGATCTTCAACACGATCACGCCGCTCGGCGAGCTGGAGCGCCAGGTGGCGTTCAAGGAGAAGGCCGCGCGCCAGGAGCAGGTGATGGCCGGCCTGCTCAACTACCCCGTGCTGCAAGCCGCCGACATCCTGCTCTACCGGGCCGACGCGGTGCCGGTGGGCGAGGACCAGGTGCAGCACCTGGAGCTGTCGCGCGTCGTGGCGCGCAACTGGAACTCGCGCTTCGCCCCCGCGGGCGCGCCGTACTTCCCGGAGCCGCAGGCGAAGCTGGCGCCGACGCGGCGCATCGTGGGGCTGGACGGCAACGCCAAGATGTCGAAGTCGCTGAACAACACCATCGGCCTGCTCGAGGAGCCCGACGCCATCTGGGCCAAGCTGCGCCCAGCCGTCACCGACCCGGCGCGCGTGAAGAAGACCGATCCGGGCAATCCGGACCAGTGTCCCGTGATCTTCGAGCTGCACAAGGCCTTCTCGCCGCCGGCGGTCGTGGCCGAGGTGGATACCAAGTGCCGCGGCGCGGGCTGGGGGTGCGTGGACTGCAAGAAGGTGCTGTTCGAGCACATGAACGCCGAGCTGACGCCCATTCGCATGCGGGCCCAGGCGTTCGCCGAGCAGCCGGCGCTGGTGACGGACGCCCTCGACCGCGGGGCGGAGAAGGCCCGGGCCGTCGCGCAGCAGACGATGGCGCACGTGAAGGAGCAGATGGGACTCACCTGACACGGGGCGGCAGGTCCGCCGCCCAGGAGCATGCCCGATGATGCTGGCCCAGGTGACTGCGCAGTGGCTGAACGACGTCTTCGTCGGGCTGCGGCTCGATCTGGCGTTGAAGCTCGGCATTGCCGTGCTGATGGGCGGCGCCATCGGGTTGGAGCGCCAGATCGCGGGCAAGCCGGCGGGGCTACGCACCAATATCCTGATCTGCCTGGGCTCGACGCTGCTGATGGACCTGTCCATCCGCATCGCCGGCGCCGACGGCCGCGTGGGCGACCCGGCGCGACTGGCGGCGCAGGTGGTGGTCGGCATCGGCTTTCTCGGCGCCGGCACCATCATGCAGTCGAAGGGGACGATCAGCGGCCTCACGTCGGCGGCCACCATCTGGGTGGTGGCCGCGATCGGCCTGACGATCGGCGCGGGCCACTTTGTCGAGGGACTGGGCGCCGGGGCGATGGTACTGATCGTGCTGCAGGTGCTGGGCAATCTCGAGCACCGGCTGGTGCGCACGCAGCGCACGGTGCCGGCCACCCTGCGCGCCGCCGTGCGGGCGGACTTCGCGCCACTCGAGCAGCTGCTGCACGAGAGCGGCCTCAAGGTGGTGGACCGCACGACGTACGATCATCCGCGTGACCGGGTGTTCGAGCTGCGCCTGCGCGGGCCGGCGCCGCAGTTCGAGGTGGCCCGCGAACTCCTGCTCGAGCGCGAGGACGTGCTCGACATGACCCTGCACTAGATGCGCCGCGCCGTCATCGACCTGCGCTCCACCTCGCCGGCGTTCCGCATGCCCGACGCGGTCGCCGAGCGGCTGCGCGCCGAGACGCCGGCCGGCTGGGAACTCGTGGTGGTGGGCGAGGACAACGACGCGCTCGAGGGGTCGCCCCGCGGGCCGGGGCCCGAGGCGATGGCCGCGGTGGCCGACGCCGAGGTGTACTTCGGGTGGGGCATGCCGGCGCCGCTCTTCCACGCCGCGCGCCAGCTGCGCTGGGTGCAGTCGGCGCTGGCCGGCACGGGCGCCGTGCTGGCGATCCCCGAGCTGCGCGACGGCCCGTGCCTGTTCACCAACGGGGCCGGCATCTACGGGCCGCCGATCGCCGAGACGGTGCTGGCCGGCGTCCTGCACCTCACGCGGGGGCTCGACATCGCCGAGGCGCTGCGCGCCGAGCGCCGATGGGAGCCCTCGCGGTTCGGCCGGTCGGATGCGTGGGTCCGCGAGATCGGGGAGCTGCGCGTGCTCGTCATCGGCACGGGCGGGCTGGGCGCCGAGATCGGGGCCCGCTTCGCCGCCCTCGGGGCGGCGGTGGCGGGGCTGCGGCGCCGTCCGGGGAGAGGATGTCCGACGGGCTTCACGCGGGTGTCGGCGCTGGACGTGATCGACCGCGAGCTGGCCGAGGCGGACGTGGTGGTGCTGGCGGCGGCCCTCACCGGCGAGACGCGCAACCTGCTGGACGCGCGCCGCCTGGCGCTGCTGCCGGAGGGGGCGATCGTGGTCAACGTCTCGCGCGGCACGATGGTGGACGAGGACGCGCTGGCCGCCGAGCTGGTGCGCGGGCGGCTGCGGGGGGCGGTGCTGGACGTGTTCGCCCGCGAGCCACTAGCCCCGGAGAGCCCGCTGTGGCAACTTCGACAGGTTGTCATCACGCCGCACGTCAGCGGCGTCTCCCCGCGCCGCCTGTGGGACCGGCTGACGGCGCTGTTCGTGTCGAACTGGCACGCGTACGCGGCCGGCCAGCCGATGCGGAACCTCGTGGACAAGGCGACCGGGTACTGAAGACGCGATGGAAAAGATCATCAAGGCGGCGGTGGACCGGGGGGCGTCGGACCTGCACATCAAGGCGGGCGACGTGTTCCGTGCGCGCATTGATGGCCGGCTGGTGCCGCTCACCAAGCAGGCGCTGACGCCCGAGCAGACCAAGGCCATCGCCATGCGCCTGATCCCGAACGACGAGGATCGCGCGCGGATCGACAAGCTGAACGACTACGACTGCTCGTGGGGCGCGCCCGGCATCGGGCGCTTCCGCGTGAACATCCTGCGGCAGCGCTCGAGCTTCATGATCGTGATGCGCGTCATCCCGTTCGAGGTGCCGACGTTCGACAAGCTCCGGATGCCGGAGGTGATGCGCCGCGTCACCGAGGCGGAACGCGGGATGATCCTCGTCACCGGCGTGACGGGCTCGGGCAAGTCGAGCACGATGGCGGCGATGATCAACCACATCAACTCGTCGCGCAACAAGCACATCGTCACGCTCGAGAACCCCATCGAGTTCCTGCACCGCGACCTGCAGAGCAGCATCACGCAGCGCGAGATCGGCGTGGACACCGAGAGCTTCCGCAGCGGGCTGCGCGCCGCGCTGCGCCAGGACCCCGACGTCATCCTCATCGGCGAGATGCGCGACGCCGAGACGGTGGACACGGGCATGAAGGCGGCCGAGACTGGGCACCTGCTGCTCTCGACGCTGCACACGCCCGACGCGCAGAGCACGATCCTGCGCATCATGGCGATGTTCCCGCCCGAGGAGCAGGAAGTGGTGCGCGTGCGCCTCGCCGAGACGCTCTCGGCGGTGGTGAGCCAGCGCCTGCTGCCGCGGGCCGACGGGCACGGGCGCGTGGTGGCCGCCGAGGTGATGATCGTGACGGCGACGATCCGCGACCTGATCCTCGAGGGCGAGAAGATCGGCGAGATCCGCGACTACATCGCCGAGGGGCGCGAGCAGTACGGCATGCAGACGTTCGACCAGCACCTGGGCGACCTGGTGCAGAGCGGCGAGGTCACCTTCGAGGTGGCGCTGGCCGCGGCCACGCGCCCCAGCGACTTCCAGCTCAAGATGCAGACGTTCAAGCGCCGGACCACCAGCGTGAAAGCGTCGGACGTGCCGCCGGCGGGCGGCGGCTCCGGTCAGAACTTCCAGTCCGGCTCGGGGATGGAGTTCCTGAACGGGTAGCACCCGTCCCCCTGCCTGGACCGTCCACCGTCCACCGTCTACGGTTTACCCTCTACCTTCCACCATCCGCAGCTCCATGCCCTCGCTCACCCTCGCCGGCGTCCTCGGCCCGGTCACCACGCCGTTCACTGCGTCGGAGACGCCTGACCTCGTCGGATTCGCCTCGAACATCCGCTCGCATCTGGCCCACGGCCTGCACGGCATCGTCGTGGGCGGGTCCACCGGCGAGGCGGCGCTGCTGGACGAGGCCGAGCGTGCGGCCCTGCTCGAGACTGCGCGGTCGGCGGTGCCGGCCGACAAGCTGCTGCTCATGGGGACGGGCGCCGAGTCCACCCGGCAGTGCGTGGCGCGCTGCCGCGACGCCGGCGCCCGCGGCGCCAACGCCGTGCTGGTGGTGGCGCCGCACTACTACGGGGCGCAGATGACGACGGCGGCGCTGCGCGCCCACTACCAGCGCGTGGCCGACGAGAGCCCGGTGCCGGTGGTGCTGTACAACATTCCCAAGTACATGCACTTCAAGCTCGAGCCGCCGCTGGTGGAAGAGCTGTCGATGCACGAGAACATCGTGGGCATCAAGGACAGTTCGGGAGACCTCGCCCTGATCGAGGGCTACCTGGAGGCGCAGGGGAGGTCGTTCAGCGTGCTCACCGGGAGCGGCGGGCAGCTGCTGCCGGGGCTGCAGCTGGGAGTGCGCGGCGGCATCGTGGCGGTGGCGCTCTTTGCCGGCGGGTTGAGCGTCGACGTGTACGAGGGGTTCCGGCGCGGCGACCTGACCCGCGCGACGGCGGCGCAGGAGCGGCTGAAGCCGATGGCCAGCCAGATCGTGGCCGGGCTCGGCGTGCCGGGCGTGAAGGCGGCGCTCGATGCCGTTGGCCTGGTGGGCGGTCCGGTGCGGCTGCCGCTGCTGCCGCTCGGCGACGAGCAGCGGCAGGTGGTCCACGCACTGATGGCGCCGCCGATCGCGTAGCCGATCGCGCAGCGGGTGCGGCGATCCGGACCGGGCGATTTGCCACGGTCCGGCCCGTGCAGTAGATTATTTCAACGCCCCGCGAAAATGCGCCGGGGCGTTTTTTTGTGTGAATTCGCCCCGCTGCCGGCCGGCCTGGAGCTGCAATGTTCGACTCGAAGACGCGCGCAATCGTGGTGGTGGGGGCCCAGTGGGGCGACGAGGGGAAGGGGAAGCTCGTCGACGTCATGGCCGAGCGGGCCGACTGGGTGGTGCGCTACCAGGGCGGGGCGAATGCCGGGCACACGGTGCACATCGGCGAGCGCTCGACGGTGCTGCACCAGGTGCCGAGCGGCATCCTGCACCCCGGCGTGCGGTGCGCCATCGGCAACGGCGTGGTGCTCGACCCCGAGACCCTGTTCGAGGAAGTGGACCAGCTGGTGGCCGACGGCGTGGACGTGAGCGGGCGGCTGTACGTGAGCGACCGGGCGCACCTGGTGATGCCGTACCACAAGCTGGTGGACAAGGAGAGTTCGGCGAGCAAGGCGATCGGCACGACGGGGCGGGGGATCGGCCCGTGCTACGAGGACAAGATTGCGCGGCGCGGCGTGCGCGTGCTCGACCTGGCGCACGAGGAGCGGCTGCGCACGCTGGTGGAGCGCGGCGTGGAGCATGCGAACCACGTGCTCATCGGGACGGGGTCATCGAAGCGGGCGAGCGTGGAGCACACCCTGTCGGCGCTGTCGGCGCTGGCGCCGCGACTGCTCGGGCTGAGCGAGGACGTGGGGCTCGCCATCCACCGGGCGCTGAAGACCGGGGCGGCGGTGCTGTTCGAGGGGGCGCAGGGATCGCTGCTCGACATCGACCACGGCACGTACCCGTTCGTGACGTCGAGCAACACGACGGCGGGCGGCGCGGCCACCGGCGTGGGCGTGTCGCCGCGGGCGCTGGACGAGTGCATCGGCGTGGTGAAGGCGTACACGACGCGCGTCGGCAGCGGCCCGCTCCCGACGGAGTTCGACGAGGCGATGGGGACGCGGGTGCGCACACTCGGCAACGAGTTTGGCGCCACGACGGGGCGGCCACGCCGCTGCGGCTGGTTCGACGCGGTGGTGGTGCGCTACGCGGTGCGCGTGAACGGGCTGTCGGCGCTGGCGGTGACCAAGCTCGACGTGCTCGACACGCTCGACCAGGTGGGGCTGTGCACGGGGTACCTCATCGACGGCGAGCTGGTGACCGAGTTCCCGGGCGATATCGCGCTGCTCGACAAGATCGAGCCGCATTACGAGTGGTTCGAGGGGTGGAAGACCTCGACGGCCGACGCGCGGACGATCGAGGCGCTGCCGGCGCAGGCGCGGAAGTACCTGGACCGGATCGAGGCGCTGGTGGAGTCGCCGATTCGCTACGTGTCGGTGGGGACGCGGCGGGACCAGATCATCGGGTTGTAGTCCGGCTCGCGCGGGCGCCCGACCTGCGTGGGCGCCCGGCGGCGCGGAGGGGGGCGTTCGCGAAATTCTCGGGTCGGCGAGCGCACGCGCCGAGCGGCGCGTGCGCCGTTTCTGACCCTCCAGTATTCGCGAACGCCCCCCTCCGCGCCGCGTGCGCACCGGTTGGCGTGCACGTGCGGCGGTCCCACGGTGGACTACGGCGCCGCGCAAGGCGAGATTTCGCTCTGCAGCCACCGCATCCAGCGGCGGCGCGATACGGCGCGGGTCGGTTGGCCGCGCCCCTTCCCGTGCACCCGCCATGTCCTCCCGTCCCGACGTCCTCGAAAAGCTCGTCAGCCTCTGCAAGCGCCGCGGCTTCATCTTCCAGTCGTCCGAAATCTACGGCGGCACCGGCTCGGTGTGGGACTACGGCCCGCTCGGCGTGGAGCTGAAGAAGAACGTCAAGGACGCCTGGTGGCACGCGATGGTGCGGTCGCGCGACGACGTCGAAGGGCTCGACGCGGCCATCCTCATGCACCCGAAAGTGTGGGAGGCCAGCGGCCACGTCAGCGGCTTCAACGACCCGCTGGTGGACTGCAAGGCGTGCAAGGCGCGCTTCCGGGCCGACAAGCTCGAGGACGCGGTCTGCCCGCGCAAGCCGAGCAAGAAGCCCGGCGAACACACCGACTGCCAGCTCACCGAGCCGCGCCAGTTCAACCTGATGTTCAAGACGTTCATGGGCCCGGTGGAGGACACCGCGGCCGTCGTCTACCTGCGCCCCGAAACGGCGCAGGGAATCTTCGTGAACTTCCTGAACGTGCAGCAGGCGCGCCGCCAGAAGGTGCCGTTCGGCATCGCCCAGATCGGCAAGGCGTTCCGCAACGAGATCACGCCCGGGAACTTCACGTTCCGCACGCGCGAGTTCGAGCAGATGGAGATGCAGTTCTTCGTTGACCCCCAGGCGCCCGAGGGGAAGACGACGGACATGGAGTGGTTCGAGTACTGGAAGGCGCAGCGCATGGCGTGGCACCTGGCGCTCGGCCTCGAGCGCGAGCGGCTGGAGTTCCACCAGCACACCGCCCAGGAGCTGGCGCATTACGCCAAGGCGGCGTTCGACATCAACTTCGACTTCGGCGGCACGCTCGGGTTCCAGGAGATCGAGGGGGTGCACCACCGCAGCGACTTCGACCTCAGCCGGCACCAGGAGTTCTCGAGCAAGCGCCTGGAGTACGTGGACCAGGTGGCCAACCGCCGCTTCATCCCGTACGTCGTCGAGACGTCGGTGGGCGCCGATCGCGTCACGCTCGCGCTGCTCTGCAATGCGTACGCCGAGGAGACGGTCGAGGGGGAAACCGAGGGGCGGGTGGTGCTGCACCTCAAACCGTCGCTCGCCCCCATCAAGGCCGGCATCTTCCCGCTCACCAAGAAGGACGGCCAGCCCGAGATGGCGCGGAAGATCGTCGAGGACCTGCGACCCGTCTATCCCGTGGACTACGACGACGCCGGCTCCATCGGCAAGCGCTATCGCCGGCAGGACGAGGTGGGCACGCCGTGGTGCATCACCATCGACGGCGCCTCGACGCAGGATGGCACCGTGACCGTGCGCGACCGCGACACGCTGGCGCAGGACCGGGTGGACGCGACGCAGCTGCGCGCGTACCTCGCGGCGAAGCTCGGCTGAGGGCGCCGTGCATCGGATGATGGACGACGGCCTCGACGAGCTCCGCGAGCGCGGCGAGTCCTTTCTCGTCGAGCTGTCGCGCGAGTACTACGCGGCGCACAGCGGGCTGAAGGACGAGGCGCAGCTGCAGCCGATCTTCGCGAAGCATGCCGCCGCGTTCGACGACGACGCGCTGGGCATGGTGCAGGACCGCTTTCGCGATGCGGCCCCCGGCGGCGAGGCGCACCGGTCGGCGCGGCTGCTGCTCGACTGGCTGGTGGAGTCGCGCTGCGGCCGCGAGCTGGCCGCGCTCGAGGAGCGCGAGATCGCGTGGGAGGGTGCGGCGAAGATCACGCTGCCGGACGGCACGGTGGAGCCGTACCAGCGCGCCGCCATCACCATCGCCAACACGCGCGACAAGCGCGAGCGCCAGGCGCTCGACGATGCCCGCGCCGCCCTGGTGGGCGCGGAGCTGGCGCCGCTCAAGCGCGAGCGGTTGGAGCGCGAGCACGACGTGGTGGACCGCCTCGGCGTGGTGGGCGGCGCCGGGGTGCAGGGCACCTACATCGGCACGTGGGAGGCGCTGAGTGGCTTCCCCATCCAGCCGCTGCGCGACGCCTGCGCGCAGTTCCTGCGCGACACGCAGGCCATGTGGGACGACGTCATGCCCGAGGTGCTCAAGCGCGGGCTCGGCCTCGCGCCGGGCGACGCGACGCGCGCCGACGCGGTGGCGCTGATGCGCGCCCCGGAGTTCGACGGCGCGTTCAGCGCCGAGTCGATGGAGCGCCAGGTGCGCCGGCAGGTCACCGACATGGGGGCCAGCCCCGACGCGCACGGGCGCGTGGTGTTCGACACGGGCGACCGGCCGGGCAAGCGCGCCCGGGCCTTCTGCTCGCCGGTGCGCATTCCCGACGAGGTCTACCTGGTGCTGCGCCCGCACGGCGGACAGAACGACTGGACGACGCTCATGCACGAGCTGGGGCACGCGCTGCACTTCGCCAACATGGGGCGCGCGCTGCCGTTTGAATATCGCTGGCTGGGCGACAACTCGGTCACCGAAGGGTACGCCATGCTGTTCGACCACCGCCTGCAGGATCGCGGCTGGCTGCTGCGCTACACCGACCTGTCGAAGGCCGACCTGCCCCGGTACCTGCGAGCCGCGGGCTTCGAGGAGCTGCAGTTCCTGCGGCGATACTGCGCCAAGCTGATCTACGAGGTGGAACTGCACGCCGGCACCACCGCCTGGGAGTCGCTCCCGGACCTCTACGTCGAGACCTTGACCGCCGCGACGGGGTTCCGCTACCAGGGCGCCGACGCCTTTCTCGACGTTGACCCGCGCTTCTACGCCGCGCGCTACCTGCGCGCGTGGATGCTGCAGGCCGTGCTCGACGAGACGCTGCGCGACCGCTTCAACGAGGACTGGTGGCGCAACCCGCAGACCGGGCCGTGGATCGAGGCCGAGCTGTTCGGGCACGGCCAGCGCGAGCTGGCCACCGAGCAGGCCGCGCGCATCGGGGCGGGCGCGCTGGGCTT
>Ga0334722_10007828_pt1 | contig 10296 bp, 9 predicted proteins | sample C3_bottom_MG_FD_207210 | JGI IMG/M metagenome (GOLD analysis project Ga0334722, IMG submission 207210) | Sediment microbial communities from Yellowstone Lake, YNP, Wyoming, USA - C3_bottom | ecosystem: Environmental > Aquatic > Freshwater > Lake > Sediment | place: USA: Wyoming | collected... | reverse complement strand
CGCAAGGAGGTCACGCAGATCCTGCGCGACCGCCGGACGCTTGGCACCATTATCAGCCTGCCCATCATTCAGCTCGTCTTGTACGGGTACCTGTCCAACGAAGTGCTGCACCAGCCGACGATCGTGTGGGATCAATCCAATACCACCGAGAGCCGCGTCCTGATCCACGCGTTTGAGAACACACGTTACTTCACCGTCCGGCTGGCCGCCCGAAATATCAACGAGATCGAACAGCGCCTCGACGCGGGTCAGGCCAAGGTCGGCATTGTCATCCCGCCCGACTACGCGACGCGTATTCGCTCGGGGCAGCCGACGTCGGTGATGGTGGTCGTCGATGCCTCCGACGCGACCAGCGCGCAGGTGGTGCTTTCCGTCGCGGCGGGGATCGGGAATCGTCTTTCCGCCGACCTCGCGGTCGACTTGGTCCGGCGTCGCGGACAGCGCGCGCCCCCCGCCGCCGTGGACGTCAGGACTCGCGCCTGGTACAATCCCGACCTCAAATCGCAGGTCTTCATCGTCCCGGGCGTTCTCGCCGTCATCATGCAGTTCACGACGACCTTCTTGAGCGTGAGCGTGATCGTCCGCGAGCGCGAGCTCGGGACGTTGGAGCAGCTGGTGGTAACGCCGATCCAGCCGATCGAGTTGATGTTGGGGAAGATCATCCCGCTGATGGGGCTCGGCTACATCAACATGACGTTCATCCTGCTCCTGGCCTGGGTCTGGTTCGGCGTGGCCGTGAAGGGAAGTCTGTTGCTCCTCTACGCGATGACGCTGGCGTTTTTCATGTCGTCGCTGGGCATCGGGACGCTCATCTCGACGGTATCCAAAAACCTGCAGCAGGCGCTGCAGCTCTCGCAGATCACGCTGTTACCGAGCATCCTGATCTCGGGCTTTCTGTTTCCGCGCGAATCGCTACCGGTGGTGTTGCAGTGGGCGGGTCAGGTACTGCCGCTGACGTACTACATCATCGTGGTACGGGGCATCGTCATCAAAGGCGTGGGCTTTGGGTTCCTCTGGCGGCAGATCATCCCGCTCGTCGTCCTGGCGCTGGTCGTGTTTGGGCTGGCGATCCGCCGGTTCCAGAAGAAGATCGACTAAGACGGCCTACCGCCGACCGAGCAGCCAGAACAACGACAGGCCGCTGAGCAGCGCGAACACGGCGGCACCGGAAATGCCGAAGACCGTCCATCCCTTTGAGAGGTCGACGCCGACGGACCGGGTGATGGCCCAGGCGGCCATCCACCCTGCGGCAACCACCAGTACCCACCAGATGCTTCCAGGGACATGCGATCGCAGGACCATCCCCTGGAGGATTCCCACAAGCGCACCAGCGCACGCGGCGCGATAGAGCAGCCCGGTCAGCTCGGTACCGGTTCCAAACACCGCGACCCCGAGGGCCAGACCGGCGGAGAGGCCGCTTGCCGTCGCGGCGATCCACATCGCGCTCAGCGGCACGGCCTGACGCAACACCAGCCACTGGGCCGCGCCGATCACCGCACCCGTGACGAGCCCGGCGCCGAGCCCGCGGGCGCCATCAGAGACGCGCCCAAACACCGCGTATGCCGCGCCTCCCCCGATAGGAAAGCTCACGGCCGTGGCCAGCCAGAGCAGCAGCAACGTGAGTTTCGTCGCTACACCGTTCGGGGACCCGCGTCCGGCCCCTCGCCCGCCTTGTAGACCTGCATGAACTCCGTTTCCATCCCCGTGAGCTTGTCCTCGAGAAAGGCCACCCAGCCTTCCGAGTGCTTATGCGGGCCGGTGATCTTGCACGCGGCGCAGGGTTTGAGCGTCGCGCCTTTGGTCGTGGCATCCTCGAGCGATCGCTCGATGTTGTCGACCGTGTAGCAGACGTGGTGGACGCCTTCCTCGCCGTGACCGGCCAAATACCGCGCGAAGCGGCCGTCGGCGTCCCATGACTGGCACAACTGGATCTGGACGTCGCCCAGCATGAAGTGCGCCTCGTGGCTCCGTGCCTTGTCAAACGAGTGGCGCTTCACGTCGGATACGCCGAGCACCGCCTGGTATCGCTGCAGCGCTGTGTCGACGTCCCGAACGGCAATCGCGATGTGCTTGATACCCAGAATCATTCTGTCCTCCCCGTCAGTTGGGCCGCAGCCCTCAGTTGGGCCGCAGCCACTGTCCCCACCCCGGCTGGCCTGTCACCCGACCGTCGCGCATGACGATCGCGCCGCGGACGATGGTCATAACCGGCGCGCCCTGCATCCGCATGCCGTCATACATGAGCGCCGTGTCGCGCGATTTGGTGTATAAGGTACGGTGGTCGTGGACGTGCTCCACGCGCGTATCGCAGACCACGACGTCGGCGTCGCTTCCGACCGCGAGCGTGCCTTTGCGCGGCCACAGCCCAAAGAGGCGCGCCGGGTTCTCGCTCATCAGCCGCGCCATCAGCCCAAGACCCAGATGCCCGCGCGCCGCGGCAGTGAGCATCAGGGGGACGAACTCCTCCAATGCCGGCACCCCGGCCCGCGCGTCCCAGATGTTGTCGATGTAGTCGGACTTTTCTTTGTCTGTGTACGGCGAGTGATCGGTCCCGATGACGTCGATCACGCCCGACCGCACCGCCTCCCACAAACGCTGCTGCGACTCAAGCGGGCGCAGCGGGGGGTTGCACTTTGCGTAGGGCCCCCATCGGGCGAGCGCCTCGTCGGTGAACAAGAGGTAGTGAGGGCACGTCTCCGCGGTCACCTTGACCCCGTCGGCCTTCGCGCGCGCCACGAGGTCAAGGGCCGCGGCGGCGCTCATGTGGGCGATCTGCAGCCGGGCGCCCGTGGCTTCGCCGAGCGCGATACACTGCGCCACCGACGCCGTCTCGACGACCTCCGGGCGTGACATGGCGTGCACCTTGCCGTCGTGGCGGCCTGTGGCGCGCGCCTGCGCCTCGGTGACGTCGAGGATCTGCTGGTCCTCGGCGTGGACGACGTGGAGCAGACCCGTGCGCGCCGTGCGTTCCATCGTCAGCAGCATCTGCCCCGCGTCGGGACAGGTGATGCCGACAAATTCAGGCTCACGGCCTTTCGGTGGGCGCGTGCGAAACGTCTTGAACGCCACGGCGCCCGCGGCCGCCATCGGGTCGATCTCGTCGAGGATGTCGCCGTTCGCTCCCGCATACAGGGCGAAATCGACGATCGAGCGCGGCCCGACGTGGGCCGCGCGGTCTCTCAGGATGGCCGCCGAGTGGACGGGTGGGATCGCCAGCGGCATCTCCAGGATGGTGGTGATGCCGCCCGCCGCGGCGGCCTGCGTGCCGGTCAACCAGTCCTCGCGCTCGACCTTGCCCGGATCGCGGAGATGCACGTGCGTATCGATGACCCCGGGGAGGACGTGGCGGCCGGATGCGTCGATCGTTTCGCGTGCCTCCGGCATCGCGTCATCCCGATCGACGGCGACGATCCGCCCCCCGCTCACTGCCAGGGCCGCACGTCGCTCACCCTCACTCGTGACGAGGGTGCCTCCGCGGATGACGAGGTCGGCAATCACGACAACTGGAGCAGCGAGGCGATGTTGACACCCGGGCGCACGATGGGGCGAATCGCGCCCTCTCGCGAGGTCAACAGGATCGTCACCCCCGGGCCGAACCCGGCCCGATACGAATCGCCCTGAGACACCACGCCGACGCTGACCGCGCCCTTGTGGTACCCGGAGTTGAAGGTCGCGTCGCAATCCTGAAACGCGACAAGGTCGCCCAATCGAAGGTCGGCCAGGCCGCGCGCCTTGAGCAGCCCAGGATCGCCGGTTTGAATGTCGAGCACGCCTCCGTCGCTGGACAGTCCGCTGCCGGCCCCCATGAGCTCGGGTGGAACGACCGCCACGACCGGCGCGTCGACCGTCTCGCCCCGCTGCTCTACGCCCCAGGCCTCGAGCAGCCGCGGGGAGAGGTTCTTCGCCGTAACGTGTGGGGCGCCCGCGAGGGCCAACCCGATGCCGGTGGCTTTCACGACCAGACGATCCCCAATCGCGAGCCGCTCGAGGGCAGAGGCGGGAAAGTACACGATGACGTGTTCGGACCAGCGACCGCTCTTGCCGGTGACTGTGCCGCGCGCGCCCCGGGCATCACCCGACATCACCACGGCGTCGTTGCCCACGCAGGCCAGCGTGTGCAGCGCGACGTGCGCGCCGTCTTCACGGTTCTTGATCGAGACGCCCGGATGCACGTTTTCAGCGACCCACCCAAAGGCCGCGTCGCCAACACGCACGTTGTAGACGATGCCGCCCAACGGCGGGACGATCACCGGCTGTCCTGCCCGTGTGATGATGTGGGGCATCGCCGGGAGTCCCGGCATGCGGGGCGCCACGATGTCGCCCGCTACGGAGATTGCGATCAAACGATCGGCGTTCGTCGTCACCATTGGTATGCGTAGCCCCTCTCAGGCGGCGGCGAAGGCCCCGCAGTTCATGTAGCGCGCGACGTTTGCGCCGGGATCGATGACGGGTTGCAGCCGCGGTGTCTGACTGGACAGTACCGTCACACACCCAGGCCCGTGGCCCAGCATCCACGAATTGCCGTGCGGGATCACGCCGATGGTCACGCCGCCCTTCCGATAGGCGCGCCCCGTCGAGTGATCGGCGTCGGTGATGGCGATGACATCGCCGATGCGCAGGCGCTCGAGCCCGAACTCCGCGACCGTCGCCGGGTCGTTCGAACAGATATCCTGGTCGACGTACTCCGGGTTCAGCTCCCATCCCGACCCCATGATCCGCGACGGGACGATGTGCGTCACGGGGACGCGCAACACGCCGCCGGCGGCTTCGATCCCCATGCGGTCGAGCAGCCGTGGGTCGAGCTTCCACACCGCGACGTCGGGGTAGTCCAGCAGCTTCAACCCGGTGCCCCAGGCTGTGATCTGCACGCGGTCACCGGGGCACATGCGGTCCATGTCGGCCGTGGCAAAGTCGACGATGAAGCGGGCATGCTCGCCCATCACGATCCCGCGGACGCCCTTGCCCTCGCCCGAGATGACCACGGCGTCGTTGCCGAGGTTGGTCAGGTAGTGCAGCGCGTGATGCTCCTGGACGTCGGCGGCATCGACGCACACCGCGGGTTCGAGATGGTCGGCCGCCCAGCCAAAGGCCGGACAACCGGGCCGGGCATTGTAGACGATCCCGGCCATGCCGATCGGGACGAAGGCGCCGCCATCGGCCGTGACCCGATGCGGCCCCCCGCGTGACAAGGTCGGGGGCGCAATAATGCCGGCGACCGCCATCTGCACAAGGTTGTCGCGATTCGTACGTAACGTCGTGACCGGCAGGAAACGACTCCTTTCGCGCGAAGGCGGAACTGACTCGAGGGCACATCGGCTTTCGTGTCGACCGCCGGCGACTCCTCCTGAGGGCGTGGCCGGTTCGCGGTGATCGTATGCTCGATCTCGGGGGGGACTGATGACGACACCTGTTTCGCGCGACGATCCGTACATCGGCTGGCGGCCTCGGTTGGCCGACCCGCCGCTCCGGCGTGAGGACACCGCGCTGCTCGTCATCGACATGCAGTACGCGGACGCCCACAAGGACTACGGGATCTTCAAGCATCGCCGCGACCACGGCTACACGAACGGGCTCGACTACATGGTGCGGCGGATGGAACTGATCGTCCCCAACATCCGCCGGCTGCAGGACGCCTGTCGCGCGTGCGGGGTCGAAGTCGTCTTCACACGCATCCGGTCGCTGACGGATGACGGGCGCGACCGGAGCCTGGCGCACAAGGAGCTCGGCCACATGTTCGGCCCCGGCTCGAAAGAGGCAGAGATCCTGGCCGAGCTGGCGCCGACCGGCGACGAGTTGGTCTTCGACAAGACTACAGGCAGCGTCTTCAACTCGACCACGATCCACTACGTCCTGCAAAATATCGGCATCCGGAACCTCATCATGGTGGGTGTCATGACCGGCGGGTGCGTCGAGAGCGCGGCCCGCGACGCCAAGGATCTCGGCTACCGCGTGCTCGTCGTGGACGACGCCTGCGGGACCTGGACCCATGACATGCACGAGTTCTCGCTGCGCGTGTTGAACGAGGTGTTTGCCAAGATCAAGACCATGGACGAGGTGCTGGCCGCGCTGGCCGCCGCGAACGATCGGGTCGATCAACGCGTCACGGCTCGCTGATCCCACGACGCAAGGAGCGCCAATGACCGATATCCTGACCGGGACGGTGGTGACCGGCGACGGCGCCACGGTCCATGAACCGGGCCACGTTGTGATCGAAGACGGACGGATCGCCCGCGTCGGCGCCGGCCGCGGCCCCGGGCCCGCGACCGCGGACTATTCCGGCGCAGTCATCACCCCGGGGCTGATCAACATCCACGTCCACTGCGTCACCCTGGGGCCGGCGCATGCCACGGGGTCGAAGTCGCCGACCGAGAGCGAGGTCCAGGCGTTTAGGGACCGGCATCTCAAGGGCGGGACGACGTCGGTGATGTCGGTCGACGGGTTTCCGCTCTGGTCGGAGTACCTGGCGCTCCGCGACCGGCACCCGCTCAAGGTGACCAAGTGCACCGCGCACACACCCGCCAACATCCGCGCCGCCGAGCAGTCCGACGGCGAGGGTCTGACCGACGCGCATCGGAAGGCCACGGTGGACGAGCTCATTGCACAGGGGGCCGCGGTCATCGGCGAGGTCGGGGCCGGCGGCACGCTGGGCGGCGGGATGCAGGAGTACATGTTCATTCCAAACGCCATCCGCGAGCGCTGCGGCGCGCAGATCGATCCGTTTCAGGCTCGCGCGCTGAAGGAAGCCGTGCTCGGCCGGACGATCGACCCGGCCAACCTCGACCGGCCCGCGTTGAGCCGTGCGATCGAGGCCGCCGGTCTCGCCGGTCGCATCAGCGACGACGCGGTGATCGAGACCGTCACGCGGTGTGTGATGCCGTCGATGGCCCATGCCTATGAGGGGATGCGCGAAGCGGCGGCCGCGGCCTCGCGTCTGCGCCGCCCGTTCATCGTGCACCATGCGGCCGCCTCGGCCGATGTCGTGCTCGGCGTCGCCAACGACCGGATGATCGCCGGACACTGCAACCACCCGAGCTTCACCGAAGAAGAGTCCGTGCAGTACGCGCGGGCGCTGCGCGCGAAGGGCGCGCTGCTTGAGATCTCGGGTCTCGATCTTTTCACCCGGACGAAAGGCAAACACGACATCACGAACTTCCTGGCGCTTGTGCGCGAACGGCTGGTCGACGTGGTCGGGACGGACTATGCCGCCGGGAACTATGACCCGGTGTCGGTGCCGCTCGCCGGCATCGTCCGCGAGGGCCTCGTGTCGATGCCGCAGGCCGTGGCGTTCTCGACCGGCAACGTGACGCGCCGGCTGCCGGAGGTCTTCAAAGCCGGTTTGCTCGAACCGGGGCGTCCGGCCGATCTCGCCGTCTTTGCGCCCGGGCTCGACCGCGTCCACGCCGTCTACGTCGACGGCCGGCGCGTCGTGGGGGGCGGGGGAGTCTCATGACGACGCTGATCCGTGGCGGGTGGGTCGTGGCCTTCGACGGCTGGCACCACCGTGTCATTCCGGAAGGCGACGTCGTCTTTGACGGCAGCCGCATCACCTACGCGGGGCCGCGCTGGAACGGCGTGGCCGACGAGACGGTCGACGCGAAAGGGATGCTGGTCTCGCCGGGCTTCATCAACACCCACGCCCACATCGGCGTGGACATCATGTCCACGTTCATCGATCCCCCTGCGGGGAGCCCGGGGCGCGGGCGGTACAGCCCCTCGCAGACGTTTGTGACGCAGTCGGAGCTGCCGCCGTCGCTCACACCCGACGAACAGCGGATCTCCGGTGAGTTTTCGCTCGTCCAGATGCTCAAGTGCGGCGCCACCACGATCGTTGATGCCGCCGGGTCGGGACCGCTGTGGTGGATGGGAAACCCTCCCGGCGATGAGGTGGCCCTGCTCGATACGGCCGCGCGCATTGGGGCGCGCGTCTACGCCTCGCTCTCGTACCGCTCGGGCCGCGTGTACTACGGGGCCGACGGCCGCGCCGACTGGCACTGGGACGAAGCGTTCGGTTTCGAAGGATTGCGCCGCGCGGTGGCGTTCGCGGTCGAGCACCGCGGCACCAGGGGAGGCTACGCCGAGACCCTCTTGTGCCCGCACGCGGTCGACAACTGCAGCCCGGCGCTGTTGCAGGCGACCAAACGCGCGGCCGACGAGCACGGCCTGCTCGCGCAGGTGCACTGCGCGCAATACGACTTCGAGGTCCGCCTGATTCGCGAGCGCTTTGGATGCACACCGGTCGAGCACCTCGCGAATATCGGGTTCCTCGGGTCCAACATCATCCTCGGTCATACGGTCTACACGCAGGGTCATGTCGCCGTGGGCGGCGACCCAGCCCGCGACCTGCGCCTCATCGCGGAGGCCGGATCGTCGGTCGCGCACTCACCCGTGCCGTTCTCCCGCCGGGGCGAGACGCTGCAGTCGTTTGGCCGCTACCGCGCCGCCGGGGTCAACGTGGCGATCGCCTGCGACATCTGGCCGGCGGACATCATCGAAGAGATGCGGGTGGCGTGGTTTCTGGCCAAGGCGGTCGATCGCACCGGGACGCAGCCGTCTTGCTACGATATCTTCGACGCGGCGACGCTGGGCGGCGCGCGGGCGCTGCGCCGCGACGACCTCGGCCGCCTCGCGCCCGGCGCCAAGGCCGACATCGTGCTCATCGATCTCGACCGGCATCACTACGGTCCGGTGGTCGATCCCATCCGGTCGCTGTTTGTGTCGGGAACGGGTCAGGACGTACACAGCGTCTGGGTCGAAGGCCGCAAGGCCGTCGAGGCCGGGCGCGTCCTCCGCGCCGACGAAGCCGCGCTGCGCCGGGCCGCGGAAGGCGTGTTTCGAAGCACGATCAGGGCAGCGCGCGAGCGCGATCCGGTCGGCGCGACACTGCGGGAGATCCTCGGACTCGACTACGAGCCGCCGGTGCTGCGGGGTTCGTAGCGTGGTCCGCAACAGGCCGCGGCCACAGAGGTGAGAGTGCTCAGATGATTCACCCGTCCATCTCGTCGCGGGCGACGTTTCTCGCGACTCGACCACGCAACCGCATGATGGCGCTCGCGGCAAAGTATCAAGACGTCGTCTCGCTTGGGCGCGGCGACCCGGATCTGCCGACGCCGCCCCACATCGTCGAAGCCGCGAACCGCGCGGCCCGCGATGGGCACACCCACTACACGCCGGGTCTGGGCATCGTGCCGCTGCGTGAGGCGATCTCGGCCAAGCTGATCCGTGAAAACCACGTGGACTATGGTCCGGATGAAGTCCTGGTGACGACCGGGGGACAGGAAGCGCTGTGCGTCATCATGCAGAGCCTGCTGAATCCCGGTGACGAAATCATCCTCCCGAGCCCGACGTACACGACCTACTCGCTGGCGGCGCACCTTGCCGGGGGGACCCCCGTACACGTCGCGCTCAACCCCGATGCGGGATTTCAGATCGATCCGGCGGCGATCGAGCGGCACATCACGCCCCGCACGAAGGCGGTGGCCGTCGTCTCGCCCAACAACCCGACGGCCACGGTGCAGTCGCGGCGGGCACTCGAAGGAGTGGCCGACCTCGCCCGGCGGCACAACCTGCTGGTGATCTCGGACGAGATCTACGAGAAGATCCTCTTCGACGGGGCCACACATCATTCGATCTCGTCATTTCCCGAGATGCGCGACCGCACGATCACCGTCAACGGCTTCTCAAAGGCGTACTCGATGACCGGATGGCGCGTCGGATGGGTTGCCGCGCCGGCCGCGTTGATGACGGGTCTCCTGGCCGTGAAGGACACCTACACGATCTGCACGCCCGCGCCGAACCAGTGGGCGGCCCTGGCCGCGATGACCGGGCCGCAGGACTGCGTCGAAGAGACGGTGTCGATCTACGCGCGCCGTCGCGGCTGGCTGCTCGCCGGTCTGAAGGACGCCCACCTCAAGGCGGCGCCTAGCGGCGGAAGCCTATTTGTCTTTGCGGATGTCCGAGAAACAGGTCGGTCCTCGGAACAGTATTGTGTCGACCTGCTCGATCGCGTGAAGGTGATCACCTATCCGGGCGGCGACTTCGGTCCGGGCGGCGAGGGGTTCGTCAGGATGAGCCTGCTCGCGCCCGACCCCAGGTTCCGCGAGGCCGTCGATCGCATCGTGCGGTTTGCCCGTGGCTGACGCCGCGGCTCACGCGGGCGCGCCGCGGATCGGGCTGATCGGCCTGGGCTCGGCCGGGCTGCGCCACGCGGCCGCCTGCTCCAAGGACGGCGGCATCGCCCTGGCCGCCGCGGCCGACCCGTCGCCGGCGGCCGCCGAGGCGGCGGCGCGGCTCGGGTTG
>Ga0334722_10007824_pt1 | contig 10299 bp, 8 predicted proteins | sample C3_bottom_MG_FD_207210 | JGI IMG/M metagenome (GOLD analysis project Ga0334722, IMG submission 207210) | Sediment microbial communities from Yellowstone Lake, YNP, Wyoming, USA - C3_bottom | ecosystem: Environmental > Aquatic > Freshwater > Lake > Sediment | place: USA: Wyoming | collected... | reverse complement strand
TTGCTGACACTCTCTGCTTCAGCCTATGGCGGTTTTAAGACGCACGAGAATCTACAAATCGCCACGATGGGCGTGGTGGAGGCTATTCGGCACGCACAGGCAAATGCCCAAACCGGCAAAAATGATTCGGCGTGGGGGGTTAAAGTGCTTACTGGGGAAGCGGTGGTCTTCAAAGGTTCTGACTATGCAGGGAGAGTTGCTTCTGCCGATCAATCTCTCGGCCTACCGGGCGATATAAGCGTGACGGGACTTTCTGAAATAGTATTCGCGAAGGTGTCGGGTGCACCGAACACGACCGGGACGACCACACTCACCAATGAGTCTGGGGTGCAACATATTTTCATCAATGACAAAGGTACCCTTACATACTAATACGGATGGTTTCTCTCTGGTTGAGCTGCTGGTCGCGCTCTCTGTTTTCTTAGTGTTCGTTGTAGCCACGCTCGGGGTGAGTTCTACACTGACCCGTGATGCGCGTCATGCTGCCAATAGTGAGCGGGCAGCGCTCTTGGCAGAAGAGGCGATTGAAGCGACACGCAATTTGCGCGATGCGAGCACCGGCTTCGCTTCATTACCTGATGGTACCTACGGCTTGGCGACGACGAGCGCGGCATGGGCGCTCTCTGGCTCGTCTGACACTTCAGGATTGTTTACTCGAGCCGTTACCATCTCAACCGTGAGTACCAATCAAAAGAAAGTGGATGTCGCGATCACTTGGGCTGATCAGTCATCACCAACAAATACCGTAACCGTGACTACTTATCTCACTAATTGGCACGCGGTTTTGTACGTTGGCTCTGGCCTCACTGTCACCAAGACCGTCATTAATCATGGTGGTTCCAAGATTGCTGCAGACTTTGAGCCGTTTAAAGTTGGCACGACGAACATCACGCTTGGGGTGAATACTCATTTCGCAACGGGGACGTATGCGGTCACCGAAACAGCGGATGCGAATTATACGCAAACCTTTAGTGGTGATTGCAATTCGAGCGGTTCAATAACGCTCGCTGAAGCGAGCACGAGCTCTTGTAGCATCACCAATGAAGAGAAGTCGTCGCGACTTACCGTCACCAAATCAGTTATCAATCACGGAGGGACCAAAGTCGTATCGGACTTCACGCTAACGGTTGATAGTAATCCCGTTGTGTCGGGTGTCACCAATATTTTTAATTCTGGATTACATACCGTGTCTGAGGTTGCAGACGCTGCGTATACCAAGACTGTCTCGGGAGATTGTGATGCGAATGGTCTCGTGACGCTGGTGCCAAATACCACAAAGGCATGCATCGTCACTAATGAAGAAATCGTCGCTCTCCCAACTGTTGCGAGCACAACCGTAACTTCAATCACCCCTACCACGGCAACTCTTGGGGCAAACGTCACCTCTCTCGGCATTCCAGCTACTATTACTGCACGCGGGACTTGTTGGGGGACCAGTCCTGCACCAACAACAAATTGCGTTGCTGAAGGGGGCACCACTACCGGCGTATTCACTCAAGCACGTACGGGATTCACTCCGGGCACACTCTATTATTATCGCGGGTATGCGACTAACAGTGCTAGCACGGGATATTCGGTAGACGGGACATTCACGACCGCCAGTGGGGCATGTACGGTTACGGGCATCACTCCGACAGGTTATGACAGCTCCGGATCCATCTCAGCGGTGGTCGCGAAGCCGACGGGTATTGTTCAAAACGATCTTATGTTCGCCTATGTCATGCACAATAATTCTACCGATCGACTCACCACCATCCCTGCTGGATGGACTCAAATAGGGAGGCACAAAAATGGCTCGTCTAATCAAGCGCTCTTCTATAAAGTCGCTGGAGCAAGCGAGCCAGCCAACTACACCTTTGGGCTGAGCTCGAGCTCGCGCTTCGCGGTGACTATCAATGCGTATCGAGGATGTTTCAACACCACCACCCCAATAGACACGTCTTCAAATATTGAATATGTGACGAATAATACGACCTATAGAGCCGCTTCTCTGACACTCCCATCTCCTTACTCAATCGTGATTATGTTCCCGAGTGTAAATGCCTCCGGCAGTAAGAGTTTTGCGGCGCCACTCACCCAAGGTGGCGGGTGGGCGACCGATTATGCGAAGGGGAATGCGTCATCGCAATTCTCACGAAATGCATATAGTAAGATGATTAACGCCGCAGGAGCGACTGGAGTCATTGATAGCATCGGATTCTCAGCATCAACTGTCAAACATGCATTTGCGGTCGGCCTCAAACCACTATGATGAAAAATTTCATGTCACCTCGAGGATTTACGCTTATCGAGACGCTCATCTACGTAGCGATCTTTGGCATTCTCGTCACTGCGCTCACCTCATTTGCGAGCGCGCTCATCACCACACGCATAGCGAATCAGCTCGTCTTTGAGGTAAATGATCAGGGTTCGCAGGCGATAAAGATACTCACTCAGACCCTGCGCAATGCCAAGCAGGTCAATAGCCCCACGATAGGGAACACTGCAGCAAATTTGAGTATCGTCACCGAATCTCCTGCGACGAGCCCAACGGTATTCTCAGCAAGCGGTGGCGTGCTCTACATCACCGAGGGTTCTGACTCATCAGTCGCGCTGACAAATAAAAACGTTACGGTTAGCAATCTGCTTTTCTCTAACGTGTCGCATGCGACTACACCAAACAGTATCAAAGTGAGCTTCACCCTCACGAGTACCTCAACTAAGTCGTCTATTGTCGCTCCATATACCGCGACGTTTGATGGCACTGGCACCCTACGCAAATAATATGAACAACCTACATAGAGGATTCTCGACCCTGCTTATCGTGATACTACTTGGCGGTGTCGCACTCGGTCTCACGCTCAGTCTCTCAACAAGTAGTGTTTGGTCTATTCGAGGCAGTGTGGATGCAAAAGTATCAAATCAAGCTAAGTCACTGGTAAATGCATGTGCCGAAATCGCTCTTGAGACGTTGCGCGAAAATAATGGCTATACGGGTACTGACTCAGTATTGATTGGGAGTAATACCTGCACCTATACCGTTACGAATACCGGCGGCAGCACGCGCACAATCACTGCTTCGGGTGTTGTGGAAGACATCACGCGCCGAGTCACGATCACGACAAACACCTTCAATCCACTCGTTGTCTCTTCGTGGCTCGAAGTGCCATGATACACTTATATAAGAAAAAATAAAAATAAATTAGAAACAATGAACAACTCTCCGAAATACATATTCACGAAATCAAATCTCTTTACACTCTTTGCGGTTGTTACCGGAACTATTCTTGGTGTTGAGTTTGGAGTCAAGCCACTTTTAGAGACTGTAAGCGCGTTCATTACTGTTTCAGAAGAGACAGAAACTATTGTAGAAATAATTGCATTTGTGGCGATTATGTATCCGGCACTCTATTACATCGTATTTCGTCCCTTGCGCCAAAAAGACGTTGCAGGATTAGAGGCGGAGGTACAGAAAAGAATTGAAGAGCGTTATAGCAAACTCTTTGAATCTTCGCGTGACGCGATTATGACGCTGGAGCCGCCAGAGTGGAAGTTTACCTCGGGTAATCCCGCGACGGTAAAGATGTTTGGGGCAAAAGATGAAGCTGAGTTTCTCTCGTATGAGCCGTGGCGCCTCTCTCCAGAGACGCAGCCAGATGGGCGGCCTTCGGGCGAGAAGGCTAAGGAGATGATCGAGAAAGCTATGCGTGAAGGAGTGAATGCATTTGAGTGGGTACACAAGAAGGTTACGGGAGAAGACTTCTTCGCGGAAGTGTTGTTGTCGAAGGTGGAACAAGGGAAGGACTCTTTTCTTCATGCGGTGGTGCGAGACATTACTGGGCGCAAGAAGAATCAAGACATGCTTGAAAAATTTAATCAGCTCATGGTTGGTAGAGAGCTTGAAATGGTTGCGTTGAAGAAAGAAATAGAGAAGTTGAAGGGGGCTGCGTAGTCATACCTTTATGAAAATACGTACCAAAATAAATATCGGGTTCCTCACCACCTTTATTTTGGTTGTGGCGGTTATTGGCTTCACCATTGATCTCTATGCTACCAATCTGGTGAAGACCAATATCTCCTCGTATCTCACCTCGAGTAATCACGCGCGGGCAGAACATATCCGCACCTTCCTTCAGGATCAGAAGACCACCGCGTCTATCTTAGCCGCCGCATCGGTCTATCGAGACTTCTTAACAACACCGACTACCAGCAGCCAATATAAACTGGTGAAGGATAAAATAGACAAACGTCTCGTGAGAACTCTTGCGGTAGATACTCAAATAGCAGAGGCATTTATCTTGGACACTATGGGGCAGGTGGTCGCCTCATCTGACAAGACCCAAGAAGGGAAGGATAAATCTACTGACCCCTACTTCCTCAATGCACAAAAACAGACCTATATTAAGGACATTTACTTTTCGCAGACAACGAATGCATTAAATTATGACGTCGCGGCGCCCGTGTTTGATGATAATGGCACCTTTCTTGGTGTATCTGTCTTGCGGTATCTCCCGAATCTCTTCTTTTCTATCATCGATAATGAAAACGGCTTGGGGAACACAGAAGAGAATTTCTTAATCAACAGAGAGCTATTCCTTATCTCTCCAGCGCGCTTTTTAGGCACCGAATCTATTTTGAAACAAAAGATAGAAACTCAGAATGCGCGAAACTGCTTTGACCCCGCAGAGAGTGCTTATGTAGAGAAGAATGGATATTCTGGCGTGATTAAAACCTTCGGTTCTCAAGTGGTGCAAGCGAAGGATTATCGCAATGTTGATGTCATCGCGACACACTCCTATATCCCTGAGACGGGTTGGTGTCTTATCACCAAGGGCGACATTGCCGATCTCTTCTCCTTTAGGCTCACCATGCTTCTCGTGCTTCTCGGTATTCTTGTTACGGCTGGGGTGGTCTTCTTTATCGTTGGTTTGGTTGTGTCAAAGAGGATTACCAAACCAATCCGGCTTCTCCAAGATGGGACTCGGGAGATTGAAAGAGGGAATCTCGACATCTCTATAGACGTGCATACTCAGGATGAAGTTGAGGATCTCGCGGTCTCCTTTAACACAATGGCATCGACCGTGAAGCAATCTCGCGCTGATATTGAGAAGAAGGTTGAGGAGCAGACACATGAGCTCGCGAAGAAAGCAAATGAGCTTGAAGACCAGAAGAGTGCGATCTTGAACATCTTAGATGATGTGAAGAAAGAAAAAGAAACAACAGAGCTCCTCGCGCATGATCTCGAGAAGTTTAAGCTCGCGGTGGATAATGCCTCTGACCACGTCATTATCACCGACAAAGAAGGGATGATGCTGTATGGCAACAAGGCCGTCGAGAAAATCACTGGCTATAAGGCTGAAGAAGCAATAGGGAAGAAGGCGGGGGCTCTCTGGAAGATGCCTATGCCAACCGAGTTTTATAAAGAATTCTGGCACACGATTAAAGACGAAAAGAAAACATTTATAGGTGAGATCCAGAATAAGCGAAAGAATGGTGAGATATACACCGCCGCTATCAGTGTCTCCCCGATTCTTGAAGAAAATGGCGACATTAGATTCTTCGTTGGTCTCGAGCGTGATGTGAGTAAGGAGAAGGAGGTTGATCGCGCGAAGAGTGAATTTATCTCGCTCGCCTCACACCAGATGCGCACCCCACTGACCGCTATCAATTGGTATTCTGAAATTCTACTTGAAGAAGATTCTGGCAAACTAAACAAAAAACAGAAAGTATATTTTGATGCGATTGCTACAGCAGGGAAGCAGATGGGTGACATTATCAAGTCATTCCTACATATTCTGCATCTTGAGTCAGGGACTATTGCGGTTCATCCGGTGGTGATTGATATCGTTAAGAATATACGAGCAACGATAAAAGAATCTCAATTTGAAATTGAGAAGAAGAAAATCACTGTCTCCGAGAACTATCAGGACGCACTGCCGCCGCTTACGACTGACGCCGAGATTGTTCACGTCGTTTTGCAAAATCTCATTACCAACGCGGTTAAGTACGCTCCCGATGGTGGGCAGGTAGACGTATCTCTCAAGAAGGTTGCCGAAGGGGATATGGTCGGCGAGAAGAAGGTCGAGAAGGGCGCTCTCGCAGTGAGTGTTCACAATAACGGTTTTAGTATCTCAGTGGCGGATCATGACAAGATCTTTGGGAAGTTCTTCAGGTCTGAGGCGGCGAAGAAGTGGGACCCGAACGGTAATGGTATCGGCCTCTATATGAGCAAAAAGATGGTGGATCTGGCAAAAGGCGACATCTGGCTTGAGTCTGTTGAGGGTCAAGGGGTGACCTTCTATCTATTACTACCTCTGGATGCCAAATAGGGAGAAGCTGATATACTACACTCTATGACTATTATCGAACCAGAAAAGAAGAAAATACTTATCGTTGAAGACGACGAAGCGTTGATCCCCGCATTGCATGAGGTGTGTGATAAAGCTAATCTGGCGGTCTTTGAGGCCAAGAACGGCGTGAGTGGGATCGTGCTCGCTCTTCAGGAGCATCCTGATCTGATACTTCTTGATATCCTGATGCCCGTGATGGATGGCTGGGAGATGCTCAAACAAGTCCGCGAGAGTGGGGATTGGGGCAAGTGCGTGCCGGTGGTTATCTTAACTAATCTCAGTGCCGATGAAGACGCCCAGATACGGCACATTGCTGACCTTGGTCCTTCATTCTTTCTCACCAAAGCAGACTGGAAGATTGAGAGTGTGATTGATAAAGTAGTCGATATTCTGAATACGCCAAAAGTTCAGTGCCCGTAATAAAAGTCTCTGGCGTTTCTTGGGTCGATTTGTTATAACAACAACAAGTAACATGGCCCTATCGTCTAACGGTTAGGACGGAGCCTTCTCAAGGCTTAAATCAGAGTTCGATTCTCTGTAGGGTCACAAAACGAAACTTCGTCCGGATTTAATTCGGAACCGAGCCCTGCGAAAGCCAGGGCTCGGTTCATTTCCGCGCGCAAGCGCGCGGTATTTTCAGACGGCGGGGATGCTCTGAAATGCATGGATTTGCTTTCAATATTGGGGTTCGTTCCGACCTTGCGAACGAAATTGGAAATTTCGTGCAAGTCGTCGGACGAACCCAAAAGATTGGCTTGTTTCGTATCCAAAACCCACTCCCGCAGGGGTTCGACCCAATTCTTTCGTCCGCGTTCAAAATCTTTCTTTTTCTCCTGCAAAGCGAGCGAGGAGCGCATGAGAGCGTCTTTGCGCTTTAGATAACTCTCTTTCGGTATATCGCCGTCGAGGTACGTTGAAACGAGTTTGTCCATGCGCTCCTCACCCGCTTTGATCTCTGAAGAAAGATTTTGTATCTCGCTCCCCGACGCGGTGATTTCCTCGCGCTCCCATTCGTTCACTTTGTTTAGCATCCAGCCGGTATACCTGTCGGGGAGCGAGATAGTTTGGAGCCGTTCCTTAATTTGACTTGCGAGCAGGTCTTCGCGCAGATACCGTGCACCGCAATTTCCTTTCTTTTTCGTACAACGATAATAGCGATACCGACCGCCCATTTTCCCGGTACACCATTGCGCGGTGAACATTCCCCCACACTCGCCACAACGAAAAAGATTGGTAAAAGGAAAATCGTGTTTGCCACGCACTTTCCGTTTATGCTCTCTGCTCGCAAGGACTTTCTGCACGGCTTCAAACTGACGCTGAGAAAGAATTGGCGCAAAGCTTCCGGGAAAATATTCGCCGTGATGTAAAGTGAAGCCTAGATACGCACGATTAGTGAGTATTCTTTTCACGGAAGCTTTGCCAAGTGGCGTTCCGGCCTTAGTGGTAATGCCATGGTCAGAAAGAAACTGCGCCATTGAGACGAGTGTATAAGTCCCTTTGGCGTATTCTTCGTACGCTTTGACGATAATTCGTGATTTCACCGCGTCTGGTTCAATATTGCGAGTTTTAGGGTTGTTGGTGTAGCCAAAGGGAGCTTTCGTGAGCCACTCGCCGCGGCGCAGTTTCTGGCGCATACCACGCTTCGTATTTTCACTAAGGTTGTCGGAATAATATTTGCTTTGGCCGAACGCCACTTGCAACATAAAGAGCCCCTGCGGAGTGGGTTCAAACCAAAATGTCGGAAAACGCAAAGCAATAATCCGCGAAGTGTCGACCGCATAGATGATGCGCCCACCGTCAATACTATTTCTCGCCAAGCGGTCGGGATGCCACGCGATAACACCATTTGCCTCGCCACGCTCAATGCGCATCATCATTTTGCCGAACACTTCGCGCCCCGGACTCTTTGCGCTTTTCGACTCTTGAAATTCCTCAAGAATTTCAAGATTTTCTCTGCTCGCAAATTCACGAAGCTCCACAAGTTGAGCTGGAATACTCATCACCTGCTTGTCGTCGTCCTCGGTTGATTTGCGAGCGTAGAGAAAATATTTTGGTTTTGCCATAGTCGTACATCAAGCATACCAAAGAAACGACTGTGCCGGATACGAAACAAGTGCAAATCCATGCATTTCAGAGTATCCCCGCCGTCTGAAAATACCGCGCGCTTGCGCGCGCAAATGCACCGAGCCCTTGCTTTCGCAGGGCTCGGTTCCGAATTAAATCCGGACGAAGTTTCGTTTTGTGAGGATATCATAACCCACGCGCGAACTTATTTCGAACAACAACCCTGACTCGCGCCTCGCAGACTCGGCGCTCGCCCCGCTCGCGGACTCGCGGGGCCGCCCTTCGCCCTGCCGCTTCCTATGCATTTTTGTTTTGGCGGGGGAATGCATTGAAGAATGGAATGGAGCGGCAGGGCGGAGGGCAATTTTGAGAGCATCTCCTTATAAACTTAATATGCCTGAAATCTCAAAAGCAGCTTTTAGTCTCGCCTGCCTGATTTTACTCTCCAAGGAATCGTCAAAATCTTTCCATTGAATGCCATACACATTTACATCTTGCGATTTTGATGCACCCCCTTCTTTTTGTTCTTCCGCGCCATGTTTGAATTTCTCAACAGACTTGAAAGGAAAACCAAGTAACAGCCCTATTGCTAAATGATTGGTCCCAATGTTTCCATTGGCGATAAGACTCATTACCTCATCTGGATCGGTGGAATCAAAAGTCTTAAATATATCCTTATGTGTTTCCAACACATGCTGAACTTGTTCTTTATCATATAGGTATGTACCGACAACTCCTATACCAAAAGATTTCAATGATTCAATTACTGGCGCAATATATGAATCAGTAGGGTCAAAACCTGCTCCGAGTAAAACAGCAGGTTTCTCTTTCAAGAACAAGGCCTTAAGTGCATTAGCATCAATCGGATTAAAAACCGCCTCGAATTTTTCTTGCATTGAAGCATCTCGTATGCCGTCAGAAAATTCCTTAAATTTTTTCGCGCCACTTTCCCATCCCAAGACATCATTTTCGGTATAAACTTCTACGGGCGATTCGAAGGTTATTGAAGATGGAGCTGTGTTTGCATAATCATGCTGATATTTAAGGAATGCGGCATGGGATTCTGATTGTAATGAAAGATATTCTTGTGTCTCTTCTCTTGTAAGGTTTTTTCGTTTTTCAGTAAGTTCTCTAAGTCTATTAAACCTCTCCTTTCCCATTGCCAATATCGCTGGATGCTCTACAAAGTCCGTGTTTTCACCCACTCGCATTTCGCTGATTAGATTCTTCGTTTCGCTTGGACTTCCATAGAGTCTTTCGTCAAATCCTTCCGCGGCAGTAATAAATTCTTTATGTAAATTGTAGTACTCTGCTCTATCTTCAGCACTCAATTCTTTACCTGCAGCAAGAGACGCACCAAGTTCTTGCATTCGATTAAATCTATTTTCTCCCACTATTTCTACACTACTAATATTGGGATGCGAATTGCTCGGAGATTCAGTAACTTCTGCGGCAATTTCTGTCTTTTGCTGTACCACCTCTTCGTTGGGTGGTCGGTTAAATGGTTTGCGTGGAAACCCTTCCATGTCCGGATTATATCATATAAATTCTGTTATCCTACTTTCATGCAACGCTGTTCGGCTTGAACAAATCTCTGTCTACATCTTGGGGAGCAATCCCCGTCGTTTTATAATGTTTCCTCAAAACGGCGGGGATTTGTGCGCGGCGGGAGGGTGGGCAAGCACATACAGACATTGAGCCTCGCCATTCCTTTTGAAAATTGGTTTGGCGAGGCACCTTATCGTATTTGCATTTGAACGGCTCATTTCCACCATTTGATCCGTTCCTAGGTGGAAATGACCCGTTCCCGCCCGAGCCCTGCCGCTCCATTCCATTCTTCAATGCATTCCCCCGCCAAAACAAAAATGCATAGGAAGCGGCAGGGCGAAGGGCGGCCCCGCGAGTC
>Ga0334722_10007823_pt1 | contig 10299 bp, 8 predicted proteins | sample C3_bottom_MG_FD_207210 | JGI IMG/M metagenome (GOLD analysis project Ga0334722, IMG submission 207210) | Sediment microbial communities from Yellowstone Lake, YNP, Wyoming, USA - C3_bottom | ecosystem: Environmental > Aquatic > Freshwater > Lake > Sediment | place: USA: Wyoming | collected... | reverse complement strand
AGACGGGCGCACCATCTGCCTCACCTGCCACGACCCGCACGGCGCGCAAGGCGACAGCCTCACAAGGCGCTCCGGCTGCGACGCCTGCCACGTAAAATAATTTAGCCGAGATATTTACTGAGGTTTTCTATGCTTGCGAGCGCGTCGGGCGCGTTATGGGCCTCTATGGTATAGACGGGCGATACGGAAAGCCTCTTCAGCGTATCGAACAGCGAGCCGAAGTCAACCCTGCCCGACCCGATGGGCAGGTGCGAGTCGGCGTCGCCGTTGTTGTCGTGCAGGTGAAGCTCGAATATGTGCGGGTGCATACCCGTTACCCATGATGCGATGGGGAGCTTTGAGAATATTTCCCGGTGCCCCACGTCCAGGCACATCCCGAACATCGGGTGCGCCACTTCCTCGACCAGCTGCCGCAGGTGGCCGGGTTCCTCGTCCACTATGTTCTCTATCGCCACCTTCACGCCTGTGCCTTCGGCGGCATCCATCACCTTGAGCCATGTCTCGCGGCTCTTGTCGAGCCAGAGGCGTACCTCGCCCGCGTATTTCCATTTCTCGTATCCGGAATGGAGCACTACGACCTCCGGCTTCAGGATGCGGCAGAAAGATATGAGCTGGAAGTAGCGTTCGAGAGACGCGGCTGCGATTTTGGAGTCCACCGCGCCGGGCGAGAGGTCCATGAACGGCCCATGCACGGAAAGGGTGTGTGCCCAGTCCATCTCACGGACGAGCCCGTGCAGGTCGGCCTCGGTTATCGTGTCCATGCTGCCGGAGTTTAAATACAGCTCGACGCTCAGGCGGCGTTCCCGCAGCATGGGCAGGTATTTATTGAACTGGGCGTAGGGGACGTGTACGTGTACCTTCGGCACGGGCTTCAGGCCTTGTCGGCCTGACCGCATTTGGCGGTGTCGCAGGCGCATTTGGCTGGGGCTTCCTTATCGGCGGCCTTTGTATCGGCGCACTCTTTTTTGTCCCCGCCCCCGTTAGATGAGGCGTTCTTGCCCGCGTAGTCGGTGATGTACCAGCCGGTGCCCTTGAACTGGAGCGCAGGCGCGCCCAGTACCTTCCTTATCTTTCCCTTGCAGAGCTTGCACTCTGTCAGGGGCTGGTCGCTGAGCCTTTGTATCACATCGAAATGGTCGCCACAGGACGTGCAAACGTATTCATATATTGGCAAAACAAAAACCTCCTTCTGAAAAATACCGACAACTTTTGATTATATAAGAGTCAGGCCCGGTTTGCAAGCCAAATTTGAATGTTCTCTTGACTGTAGGCTAATGTTTCTGTTAATATGGGGCTTTATCTTTAGGGGGGTGCCGTGAAAAAGGCAAAGTTCATATTAGCCATACACAACCACCAGCCGGTTGGCAACTTCGAGTTCGTCTCTGAAGACGCCTACCAGAGGGCGTACCTGCCGTTTATCGAGGAGATAAAGGCGCACCCCTGGTTCAAGTTCAACCTGCACTATACCGGCCCGCTCCTCAAATGGCTGACCGAGGCGCACCCGGAGTTTATCGGCACGCTGCACGAGATGATTGCTGCGGGCCAGGTGGAGATGATGACCGGAGGGTTCTACGAGCCCATACTGGCGCTCTTGCCAGATACCGACAAGGTCGGCCAGATAAAGAAGCTGACCGCGTTCATAAAAGAGAAGCTGGGTCAGGACGCAAGCTCCATGTGGCTTGCGGAGCGCGTGTGGGAGCCTCACCTGCCAGCCGCCATCACAGAGGCCGGGGTCAAGAGCGTGGTGGTGGACGACTTCCATTTCAAGATGTCCGGCTTAAGGGACAGCGAGCTTGCAGGGTATTACCTGACGGAGGACCAGGGCAGCGCGCTCAGGGTATTCCCCGGCAGCGAGCGGCTCAGGTACATCATACCTTTCCAGCCCCCGGAGACCATAATACAGCACTTCAGAGACCTCCCGGACAGAGGAGAGCACACGCTCGCCGTGATGGCGGACGACGGCGAGAAGTTCGGCGTCTGGCCCGGCACGCACAAGTGGTGCTACGACGAGGGCTGGTTCAGGAGGTTCATCAAGGCCCTTGACGGGAACAGGGAATGGCTCACCACTACCACCTTCGGCGAGTACATGGACGATGCCGGGCCGCTCGGCACAGCGTACCTGCCCACCTGTTCGTACATGGAGATGGGGGAGTGGTCCCTGCCCGGTTCTGCCATAAAGGAGTACGAGGCGCTGATAGAATTCATGAAGTCAGCTCCGGACTTCGAGACCCGCAGGCTTTTCATAAAGGGCGGGTTCTTCAGGAACTTCCTTTCCAAATACCCCGAGTCGGGCTACATGCACAAGCGTATGCTCCACGTCAGCGGTAAGGTCCACAAGGCTATCGAGGCAAGGGGCGGTAAGGCGCTGAAGGAAGCGATGCTGGACGACCTCTGGCAGGGCCAGTGCAACGACTCGTACTGGCACGGCGTGTTCGGCGGGCTGTACCTGCCGCACCTCCGTGACGCAGTCTACCGCCACCTGATTAAGGCCGACGAGGCCGCCGAAAGGCTGCTCCTGCGCGAGAAGGACGACGGCTGGCTGTCCGTGGAGGAGTGCGACATGGACACGGACCTGGCAACAGAGGTGGTGGTCTCAAACCCCCTGATGTCAGCAGTGGTTGACCCGGGCGATGGCGGGTGCATAACCGAGTTCGACTTCCGCCCGGTCTCGATGAACCTTATGAACAACCTGGCCAGGCGGTGGGAGGCCTACCACGACAAGATAAAGGGCGCGACCGTGGACGACGGCAAATGCGGGAGCGCAAAGACTATACACGAAAGAGTAGTGGTGAAGGAGGACGGGCTGTCCGGCATGCTCCAGTACGACTGGTACAGGCGGACGTCGCTGATAGACCATTTCCTGGGCCCGGAGGCGGACCTGGACGGCTTTAAGCGCTCGGACTACCACGAGGCGGGCGACTTCGTGCTGGGCGGCTATGGGCACACCGTCAGGAAATCCAAAGACAAGGTGAAGGTAACGCTTTCGAGGCGGGGAGTAGTGCTGGACACGCCCGTGCGGGTGGACAAGGCGCTCACCTTCGGCAGGGCTTACGCAGGCTTCGAGGCGGACTACGCCCTTACAAACGAAGGTGCGGAGGAGTTGAACACCACCTTCGGCGTCGAGTTCAACCTCTCGATGTTAGCGGGTGACGCCTCAGACCGCTACTACGAGATACCCGGCCACGTACTGAAGGCCAGGAACCTGAGAAGCTCAGGCGAGCTTAACAACGTGCGCGAGGTAAGGCTCGTGGACGAGTGGCTCGGCTACGAGATATTGTTGACGCCCGGCAAGACATGCACGCTCTGGCGGTTCCCCGTCGAGACGGTCTCGCAGTCGGAGGCCGGGTTCGAGAGGGTATACCAGTCCTCCGCCGTGATGCCGCTCTGGAGGGTATCCCTTAAGCCGGGCGAATCATGGAAGGTGGCGGTCACGTTTGCCGTGAACATGAGGAAGGGGAAGCAGCAGAAATGATAAGGTACTTTATTGCCCTGGCGGCGTCCGCGCTTGTGTTGGTATCCCCCTTTGCGTCGTACGGGGACGAGAAGGAGCCTATTTACACGGTGGACAAGCTTGCCGCGCCGTTCATAGCCTGTTACCCGAGGGCCGAGGGCCGCGTCATATATACGGACGGGGACAGGGTGCAGTTGGACATCGGGGCGAAGGCGGGCCTAAGGCCAGGGATGCCCGTGCTACTCTTCAGGCCCGGCAAGCCCATCAAGCACCCTATAACCAAGAAAATACTGGGGAGCAAGGAGGCGCCGCTCGGCAGCATGACGCTCACGAAGGTGGACGACAACTCCTCCGAGGGCACCATCAAGGAACTCGAGGCAGACCGCGTGGTGCCGGGTGACGTGGGCCGCCTCCCGACGGAGCAGGTGAAGCTCGCCGTCGGTATATACGGCAAGGAATATAACGAACTCGTGTTAGACAGGCTGACGGGCGAGCTGAGGGCCTCCGCGCGTTTCGACGTGCTGGGAAACTCGGAGCTGCCCGCCTCCCCCGCCATAGACGCGGACGCGGCCAGGAAGCTGATAGCAGAGAAGTCCGCGCAGGATTTGCTCACGCTAAAGACGGAGCCCACTAAAAAGCCCGACGTAAGCCGCGTTGAGGTGACCCTCTATGCCTCCGACGGCAGCATAGTCGAGCGGCAGGCGGGCCTGGTCGACATGAAGTCCGAGGTCTTCGGGGAGACGGTCATGGACTACGCCTTAGTGAAGGGCGAGCACAGGGACTTCTTCCATGTGGACAACCTGAAGTTCAGGGCGCTGCACATGGCGATGGGCAACATCACCGGTTCGGGGAAGTCGGAATTCGCGGTGTCGGACGACGAGTCCGTCAGGGTGTACACATTCAATGACGGTATCATGCAGGAGCTCTGGAGCGAGGAGGTCACGACCGCAAACCAGATACTTAGCCTCGACTGCGCCGACCTGAACAACAACGGAAGAGACGAGATATACGTCACTAACTTCTCGGACGGCGCGATGGCCTCGTACGTCATAGAGTACGACGGGCAGGGTTTTAAGAAGATACTCACCGGCTCCCCGCTTTTCTTCAGGGTGTTAGACGTGCCGGGCGTGGGCAAAAAACTCCTCACCGCCACCATAGGCTCCGACGCGCCTTACTCCGGCGTCATAAGGGAGTACCGCTGGGCGGGCGGGGAGCTCAAGTCCGCAGGCAGGTTCGACCTGCCCGCAAAGATTAAGGACCCTTACGGCTTCGTGCTCGTGGACCTCATCCCCGGCAATGCCCTCGAAATAGTATGGGTGGATGACTCGGACTATTTGCAGGTGCTGGACATGAAGGGCAAGCGCATCTGGAAGAGCAAGGAGCGCTACGGCGGGTACGACAACTTCTTCGAGATAGACAAGAAGAAGTTCGTGCTGCCCAACGTGGACAACAGGGGCAAGGTCAAGGGCAGGCTCATAGTGCGTGACGGGCCGGAGGGCAGCAAGGAGATAGTGCTCACGAAGAACGTGGCCATGACGTACATGACGCGCCGCTTCAGGGGCTACACCAGCGCGGAGATATACTCGTTCGCCTGGGAGGATGGCGAGATGAACGTCAGGTGGAACATAAAGAACATCGAGGGGTACCTGGCCGACGTATGCATGGGCGACGTGATGAACAACGGCAGGCAAGGCATAGCCATTATCACGGACCCGACCCTGAAGATAGTCAAGAAGAGCAAGAAACTGCCGCTCGGGAGCGTGGCGTCGGTCAAGGACATGTTCGCTGAGCGCGCCAGCTTCCTCGTATACAAGATACCGCAGAGGTGATGTCCGTGGGCGACATAGTGTTGAAAAACGCGGACAGATACGCGGGTCTTTCGACCCGCGAGCTCCTGGCAAACCTCGACCCTGCGCGGCTCCCCCGGCACGTCGCCGTGATAATGGACGGGAACGGCCGCTGGGCCGCCAGGAAGGGCCTGCCGAGGGTTGCGGGGCACAAGAAGGGCATGGACACCGTGCGCGAGGTCGTCACCGCATGCTCGAAGCTCGGCATCAAGGCCCTGACCCTCTACGCCTTTTCTCTGGAGAACTGGCGCAGGCCCCCGCGCGAGGTCGAGGCGCTGATGTCGCTCCTCACGCTGTACCTGCAGAGCGAGCTCAACCTTATGAAGGAGCAGGACATCCGGTTCGTGACCATAGGGCGTACGGGCGAGCTGCCGAAGGCCGCGAGGGAGTGGATGGAGAAGGCGGCCAAGGAGACCGCCGGCAACAAAGGCATGTCGCTCGTCCTCGCGCTCAGCTACGGCGGGCGCGGCGAGATAGTTGACGCGGCAGCGAGGTTCGCCAGGGACGCGGCGGCGGGCAAGGTCGCCCCGGACGCCCTCGACGAGGCCATGTTCACGGGCTACCTCGACACGGCGGGCCTTCCGGACCCCGACCTCATGATCAGGACGTCCGGCGAGATGCGCATATCGAACTTCCTGCTATGGCAGATGGCGTACGCCGAGCTTTACTTCACGGACGCCCTGTGGCCGGACTTCGGCGAAAGGGACCTCCTGATAGCCCTCACCGACTACCAGGGCAGGGAGCGCAGGTTCGGGCAGACCGGGGGCCAGCTTGGGGGTCACGATGTCGTATAAGCGCGTCCTGGCGGCGGCGGTACTCATCCCTCTCGTCTATTTGCTCGTCGAGTACGGCTCACCGTTCCACTTCTTCTTAGTGATACTCGTCACTTCGTCGAGGGGCCAGTACGAGTTCTACAGGATGTTCAAGAACAGCGGTTACCACCCTCAGACCGGCATGGGCATACTGGTCGGGACGCTGGTCGTCACCGGGTTTTACATCGGCACCATATCGGTAGGCGAGGTCGCTTACGTGTTCTCGCCGGACGTGATGGTCGCAGCAGCCTTTGTGGTCGCGCTTTTGTGCAGGCTGTTCTCCGGGCGGGACACCAACGGCGCGCTGGTGGACGTGGCGCTCACATTCACCGGCGTGGTCTACGTGGCGTGGCTCTCCGCGTACCTCGTGCTGATAAGGTCATGGCACATGAACGGCATAGACGGCAGGGACCTGATATTCTTCCTGTTCCTCGTCACCTGGGCCACGGACACGGGGGCGTATTACATAGGCTCGAAGTTCGGCAGGCACAAGCTCTACCCGAAGATAAGCCCCAAGAAGTCTATTGAGGGCGCGGTGGGCGGTTTCCTTTTTTCCGTGGGCATGGCGGTGGTCTGCCGGGAATGGTTCTACGAAGAGCTGTCCCTGCACGACGCCGTAGCGCTCGGGGTGATACTCGGCATAGTGGGCCAGGTGGGCGACCTGGCCGAGTCCATGATAAAAAGGAGCGCACGCGTGAAAGACTCAGGCAACCTGATACCGGGGCATGGAGGCATACTCGACAGGGTGGACAGCATGCTTTTGAACGCGCCCGCGCTGTATTACTACACGTTTATTTCTCTCGCAGCGGCCAACGGTTTACTCAGATGAAAAACCTCTCCATACTCGGCTGCACAGGCTCCATAGGTGTCAATACAATAGACGTAGTGTCCCGCTTCCCCGGCCGGTTCAAGGTGCTGGGCCTCGCGTGCGGCGGGAACATAAAGCTCATGGAAGAGCAGGCGGGCAGGCTCTCCCCGAAGGTGGTCTCGGTGAGGGACAAAAAGTCCGCAGACATCCTGAGGGCGAAGCTCGGCAGGAACGGCCCGAAGGTGCTGCACGGCGAGGATGGGCTGGTCGAGGTTGCGTCTCTTTCCGGCGTGGACATGGTCGTCTCCTCGATAGTCGGCGCGGCCGGACTCATACCTACGATGGCTGCTATAGAGTCCGGCAAGGACATTGCGCTTGCAAACAAAGAGACCCTCGTGATGGCGGGCGAGCTTGTGATGTCCGCAGTCAGGCGAAAGGGCGTCAAGCTCCTGCCCGTGGACAGCGAGCACTCGGCCATATTCCAGTCCATGAAGGGCCACAGAAAAAAAGACCTCCTGAGGCTCACGCTCACCGCGTCCGGCGGGCCGTTTTTGAACACACCGGCTGAGAAGTTAAAGAAGGTAAGGCCGGAGGACGCGCTGAAGCACCCGAACTGGGAGATGGGAAGAAAGATTACGATAGACTCATCCACCCTGATGAATAAGGGGCTGGAGGTTATAGAGGCGAAGTGGTTGTTCGACGTGGAGGCCGAGGATATAACAGTACTCGTCCACCCGCAGAGCATAGTGCATTCGATGGTGGAGTTTATCGACGGCTCGATCATAGCGCAGCTTGGCGTGCCGGACATGCGCGGGCCTATATCATACGCGCTCGGCTACCCGGAACGGCTAACGAAGAACATGCCCGGCCTCGACCTGAAGAGCACCGGCCCGCTTACGTTCACGGAGCCGGACACGGTGCGCTTCCCGTGCCTTAGCTACGCGTTCGACGCGATAAGGGCGGGCGGTACGATGCCAGCGGTATTGAACGCGGCAAACGAGATAGCGGTGCAGGCGTTCCTCGACGGACGCATTCCATACATGGGCATACCCGCGCTCATCAAGGGCACGATGGACGCGCATAAGCCTACCGCGCTGAACAACGTGGACGACGTGCTCGCCGCAGACCGCTGGGCGAGGAATAAGGCGGAGAAATTCATTCTAAAATCCCCCCAACCCCCCTTTGTCAAAGTGGGGTGAGTGTAGTTGCCCCATTCATGGGGCGGTTTTAAGAAGGGCCGACACATGGGTACGGCCCCTACAAGCAGGATGGGCTTCGCCCATAGCACGTTATAAGGAGTATCAAATTTGTCCGCACTTTCATCAATAGCAGCAAGCGTAATCCCCGGCATGGGCAGCCTGCTGTACGCAGTAATAGCGCTCGGCATACTCGTGTTCGCGCACGAGCTTGGACACTTCCTGTTCGCCAAGTTCTCAGGCGTGGGCGTGCTCAAGTTCTCGCTCGGCTTCGGGAAGAAGATAATAGGCATGAAGATAGGCGAGACGGAGTACATGGTATCCGCGATACCGCTTGGCGGGTACGTCAAGATGCTGGGTGGCGAGGGCGCGGAGGACGAGGCCGAGCTTGAACTCTCCGAGGCGGACAAGAAGCGTACGTTCATGGCTCAGCCGCTCTGGAAAAGGATGGGTATAGTACTTGCGGGTCCGATGTTCAACATATTCCTTGCGGTGCTTCTCTGCTACTCGTTGTTCGTCACCGGCTTCCCGACCCCCATAGCGAAGGTGGCCGGTGTGCTGCCCGGCAGCCCGGCTGCGGCCGCAGGCTTCATGGCGGGCGATGTGGTGCAGAAGGTGGGCGGCGAGGAGGTCGGCATCTGGGAGCAGGTGACGAAGGCGGTGGAGTCGAGCCCCGGCAAGACGCTCGCGTTCAGCGTCAGGAGGGGCGACAAGACTGTCGAGTTGAAGGCCGCGCCTATCAAGCAGGACGGCAAGGGTTACCTCGGCCTGCTGGGTTCGGTGGTCATCGGCTCTGTAAGGGTAGGCTCGCCTGCCGACAAGGCGGGTATGCAGGTGAAGGACCATGTGGTAGCGGTCGAGGGCAGGAAGGTAGGCGCGTGGGACGAAATGGCCAGCGTTGTCAAGGTCAACATCGGCAAGCCACTCAAGTTTGCAGTAGAGAGAGACGGCAGGCCGATAGAGGTTGTGGTAACGCCCGCGCCTATGCCTGACAACGGCAAGCAGGTCGGCATGATAGGCGTGATGAACGGCGCCGAGCTGGAGGACGTGGCATACGGGCCAATCGAGTCTATCGGGATGGGTGTAGACAGGACGCTCTTCCTGACCGAGATGACCGTCGGATTTCTTGCAAGGCTCGTAAGCGGCAAAGAGGACGCAAGCCAGTTGGGCGGGCCCGTGGCGATAGTGCAGATGTCCGGCCGGCAGGCGCGTCAGGGGTTCGCGGACTTCGTAATATTCATGGCGTTCCTGAGCGTGAACCTCGGCGTGATAAACCTTGTGCCGATACCCATACTGGACGGCGGGCTGTTGTTGATAATGGTGATAGAGGCCGTGCTGGGCAGGGAGCTTTCGCTTAAGCAACGCGAGGTAGCCCAGCAGGTGGGGCTGTTCATGTTGGTGGCATTGATGGTGTTCGTGTTCTACAACGACATAATGAGGCTTCTGGGGCTGTCGGATATGTGGAAATAGGCACGTGCTAAGAGAGAAATCATATGCCGGACGTTAGATCCAACGAAAGAGAATTCATGGGCCAGGTCATCTCTTGGCTTAACGAGTTCCTAAGAGGCGGCGCTTATCCCTTTGAAGTTGCATCATCAGATCCTTCCGTCAAGGTTTCAGAGAAGAAAACAAAATTCCCTGATGTACAGATATGGATAAACAGAGAATCACAGCAGGGGTTTTGCGGCTGGGAGCTAAAGACTCCTGTCACGCCGGTTGACAACCAGGAGATGCTTGGTAATGCCGCCGAAAAAGCAAGGGCGATGCGTGCCGATTATTTTGTTACATGGAATATGAGGGATGCCGTCATCTGGCGTACGCCACACTGGACGGAAGAAGTTTCCAGGATACACAGGCTTAAAACCTACCCACCGATTTCTCAAGTATCAAGCCCGGAAGACCTATGGGTAGGCTTTAAGCAGGAGCTTCTGAAGGCCAAGGCGAAGGAGATACTTAACGACCTTTCAACTCTTCATAGAGAAGGGCACCTTCATCTCGTTGATGTTGACTCCACTTTCTTTGTCCACGAGCTTTCGGAAGCGGTAAAAACCCTCCGACCTCATATGCATAATTCATTAATTACTGAGACAGGGAAAAATCCGGCTTTCAAGAATGAGCTTTTTAACTGGGCGGTGAAGCAGGGCATTGCAAACTATGCAGAAGGTGAGGCATTCTTTGAAACAGT
>Ga0334722_10007821_pt1 | contig 10300 bp, 13 predicted proteins | sample C3_bottom_MG_FD_207210 | JGI IMG/M metagenome (GOLD analysis project Ga0334722, IMG submission 207210) | Sediment microbial communities from Yellowstone Lake, YNP, Wyoming, USA - C3_bottom | ecosystem: Environmental > Aquatic > Freshwater > Lake > Sediment | place: USA: Wyoming | collected... | reverse complement strand
GGCGGCCGGAGACAGCGATGCCGAAGTCCTGGTAATGCTGGCCGAAAACTAGGCGATTATCCCAAGCAACCACGCACATAAGGATATCATCATGAAATTGTACGGTAAAAAAATCATCGACTGGAAGGGCCTGTCGCAGATCCCTGCGGCTCTGCACAAAGAAAAAATCCTGGCCGCCATCTCCGCAGGCTTCAAAGCGGTCTCTGACATCCCCCTCCTGGGTGTTTCCGCAGACAAGGTGCTCGGCTCCAAGATCATTGGCGCTGACCCCTCCCTGGCCTCTGCTGCCCCCCCTATTATCATGACTGCCACCGATACGGTGGATGCCCCTGATCGTGGCTACGAGGCACTTTTCGCCGAGGTAGACATGCGGAACTCCAGCAGCAAGACCTTCGAGATGCTGGACATCACCGACGGCGTTACCTTTTATCAGCAGCTCCCCGGCGAAGAGGCAAAGCTCTCGAGGTTGCCTACCGGTGCCAAGGCGAATGTGGGCATGCTGCGCTTTACCGGCGGCTTCCCCATCCTCGACGACTGGTTGCGCTTCAACGAGTTTTATAAGATCGACGAGTTGATCGCCGACACCTTCAATCGTTGGTACGACAAAAAGGCCGATCTTTTCTACGGCCTGCTCGGGCTGCTCTCCAGCGCCATCAACGAGGCCTTCGCCACGGATGACATCACTACCATCAACAACGCCTGCGCCAAGATCGTCACCGACATGCAAGCCGCCGGATACGGTGTCTCCGCCACCAGCGGATTCTACATCACCTGCCATCCCAATCTGTTGATGCGGGTCTACAAGGCGCTTGCAGCCTCGTTCATGAATCCCAACACCAACAACAACCAGATTGTTTGGCCGATCAAGGGGGTCATCCCGACCGCCAAGGTTGCGGCCACCAGCTACTATGTTTCCCTGGCCGGCCTGAAGAACAAGCGCGGCGAGTGGGAAGACCTCAACACCCGGGAGCCTCAGCGCAGCGAGTTGAAGCTCGGCGCCGACCATGTATGGACCGGCGCTTACAACGGCGCTATCGGCGAGGCCAAACAGCATCGCCGTTGTTCGCTCTCTTAATCCTCCTTTCTCCTGATGGGGTGGGCGGGCTTCGGCCCGCCCTACTCCTGACAAGGCGCCATGCCAAAGACAGCAGCGGCAGACATCAAGGCTCTCGGCTTCACCTTCGGCCAGTTCAACCTGGCCACTGCTGCTGAGTTCGACGCCTGGCTGGATGCAGCGATAGCCGAACAGGCCTTGCTGCTTGAAGGAAGGATCGGCTCCACGATCTACAGCACGACAGCAACCCCCGCCTCGACGTATGTGAAGCGGGCAGAAAAATGCCTGGTGGCGGCAGAGCTTTTCCAGCGCCGCGCCATTGCCATAGCAGGCAACGCCCAACCGAACGGAGAAGAGCCAGTCACGGCCTCGCTCGATGTGCAGCAAAAAAAATACCGTACCGAGGCCCAGGAGCTGATTGACCGCCTGGTTGCCGGGTCGGTGTCGGATGATACAGGGTTTGCTTCCGGGGTCAGCGTGACCTCGCATTTCCCCGAGGATGTCGATGCTTAAAATCCGGGTAAAAATTTAGAACGGCCAGGCTGGCGGCGCCCACATCCGGCACATTATCGACCGCGCCCCGCTGGCGGCGAAAAGAGGCCTGAGACGGATTATCCGCGGGCTCCATCGGGAAGCGGATGACTTTCTCGCCGGTGCGGCCGGGAAACCGGGTAGCTATCCGGTCCCGTCGATTACCGGGCATCTTCGCCGGAACCTCGACTGGCTTGAGCCTGGGGAAAAGAAAACCGTCAACGGCGTTTCGTTTGACACCGACGACCTTGAGGCCATGCTTTTCGACTCGGCGATCTATGCCTCGGTGATCCATGACGGCACCCGCTCTTCCGAGAGCCACGGTCCTCGGCCTTTCACCGATGATGCCCTGGACGCCTTCAATACCGGTGGGCGGATCGAAGGGATTATGGCCGCTGAATTCAAGAAAGAACTCGAAAGGACAGGGATATGACCGTAACCCCGGAAATGTTTGTCACCCTGTTTGTTCTATCAGCGGTCTTTTACGAGCTGGTCAAGCTCATGGTCGGGCATCTTTTCGGCCGCTTCCTCTCCCCTGGGTTCGTGAAAACTAAGGAATGCGAACAGTGCTCTGCCAAAAGCAGCACCATCGATGCGGAGATGAAGAGGGATATTAGGGTTATCAAAAAGGCGCTGATCAGCATGGCCACCAAAGGGGCCATGTCCGAAGATGATATCCAGGGGTTGGTGAGCTGAATGGCACCCGTTTCCTTTATCGCCGTGCTCAATGCGCTTGCTTCCCAGATAAACGGGGATGCGAACGTGCAGGCGTTCTGCCAGGCCAAGTGGGCAAAGAATCTGGTGGCCAAGGTCAGTTTTCGCAATAGGACCGAGGTGCACATGGACTCCCTGCCGATCCTACTGATCACCAGGCCGAAGGTCGGCAAGCGCCACGATGCTTCCGCCGGGCAGGAGGGGCTGCACAGCGTTCGTCTGTATTTCGGATTCTACCAGCCAGACCAGGACAAAGTGGTCGCCGAGCAGATCGGCCTCGAGGAGCTGATCGAGGACGCCATCAACCGCGACACTTCGCTCGGAGACACCGCCGATGAGGTTACCATTCTGGATTCCGCCAACGACGAGGGCAAGAAGCACCCGTCCTGTTTCACGGTTATGGCCCTGGATGTACTTTTCCAGCGGCTGCCGCTGAATGAAGCTGACGGCTCCACCATCGATGACTTCCTCCGCATGCATGCCGAGTACGATCTGGCGGCTCTGGACGGACAGACAGATGCCGTCGATGACATAATCCTTCCCCCGTGAGGAAACCATGAAAGACACCATTTTTGTAAAACCGAGACAAGGCTTGGTTGTAAAAGACCCTGCCACAGGCGAGCCCCTGCCGGAAACCGGCGCCCCAGTGCCGTATACCACGTACTGGCGCCGCAGACTGCAAGACGAGGACGTGCTCCCCGCCAAGCCAACCAAACAAGAAAAGGGAGGTAAGTGATGCCTGGTATTTCATACAACGCTATTCCGATTGATATCCGCACCCCTGGTCATTATATCGAGTTCGACAACACCAGGGCCATGCAGGGGCTGCCGACTATGCCGCACAAGATTCTGGTCATTGGCCAGCGCTTGCCCGGCGGCATCATTGCGGCGGCGACCCCGGTGCGTGTCCTTTCCGGCTCGCAGGCAGAGGAGTTTTTCGGTCGCGGTTCCATGCTGGCCGAGATGCTCAAGGCGCTCAAAGAGGCGAACAACTACACCGAATGCTGGGCCGCTGCTCTCGATGACGAGGTTGCCGGGGTTCTGGCTGCCGGGTCGCTTACCATCGGCGGCACCCAGACCGAGGCTGGCACCCTGAACCTGTACATCGCTGGCAAACGGGTTCGCTGCGGAGTTGCGGTAGCCGATACTGCGGCGGCCATTGCCACCGCCCTGGCTGCGGCAATCAATACACAGACCGACTTGCCAGTCACCGCCGCAGTGAACGGGACAGTGCCGCAAAAAGTTGACCTGACTGCCCGCCATAAAGGCGAATCCGGCAACGATATCGACCTGCGTCTCAACTACGTGTTCGGCGAGAAGCTCCCGAAAGGGCTGACGGCGACCATCGTGGCCATGACCGGCGGCACCGCCAACCCTGATATTGCCACGGTGCTGACCGCCATCGGCGCCGAACAGTACCACACCATCATCATGCCTTATACCGATGCCGCCAACCTCGCCGCATTAGAATCTGAGCTTGACGACCGCTGGGGTCCGATGGTGATGAAGGAAGGGCACGCCTTTGCCGGAGCGGCAGGAACCCACGCCGCCATCTCCACCCTCGGCTCTTCGCGCAATAATCCGCAGACCTCTATCATGGGCCTCCAGAAAAGCCCGACCGCCCCGTGGATTCTCGCTGCGGTGCTCGGAGCCGTTGATGCCTTTGAACCAGACCCGGCCCGGCCACGGCAGACCCTGGTGCTGAAAGGCATCCTTGCCCCGGCTGAAAAGGATCGTAATACCAGGGAGGAAAGAAATCTCCACCTGCACGATGGCATCTCAACCTTCATCGTGGACCAGGGCGGCAACGTCCTGATCGAGCGGCTGATCACCACGTACCAAACCAACCCGTTCGGAGTTGAGGATATCAGTTATCTCGATATCACCACCATGCGCACCCTGGCCTACCTGCGGTACTCGGTGCGGGCCCGGATCGCCATAAAATTCCCTCGTCACAAGCTGGCCAATGACGGCACCAACTTTTCCCCCGGCCAAGCCATTGTCACCCCTAAGATCATCCGTGCCGAGCTGCTCGCCCTGGCGAGGCAATGGGAAGAGGTAGGGCTGATCGAGAACCTCGACCAGTTCAAGGACGATCTTCTGGTAGAGCGTGACGGCTCCGATCCCAACCGGGTCAACGCCTTGATCCCGCCGGATATCGTCAACCAGTTCCGCGTGTTCGCTGCCTCGGTTCAGTTCCGCCTGTAACAGATAAAGGTAAAAGGAGAAACCCTCATGAGCAAGAAACGACTTGGCAAGGCCTTTATCAAGGTGGACGGCGAGATGCTGGAAACCATGCCCGGAGCAAAGCTCAACCTCGGCGGCGCCGCTCGCAACCCCGTGGTCGGGAACAACACGGTGCATGGTTTCTCGGAGTCGATCAAGGAGAGTTCTTTGGAGTGCGAAATCTCTGTTAGCGCGACCACCTCGCTGGACAAATTTCGGCAGACCGAGGACGCCACCATCACCTTCGAGGCGGATACCGGACAGACCTTTATTATCCGCAACGCCTGGTCGGTAGATCCCCCGGTCGTTACCGACGGAGAGGGCGGCAAGGTTCCGATCAAATTCAACGGCCCCCCGGCTGAGGAAATGAAATAATGCGCACCGTCGAGGTTCCTTTGGATCATGGGCTGAAAATTGGCGAGACAGTAGAGACCTTGGCCGTGCTGCGGGAGACTACTGCGGCTGACGTTATCGACGCCACCGAGGAATCGGAGCGTCTTTTCCAGGCGACGGACGGCCCATGCCTGGTCGCCAGCCCTTGCATGGTTGGGATGCATACTCTTCGGCGGCAGATTGTTTCCATCGGAGACCACAAGGGCCCGCTGACCATTGGTGAGTTGAAGCGCCTATCCTCCGCCGATCTTGGTCTGTTGCAGGAAAAGGCCGTGGAGATGGAAACGGCTGCGCTCAAGGGGGTAACTGGCCGGGGGCGACTTGCTGCTGGTACGGAAAACCCTGATTGACCCTGGTGTTTTGTTTATCGGGATCCGTACCAGTTGGCCACGTTCGGAGATACGCGCCATGACCTTGAGTGATTTATGCAGGACATTCCAGAACCTTAAGGAGATGCCGTAAGTGGGAGAGGTCAAGACTTCTATAATTGTTGACCTTGCCGGCAATATCCAACAACGCGGGCAGCAGTTCATCTCCACCCTGAACAATGTCGGCAGCCAGGGCGTTCGTTCATTGTCTCGATTGAGCCAGATAGCCGAGATGTCAGGCCGTGGACTTGATAAGCTGGGCAATCGTTATACTGCCCTCCTCACCGGGGCCTCTGGCATCGGTGCTGCCCGCATGGTCATGGATCATCAGCGCCGCCTTACCAGGCTCGGTATCGTCGCGAACCGCAGCGAAGAAGATATTCAATCCCTTAATGAAGAAATATACCGCACCGCACAGGCACCAGACATCCGCTTGGACCCGAGCGAGATCACCTCTGCAATCGAAGAGATCATGGAGAAGACCGGCGATCTGCGGTTTGCAGAGCAGAACATCCGCAATATCGCACTGGCTATCCAAGCGACTGGAGGTGCAGGCAAAGATATAGGCGGGGTCATGTCCGAATTTCAAAAGATGGGCATTACAGATTTCAAAAGCGTGCTCGAGTCGATTGACATTCTGAACGTGCAAGGCAAGGAGGGCGCGTTTACCCTGCAAAACCTTGCCGCGCTCGGACCAAGGGTTATTACCGCCTACACCTCTATGGGGAGAGGCGGCATACAATCTATCCGTGAGTTGGGCGCAGCCATGCAGGTGATCCGCCAGGGAACGGGCGGGCCAGAACAGGCGGCCACCGCTTTCGAGGCGCTGATGCGCACACTCAGCGATGGAAAAAAAATCAAGATGCTGCAAAAAGGCGGTATCAAGGTTTTCGATCCGGAGGCGCTCAAGCATGGCAAGGAGGTGCTGCGCCCCATCAATGAACTGATGGTGGAGATCGTCAAGCGAACTGGCGGCCGCAAGACCTTGCTCTCTAAGGTGTTCGACGCCGAGGCCATGCGTTCCTTCAACTCCCTGATTGATGAATACAAGCGCACCGGAGACATCACCAGCCTGGACAAGTTCATGCGTATGCAGGCGGATGGTTCCACCACCATACATGACAGCGCCAGAGCCGCCAAAGACGCCACAGCCGCTGTCGATCTCCTTTTTACCTCCTTTAAAAAATTCGCCGATGGAAACCTGACCAAGCCAATCCAGTCTCTGGCCGACACCATGAACAGTATTGATCCGGAAAAATTTCAGACCGGCATGAAAGTCGCTGGATATGCCGCCCTCGGCCTCGGTGGGCTGGTGGTAGGGCGGAAAGTGTATCAGGGAGCAAAGGGTCTTGCCGGGATGTTCCGTGGAGGCGCTGGCAAAGCAGGGGCCTTGGGCGGGCTTGCCGGCGGCGGTGGCCCGATACCTGTTTATGTGGTCAACAAGCATCTGTCTATGCTCCCAGGCACGGATGGCTTTGGTGCCAATCCCTCTAGCCCTAGCTCTTACGGTAAGGGTGTGCTGCAAAAGACTGCAGGCTCTGCCGCTTTTTTGGGGTTTTCCCCTCTTATCGCCCCTGCCATATCCGCTCTGGCCGCCGAGACATCCATGGCCATCGGTAAAGCAATCTCCGAAAAACAGGCGGCCACTTCTTCTCCATCAACCCTGCGAACGCTTATGGGCAGACATATGGTGATGGGCGGTGGCGCTGACAGCTATCAGGTGAAAACGATAGGGTCGGCTCTCAACAAGGGATTTTCTGGTGAGCCGCTACAGAGCGATGTCAACTTGAACATCAAGATCGACGATGAGCGGGTCTCGGTGAAAAGAATGTCGAGCAACAGTCGAAAAGTGACCCCCAACGTGGACGCAGGTCTTACCATGAGGTCTCATTGATGGCCTCCTGGCGCGAAAGACTACAACCGGCCAAGTTCCGCGATGCCGAATTCTTCGTAGAAAGTTCCGAGGGGGAGCTTGGCCGCAAGACGGTATTGCACAGTTACCCCCAACGCGACACTCCATATCCTGAAGACATGGGCCGCAAGGATCGGCAGTTTCCCATGGAGGCTTATGTAATCGGCCGGGACTACATGGCGGCGCGTGACCGCCTGGTCGCCGCCCTGGAGACCAAGGGCCCTGGGGCTCTGGTGCATCCGTACCGAGGAGCCATACAGGTCTCTCTTCTTTCTGCCCGTGGGCCTATCGAGTCTGTCCGTGAGGGAGGCATGGCCCGTTTTTCCCTTACCTTTGTCGAGGCCGGGGACAACAAATATCCATCCTCCACCTTCGACACATCTGCCATCGTGGATGCCCGTGCCGATGCCGCCCTTACCGCCGCCCAGGGAGATTTTGTCGATGGGTTCAGCGTGGCCGGCATGTCTGATTTCGTTGCCAGCCATGCCCAGGGCTTGGTGACGGCTGGGCTTTCCGCTCTCCAGGCGGCAAGCTCCATGCTGCCCGACCTTCCCCCGGGCCTCAGCGCCTTTTCCGGGAACCTGGACCGGCTGGGAGGGATGACGTCAACCTTGATCCGCAAACCATCGTCGCTGGCCAGCGAATTGGTTGGGCTCGTAACCGGCCTTGGCAGCTTGTTCGCCCGTCCGGAAAACGCCCTGCAGTCGTATCGCTCCCTCTGGCCCTTTGGGAACAACCTGGCGAGCCAGACAGCATCCACGCCCGCCCGTGCCGCCATGGTCAGCAATCAAAATGCGTTTTCCACCCTCATCCGGGTGGCATCCACCATTGAAGCAACCAGGGCAGCCTCGCAAATCCCCTTTGCCAATACCGTGGAGACCTCCGCAGCCACCCAGGCCACAGGGGAATCCCCCACCCTTTCCGAGTTTGACAATTATCCGGCCGCGATCTCGCTGCGCGACGACCTGGCCGCCCAACTGGACACGGAGATGGACACCGCGCCGGACACTACCTATGCCGCCCTGGCGGATCTGCGCACGGCCATGGTCAGCGATATCAATACCCGCGGCGCCGATCTGGCGCAGATATCCTATTTCACCCCCGCAGATACACAGCCCGCCCTGGTGTTGGCCTATCAGTTGTATGGCGATGCCACGCAGGACCAGATGATCGTCGGCCGCAACAATATCGTCCACCCGGGATTCGTGCCCGCAGGGTCGCCCATCGAGGTGCTGAATGGATAACGCGGCGATCCTCACCGTAAATGGCCTGCGCTATGGCGGGTGGGAAAACATCTCCGTAACCAGAGGCATCGAGCAAATATCCGGCACCTTTGATCTCCGCCTCACCGAGCGGTGGCCGGGCCAGCAGGAGGGCCGGCCAATCCGCCCGGGCGAGGCGTGCACGGTGGCTCTCGACGACCAGGTCGTCATCACCGGATACATCGACGATGTGCTCCCGGAATACGGAACGGACAGCCACACCCTCTCTGTCACCGGCCGGGACCGCACCGGGGATCTGGTTGATTGTTCCGTCCTGCCCGCAGGCAAGCAATGGAAAAATCGGACCATCACCCAGATCGCCTCCGACCTTTGCGCCCCGTTTTCGGTGGGGGTCAAGGCTGTGGGCGATATGGGCAAACCTTTGCCGCGATTCACCAGCCAGCATGGCGAGACCGCCTTCGAGGCCCTGGAACGAGCGGCACGTCAGCTCGGGGTGCTGCTCGTTTCTGATACCAAGGGCGGCCTGTTGCTGACCCGCGCTGGCACAGATCGCAGCCCCACCGCCCTGGTGGAAGGGGAAAACATCCTGATCGGCAAGGGCGAACTGAGCCAGCGCGACCGGCACAGCAAATATATCCTCCGCACCGAAAACCCAGGCACGGATGATTCCACCCCGGCACAGAACACCGGGGCCGAGGCGACTGCCACCGATCCGAATGTCAAGCGCTATCGGCCGCTGATCATTCTGAGCGAGGACACCGGCCACAGCCAGGCCCTGCTCGAGCGGGCACGGTGGGAAGCCAATGTCAGAATAGGCAGGGGCAACCGCGCCACCATCACGGTGCAGGGCTGGCGCCACGCTGTCGGCCTGTGGCAACCGAATACCTTGGTCACGGTGAAAAGCCCCCTGCTCTACCTCGATATGGACATGCTCATCGTCTCCGTCAATTACCTGCTTGGTGAGGGCGGCACCACATGCGAGTTAAGCGTTTGCAACCCCATGGCTTTTGAGTTGATAGCCATCCCGGAGCGGAAAAAAGACGAGGGGGGCTGGGGATGATCCGCACCGTTAAAAAAATAATGGATCCTTTGCATCGCCGGGTTCGGCTCATGGTCTTCCGGGGCATCATCACTCTTGTCAATGACGGACTCAAGGAGCAGGGGTTGCAGATCAGCCTGCTGTCCGGAGAAACCCTGGACGATGTCGAGCGGTATCAGGAATACGGGTTCACCTCTGCTCCTCACCCAGGAGGTGAATGCATAGGGTTGTCTTTGGGAGGCAACCACAACCACAGCATAGTAATCGCCACCGGAGACCGCCGCTACCGGCTGACCGGCCTGGAACAAGGCGAGGTGGCCCTTTATTCCGACGAAGGCGACTATGTCAAGCTCAAGCGCGGACGGGTTATGGAGGTCGTGACGGAGACATTCCTGGTCAAAGCCGCGACAAAAGTGCGCTTCGAGACACCGCTGGTGGAGGCCACCGAACATATCCAGGCCGTGGGCGAGATCACCGACCGCCGCGATGTGGATGGCCGGAGCATGGAGTCCATGCGGACCACTTACGACACGCACACCCATCCGGAAAACAACGTAAACGGCGGGTCCACTAGCGCGCCAAACCAGGCCATGGGCTGATATGGACGTTAAGCTGGCAATAAAAGACCTCGGGGGCGACATCTCGCTCCAGGGGTTTGAGCTTGAAACAGACAACGGGCTGGAGACTGCGGTCGTGATCAGCCTGTTCACCGACCGGCTTGCCGGGAAGGATGACCAGTTGCCGGATCCGACCTCCGGCCGCCGTGGCTGGTGGGGGGATTCCTTTTCGAATAAGGATGGCGACAAAATAGGCTCCCGCCTCTGGCTCCTTTCCCGGGAG
>Ga0334722_10007820_pt1 | contig 10301 bp, 7 predicted proteins | sample C3_bottom_MG_FD_207210 | JGI IMG/M metagenome (GOLD analysis project Ga0334722, IMG submission 207210) | Sediment microbial communities from Yellowstone Lake, YNP, Wyoming, USA - C3_bottom | ecosystem: Environmental > Aquatic > Freshwater > Lake > Sediment | place: USA: Wyoming | collected... | reverse complement strand
ACCCATCTCTTCGATTCTCTTTACCACATCCATGCCTTCAATCACCTTGCCGAAGACAACATGCTTGCCGTCGAGCCAGGGCGTTTTGACGGTGGTGATGAAAAACTGGGAGCCGTTGGTGTTTGGTCCGGCATTGGCCATGGACAGCATGCCCGGCTCCAGGTGCTTGCGGATGAAATTCTCATCGGCAAAGGTGCGGCCGTAGATGGATTTGCCGCCGGTGCCGTCGCTGTTGGTGATATCGCCGCCCTGGAGCATGAACTCGGGAATAATGCGGTGGAAGATGCTGTCCTTGAATCCGAAGCCTTTTTCATGGGTGACCAGCTGCCGAAAATTTTCCGCTGTTTTCGGCACCACATCGGCAAACAGCTCCATCACGATCCGGCCACCTTTTTGATCGCCGATGGCGACATCAAAAAACACCTTGGGATTGGCCGCTGCCGCTGCTTTTTTCGGCGCCGTTAAACCTCCAGCCAGAAACAGACACGCCAGTACCAGCCCGCAAATGAACAGTTTTATTCCGTATCCTTTCACTTCTTTCTCCTTGGTATTTATTAATCCCAACCCCTCAAAACCTAGATTAAGACATCCAACCCTTTCCGCTCAAGCAAATCCAGCAACTTGAGCGATGGGCCGCTTGGATGCTTCTCTCCAATTTCCCACTGTCGCACGGTGGACAAGCTGGTATTAAGCAACGAGGCAAGAACAGCCTGGCTGAGTTTATAGCGCTTACGAATGGCTTGAATTTTCTCGCCCGTGTAGTCCTGGATGGGAGCGAGGCATAGGGCGTCAAATTCGCGCATTTTTCGTTTGTCTATAAAGCCAAGACGGTGAAAATCACTTGCCGTTTCATGCACCGCCTCCATAATGCTGCTTTTTGGCTTATTCTTTTTGATCATGACAAATCTCCTGTAGGGAACCATCAAGGATTGCTTCGTCAAGCTGATCCTGAGTTCTGTCGAGCAACTGCTTTGCCAGTGCTCTCAACGCTTCCAATTCTTCGCTCGTGATATTGGCCCGCACATTTTTTTCGAAACTGAACAAGAAGAACCACTTGCTTCCTTTGTTTGTCGCCACCAAGGTGCGGGAGCTGCCGCTTTTCCCCCGACCGGGAAGGGCAATCCGTTTTTTCACCACGCCACCGCCCAAGTCAGCATCAATCAGGCCATCTTCCATTTCGGAAACAGCCAAACAAAGCGCCTGGTCAGCCAATTTCGCCTTGCGCATCCAGCGGCTGAAATAACGAGTCCTGAAAATTCGTCTCATTTCAATATAACACTAAGTGATATAGTTTGCAAGTGCAGGGGAGTCAGAGCCCATCAGGCAGGCGCCAGGTCAAAAGCTGCGGAAAAAAGCTTCTTGGTATAGGGATGGGATGGGTTGGCAAAGAGTTGCGCCGCCGGGCCAGACTCGACAATGCGGCCATTCTGCATCACCGCCACCTCATCGGCCATGGCCTTGATCACCCGCAGATCGTGGGAGATGAAGAAATAGGTGATGCCGTGCTTGGCTTGCAGGCTTTTCAAAAGCTCGATGATCTGGGCCTGGATGGTCATGTCCAGGGCGCTGGTGGGCTCGTCCAGCACCAGGAAGCGGGGCTTGAGCACCACGGCCCTGGCAATGGCGATGCGTTGCCGCTGGCCGCCGGAAAACTCGTGGGGATAGCGCTCGCTCATCTCCGGTTCAAGGCCGACCTCGATCAGCGCCTCGGCCACCCGTTTCTGCCGCTCCTCGCGGTTGCCCAGGCCATGTACGCTCAACCCCTCGCCCACGATCTGACCCACGTTGAGCCGGGGCGAAAGGGAGGAATAGGGGTCCTGAAACACCACCTGGAGATTACGGCGCAGGGGCCGCCACTGGCTGTTGGAAAGGGTCAGCAGATCGCGGCCCTCATAGAGCAGGGTCCCCCGGCTGTTGACCAGTTTGAGCAGGCACATGCCCAGGGTGCTTTTCCCCGAGCCTGATTCGCCGACCACGCCGAAGGTGGTGCCCTGACGGATGGTAAAGGTCACGTCATCAACCGCCTTGATGGTGTTCACCGTGCGCCTCAAAAAACCGGCCTTGATCGGGAAGTGGCAGGAGAGGTTGGCGGCCGTGAGGAGCGGGGGAGGGTTGTCCTTGTGGGTAGGGGCCTCATGGGGCACGCTGTTCAGCAGATGGATGGTGTATGGGTTCTGCGGGTTGCGGAATACCTCGGCAGTGGGGCCGCTTTCCACGATTCGGCCCTGATGCATGATGTGAACCTGCGCCGCGATCTTTTCCACCATGTTGAGATCGTGGGTGATGAGGAGCAACGCCATGCCCAGTTCCTGCTGGATCTCCTTGATCAGGGCCAGGATCTGGGCCTGGATGGTGACATCCAGGGCCGTGGTCGGCTCGTCGGCGATCAACAGGTCGGCTTACAGGCCAGGGCCATGGCGATCATCACCCGCTGGCGCTGGCCGCCGGACAACTGGTGGGGAAAGCTATTCAGCCGCTGGGCCGCGTCGGTAATCCCGCAACGTTCAAGGAGATTCTTAGCTTTTTCCGCCGCCTCTTTTTTTTCAAACCCCTGATGCAGCATCAACGGTTCCACCAACTGGGCGCCGATGGAGTAGACCGGATTGAGCGAGGTCATGGGTTCCTGGAAGATCATGGCGATCCGATTGCCGCGAATTTGGCGCAGCCGGTTTTCCGGGCAGGAGGCCAAATCTTCCCCATTAAAAAGGATTTCACCCTCGATCTTGGCGGCGTCTTTTTCCAGCAGTCTCAGGATGGAAAGGGCGGTCACCGATTTGCCGGACCCGGATTCTCCCACCAGGGCTGCGGTTTCCCCTGTGGCAATGGCAAAGGAGACCTTGTCCAGCACCGGGGTAAAGCCGCGATCCGAGAAAAAACCGGCGGAGAGATTTTTTAGCTCAAGCAGCATAGATTATTCCTGGCATGATCATCTTCAAAAGCCCCCCTTCGACAGGCTCAGGGCGAACGGTAGCCATCGTTAAAATCATTAAGTTCTCTTCCGTTCGTGGTGAGCCTGTCGAACCACAAAGCCGTACAGTAGCTTTGCCTTCTTGCAAGCCTATCACACCTTCCTCGGATCAAATGTTTCCCGCAACGCTTCCCCGATGAAGATCAGCAAAACCAGGGTGCCGACCAGCACCCCGAAGGTGGTCAGGGAAAGCCACCAGGCTTCGATGTTGTTCTTGCCCTGGGACAGCAGTTCCCCGAGGCTTGGGGTTGGGGGCGGCACGCCGAGGCCCAGGAAATCGAGGCTGGTGAGGGCCAGGATCGAGCCGCTCACGCGGAAGGGTAAGAAGGTGATGACCGGGGTCATCCCGTTGGGGAGCAGGTGGCGGAACATGATGGTGATGTTGCCCACGCCCAGCGCCTTGGCCGCCTTGACATAATCGAGGTTGCGGCCCTTGAGGAACTCGGCCCGCACGTAATCGGCCAGCCCCATCCAGCCGAAGATCGAAAGCAGGATCAGGAGCAGCAGCACGCTGGGCTTGAAGATCGAGGCAAAGATGATCAGCAGGTACAGCTCGGGCATGGCGCTCAAGATCTCGATGAAGCGCTGCATGAACAGGTCGGTGCGCCCGCCGAGATAGCCCTGCACCGCCCCGGTGATGATGCCGATGATCGTGCCGATAAAGGTGAGGACAAAGGCAAAGAGCACCGAGAGGCGAAAGCCGTAGAGCAGCCGGGCCAGGACATCCCGCCCCCGGTCGTCGGTGCCCAGATAATTGGTGCCATCGGGTGGGGAGGGAACCGGCTGGTGGAGCTGGAGGTTGATGGAGGCGTAGCTGTGGGGGTTAGGCGGGAATAGGGCAAGGTTGCCGCCGGTGTTGAGCGTATGCAGGATAAAGGGGTCTTGGTAATCGGTCTCCGTGTCGAACTCCCCGCCAAAGGTGGTCTCCGGGTACTCCTTAAGCAGGGGGAAATAGAAGCTCCCCTGGTAGGAGACCAGCAGCGGCTTGTCGTTGCTGAGGATCTCCGCGCCCAGGCTGAGGAAAAAACAGATGGAAAAGAGGATCAGGCTGTAATACCCCCGCTTGTTCGCCTTGAAGCGCCGCCAGCGTCGGGAGGAGAGTTTCTGGGGTTTCTGGGGGAGAGCTGAATCGTTCACCTGGATTCCACACTTTCAAAGCTGATGCGCGGGTCCACCACCACATAGCTTAAGTCTGAGAGCAACCGGGAGATCAGGCCGATGATGGTGAAAAAATATAAGGTGCCCAGCACCACTGGATAATCGCGGTTGAGAATGGATTCGTAGGCCAGAAGCCCCATGCCGTCCAAGGAGAAGATGGTTTCGATCAACAGGCTGCCGGTGAAAAAGGCGGTGATAAAGGAGCCGGGGAAACCGGTGATGATGGGGATGATGGCGTTGCGGAACACATGCCGATACAATACCTGATTTTCACTCAACCCCTTGGCCCTGGCGGTGAGGACGTACTGCTTGCGGATCTCTTCGAGAAAGCTGTTTTTGGTGAGCAGGGTCATGACCGCCAGGCTGCCCACCGCGCTGGAGAGCACGGGTAGGACCATGTGCCAGAGGTAATCCGCCACCTTTGCGGCAACCCCCATCTCGGCCCAGTTGTCGGAGACCAGGCCTCTGAGCGGGAAGATGCTGAAAAAACTCCCGCCGCCAAAAAGGACGATGAGAGCGATGGCCAGGACAAAACCGGGGATGGCGTAGCCGATGAGGATCACGGTGCTGGTGAGGACATCGAAGCGGGAGCCTTCCCGCATGGCCTTGGCAATGCCCAGCGGGATACAGACCCCGTAGACGATGAGAAACGACCACAGGCCAAGGGACATGGAGACCGGCAGTTTGGAGATAACCAGGGCGACCACGCTGTTGTGGTGGTAATAGCTCTGGCCAAAATCAAAGACCAGATAGTTTTTCATCATGGTCAGGAAGCGCTCCACCGGCGGCTTGTCAAAACCGTAGAGCTTGGTCAGCTGCGCCACCCGTTCTTCGTCCAATCCCTTGTTGCCCTGGTAGAGATCCATGCTGCGGCTGGCGTGGACCTCACCGCCTGCACGGTCATGGCCCTGCAACTGGGCGAGCATCCGCTCCACCGGCCCGCCCGGCACAAACTGGGTCACGGCAAAGGTGACCAGCATGATCCCGAAGATGGTGGGGATCATGAGCAGGAGGCGTCTTACAATGTAGGCCGCCATCTCACGCCGGATTGTTTAGCTGGGTAAGGGTTTCTTCGATGATCCCGAAGAGTTCCTGCATGCGGAAAGGCTTGGCCAGGTAGTTATCCATGCCCGCGTTGAGGCATTCTTCTTTATAGCCCGGCATGACATGAGCGGTAACGGCAATGATCGGCACATGCTTGCCGGTATCTTTTTCAAGTTCCCGAATGGTGATCGTTGCCTCAAAGCCGTTCATCCCCGGCATCTGCACATCCATCAGGACAAGATCAATTTCTTCGCTCTGGTAGACGGCAACAGCCTCCGTACCATCGGCGGTCACCCGCACATGGTGGCCATGCATCTCCAGCATGAGGCGCAGCAGCTTCTGGTTTACCGGGTTATCTTCCGCGATAAGAATATTCATGCCTTCCCTCATACCGTATTGATCGGTTATCCCATTTGCGCTCTCTGGCGCACGTGCCCCCAAGGCCGCAGGGTCCGCCGCCCCTTCCTTGGCCACCGGTAGGTCCAGATCCACAAAAAAGGTGCTCCCCTTGCCGGGCTCACTTTTCATGCCGATTTTCCCATGCATGAGTTCGATGAGCTGTTGGGAGAGAGTCAGGCCAATGCCCAACCCGCCAGACTTTCTGGTGGCATAGGACTCAAACTGCTTGAACGACTCAAACATGGCCCCTTGCTGCTCCAGGGGAATGCCGCATCCTGAGTCAACTACCTCGAAGCGCAGACTAATAATGTGCTGATCGTTTATGGCCTTGAGGCCAAGAGGACGAACCCGCAGGGAGATTTCCCCGTGTTCCGTGAATTTGATGGCGTTGTCCAGCAGGTTTTCCAGCACCTGGAATATCCGGGCTTCGTCCCCGACAACTGTGGTGGGCACCGCTTCTGGTTCTGCATAAAAGAGGGTAAGGCCCTTTGTCTTTGCCGCAGGTTCGTATTTTTTCTTCAGTCTGCCAAGGATGGCGTAAAGATCAAAGGGGGCAGGAACGAGACTCATGGTGCCGTTTTCCAGGCGGGAAAAATCGAGAATACCATCGATGAGATGGAGCAGGTTCTGGCCGGCTTCCTTGATGGCTGCCAGCTCCGGCGGTGGGTTACTGGGCAGATCCCGATCTTCCAGCAATTCGGCCATCCCCAAAACGATGTTGAGCGGGGTTCGCAGTTCGTGGCTGATCTTGGAAAGAAATTCCGTCTTGTGCTGATCGGCAAGTTCGGCGTTCAGCCGGGCGGAGGCTTCGGCAGTCAGGATCTGCTTTTCCCGGTTGATGGCGACCCCAAGTTTTTCCGCCATGGTATTGAAGGTCTTGGCTAGATCGCCGATTTCATCATTGCCTGCGGCAACCCGCTGGGCAAAATCCCCTTTGGCCATGGCGATACTGGCCTGGGCAAGTTTTTGGATCGGAGAAGTGATGCCTTGGGCGAGGAAAAAGGTGGAGATACTTGCCAGAAAGAGAAGACCAAGAAAGAGAAGGATGGAAAAATTCCGAAACATTCTGGGCACTGCGGAGTATTGCCGGGATGTCAGCACCGACATGGCCAACCAGGGGGTGTCAGGGATCAGGGTGACGGCGAAATAGGAATCTTCACCATTGAGCATGGCGTGATGCAGTTGCCCACCGGACTCTGTCGCGGCTTTGGCAAAAAGCTGACCAACATCCTGATCTGTTATAACCAGATTTTTCATTATATTTCCTGGGTCAGGATCGCCCAGGATTTTGCCGTCAGGAGCCACAACCTTGCAGAACCCTTTTTTTTGCGAGATACAACTGCCAGTAGGGGCAATTATCTGGGCCAGAGGCGTTTGCCCAAGGATTAGGCCGAGAAACTGGTCGCCAAAATAGTCTATCCGAGCGTAGGCAAACTGCAGTACTTGGGTTTGTGAAACAGGGTCGAGAACAACCTCGCCGAGCATTGCCTGATTCGGAGCGGCCAGGGCAGCTTGAAACACCTTCTGGTCGGCAAGGTTTCCAAGGGGGGCTTCGCTGGCATGGCCATTGACCAGAAGGAACTCCTGGTTGCCTTCTTTGCCCACATAACTGAGAATCGGGAACTGCTCCTGATACCGGGCCAGATGTTTGCCCAGGAGCAGTTCCTGATATTTCTGAGCATACAGGGCGACTTCCCTGGCTTCGGCGATTTCCTTGATGGTTGCCTTGTGCTGGGCAATGTTGGTCGCGACCTTCATGGCCGTTGACGAAGAAATAATCCGCAGCGTGTTGTTCTGGGATTCGTTGTAGAGCTGGACCATAAAAAAATAGCTGGCCAGGGAAATAACCCCTGAGGCGAAGATGATCAGGGCGAGCTGGCTGATGAAAATTTTCTTGAATATGGAGATGCGCATTGGTCAGATAATCTCACTCAACAGGGATGGCGCCATTATCCAGCATCAGCTTTCTGGCTGCCGGACTTGAAATAAAATCGAGAAAATCCTGGGCCCGTGGCGAGAGGGTGTCTTTCCACACCAGGGCAAAAGGGATGACTATTTGGTATTTTTTCTGCCGGACATTGGCGGCGGATGGGGCGATACCCTGAACCTGTAGCACCCTAAGTCCTGTGCCGACTACTGCGGGCATGGGCAGATAGCCGATGGTGCCTGGCGAAGCCATCAGGGTCTGCACGGCCTCCGGGGTGGAATACACCGTTGCCCCGGCAGGGACGGCAATCTCTTTAAAACCCGGAATGAGATTGCCGAGCACGGTGCGGGAAGAATCTCCCTCTTCGCGGTTCATCACATAGATCTTACCTACGCCGCTCAGGGCAGTATCCAAGGCATCCCACTGCGGGATTCTCCCTGAATATATCCCGACTATTTGCTCAAGGGAAAGGTTTTCAGCCCCGGTAACCCCAGGGTTGACCGCAAAAACAACGGGCGCCTGGGCAAAGACCTTGGATTTGAGGCCTTGTCCGCTCTCTTTTTCTGTTAAAGGGCGGGCCACCCTGGCAATCTCGTTTTTTCCGGTGATGACGGATCTGATGCCGCCGCCGCTGCCGATGCTTTCCGGAATTTCCACGGTGATTCCAGGACGATTTTTTGCATAGAGTTGGGCGAGTTTGAGCAAGAGAACCTGGCTGTCACCGGTGCCTGGGATAACCAAAACTCTTGGGTTCTCGGAAGATTTCTGTTCCTCGGGCTGCCGGGCCTGGGCAGACAAAGGAAGAAGAACGAGAAGGGAAAGAAATACAAGAAGGATATTTTTTTTCTTCATAGGATGAAAATTCATAGCCTTACAAGGAGTGAAATGCAACAAACAGCCCTGTGCGACATTTTACCCCACCCCTTGACAATATGCTTTGAAAAAATAGCTACTTGCGTTGCCGGTTTTCCGGCAAAAGCCACCAGGTCATCAGGGCTTGGGAAGGCGAGTAATACAGGGGCAGGGTTTCCGGCCGGGTAAAGATAGTGCGGTAGGCGACCCGGTGCTTGGCCAGATACCAGTTGGGCACCACATAATATCCGTGCCAGAGAACCCGGTCCAGGGCCTTGCAGGCGGCGCTGAGTTCCTCTTGGGTTTGGGCGTAAATGATCCGATCCACCAGCTGGTCCACCGCCGGGTCCGCGATGCCGATGAGGTTGCGGGAGCCTTTGCGCTCGGCTGCTGCCGAATGCCAGTAATTGCGCTGTTCGTTTCCAGGGGATTGGGCCTGGCCAAAGACGTTGACCGTCATGTCAAAATCAAAATTATCCATACGCCGGATATACAGGGCCGGATCGATGACCCGTGAATGCACCCGCACCCCGAGTTTTTTCAGGTTGTTGATGTAGGGCTCCATCACCCGCTCAAACCCCGCGCCCACCAAGAGGATTTCAAACTCCAATGCTTGGCCTGCGTTGTTGGTGAGCACCCCGTTTTTCACAGCCCAGCCCGCCTGGTTGAGAATTGTCTTGGCCTGGAGCAGATTGGCGCGCAGACTGGCCGGGGGCGTGGTGTTGAAAGGAACAAGCGGCGCGGTGAATACTTCCTGGGGCAGGGTGGCGCGGAAGGGTTCGAGATAGGCAAGCTCCAGGCCTGCGGGCAGCCCCTTGGCGCTCATGGCTGAGTTGCTGAAAAAGCTGTCGCAGCGGGTGTACTGGCCAAAGAAAAGGGCGGCATTGGTCCATTCAAAATCAAAAGCCAGGGACAGCGCCTTGCGCACCAAGCGATCCTTGAAAACCGGCTTGCGCAGGTTGAAGACAAAGGCCTGCATCCCGGCGTTATTTTTATGGGGCAGGGTTTCCTTGACCAACTCGCCGCGCTTGAACTTAGGCCCATCAAAATCGCGGGCCCATTGCTTAGCCATATTGACCGGAAGGAAATCGAATTCCCCGGCCTTGAATGCCTCCACCGCCACGATTTGGTCCTTAAAATATTTATAGGTGATGGCGTCGAAGTTGAACATCCCGCGCCGCACGTTGAGATCCCTGGCCCAATAGTCCGGATTGCGCACATAGGTGATGGCCTTGCCAGGGATGACCTCCTTGACCAGATAGGGGCCGGAGGCAACGGGCGGGGTCATGTCCGAGGCGTCAAAGGGATGGGCGGTGTAGAATTTTTTGGAAAATACCGGGAGCTGGCTGGCAATCAGGTGCAGCTCGCGGTTGCGCTGGGAGAAATGGAAGCGAACGCGGTGCTGGTCAAGAATCTCGGCCGAGGTGATGTCCTGGAAATAGATCTGGTAGGATGGGCTTGCCGCCGGGCTTTTCAGGGTGTCCAGGGAAAATTTCACATCCTCCGGGGTGATGGGGGTGCCGTCGGAAAATTTTGCATTCTCATGGATGGTGAAGGTGACGGACAACCGGTCTTCCGCCAGAGCAATATCCTTGGCAATCAGACCGTAGGAGGCGAACGGTTCATCCAGACTCGGCACGGCAAGGGTCTCAAAAACCAACTCGTCAAGCCCTGCCGGGGCAGTACCCTTGAGGGTGAAAGGGTTGAGCTTGTCATAGCTGCCCAGATCGTGGAGCACCAGATGGCCGCCTTTCTGCGCCTTGTCCGAGGCGTAGTCGAACTTGCTGAAACCCTGGGGGTATTTCACCTTGCCGTCGATACTGATCCCCTGGGCGCCGTGGGCGAAAGAGGGCAGGATGACAACAAGAGCCAGCAGGGCGGAGGAAAATGTTTTCATCGGGAAAGGGGGCTCAATGGCTTTGGATGCATAAAACACCAACCATGACATTGGCC
>Ga0334722_10007819_pt1 | contig 10301 bp, 9 predicted proteins | sample C3_bottom_MG_FD_207210 | JGI IMG/M metagenome (GOLD analysis project Ga0334722, IMG submission 207210) | Sediment microbial communities from Yellowstone Lake, YNP, Wyoming, USA - C3_bottom | ecosystem: Environmental > Aquatic > Freshwater > Lake > Sediment | place: USA: Wyoming | collected... | reverse complement strand
TTACAAAATCACTACTTGTTAATTGATTATTTATCTTCATTTAGATAATTTTTTCCACCAAAAATTGTGATCTATGTTTAATATCGCTGTTTTTGCATCTGGCAAAGGTTCTAATTTTAAATCTATTTTAGCAAATGTTTCTAAAGAAAAAATTAGAATTTGTGCATTAGTCAGTGATATAAAAGATTGCGGCGCTGTTGAGTTTGCAATCCAAAATGAAATTCCGGTTTTTTTGGTTAGCAGTAAAAATCAAACCGGATTTTTTAATTATGAAGAACTGATTCTTCAGCTTAAAAAAAATCCTGTTGATCTTATTGTTCTTGCGGGATTCCTTAAAATGATTCCCGGATTTTTTATTGATGAGTTCGAAGGAAAAATTATAAACATTCATCCAGCGCTTCTGCCGGATTTTGGCGGAAAGGGGATGTACGGAATTAATGTTCACAAAGCGGTGTTCGAATCGAAAGCTAAAGTTTCCGGTGCAACTGTTCATTTTGTAGATAAAATTTATGATCATGGAAAAATAATTGCTCAGAAGAGTGTTGATATTACTGATTTGAACAGTCCTGAAGAAATTGCTGAACGGGTATTAAAAATTGAACATGAGCTTCTTCCTTTTGTAGTAGAAAAATTTGCCGATCAAAAAAATGTTGTAAATAATAGAGCTATATAATCGAGTAGTAAACGGATTGAGTGCGTGAAAAAATTTGCGTTAATAAGTGTTTCTGATAAAACTGCAGTTATTGATTTTGCCCGCGAACTAAATTCTTTAGAATACCAGATACTTGCAACCGGTAATACTTTCAAACTGCTTTCTGAAAATAAAATAGATTGTTTAGAGATAAGAGATTTTACCGGATTTCCCGAAATCTTCGATGGAAGAGTTAAAACTCTTCATCCCAAAGTCTTTGGCGGAATTTTAATGCGCCGTGATAATGCTGCTGATCAAAAAGAAGCCGGTGAAAATCAGATTCTACCTATTGATATTGTTTGTGTAAATCTTTATCCGTTTCCTAATGTTGTAAACCGGACCGATATTTCGCTCGAAGAAAAAATTGAAAACATTGATATAGGCGGACCAAGTTTAATACGCGCAGCTGCAAAAAATTTCGAAAATGTTTCTGTACTGACCGATCCATCGCAGTATTCCGATTTTATTTCGGAATTGAAGAACGGACAAGTGAGCATCAACACTCGTAAAAAATTGGCATATGCAGCATTCAGTTACACTTCATTTTACGATACATTGATTGCAAATTATTTTGAAAAGGAATTTGAACAGCCAAAGTCGGCAATCCGCTTGAATTTCAAATCATCGTTCGATCTGCGCTACGGCGAAAACCCGCACCAGAATGCATATTTATTTGGTGATTTTGAAAATTATTTTGATATTCTTCACGGCAAAGAATTATCTTACAATAACATTGTAGACTTATCTGCAGCAATTGAGCTTGTGAATGAATTTGATGAAGTTGCGTGTGTTATTGTCAAACATACAAATCCTTGCGGAGCTGCAATTGGGAAAAATGTTCTTGATGCTTACGAACGCGCATTGTCTTGCGATCCGGTTTCGGCATTCGGCGGAATAGTTGCATTCAATAAGGAAGTTGATGAAGTAACAACAGAAAAGATGAACGAAATTTTTACAGAGATTATTGTTGCGCCGGCTTTTACAGAGAAAGCACTTGAATTATTGAAAACAAAGAAGAACCGCCGGATTGTTAAGATCAAAAAAAATATTAATCAGAATGAATTACTCGTTAAATCAATTCCCGGCGGATTACTCGTTCAAGAACGGGATAATTCAAAGATCGATGAAACGAAGTTCAAACTGGTAACAGCAAAAAAATATTCAGAAAAAGAATTTGATGATTTGAAATTTGCGTGGACAGTTTGCAAGCATACTAAATCTAACGCAATTATATATGTTAAAGATAAAAAAGCAATTGGAGTAGGAGCCGGACAAATGTCTCGTTTAGATTCTACAAAAATTGCAGCAGAAAAAGCAAAACAATTTGGGCATGATTTGAACGGCGCTGTTGCTGCATCGGATGCGTTCTTTCCCTTTGCAGACGGACTTCTGGAAATCATTTCAAACGGAATTACGGCGGTAATACAGCCGGGCGGTTCTGTGCGGGATGAAGAAGTAATTGCCGCGGCAAATGAAAAAAATATTTCAATGGTTTTTACAGGTATTAGAAATTTTAAACACTAAGAGGGAAAATGGGTTTTCTCGATTTATTTTCGACTGATGTAGCAATTGATTTAGGAACTGCCAACACTCTAATATATATTAAGGGAAAAGGGATTGTTCTTAACGAACCATCAATAGTTGCTTTTGATAGAAATACAAAAAAAATAATTGAACTTGGTAATAAAGCAAAAGAGATGCAGGGTAGGGAACACCGGGAAATTAGAGTTACAAGACCTATGCGCGATGGTGTTATTGCGGATTTTGAAATCGCAGAAGGGATGATCCGAGCATTCATTAAAAAAGTTACTCTAAATAATATTGCAAGTAAACGAATTGTAATTGCTGTTCCAAGCGGCGTAACAGAAGTTGAAAAGAGGGCGGTGCGTGATGCTGCTGAACATGCAGGCGCAAAAGAAGTGCATTTAATTGCTGAACCGATGGCTGCCGCTATAGGAATTGGAATTGATGTTGAAGCCGCTGTGGGAAATATGGTTATTGATATCGGTGGCGGTACAACTGAAATTGCTGTTATTGCTCTTGCCGGAATTGTTAATGAAGAATCTATTCGTATTGCCGGTGATGAAATGAACAATGCGATTATGCAATTCTTCAAAAAGAATTACAATCTTTTAATTGGCGAACGTACAAGCGAATCAATAAAATGCGAAGTTGGAAGCGCTGTTCCTCTTAAAGAAGAAATTACATTACAGGTTAAGGGACGCGATCTTGTAGGCGGTATTCCAAAAACTGCCGAAGTGAGCTCTGTTGAAATCCGAGAAGCATTGAATGAAAATATTTCGCAGATTGTTGAAGCTGTAAAACAAACACTCGAACGTACGCCACCTGAACTCTCTGCCGATATTCTTGACCGCGGCGTAATGCTGACCGGCGGCGGCGCTTTATTAAAAGGTCTTGATGAACGTATTAGAATGGAAACAAATTTGCCGGTTCATGTAGCCGATGATCCTTTGACAGCGGTTGTACGTGGAGCCGGTAAATGTATTGAGAATCTGAATAAGTATTCAAAGGTCTTCATTCGTAAAAGAACTTACTAATGTTAAAATTTTTAAGACGATTAGCAGCCGACTATAAAGAATATATTCTGTTAATTATTCTCTCCGTTATAAGTCTTACGCTTCTATCTAAAAGTGAAAAACCGCAAGCCAAACATTTAAAAACTTTTGCGCTCGGTAATTTTGCTCTCCTTAGCGAGATAACTAATTCTCTAACCTCGATTTTTAAAAGAGATATTTCTCTTGATGAATTGAAACAAGAGAATGCTCAATTAATGTTGGAAGTTAACCGGATGAGAAAGTTACGCTCCGAGAATGATGAACTGCGTGAAATGATTGCTTTTAGAGACACAAGCCGCTATCCTTTGATCCCTGCAAAAGTTATTTCAAAGTTGGTAACCAAAACTCAAGGCAACTTTATTATTAACAGAGGTTCTAGCGACGAAATCAAAAAAGGGATGCCTGTTCTAAATGAAAAAGGTTTAATAGGATTGATCATGGATGTTGCGGAAAATTATTCTGTGGTTCGAACGTTGAACAACAGCAATCTGAACATTGCGGTTACATTACAAAGAACTAATGTTGACGGAATTTTGAGTTATGACGGAAAGAATCTTGTTATCAAAGACATTCCTACAACTTATGATGTGCAAGTTGGGGACAGAGTTGAGACTTCGGATTTCAGTTCGTTATTCCCGCCGGCAATTCCTATTGGTGTAGTTGTAAAAAAAGAATCTAATGTTCTTGGTTTGCTTCACATAATTACTATAACTCCATTTGCAGATATTCCGGCGGAAAATGATTTGTTCGTTCTTAAAGTCTTGCCGAGCAAACAAATAAATGATCTTGAAATGAATCTATTAAAGCAGAATTAAGATGTTTGACAATATTATAAAACCGGTTTTAATCTTCATTCCATTAGCTCTAATTCAACTTACAGTTATACCAATGATTTCGGTAGCAGGTATTGCGCCGAATCTTATCTTTGTGCTAATTGTATTTTACACTTTGAAAAACGGACAAGCATACGGAACCATTCTTGGATTTTTTCTTGGATTCTTACTTGACCTTTTTTCCGGCGGATTGATTGGTGCTTTTATGTTTTCATTCACCATTTCTGCTTTTATAGCAGGATATTTTTATAATGAAAATAAGATCGAACTCAATACCGAAACGTTTTTCTTTTTGCTTATTATTTTTATTTGCGGAAGTCTAAATGCTTTTATTTATGCGGCGGTTTCTAATTCAAACTCTGATATAAATTTATTTTTTCTAATTCTTGAAGAAGGTTTACTGCCCGGGTTATACACTTCGCTATTTGGATTACCGATGGTTATTTTTACCCCGAAGAAAGGAATCTTATGAACGATAATTATTTCGGCTCGCTTTTTAGAAGAAGAATTGTGTTCGTTATTATTGTAGGATTTTTTGCAATCTGTTCTGTTCAGCTTTTTAACATGCAGATTCTTCAGCAGCCCACTTACTCCGAAAAATCCGATGAAAATAGCGTTAAGCCAATCTATCAACTGGCTCCTCGAGGAATTTTTTATGACAGAAATCATAAAGTGCTGGTTGGGAACAAACCATCCTTCACACTTCGAATAACTCCATCAACATACGATAAAAAATTAACTCCTTATCTCGAAGCGATTTTGGGAATGAGTCCAGGTTACATAGACAGAATTCTTAAACTAAACGAATCATACTCAAAATTTATTCCCCGCAAGATTGCTAAAGATGTAAGTTTTAAGGTGATCGCTTGGTATGAAGAAAATTCATCTAAACTGCCGGGCGTTGATTATGTTATGGAAACTCAGCGGGACTATTCATTCGGAGTTACCGGCGCGCATATGTTTGGTTATACAAAAGAAATTCCTTTAGAAGTTTTTCAGCGTAGAAAAGGTGAATACGATATTGGCGACGAAATTGGTTTTGGCGGAATCGAAAAGACTTATGAAGATTATCTGCGCGGAGAGAAGGGAATTAAATACATGCTTGTTGATGCAAAGCAGAAAACAATAGGCAGATATAAAGCAGGTGAAGAAGATCGAGCAACCATAAAGGGAGACGACTTAACTTTAACCATTGATAAAGATGCTCAGGAAGTTGCCGAAGAAGAATTTAAAGATAAGCGTGGTGCGGTTGTGGCTCTGGATCCGTCAACCGGGGAAGTTCTTGCATTCTTAAGCTCGCCACAGTATAATCTTGAAGATTTTGCAAAAGTAACTTCAAACGAAGTCTGGAGAGAACTGAACAACAATCCGGACCGACCGATGTTTAACCGCGCTTCAATGTCAACGTTTGCACCGGGATCAACATTTAAAATGATTTCTGCAATTGCCGGCTTAGAAGAAGGAATTATAGATACAAACTTTAAGGTCAATTGCGGCGGCGGTTACCAATTCGGCGACCGTTATTTCAAATGTTTGCACGTGCATGGCACTGTTGATGTTGAAACGTCAATTGAAAAATCATGCAATACTTTTTACTACACACTGGTTAATAAATTAGGTTTGGATACATGGTCAAAATATGCTAAGAAATTTGGCTTTGGTACTAAAACTAAAATTGATATCCCAGAAGAGTCCTCCGGAATTGTTCCGTCAACAGAATACTACAACAGAGTTTACGGCAAGAATGGATGGACTAAAGGATTTGTAATAAGTTTAGGAATTGGTCAAGGAGAATTGAACGTTACACCTCTCCAACTTGCACAATATGCTGCTCTTTTTGCAAATTATGGAAAATCCGCAAGACCACATTTTCTAAAAAGCTACATGGATACTCAGACCAATAAACGTTATGATGTTAAACCGCAATACTACGATATTGGAATAAGCAGAAAATCGTTCGATATTGTTCGCAGAGCAATGTATTTGGTTGTCAACGGCGCCGGCACTGCAACAAATATTAAATTACCCGATATTGCTATTGCAGGCAAAACCGGTACTGCACAAAACCCACACGGTAAAGATCACGCTATCTTTGTTGGCTTTGCACCGTATAATAATCCTAAAATTGCCATTGCTGTAATTGTAGAAAATGCAGGATTCGGAAGTATTGCCGCCGCGCCTATTGCCAGAGACATCATCAAGGCGTATCTTCAAAAAGATAAGAAAGAAGAACCCAAAGACTTAGCAGCTCTGCCTGCGGTGAAAGAGGCAAACATTGAACATTAATTACAAACTTCAAGATAGATTTGACTTATCAATTTTTCTCCCGGTAATAGGTTTAATCATATTTGGTTTACTTGCCATATATAGTTCTACTGTAAATCATCCTACTGCAAGCGGTAACTTCCAGAAACAAGTTGTCTTTGTAATAATTTCTTTATTTGTTTTCTTTGTTACTTTTTCTCTGCCGCTTCAATCATTCAAAAAATTTGCTATTGCGCTTTACGCTGTTTCAATTTTTTTCCTTGTTGCTGTTCTTGTTATAGGTAAGACAGTTTATGGTGCAAAAAGTTGGTTTGGCATTGGCGGTTTTGGATTCCAACCATCCGAGCTGGCAAAACTTGGAACAATTTTAATGCTTTCATATTGGCTCACTTATAAGAGCCGCGATATCAATAATCTTAAAGATATCGGTGTGGCGTTGTTAATCGGCGTTTTTCCAGTAGCTCTAATTATGCTAGAACCGGATATGGGTACGTCAATTGTGTTTTTGGTTATTACGGTCTCATTAATTTTTTGGAGCGGAATTAGTCTTTTCGGATTGTTTGTTGTGCTGTCACCAGGTATTGTTACTTTTGCTTCTATTCTTGGAACTTATGCTTTTATCGTTGCGCTTCTGCTTGTTGTTGCCGCTTTGTTTTTCTTTAAGAAAGATCTCTTCAACAGCACTGCGGTTTTTATTATAAACCTCTCTGCCGGATTTTTCTTTGATTATATTTACAGAGTTTTAAAACCTCATCAGCAAAAAAGAATTGCTTCATTCCTCGATCCTTCCGCAGATCCTCTTGGCGCTGGTTATAATGCACTTCAAGCCAAAGTAGCAATTGGATCCGGAGGTTTTTGGGGAAAAGGATTCTTGCACGGAAATCAAACTCAATTAAGATTTATTCCTGAACAATGGACCGATTTTATCTATTGTGTTATAGGTGAAGAGTTTGGTTATATAGGCAGCATGATTGTTATTTTACTTTTCTTAATAATCTTCTTGAGACTTTTCAAATTGTCAGCAACTGCCAAAGATCGCTTCAGTGTTTTGGTTACTGTGGGAGTTTTGACTCTTCTTTTTTCTCACTTTGCATTAAACATAGGAATGAATGTTGGTGTTACTCCTGTGATTGGATTGCCGCTTCCATTTTTAAGTTATGGCGGAAGCACTCAGTTTATTAATATGGTGATGATTGGTATTGTCCTGAATATTTATAGGAACCGGAAACTTCACACTTAGAAAAAATAAATAGATGACTGCAAAAGAAAAAATAGAGAGTAAAACCACAGGCGGATTTCATATTTGTATCGGTCTCGATTCGGATATAATAAAAATTCCTCAGCACTTGCTTAAACATTCAAATCCGATTTTAGAATTCAATAAAGTGATAATTGAAAATACATATAAAGAAGCAAGCGCGTATAAGATCAATTTTGCTTTTTATGAAAAAGACGGATCACGCGGATTTGATACAATTCATAAAACTATGGAATTGATACCGGATGACGTTTTAACAATTGCAGATGCAAAGCGGGGAGATATAGGAAACACATCTCAAATGTATGCGCAATCAATTTTTGATCACTTTGGTTTTGATGCTGTTACACTTCATCCTTATATGGGTTTCGATTCACTCAGCCCTTTTCTTGACTACAAAAACAAACTCAATTTTATTCTTGCGCTTACTTCCAACAGCGGCGCGTCGGATTTCGAAAAACAAAAACTTGATAATGGAAAATTTCTTTATCAGCATGTAATAGAAAAAGTGAATGATTGGAATCAAAATCAAAATTGCGGCTTAGTCTTTGGTGCAACAAAAATTGATGAGCTAAAAAATAATATTGAGTCTTTTAGGCAGATGCCTGTACTTTTACCCGGAGTAGGAACTCAGGGCGGAAGTCTGGAAGATGTTACTAGAACTTTTTCTTTACACAAGAATATGAACTTCATAATTAATATCAGCCGCGCTCTTATCTACTCTGATAACACAGAAAAGTTCGCAATTGCTATAAGCAAAACAATCAAACAGTACAATTCCACTTTACATTCGATTCTAACTGCATCCTAATAAATTGAAATATAAGTAATAGCATTTAGTATGCTATTATGTTAAATTTATTCAGAATTATGAACTGCTTTTCTTCGATTCACTTTGTTAATTATTTCTTATAACTGAGATGAACGATAAAAATTCAAAAATTCATGAAAGCACTTTATACGAAATTTGGAAAAGGCAGAGCTACAAGCATCCTCTTAAAACTAACTCCGGCGAAGAGATAACTATTCTTGATGTAGGAGTTCACAATCAAGAAACAGGCGGACCCGATTTCAAGAACGCTCGAATAAGAATCGGAAACCTCACTTATATTGGTGATATTGAAATTGACAGCAACTATTCTGATTGGAAAACTCACGGTCACAACATAGACAGCAAATACACCAAAGTTGTTTTGCATGCTTCGTTATTCAATACGAGTAATTACAGTTACGTTTATACACGCGAAGGAAGAAAAGTTCCGTCAATATGTCTCTCCGATTTTGTTGAAAACGGACACCTCGAAGAGATTAAAAAAGAAGTGGATGAGAATGAAGAGTATTCGGATTCAAGTATTAAATGCGCGGCAAACGTAGCTCAACTTAGCCCGGTCATTATAGAAAAATATCTTCAGCAGCTTGGAGCAGTCCGCTTTGAAAAAAAATGTAAGAAAATTTTTAACCGTCTTAAAGAATTACAATTCATCAAAGAACTTAAGATCAACGAGCCGGTAATATCGTACGATCTTACAGCTCAATTTCACGAAAGAAATTTTAATCATTCGGATTTTTCATCAAAAGAAATTTGGCAGCAGCTTTTTTACGAATTGATCTTTGAAGCTCTCGGCTATTCAAAAAATAAATCTCAGATGGTAAATCTCGCTCAAGCGGCTAATATTAATTTTTTGAGCAAAATTGAAACCGATGGCGTTCTTGTAGAGAAATACGAAGCGGCATTTTTATTCATCTGTGGTTTAGCACATGACACAAACAGTGTTACTGAAGAAGTATCAAAAAAATACCTTGAAAGAATTTCCTACCACTGGAACTCGATCCGCCCCTTTTATGACGGGAAATATTTTGATGAGACTCAGTGGCATTTTTTTAGAATGCGTCCGCAAAATTTTCCCACGATCCGCATTGCCGGCGGTGCTAGGTTAGTAAAAGAACTTTTGCATAAAAATATGATCTCAATTATTGTAAAAAAGATAAATGAGATTTACAACTTGCAGGTGCTAATTAATTCTCTCCGTTCTTTTTTCGTTGTCAAATCTGACGGCTTTTGGAAAAACCATTATGTCTTAGATCAAAAATCTAATGGAGAGATAAAATACTTTATTGGAGCCGCGCGTGCAGATGAGATTGTTGTGAATGTAGTTTTACCGTTCTTCTCGGTTTACTTTGATGTCTTTGGCAACCAAGCGCTCTCGAAAAAAATTATAAAGCTATATAGTATTTATGAGCAGCGTTCGGAAAATCAAATTATTACGGATATGGCGCAGTCATTGAATATGAATAAGCAGATAAAAAAAACAATTTATGCGCAAGGTATGATTGAACTTTTCAGAAATAATTGTTCCAGGAATAAATGTTTGGAATGCGAAATAGGTAAAGTAATTTTTAATTAGTACTGCCTCCAAATTTGGCAATTTCGTCCCTCAGCTTAGCCGCTCTTTCATAATCTTCTTTATCTATTGCTTCACGCAGTTGATCTTGGAGCTGTGCAAGTTTTGTCTCGGATAAATTTTTTTTTGCAGGCTTAAACTCCGAATCTTTCTCGTCAAGATCATTACTGAATGGTTCATCGGAATCTTCACTCGAGGGGACAAAAGACGCAATCTTCATTACATCTTCCGATACGAAAAGCGGACTTCCGGTTCTAACGGCAAGAGCAATAGCAT
>Ga0334722_10007817_pt1 | contig 10302 bp, 5 predicted proteins | sample C3_bottom_MG_FD_207210 | JGI IMG/M metagenome (GOLD analysis project Ga0334722, IMG submission 207210) | Sediment microbial communities from Yellowstone Lake, YNP, Wyoming, USA - C3_bottom | ecosystem: Environmental > Aquatic > Freshwater > Lake > Sediment | place: USA: Wyoming | collected... | reverse complement strand
GACAACCTTCGCTGGAGAGTACGGCACGGTCGCCTGCAGTTGGTTTACCAACCTTGGTTCAGTGCATCGTTCGTCTTGCGAAGGTTGGTTTACCAACCGTAGCTCCGCTGTCCGTTCGGGGAGCGAAGGTTGGTGGACCTGACCAGGATCGAACTGGTGACCTCCTGAATGCCATTCAGGCGCGCTCCCATCTGCGCTACAGGCCCACATCGGGGAACACATATTCTAACGCAAACCGGCGGCTCGAAGCCACCGCTGGGGACGGGATAGTTTTCCACGGGCACGCCGTTCTTGCCATTCTGTGGACATCGAACCCGTCTCCACTCTCTTGAAATCTCAGTACTCGAGGAACATGCGCTGGATTTCAATCGGGTCGGTCGTCTTCGTCAGCGCGAGCATCAGGAGGATCCGCGCCTTGATCGGCTGCAAGTCCTCGCCTCCAACGAATGTCCGGCGGCGACGCGGGGCCTGGCTGGGATCTGTCGCTTGTCCTGCCGCTGGTGCGCCGGCCCCACGCGCGGCAATGGGCGGGGTGCCTGCAGCAACGGCCCCTGTGGCAGCGCCCGTGGTCGTACCCGTCGTCGTGCCGGTGGTGGAACCCGCAGCGCCACGCGCGGCGGGAGCAGGCGCCGTGGGTGTCGCACCGCCGGCGGCTGCGGGAGGCGCTCCCATCATTCGTCCGCCGGAGATTCTCCCGCTGCCCGTGCGCGTGGTTGTCACCACGACGGCGCCCTTGTCTGCCGCGTAGGACAAGCCCTCTGACTGGGTCCCGCTGGTCGCTCCTGCGCCGGCGCCGGCGATGACGATGCCTTTGGCTCCGAAGTCGGCGGCCGCTTTGATCAAATCACCGGGCGCGTCCTGATACACCATGACAACGTCGACGCGCGGAAGCGCCGTGATCTTCGATACGTCGAATTCGCTGCGGGCGGTGTGTCGCTTGACGGTGCTCCGGTAGAAGACCACCCGGTCCGAATCGACCACGCCCATCACGCCCACCGTGCGGCTCTGAAATGTCTGCAGGCGCAACGCGTCTGTCTTCGTGACCTCTCGCGCGGAGTTGATCTCGTCGTTGAGCACGACGAGCACACCCTTCGCGCGGGCGTCGGGAGAGGCCGCCACCCGAAAGGCCTCGAGCAGGTTCGCGGCGCCCTCGTACCCGAGGGTGCTGGGATTGCGCATCGATCCGACCACCACGACCGGCCGGTCATCGCGCACCGTCAGGTGGAGGAAGTACGCGAGTTCCTCCAGCGTGTCGGTTCCCGACGTTACGACGAGGCCAGCCAGATCAGGCTGCGTCGCGAACAGCTCATTCAACCTCCGCGACAGGGCCAGCCACTGGTCCATCGTCAGGGCCGAACTCGCGACATTTGCGAACTGTTCGAACTCCGGCCGTGCGTACCGCTGCACGTCGGGGATCAGCGCGACCAGTTCGCTGGCTGTCAGCCGGCCGCCCGACCGGTTCGAGATGGTACCGCCAGTGGCCACCATGATGACGCGCGGCAACTCGGCAGCCGCCGCTGTGGCGGACCCTACGACCAGCATGCCAATACAGACAACAGCGAGGCGCAATCGCAGAAGTGCCATGAGAGAACCTACCCCTCGACGGGCGTGATGTGCAGCAGTGGAGGTCGTCACGGACGTCTTGCGCGGCGACTACTTGGCGGGATCGACCGAGACGTGGTGCGCCAGCGATAGCCACTGCACCAGCCGCGTTGCCGCAGCGTCGGGCGTCGCCCCGTAGAAGGGCATGAGCGCAGACGCCATGCCTGGCCGTCGAGCGATCTGGGCACGCCAGCGGTCCGCGTTTATCGGGGAGGCCTCGATCACGTAGAGCTGTCCGCCAATTTCGCGTTCGAACCGATGAGTGACCGTCGCCATGGGTGGTTACCACCGCCGCGGGAAAAACCAGAAAGGAAGCTCATGCATTCTATGCGTTCCACCCGCACAAACAAGCGAAGATGTGCACGAAGGTCGCCTCCACAGATCAGAATAGTGCGTGTGACTATGTTCTACAGCGTGGAATACTTTCAATTGTCGGTGTATCCACAGGCTTTCCTGTCGCGATCAACAGTTTATCCACAGTCGCGTTCTTGCCGGGTCTGACCAGCCTCCGCCAAGGCTACGGCGGTCCGCCGAAGCGTTTCGCGAAGGCGGAAGACCCGGCCTACATTGCTCCTCCTACCGTTGGCGCCGCCTCGCTTGACGCCCTCTGGACACCGCACTACGCTTGCGAAGTTGTTGTTCTGATAGCAAGCATGTCATACATCGTCAACGGCACCCCGTCTCTGATTCGGCGGGTCCTTCGCCTAGCTGGAGGGCTGGCGACAGGGGTGTTGTTGGTGTGCGCCGTGGACGCGGCCGCGCAGTCGTGGATCGAGCCTACCGTCTATCGCATCTTTCTCAAGACCGGTACGCCCCTGGTCAGCTGGGGTGAGTTCGCGCGAGTTGGCGATCGCGTAGCCTTTACGCTTGCGCTGGGCGATCCCACGCGACCGGATTCGCTGCAAATGGTCAGCCTGCCATCGAGCGTCGTCGACTGGGACCGAACGAATCAGTACGCCGACGCCGTGCGGTACCACCGGTATGCTCAGACGCGCGGCGAATCCGACTACAAGGTGCTGACAGACGAGATGGCGCACGCGCTGATGTCCATTGCGTTTGCGAGGGACCCGGCGGCGCGGCTGGCGGCGGCTGAGGAGGCCCGGCGCCGTCTGGTCGAGTGGCCGGCGCAGCATTTCGGTTATCGCGCCGCGGATGTTCGCGATCTGGCATCCGCCGTGGAAGAGACCATTGCCGGTATTCGCGCCGACGCCGGTGATCGCCACTTTTCCATTGATCTGGTGGCGACAATCGAGCCGCCATCCACCCCTCTGATGGACGCGCCGACCGTCAGAGAATCGATCGAGCTGGCGGCCGAGGTCGCCAAGGTCACCGATGTGCCGGCAAACCGGATGTCGCTCCAGGAGGCGATTCTGGCAACGCTCGGCCGCAATCCCTCGTATGCATCCGCCGACTGGGCGCTGGCCACGCGGCGCGGGCTGGTCGGCGCTGCGCGAGCGGCGGAGCGCATCGACCACCAATACGCCGACCTCGTGTCGCGCGCCACGAAGGACGCGGGCAAGCGCGCGGTGCGCGGGGATGTCTCGGGTGTCGATTCCATCCTGGCGAAGGTTCGTCAAAAGGACGAACAACTCGGGAGACAGCGGCCGATGTCGTTCAGGACGCTGGTTACGGTGTTGGAGGCTCAACTGGAATCGGCGCGGCAGCGGCGGCTCGATCTTGATCGATGGCGGTATCGCGACCAGACGTACCGCGCGTACCGGAAGGGCATCGACAACAGCCTGACACATCTGGCCGACGTCACGAGGGCCATCGAGGCCATTCGTGCGATGTCTGGCCCGAAGCTTCGCGACCTGAAATCTGCCGAACGCGATCTGCTCGAGGCGCGAGCCGCTGTCATGCTGGCGAAGCCGCCCGATGAACTCCAGGCCTCCCACGACGCGCTGGTGAGCGGCGTGCAGTTGATGCAAGCTGCCGTCAGCGCCCGTCGCACGGCGATGACGTCGGCCAGCTTGGAGGCTGCTCGGAATGCATCGGCGGCTGCGGCCGGCGCGATCCTGCTCGTCGAGCGGGCGCGCGGCGAAATCAACGCGTTCTTTGCTCCACCGACGCTCAAGTGATCTCACCCCGGACGACCCGGCTGCTTCGCGTTCGCGATCTTCGCGAGTTCCGTGACCGACTGCTGGAATTGGCGACGTCGGGAGACGTCGCAGAGATTCGAAGCCGGGCGGTGATCGTGCCGACGCGCACGTCCGCCGAGCAGCTTCGGCGGTTGCTCGAAGATCGCGTGTTCGCGTCGGGTGGGCGCGCGCTGGTGCTGCCGCACCTGGTGACGCGCGACGAGTGGCAGACCCAGATGCGTGAAGGCCTGGCCGGCGCCTGCGCGTGCCTGTCGTCGCACGAGCGCGAAGTACTGCTCGGTTCAGCCGCGCGCGAGGCGATCGCTGGTGGCGTGACACCCCCGTTCACGCTGCGTCCCGGCATCGTGGCGGAAATGCTGGTCTTCTACGACGCGCTGCGCCGCCACCTCAAGTCCGTCGACGACTTCGAGCGCCTGATAGGCGGCCGGTTCGAGAGCGAGGTTGAGACCGATCGTGGAGCGGTTCGACTGCTGGCGCAAACCCGTTTTATGGCGGCGGCCTTCCGGGGATACGAAGCGCTGTTGACCAGCGCGGGCGGCCTCGACGAGCATGCGATGCGCGAACGTCTGCTCAACGAGCCCATGGCCCGCTTCACCCACGTCGTCGTCGCGGTGGGCGACCGGGCAACTGATGCGAACGGTTTGTGGCTTTCGGATTTCGATCTGCTGGCCCGGGCGACGGGCCTGACGCGCATCGACGTCATCGCCACGGCCTCTACGCTCAATGCTGGATTCCTTGTTCGTCTGCAAACGCTCCTGCCGGGAATTGACGAGGTGCCCGGCGCTGCCGTGGCGCCCGACGCGTCTCCAACACTTGTGGCGCCGACCGGCGCCGAACTCCCTCTCTACGCGGTCTATCGCGATCGCGAAGAAGAGCTGCGCGCCATTGCCAGACGCGTCAAGCGGTTGTCGCGCGCCGTGTCGCCACCGGCGCTCGGACGAATCGGTATCGTGTTCAAGCGGACGCTACCATACGTGTACTTGGCCGGCCAGGTCTTGCCATCGGGCGGTGTGCCGCACGAAGCCTTCGACGCTTTGCCGCTCGCATCTGAGCCGTACGCCGCAGCATTGGATCTCATTTTCGAGTGTGTCGACGGAAATTTCGCCCGTGCGGCGCTGGTGGCGCTGCTCATGTCGCCGGTTTTCACATTCGCGGCGGAAGGTCGGCGACTGTCGGCGGCGGATATCGCGCGCTTCGACCGCGCGCTCAGCGATGCGAGATTTCTAGGAGATCCCACGGAGTTGCGGAGGCTCGCAGAGAGAATCAGTCCTGGACTGATTTCCTCCGCCGAGAGTCCAGCAAGGAAATCAGTCCAGGACTGGTTTTCTGGCGGACGCCGCGCGCTGATGGCGGCCGTCGGCATTGCCGACGAACTGGCGCCGCTGTTCCGCGTTGACCAACCCTCGACACACCTGGATACGCTGCTGGCGTTTCTGGCCGCCCACGAGCGAGTGTCTGGCGAGACTCAGGCCATGCGCGAGCGATTGTTGCGGGCGCGCGCGGCCATCCACACGTCCATCCGCAGCCTTCGCGACGCTCACCGACGGCACGACGATCAGCCGCGAGCATTTAGCGAAGTGGCAGCCACCATCCGACGCTGGATTGGTCAGCAGACATTTGCGCCCCGCCGTGGGCACTCGGGCATGCAGTTGCTGGACGCCGATGCCGCACGTTTCGGCGACTTCGACACCCTGTACCTTGTCGGACTAATCGAGCGCGAATGGCCCGGCTCCGAACGCCGGAACATCTTTTATCCCGCAGCGATGCTGGCCGATCTGGGTTGGCCGGCCGAGGCCGATGCGAGGGCTGCAGATCGCGCGGCGTTCGCTGACCTGCTCCACGCGCCGTCTGGCGAGGTGGTGGTCTCGACTTTCACGCTCGAGGACGACGCCATCGTCGAGCCGTCGCCGTTTCTCGAAGACCTCTCCGCGAGCGGCCTGTCCGTCTCTCGCGACGTGGCGCCGAGCCGCGCCAGGATCTTCGAGGAGGAAGCGCTGCGGCTCGACCCGGTGCGCGGCGATGCGTTGCGGGGAACAGCATCAGACTGGCTGACGATCCGGCGCGGCCGTTCAGCAGCCGCGCTCCCGCAATTCCATGGGCAGTCGTTCAATCCGGCGCTCACGGCCTATAAGGTCAGCTCGCTCGATCAGTTTCTCTCCTGCCCGTTCGTGTTCTTCGCGACCCAGGTGCTGCGCCTCGAAGAGGATCCGGACGATGAAGAGTCGCTCGGCCCACGAACCCAGGGCAAGCTGGTTCACGACGTGCTTCAACACTTCTACGAGGCGTGGCAGCATGAAGGAGGAGCCGCAATCACCTGGGACAACCTGGACCAGGCCCGCGCACGGTTCGCGCAGATCGTCGACGAGCGATTGGCGGCGCTTCCCGAATCCGACGCGGCCCTGCTTCGCGTTCGCCTCATGGGCTCGGCCGCTGCGACGGGGTTCGGTGAGATTGCCGGTCGCGTTGAAGCTGAACGCTCGAAGCCGGTCGTGGAACGAATGATGGAGTTCTCGCTCAACGGCGACACGCGCCTGGGTTCGGGCGATGCGGCGCGTGTCGTGCGGCTCCGGGCCACCGCGGATCGAATCGATCTGCTGGCCGACGGCACGTTCCGTCTGGTTGACTACAAGCTGTCGCGCGCGCCAGCGCGAAACCAGGCGGTCCAATTGCCGGCCTACGCCGCCAGCGCGCGGCAACGCCTCGAGGGGCACGGGGGCCGCTCCTGGCGTCCCGCTGACGCCGCGTACGTGACCTTTGGCAAGACGCCGTACGTGCCGTTGGCAAAGAAGGCCGACGCGCTCGACGCGGCGCTCGCCGAAGGCGAGGCGCGGCTGCTCACCGTCGTCGATCGCATCGAGCGCGGCGAGTTTCCGCCTTCGCCCCGATCGCGGCATCAGTGCGCGTACTGCCCGTATTCGTCGGTGTGCAGGAAGGACTACGTTGGCGACGAATAGCCCTCCACCGGCCCCGGGAACGGCTGGAGAAGCGCCGGCGCAGGTGCGCCCCAGGGACGGCGATGCGCGCGACGCGGCCGTCGATCCTCGTCGCAACGTCGTGCTCGAGGCGTCGGCGGGTACCGGCAAGACCCGCGTGCTGGTGGGCCGCTACGTCAACCTCATCAGGCACGGAGTCGATCCCGCCAACATCCTGGCGATCACGTTCACTCGCAAAGCTGCCGCCGAGATGCGCGAGCGCATTGTGGCGGAACTGCGTCGCGCGTCGACGAATTCGCCCGCCGATGCCGTCCGCTGGCAGACGCTGCGCGATCGACTCAACGACATCGCCATCTGCACGATCGACGCCTTCTGTCTTCTGCTGTTGCGCGAATTTCCTCTGGAGGCCGATCTCGATCCCGATTTTCAAGTCGCCGACGAAACCGAGATGGCGCGCCTCGTCGAGGAATCGCTCGACAGCACGCTGAGGATCGCTCGCGGCCTGGCCCGCACCCGGGAGGACGTCGCGCTGCTGTTTGCGCAACTGGGCGAGGCCCGGTTGCGAGACGGACTCGGCGCGCTGCTCGGACGACGCCAGGTCGCAGCCCTGGTGCTGCGGCGGGTGCTTTCGGCGGGGCCGCGGGAGATGAGCGTGTCGTTGGCGTGTTCGCGCGGCGCACAACGGCTGACTTCGACGCTGAGCGCTGCGCCGGGCGGACTCGACGCGTTTCTGAACGATGGGCCCATCGGGCACCCGCGATTCGCGATGCTCGCGTCGGGCGTCCGCGCCATGTGTCGCCACGAGCAGCCCGATCCGGCAGAACTGCGCAGTCTCATCGATCAGCTGCGTGCGCATTTCCTGACCCAGGCTGGCGATCCCCGCAAGCGGCTGCTGTCAGAGTACGACCAGCAGTGGTTTTCGACCAAGGCCGCGCGAACAACACATCAGCAACGCCTTGTCGCGATCGCTCCGGGCGTGGACGAAGCCATTCGCGCGCTCAGGCGCGATCTCAATGTGGTGCTGTCGCGTGCGGTGTGGCAGGTGTTCCAGGTGGCCGTCGAACGCCACCGCCGGACACTCGAATCGCACGGCGTGCTGGACTTCGGCGAACTGCTCGCGCGCGCCTCGGGACTTCTGTCGGAGATGGACGAATTCGCCCGCAGCCGCTTTCTGCTGGAAGCCAGGTATCATCACGTGCTCGTCGACGAATTCCAGGACACCTCCCGTGCCCAGTGGGAACTGGTGTTGCAGCTGGTGCGGGCCTGGGGCGAAGGGCTCGGGCTGGCAGACGAAGCGCCCCTTCGGCCATCCATCTTCATCGTCGGTGACCGCAAGCAGTCGATCTTCGGATTCCGCGACGCCGAGGTTGCGGTGCTGGACGAGGCCGCCGAGGCTATCGCCGCGTTGCGTGTCGGCGAGGATCCACTGCGGAGCATTCAGCAGAGTTTCCGCTCTGCGCCAGGCCTGCTCGCGTTTACGAATGATGTCTTCCAGGAAGTCGTGAAGGTGCCGGAGCGGCTTGATGCGTTCCGGTACGGCGCGAGCGACGAGTTCCCGCTCGATGAGGCTGTCGGCGCGGACGAAGACGAGGCGCTCCTCGGCGCGATCGCGGGCGACGACGAGCGGACCTGTGCGGCCAGCGTGGCCGATGAGATCCATCGTTTCATCGATCACGCAACGGTGCGCGATCGCCAGACAGGAGTACGGCGATTGATGCGGCCTGGCGATGTCGCCATCCTGTTCCGATCGCGTTCGAGCCACCGGGAATTCGAACGGGCGCTGGAATCGCGCGATATTCCGTCGTACGTGTACAAAGGCCTCGGCTTCTTCGACGCCGACGAGGTCAAGGACATCGTCTCATTGGTCCGATATCTGGCCGATCCGGCGTCAGATCTGCGGGCAGCCGCCCTCCTTCGATCACGTTTTGTGCGGCTCTCCGATCCGGCTCTTCAGCGCCTGGCGCCGGGATTGGCCGCGGCACTTTCCGATGCCCGCAGTCCAGCCGGGTTCGACGAGCTCGACGCGGAGGATCAGCGCGTACTAGGGGCAGTCCGGGAGAGCGTGCCCGGCTGGCTGACATTGGCCGACCGCGTGCCGCCGGCAGAACTGGTGGATCGGATTCTCGACGGCACGGCGTACGCGTTCGAGATCCGCGGCGCCCGCGCGGAGCTGGCGCGGGAAAACGTCAAGAAGATGCGGGCGCTCGTCCGCCGCATCCAGAACCGCGGGTACCTCACGCTCGCGAGGTTGGCCGAAGATCTGGACCAGATGTCGACCGGCGACGAGTCGAACGCGGTGGTTGACGCGCTGGATGCGGTGAGCCTGATGACGGTGCACTCAGCCAAAGGGCTCGAATTCCCCGTCGTGTTCGTCGTCAATCTTTCTCGCGGAGCTGGTGGTCCCCCGGATCCGATCCGGATTGCGCCCAACGCGCCCGACGAAGAGGCCGTGGCTGTCGGCGACTTTCAGGCTGAGTTCGACGAGGATGTCGGCGACCGCGACAGCGAGGAACTCAAGCGCCTGCTCTACGTCGCGGTGACGCGCGCGAGGGATCGGCTCTACCTGGCGTCAGTCACGCGGAACGGCGTTCTGACACCAGGGAGGGGCAGTCTGGCCAGCGTCCTGCCAAAGACGCTGTGCGACGCGATCGCCGCGGCGGCGCGTCCAGCCGAAGACCGCACCGGTCTCGAATGGCGGGCCGCGTCGGGCCGCGTGCACCGGTTCCGGCATTGTGTGGCGGCGTCATCCTCGACTGCCTCCAACGCGAGTGGCCAACAGCAGGACGACGTCGTCCCCCCGAACGCAAGCACAGATGGGGTCGCGCCGCGACCGGCTCCCGCGAATGCTGACCCAACTCGGGATGAAGACGACTTCGACGACATCGAAGATTCCGATGCGGTGACGCGGATTGCCGTGACGGCCGTCGTGGCTCCACCGACGGCACGCGATTTCAGCGCAAGTGCTGCCGACGACCGCAGCGGCGCGATCACCGGCCGCCTGGTCCACAGGCTGTTCCAGATCGGAGCGGACCACTCCGATCCTGATGGCGTCTCACAGTTGGCCAGGACGCTCGTCGATCCGTCCGAGCAGGGCGACGACACGGACGTGAGGGAATTGGTGGAGCAGGCCGCTTCGACCTACCGGCGCATGAGGAGTCAACCGGAGGTTGCCGCCATCATCGACTACTCGACCTGCTTCTATGAAGTGCCGGTGTCGTTGAGGATGGAGGCCGCGCCGGCGCAGGTTGTGCGGGGCGTCATCGACTGCCTGGCGCGCACACCAGGCGGAGAAGTCGTGGTGGTTGATTTCAAGACCGGCGTCGCTCGCGAGACAGATCGACGTCAACTCGAGGTGTACCTCGAAGCCGCGCGCGGGCTGTATCCGGACGCGCCGGTCCGAGGGTTGCTGGTGTATTCGGACAGGGTGGATGGAGCAGGGATTAGGGGTTAGGGATTAGGGATTAGCGTTTGCCAATCCCCAATCCCCAATCCCCAATCCCTACGAACTACGCTTTGCCGATCACCGCAGTTCGCCCATTGGCCCAGTCGTCGGCCCGTTTCTCGGCTTCTTCCTTGGTCCGGCCCATCAGCAGGATTGACCCGTCGGGCTTGCCGTCCGGCGTCCTGACCACCCAGGCTACCCAATGACCGCCCCTCAGTTCCGACCG
>Ga0334722_10007816_pt1 | contig 10302 bp, 8 predicted proteins | sample C3_bottom_MG_FD_207210 | JGI IMG/M metagenome (GOLD analysis project Ga0334722, IMG submission 207210) | Sediment microbial communities from Yellowstone Lake, YNP, Wyoming, USA - C3_bottom | ecosystem: Environmental > Aquatic > Freshwater > Lake > Sediment | place: USA: Wyoming | collected... | reverse complement strand
ACCCCGATTAGCACCAGGCTGCAAACCCTGTTGGATGTGGGGCTTTCCTATATTGCGCTGGGGCAGTCCTCGGTGACCCTTTCCGGCGGCGAGGCGCAGCGGATTAAACTGGCCCGGGAGTTGAGCCGCAGGGCCACCGGCCGGACGCTGTATATCCTTGACGAGCCCACCACTGGCCTGCATCCTGCCGATATCAAAAATCTCCTTGGGGTTTTGAATCGACTGGTTGACAACGGCAACACGGTGGTTATCATCGAGCACAACTTGGACGTGATCAAGACCGCCGATTACCTGATTGATCTGGGTCCGGAGGGCGGGGATGGGGGGGGGAAGATTGTTGCCGCCGGTTCGCCGGAGCAGGTGGCCAAGGGCGACGGTTATACCGGGCGGTACTTGCGGGATTATCTGTGAATGATTGCTAAAAACACAACGCTAAGACGCAAAGGCGCGAGAAAAGTTTCCAGGCTGGGATGTTTTATAGTCTCGAAGCCCTTATTTCCTGAGTGGAAATACCCTCTTCCGTCATTGCGAGGGAGTGTGACGACCGAAGCAATCTACTCGCTTGACCACGGAAGAGATCGAAATCAGCGCTTATCTGCCCGTTGGTGCCAGCCCCTCCGCGCACTGGCGAGCAGACTGCAGCCACGTCACAATCGGAATTTTCGGGTGGAAACAAATAACGCCGAAACCCAAAAGGACAGAGGAATAAACTTAGCGTCTTTGCGCCATAGCGTTGAAAAAATGCTTTAACCGATTTCATCAGGTTTACTGAAGAATCTTAATTAACCAAACCCGAGGGGAAGACATGTCCGAAGAAAGCACCGACCAGCAGGCAACCGGCGAGAATTCGCCGGTATTCAGAATGCAGAAGATGTACTTAAAGGATCTTTCCTTTGAAAACCCCAATGCCCCAGGGATCTACAAGGAACAAAACCTTAATCCAAATGTTGATGTGAAACTAGAGGTTCGCAGGAACCAGCTCGATGAAGTTAATTGGGAAGTATCTCTGTCGATCACCGCAGCCCTAAAGACCGCCGATGCGAAGACCGTTTTCATTATCGAGCTGGAGCACGCCGGGCTGTTTCTGCTGAAAAACATACCAGCCGAATATTTAGAAGGGGTACTGGCGGTTGAATGTCCGACCTTGCTGTTCCCCTTTACCAGACAGATTATGAGCCATCTGGCGGTGGACGGTGGCTTCATGCCGTTCTTGATGGACCCGGTGAATTTTGCCGGGTTGTTTCAGAATGCTCAGGCGCAGAAAGAGAAGGCGAATAAGGAAATCCAGTAGAATGATTTAGGATATAAGAATGAGACACAAAAAGCCTCCCAAGTGGGAGGCTTTTTGTGTTTTGGAACTTTGCAGGGTTAACACCTGCAAAACCACTGGGGCATTATTACAGTAAAGATTTAGTATTATTAACGAAATCCCTAGTCAATGCAGAAATTGCTTGGGAGATTGCCGTGTCGAAAAGTTTGTCTTCGCGGGTCTCCGCAAATACTGTCTGTGGCTTAACCAACACTTTGACACTGTTGGTCCAGATCACTTCGCCGTTTTTTGGATCTTGTACCCACAGGCGTAGCTGAACGGCGGCCTGATTAGCGTGACCGCCTTTGCTGGACATGTATCCGAGAGCTGCTCCGCCAATGCCCCAAGCCTTTATGTTAGAGTGTTCAAAGTTGCTGCCATCACCAGGTTCATAAGGGAATGATGCTTCACTGCCTATAGCACTGCCAATCAACGCACCTGTTAATACCGACCCGTATGTATCATAATCCTGAGAATTGGTGACCCCAAAAAGTGCCCGATTACTTCCACCAAATACAACAGGTAACAAGCCACGTTTCATGGGATCCCAGGTGTTTTCCTCATCAAGCTCAAATTGGCTTATCCGCCCTCGCATTATATAATCAGCGTTGAAAGTGCTGGCAATTTTCGTAAGGGCCGCTTGATCCAAAGCTATGCCTTTGCTGCGATTGTCCGCTTTTGGTTGTTTGTTGCCGTTACTAGCAATTTTGGTTAGCTCAATTTTCATTGCAGATGACCAACTATCATCCTCAGCGATTAAATTTTGGAGATATCCAGGACGTCCTGGAGCAGACATATCTGACCCGACCTTAACAATCCCACTATCAGCTAAATACTGTAGAAGGTCTTCGTGAATTGGCAAACGAAAGCCTTTTTCTGACAACCGGGCATTCAGGTTTTCCATAATCATCAGGTTTCGGTTAAAAGCTCTCTCACCATCTTCTGAATATGTGTAGTCAGCAAAGGGAAGTATTACCAGTTTCTTGCCGGTGCAGGTCGGCATTCTAGAGGAATCGGTTACCGCAAGCTTTTCAGATATCAATTGACCACAGCCGCTAAGCATAAAAACCATGATTCCGATGGTGAGTGATTTTATGGTAGGCATTATTTTTCTCCTTTCAATGCGTTGAACAGAGCATAAATTTTATAAAATAATTACAGGCTTAAGCAGAATTACCAGTTCCCTTCTGGAATTTGACTTATCCGCCACACCGAAGAGACGGCCTATAAAAGGAATCTTGCTCAGTATCGGTACGCCCTTGTCAGAATTGTTACCTTCTGACTCAATAAGTCCACCAATTACCAGAGTTTCACCTTGCTTGATCCGGACTATTGTCGATAGTTCCTGAACGTTAGTTATGGGTAATGCCGCTTGAACACCTGCGAGGTTTATCGAATGTTCAAAATTGCTTGAAGAAGTGACAGGAATGAGATTCAAGATAATTTCGTCGTTGTCCATAATTGTGGGCACAACCGACATCATTATTCCCTCACCTTGAGTTCCAGTCTCAACTGTAACAGTAACAATGCCTTCAGATACTGTTTGAGTAACTTTTTTGACATAGGTTGTCTGGGTACCAACATTGAGTAATGCGGGTTGGCCGTTCAATACACTAACTCTTGGATTGGCTAATACCTTGGTGCTTCCTTGTAACTCAAGAGCATCAATTAGCAGACTGAAATTTGGTACAGTTACCGATAACGAACGTATACCGGTTCCGCCAATAGGAACACCATTGTTAACTGTTACTCCCAGTCCGGCGGCGCTAGCGGAATCAAGAAAATTTTTCCAGTCGATACCTACCTTACTGCTATCTGTGACGGTAACCTCAATGAACTTGGCCTCTATGGAGACTTGTTTATAGAGTTCGGCCTTGAGATTGTTCAGGTAAACCTCGACTTTTTCCATGATGGGTCGTGGTGCAGTAACTGTAATCAAGCCAATGGGCTTATCAATCGTGTAGTAGCCTTTCGCGGATTGTGGCCGCGATATCTTGGTGGGCGCTGAGGGCTGTTCTGGTGTGACTGCAGGTGTGGAGTTTAATGCGGGGCTCGGTGCTGTTGCGGGTGAATTTGTCGGCGATTTCCCATCTGTGTTGAGTGGCGGAGCTGTTTGTGATACGTTAGAATTTTCCCAAATTTGTAGTACAATATCTAAATTCTTTTGGACATTTTCCCATATGTCAAACGTATTGCCGCTGTTGTCAATTTTGCTCTGAGAGTTCTCAGAAATTTTTGATCCAACTGATGCATCATATTTAGATTTTACAAAAGGCATGGCAAGATGAAACTGCCTTGTTTCCTTGTACTTTATAACAATAGTGTTTCCTTGTACTTCGTGAAAATAATCGCGCTGACGCAGCAGGTTGTCAATTGATTTGAAAAAGTCGTCGTCAGCACGTATGTCCACATCGACGTAAGAATATTGATCAACATCGCTGGCCCAGCTGACATTCATGTTTTTTAGGGCCGCCAGTTTTTTTACGATATCCCTAAGTGCCACAGAACCTGAAGTAGAAGTTATGTCTGCGCCAACCTTGACGACAAATTCCTCATCTGAACCTAGTACATTCTCGATGTTTTGAGCGTTGCCAATCGTATAAGATGGGGTTTGAAAGCGCACGGGCATCTGTGCAGACTGTGAAGTATTTGCAAGAGCAGCAGTTCCTGAGCCAGCTCCGGCTTTTACATCCTGAGGCGGCGGTTGGCGCTCTTCTCGGATCTCTGGGGCCTGTGGAGGTGGGGTGCAAGCAAAGAGGATGGTCAGCAGAAAAAAAGTCGGCCCCCATGCATATCTGGAAATTTTAGTCTTCATTTTCAGCATCTCTCTTTTGCGTATGTGTTGGTGAATATTAAGCAAACCTATTTAGCACCGAATAAAACGGCGCGCCCTTTGATATAGCGGGCCAAGTCGGGTGGTAACTCAAATCCTGAAAGAAGAATGGTTTGGTATTCCTGCGCTGCCTGTCTCTGATTCCCTTGCTTGTCATAAACCCTTGCTTTACTGATCATTGTCGGCAGTGAATCGCCGTAAAGAATTTCATGCCTTTTAAGATGAGATAGAGCGCAGTCATAATTCAGTTGTTCTTCACAAAATGAAGAATAACTGATGAGGGCTTCACTGGGAGGTTTGGCACCTGAAACTGATAGTTCAAACATCTCCTTGCCCTCAGCGTCCTTTTTCATTCTTACCAGGCCTATAGCGGCTTGGAGGGCGGCATCTTGGTCGCCAGGGCTAAGTTTCAAAACTGTTTTGGCATAATGAACCGCCTTGGCATTTTGCTCCAGATTTACTAGGCACAGTGCGGCAATTTTTCGCGCCAGGTTTACATTGTCGCTCCATTTAGTAAAGGCTTCTTCATATATCAGCAGGGAGCCCGCATAGTCTCCTTTGCGTTCGATAGTGTTAGCCTGATGGATAAGTTTCTTGGCCTCAACAACTGTTTCAGGCACTTCAATGCGCTTGCTTATTTTAAGTCCGCCTGGTTCTTGATCGGCCTGTTGGATTTTAATATCCGATTTGAATTCTACATTGTCCAGAGCCCTTTCTGGCCAAGTGAAAGATTTGCTTTTGGGAGAAATGACAATGGTATTAAAGCGTTCTTCTTTTTGAAGGTCTTTGAGGTTCAGTATGATATCAAGAGCAAAGTCCCATGGGACATCGTTAAGTGCTAGGGTCAAAGAACCAGCAACGGCTTCATCAACTACAATGTTCAAATTGCTTATGTCTCCAAATAGACGGAAGACGTTGTGCAAATCAATCTTGTAAAAGTCGACAGTAATTCGTTGTTTGGTATACCCAGCAAACGACAAATCCCTTGGACTAGGGGCTTTGAAAGATTTCTTCGGATCTTTGTTTCCAATTTCTTCAATATTGGTTTCATCCAACACTGCGGAAGTGGCAATAGGTGGCTTAACCGGCTCCGCAGCTATCGTCGTGTCGGTTTCTAGTTGAGTTGGAGCGGTTTTGGAGTTCTCTTTGAGGCGCTCTGCGTCTGGCTGTATTTTCTCATCAGTATTTAATAAATTTGAAATAATGTCATTGGCGGAAGAAGGCTCTCTAATTGTCACCAAGAGCCCGTCTGGTTGTTTATTAATTGTATAATCGAATAATTTATCAATCCCTGAATCAAAAACTATTCTGATTCCATCTTGTCTCTTGGCTGTACGAACCTTAGATATGGAAGTTCCGACTGAAATGGTTTCTGTTGCACCAATAAGTCGTATATTGTTGAGGTCAATATACATGCGGTCTGGGCGGTTTGCTGCTGGGTTTTTACTAAGCAGTACTTTTTTGAAACTCCTAATCGCGCCATCCGTCTTGAGATAAATTTTGGTTTCGCCCGGCGATTTGCTGATCTCAACGTTGACTAACTTGGTGGCTAATAAGCCATCGGCAGATTCAGTAAGAACCTTAGTTGCCAGTTTTTCGTTGGATGAATCAGTTTGAATTTCAGAATTTTGAGCGAGAGATTGTGGAAATTTTACTAATATGTCGTTATCTATTCTTTCAACAGTGTAATTGTGGTCTTTACGTAAAAATAATTCGATTCTCGTAAATGCTGGTTTTTTGTCGGTAATTGTTTTGCCATTTACTACCGAAACAGGACTTTGCTGTAATTCGATTGGTAACAATACCGAGGGATCAATTGATGCGTCGGCAATGTCGATAACTACCCTTAGTGGTTCAAAAAGTTCGTACATGGTGTAAGTTGGCGTTGATCCGCCTTTGATTCTCAGTACATAATCTGCAGAGGATTGCTCCCAGTCAACCGAGTGAATTCGGTATGATGAGGGGCTTTCTTTTGGACTCTTGATGGGATCGCTGGTGGACGTTGCTGCTGTAGATGCAGACACCATCAAGGCTATTATTAACCATGATGCCCAGAGAACTTGGATTTTTTTTCTTGTAAGGGTAGTCACTACTTTTCTCCCTCTTTTCTTAAAATCATCTCCATGGTGGAGTATTTCTTTACTTGATCCATGGAGTAGGATAACTGCTTTATAACAACTTCGTTAGGTAAGATATCCGTAACAACACCAGTTTTGCCAATCTTGGTCCCGCGGTGGATGAGGTATCCCTTGTGGGATGAATCTTCGACCATTGCCATAGGATTAGTCTCGGTAAACATAATTGCGACTAAAATGAGTTGACCAGGTTCGAATTGACGCATCCCGGTAAGTCGCTCACCATTCTCTGAATCTGTATCAGAGGGTTGCACAACCTTTTCGGAGATAAAGGGCATAAAAGGGTCTGGTCGCTCGTCGACCTGATATACGAAGTTACCAAGCTTCATGCCCTTAAGCAGATCTTCTAGTGCTTGAGTGACGTCGGTGTTTTCAGCCTCTGCGGCGGTTGTGTCTGGTGCTGCTGCGGAAACTGTTGCTGGGGCGGCGTTGTCCGCAATTTTAGCATCTTGGGCCATCCCCAATGCTGGCCAAATTAGGCACAAGAAGATGAAGAGACAGATACCATAAATTACATGTTGATGCTTTTTGATTAGGATGGGGAGTTGATAAGATTTTATGATTGAAAACGGCATCGTTATTATCCCCGAGAACGGTCTGCTATCGTTTATTATTGGTGGCAGCAGGCTTGGCCACAGCCGCTCCCAGTTCAGCGTCGCTTAAAAATCTGTAGGTTACCAATTCAAGATTGGCAGTAAGCATTGCTTCTTTTCCCGACAGCTGAGGACTGCTAAGTGCAATATTGTTAACTGAGACGATGCGGTTTAATTTGCTTAATCGGTCAAGAAATAAGCCGATTTTGTGGTAGGTGCCGAATACAGAGATTGATACAGGGATAATTGCGTAGAACTCTTGTTTGCTCTCTGACTTTGGTTGAAAAGAAACAAATTCCAATCCTGAGTTTGTCCCCTGCTCGGAAATATTGGTTAGAAGACTTGGTATCTCTTGCTGTTTTGGCAGCAGCATCGCGGCAGCCTTAAGTTGTAGTTCAACGGCGGCACGTTCCGCTTTATGTTCATCAAGCTTATTTGCAATAGCTTCGACCTTGCTTATCTCGCTTTTGAGATAAGTGTTTTCTTTGGTTAGCTTGGTGATTTCATTGTTCTTCGGGAAGTAAAATGGGAAAAGAAAAAGCGCACATAAGCCAACGACACACCCCGCCCAAATAGCGTACTTGTGCTTTTGTTTCATCTTGGCAAGTTTATTGTCGAGGAAATTCCAATAAACTGCCTTAGTTTTCTCTATCAGCGGATGCATCTATTTTTTCTCCTCAACTGTCTCGGCAGAGCTGTATGATTGGGGAGGAGTGATACCAAATTTTAGGTTATACGACTTCAGTTTAGCGCCAGCAATGGTAATTTGTTGTGACTGTGACAACTCTACACTCGAAAACAACTCTGACTCATTAATGCTTTGCATGAACTGGGCAATGGTTGCGTTGTCAAGTGCTACACCGCTAAGATCAATGTTACTGCCTGATTGGCGTAAGGAGGTAACCCAGAGGCGGTTTGCCGGGAATATTTTAGCTAATTCATCCAAAAAGTGAACTGTTATAAGGGAACCAGTCTTGAGTTTTTTAATAACGTCAAGTTTGGTCTCTTGTTCCTTTTTGTTTTTCTTTAATTCTTCAATTTCGTCCAAGATTGGCTGATATGACGCCTTCTTGGCGACCAAGGTCTTGTTGTCTTGTGTTAAGTTAGATATTTTAATTAGCTGCTTAGCGGCAAAACTCAAAATCAACATGACTGTTAACGCAATCGTGGCAAAAAAGAGTGCCACTTCGTTGCGAACTTGCAGTCGCTGTTTTATTTGCCTGACCGGCAGCAGGTTGATATGTATCATCTGTTTTCAGCCCGTTAAATATCAGTTGAACGAGTTGCAAGCCCTGCAGACAGAGCCATTTCCGGAGCGATTGCGTTAAGGAAATCGGGATCAATTTTGTTCTGATCGGTTTCGGCGCGAGCAAAGGGCTTAAATATTTCGGTTTTTATGCCTGTTTCTTCAACAAAAAGCCTCGCTAGACCTTTTACCTTTGAACCGCCACCGCTTAATACAAGTTTGCTGATAATTTCCTCGGGGTAATTCGAGTAGTAAAAATCTAAGGCGCGTTTTGCCTCTGTGACCCACTGCGTACAGGTGTTGACAAAAATCTCCTCAAGCTGATTCTTTCTGTCACCGGCTGTGACGCCGCCAATTTTTAAGGACTCGGCCTCTTCAAACGAAATACCAAAATGACTCTGAATTGTTTCAGTGAGTAGGCGGCTGCCCAGAACAATATCGCGAGCCAACACCGATGTACCTTTTGAAACAATGTTGATATTCATTTTCGAAGCGCCAATATCGATCAGCGCAACATTCTCAGTTTTGCCACCAAAATTTGCCCCGTAGGCATTTTCGAGGGCAAAAGCATCAACATCAACAACAACTGCATGGAGGCCAATGTCCCTCAACATTTTGAGATAGCCATCAACTACTTCCTTTTTTGCGGCGACAAGCATGACATCGGTTCGCTCATCTTCAGCAGTGTTGGTTTTTAAATCCTGAAAATCCAAATAAACTTCGTCTATGTCAAAGGGGATATACTGTTCTGCCTCAGCTTGAATATGTGAGGCCAGTTCTTTTTCGGCCATGGTCATCAGGTTTATTTTTTTTACAATAACCGAATATCCAGAAATAGAGATGGCAACTTTTTTCCCTTTAAGTTGCAAATTTTTACTGAGGGCACTGATGACCTTTCCTACCGCCTCGGGGTTTTGTAACACGCCATCCTCTATGCAATTTGGCGGTAGTACGGCGCTACCGATGCTGACAAGTTTGTATTTGTCTCCAGATTGTTTGAATTCGCAGACTTTAACGGCGTGTGAACCGATGTCCAGCCCCACTGTGAGCTTCTGGCCGGATATAAAAGGAAGCCTGAAGCTGAAGTTTGGAAGACTTAGACCACCCATATTATTATGACCTGTGTGTAAAACTGATTCATGGGAAGTTGCAATGCACCATATGCTTAACAGTGATTTTTGCTGTTGTCGTGATGTTTCTTGGTTGTTAGCAAAAAAACTAAATATACCTAGGTGTTTACTTAGTGGTCATTTCGGCCTGTCTGGGTCAGTTTACAAAAAAGCTGAATCAAATCGGCGTGTTTTGAGCGCATTATTAATTTGTCATGATATTTACTGCTATAAATAAAAGACATACGGCGTTAATTATGTCAAGTATAAAATATTTGTTAAGCAGTGAAATCCTTAAAAAAATGTGATTGGTTTTGTGGGGTTAGCCTATGTGTCACGTAGGTGGTCTTTGGTGTAATGATGTTTTATAAATGGGTTTTTTAGTGTGCAGCCGCGATTAATCAATGTGTTGTATGTTCTTGTGATTTTCAGAAGGATTACCATCTTCTTCGTAACGCGGAAAATAAGGCAAATTAGGTTTTGGTGCTTGCTGGTTTATATTAATATTTACGGATGTCTAAATTTGTGTTCCGTCGGGAAATGTTACCAGTAATTAGTATGTTTCTTGTGTTACGGGTAGTTTTGCGGTAATAGTGGCTGGGTGTAGTTAAAATTTCTTTAGAGATTTAAGAGGTTATGGTGGGCTTATATCTGCAAAACTTAACCATGCCGTCATTCCCGTGTAGAGGGTAATCCAGAACTCATTGATATATTCGAGAGCTGGATTCCTGATTAATATCTCGTAAATGAACAATTGGGAATTTTGTCTGTGGCCCAGTTGATTGCAGTATATAGTGGTTCATTCAGTCGTCTTTATTGTCTGGATGTCAGTAGTGAAATGATTCATTAATACAATTTAGAATCAAATAATTATGACTGAAGATTTTTCTTTTAAACACAAGCATATCATCAGCTTGGAGGATCTCTCGGTTGATGATATTAATTTGATTATTCGCACCTCAGAGTCATTCAAGGAAATATCCACCCGATCAATCAAGAAGGTTCCAACCCTCAGGGGTAGAACCGTGATCAATCTTTTTTTCGAACCAAGCACTAGAACCCGCCTTTCTTTTGAAA
>Ga0334722_10007815_pt1 | contig 10303 bp, 5 predicted proteins | sample C3_bottom_MG_FD_207210 | JGI IMG/M metagenome (GOLD analysis project Ga0334722, IMG submission 207210) | Sediment microbial communities from Yellowstone Lake, YNP, Wyoming, USA - C3_bottom | ecosystem: Environmental > Aquatic > Freshwater > Lake > Sediment | place: USA: Wyoming | collected... | reverse complement strand
TGGGGCAAATTGAAAGAAATACTTCCTTTTTGTATTTGCTCCGGCTCTCCTTTTATTTTTGATTGTGCTTGTACAGAATAATATTGCTGGTAATAGTCGTCACTCCCTTGTTTTTTCCAAGAAAATTGTAGAAATGGCTCGCCTTGATAATCCAAAACAAATGGTGTGACCGCTAATATTCTTTGATCTCGCCCCCATATTGATTCAAATGCCGACTGAAATTCGAGAGCAACAGCCGCTTCTCCCCCTCTTCGCCAACCAGTTTCCGTGATAAATACCGGTAATTCTTTATTTATTCCTAAATTTTTAAGCAGACTCAACTCCCAATCATAGGTTCTAATCGATCCTCTGCCTGTATCCCAAACACTTCCAGAAAAACCAGGATTAGGATATGAGTGTGAAGACCAACCATCTATATAGTTAAAAATATTATTTGACGAGGAGGTGGAATTTTGACGAGAGTGGATGTCTGACGAATCTCCTTCTGACGGTGAGGAGTTCACTTGAGGAGAAATTATCGCCGACTCGTCAATTACTTTTTTCAAAAACACTTCTTCATCTTCAAGCCCTGGAGCCCAAGAAGGCGCTGAAGCATCAAGTCCTGCCATCATAATAAAAAAGTCCGGGTTTTTACTTTTTAACTGTTTGGCAAACTCAAGAGTGACTTCGGTAAAACTTTTTTCGTCGACTTCCCCACCCCATTCTGGTCCATGATTCGGTTCATTGAATAGTATTACATATCTTTTTTTAGTAACCCAATTTAATGAATCTAAAAAATCTACCCAATTTTTAGCGTCTGCCTTTTCAGGACGACGCCAGTTTTCCCCAACTGCTGAAGTGGCTATTCTGATGATTGGGATTAGATGCAATACCCTCAATTCATCAAATATTCCCTGCCACTTATTAAGATCACGATCGTTTTCTTGAATAACCAAGGTTACGTATCCCCAATCACCACCTGTTGAATTAACGAGTGAGGATGCAGCTTTTATCGCTTCAGGATAAGGTTGAGCCAGATGAATGCCATAGATATTGTTGGGGACAGATGCAAAAGACGGACTAGATCCTAGATGATAGATAATAGATGATAGGCACAAGCAGAAAAAAATTCTAATCAACTTTTTTTTCATATTGACCGTCAGTAATCTAAGATTTAATATTTATGATTAACCCCATCTATCGTATGTCAACCATGATCCATCATCTAGGATCTATGATCTAAGATCTACCCTAATTCCTGCTTTTTTAAGTAGGGAAAGTCCTTCAAGATCATGGTGTTCTGTGTGACAAACTATCCTGACAATTCCCGCATTGATTAATATTTTTGCACAAGATGAACAGGGATTGGTGGTCGAATAAAGCGTCCCACCATGAGTAGATACACCCAAGTAAGCCGCTTGAACAATAGCATTTTGCTCGGCATGAATACAGACACAACTTTCTTCTTTATCACCGCTTCGAATTGCGCCGGTATCACGACCACGGCAACGAAGACATCCACCCTCACTACAATTTTTTATCTTATGAGGTGTGCCATTATAACCGGTCGATATAATCCGAAAATCTTTAACAAGAAGTGCTCCTACTTGTCGGCGTGTACAATCAGCACGACTCTTAACGACAGTCGCCAAATTCATAAAATACTCGTCCCAGCTGGGTTTTTTCATAAGTTACGTGTATTATATCTCATTCAAAAGAATTCATAAAGCACCTCGTTCTCTTGTCATTTCGAGGGGGAGCCGAGAAATCTAGTGAAGCGTAATACACGCCCTTCGGGCTGGATTTCTCACTTTGTCCCAACGGGACCCCTTCGGGGTTCGAGATGACAGCTATTGATAATAATTTATCAGAAGCTTGTAGCAAAAAACTCGGTAGGGATTTGAGGATAAGATTGAAAAAGTGTAATTTTTTTAGAAACTCCTGTTGTTGTTGAAGTCACTTGGGAAGAAACGGTTGTTCCCTGAACTGGTAAATTATTAACAGTTCGTGAGAAAACTAAAGGAGTGCTGTTGAAAAAGACTCGGACAACAAGAAACTGTCCATCAACACCAATATCTGCGGCCGGGATAGTTGTTGCAATACCACAACTAGATACTGATCCAGTTGAGGCGTTTGGAATCCTGCCGGCATCTGCCGTATTTGGATCAAGAACATACTTTTTAACACCACTTGTTTTTACTAATGTAATTTCTATGGCTGGATTAGTCGTGCTTGTTTGTATACAAACATTAAGATCTTCGGCAATTGATGCGCCGATAGTTTGTGTTGTTGTGTTATATGTCCCTAAATAAAAAGTGAAGGCAGTGTCTTTTGCGACCATTGGGGACGTAAAGGTTTTTGTCGTTACTGATGATAAGGCGGCACTTCCTGAAAAGTCAGTAATATTAGCTAGTTCTGGACTACCCTCAGGACCAAGAATGGCTGTCTGTTTATTTTTTAAAGCGACACCAACCGCTGATTCTGCGACTGATAGAGCCATCTGTGATTGTTGTTCCAATTTTGCTGATTGAGTATCGACAACGGAGTTAAAAGATATGGCCAAAACGACCGTCATTACAGTCGCGATAAGCATGACTATTATCAGGGAAATCTGGCCTTTATTTACTTTCATATCTTAAAGACAATTTTCTCGCCTTATAATGTAATAATAAGATAACAAAATGGTGTTGTCAATCTATCAAATTTATTGACTATTTACTATGAAAAGAAGTGAAATAATATTAGACATATTCTCGCAGATACTATTTACCACTTTTCTTGGATTAATCTTTATTTATGAAGGGTTTGGACTGAGATTTGGACGTGAAATATCATATTTCATAATTCTTGCGATGCCATTTTTCTTATTTTTTATTGACATAATAAATAAAAAAGAGATTGTTGTCCCAAAAAAAATCACTATTCTTTTTATATTTTTTGTCATTTTCTCAATAATCTCAACTATTTACTCTTTGAATGTGGAGCGTTCATTTGAATACCTCCTTTATTATTTATCTACATTCTTAATGTTTTTATATGTTTTTAATCACAAACAGCTTCAAAAACTTATAATTATTTTTATTTTTGCTATTTCCTTTATATTTATAAGCTACTCTACCTATATTAATTATTTTTTACCGAAAGATTGGAGTTTTCTAATACCATCAAGAGGGTATCAATATGTTTATGCTTTCTTCAAAACTCATAATCCCCTAGGAACCTTATTGTTGATTCCTTTAACGTTCAGTTTTTCTTATTTTATTGGCTTAGGTAAAAAAACTTTCTTGATTTTATTTCTTATTATTCTCCCATTTTTTCTTTTATCGTATTCTCGCTCTGGTTATTTAGCTTTTATTATCGGTGGGTTGATATTACTCATTAGTCAAGTTAAGAATAAAAGGGTTAAAGTATTTTCAAAAACAGGGTTATTTGCGACAACTGTTTTTGTTGCTTGTCTCTTCCTTTTTGTCTCGACTGTTAACTATCAATCTTCGCCATCTTTTATAAAATCAGTAAATAATTTTTTGTCCACTAATTTTAGGCTCAATACAAAAACATTCTTAAGTGAGAGAGATCAATATTTTAGAAGCGCTCTTTTGTCTATAAGAGAAAGACCGCTTTTTGGTGTTGGGCCGGCTAATTTTATATTTGCTTCAAGTAAATACGCGCAGTCTTTTGGATCTCTTGCCGAAACAGCTGATAATATATTTTTGGAAGTTTTCTCTGAAAATGGGGTTCTTGCTGGTATTATTTTTGTATTAGTGATTTTATTACTGCTTACAAAAGCAGATAAAAAGAATAAAGCGATTTTTATTACCTTTCTTACCACGCTTCTCCTATACATGACCGATTCTTCCCAAAGATACTATTCGCATTATCTTTTATTTTTTATAATTGCCGGACTACTTTATAGCGAAAAATCTTATATTAAAGCCAAGTATTTAATTTTCGCAATTACCCTTCTATTGTTTTTAGCGGTAAACTCGATGTTCATAAGTAGGTTTCTGTATGATCAAAAAAATTATAAAACTGCTTTTTATTTCTATCCCTTGGACAAACAAGTGTTTGAAGGATATCTAACAACAATTGTGTTTAAAAAGGATAATCAATACTGGCGCCTGTATGAAAGATTGTTTAATGGTGATCCTAGCGCCTTAACTCTTATAGGAGGAATAAATTTATATGTTAAAAATAATGACGAAGCGCTTGCTGCTTTTAAAAAAATTAACCAGTACTACCCATATAGCGTTGACTACTTCTATATTTTTAAATCAATGTATGAATTGGAATCTATCCTGAACGGAAAAGAAAGAGCTGGGGTTTTGGCCAATAAATATTTTAAAAGATTAGAGACTGGTAATAGATTGGGTCGGTTCGATTATTTATATGGTCAACAAGCAAGAAATTTATGCTGGTTTGTATATGGTTTCTGTCCATTTGATCTATAGATTTTTACTGCACTTGCGTCCATTCATATCTGGCTGTACCAAGATATGGTAGTAGGTTTATATATGGAGTTTGATCAAACTTAATAAATACCGATGGTCTATCTGTCGTTGCCCATTGTCTATTATTAGCCAGAGCTGTTTGATCGATCAAATTTCCTATAATTTTCAAGCCTTGGTTAGCATTTGTACCTGTGTCAAGACTACTTGCAATAAAAATACCACTCGCCTGAGTTATTGTTGAATCAAACTTTATAGTTGATGCAAGTATAGCGACTGATCCTGTTGGACTAAATGTATTATCTGGAGCTGGATTAATTGTCACTGTACCAGTTGTCACCAAAACAATATTATACGCTTGATTAAATGGAGCTGAATTTGAATTAATCGTTACATCTCCATTTACTACATAAGTACCCGACGACGCAATATCACCGACGCTGTTAATCGTCTGAGGTTGTTTACGAGCTTTTATATATTCAAGATAAGCTGCTGGCGTCATCGAATATGGATTCGTTGTGTAGGTTAACTTGTATTCTGGGTTACTGGTCTTGACTGTTGGATTAAAATTAGATATGGCAATATTAATCGATGGAGCAGCAACCACTCCTCCTGATCCAATAATGAAATAATTCTGAGTGGTGTCGTCTCCATCATAAGCGGCCGGTGCCAGTGAAATTGGATCATTGAGCGGATTTACTGAAACAAATGATGAATCTTTTAGTTTTATCCAAGGTCCACAAGCTTGTGTGTTACAACTTTGAGTCGTGGTTCGAACATCACCACATCCAGTATCAAAACACGCCTGCTGTTGAGTGCCAGATCCACAGGTCAGTGTACAAGTCGTCCAATTACCACAATTACTATAAACCCCGGTACAACTTCCCGTGCCACCATCACCCGGACCACTTCCACCTCCACCACCACCTACGGCACCAATGGGATAGAAAGTACCACTACTAGGGGGAGCTTCATAATATCCTCCAACAGGTCCTTGAGCCTCATTACCAGGTGCAGGTGGAGGACATTGACCGCCACACTGATTATTGACCTGACTCAATGTATATCCTCCTGGTACGTATGGGAGGTTAATATATTGACCAAGCACAACACGATTCTGTATTAACAGTAAAAAAATAAAAACAAAAAGCAACACCTTTGCGTTTTTTACCCACCTCATAAAGTCAGTATATATTGGCGATTTAATAAATGTCAACTGATTGAGGAAGGTGTTATATTAAAAATTACGGTTGCAATGTAATGGCGTCAGGATCACTAAGCCCAGCGCCAACTAATTCTAATGAAATTTGAGGAGATATATTTCCCCCTTGAATCATGCTTTTTATCTCATCACCTTGAGTTTGCGATAAAACAGTTATCTCTTTTGAAAAATAATATGAAGTAGAGTTTGGATAAACAGATATTATTGGCCACATCACATAAGTTTCATTATAGCCTTTGCCTGCCAATCCAAAAGCCCCCTTTAGTCTATTGTTAAAAAGATCATTATTTCTTGGCTCAGTCCAAAATACTTTTACACTTGCCATCATGGGTAAAGAGACTACTGATTTGCCCCCATCATTTAAAACATCAGATGAAATAAGGACGTTTTGGTCGCCTGATAGTGAATCTGTCAAAAATGAAAAACTTAATCCTGACTGAACCGGGAATTGGTCTTTTTTTAAATTTAGCTGTCTATCTGGACTATTAGGAAAAGACCAACTAGGTAGTGCGCTATCATTTGTCCACCAGAGTTGATCAAATTTGACATGATCTGTTACATCGCCAAAAGTAAAATTATTTTGTTCTACTATCTTTGTACCCCATTCCGTGGGGGCATATTGATAAGCATTCTTAAAAAGATCTTTTTCAAAGGCATCAACATCGGCTGTTCCATCAGCTTTTATAAATCCACCCTGTATAGCTAAATCCATCTTTGCTCTTTGGTGCCACCTGAGCCAATTACCGTTAGCCACATCTTCTTTATTAAACCAACCAAGTTGATCTTTTGGTGACTCACTCGTCGGAAAACCTGGGTTATAAATTTCCCACTTATTAACTTCCGGATTCCATGCATAACCTGCAAGCAATAAAGTAGGTTTCATTGGTTGTCCATTGATATCAATACTTACTACATGTATATCGCCTGTATTAAATGTTTCTTCGCCTTTTCCATCAAAATTGAATGTAGTTGTTCCTTTTTCTTTGTCAATTTTTAAACCACTAACTCCATTAATGGAAGTACCGTCAGCACTCAATGCAAAATCAGCACCAAGTCGACTTCCTAGTCCTGTATCGATCGCTACTTTTACTTCTGGGGGTGTTTTGATCCAATTTCCTTCTGTATCTTGTGTATATTGCAGTGTTCCACTTGCATCTCTGGCATAAACTCCGGTTACGATATAAGGTTTTCCTTCTATCTCTGTGGTTACTGGGGTTGGAGTCACGACAATAGTAGCCTCTGGACTTGCTGTCGGAGCTACTGTTGGGGTTCCCGCCTGGGCAGTCATTTCAGAGGCAGACAATCCTTTTGCCTGAGCGACCATATCTGATCCAAAGAAAAGCTTGGCTAAGAAATCTTTTATACTATTCTGATTTTTTGAATTCAATTTCACTACTATTGACCTATCTGTGCTTAAGTCACTGAAAGTAACACCATAGATATGACTTAAAACAGCTGCTTGTATTTGTGCTGGATCTTTAAGCTGACTCAATTCATCAACAAAAGCTTTCACATTGTCTGGTGTTATATCATTTAGAAGTATTGTATAAAGAGGAACCACTTCTCCACTAGAATTATGTTGTAAAAATTTATCAACTGGACCATTTATACTGGCATCGCCATTGATAAAAGCGTCTAAATATTGTGCGTCTAGTGGCATTGCTGCTATACCATATCTTTGTGTTGTTGCTCCATTATCTTCTTTAACCGTAGTTTGTATTAAAGTATTAGGATCGTCAGAGATATGATTTATTAATACTGGTTGAACGTCGCCTTTTTCAGGAACAAACAGTCCTAAAGTAAGATGATTCGCTTCTAGCTTAGAATTATCATTGGCATTGATTTCAAAAATTGTTCCGGAAACGGTTGAGGCAGGTTTACTTCCATCCGGTTCTGCAGGTAAATTTACCTTAAAAGAGGAAATTGGGTCACCTAAATATTTTTGGTCAGGTTGACTAAGAATGTCAAGAGCTCTTTGTCGACTTTGATTAAGTGCATTTGCATCCGGAGAAGGAGTTTGCAAAACATCAGATCCCTGTTGCCCTTTACAACCAGCCAAAAGTACCAAAGAGGTTAAAAACGAACCTGCTTGGAAGACCCTCTCCTTTGATACTGAAATTGACTGTGTGATCTTCATATCTTTGACTATATTATAGTACTATTATTGCCTTTGTCAAATATATTTATCTTATAGTTTATTTTATTAAGCTGCAATTGGTGTAAATAGATAGCTACGGCGGCCTTTTTCATAAGAATAGAGTTGTTTTATTTGCCTCATTTGTCCAATATTAGTATTTCTTATAAGATAAACTGATTCTTCTTCACCTTGTGTAAATTTGACTGCAGGAATAGATACAGGAAATTGATTTATCGATAAATTTAAAGGTAAAGATGCATATCCAATTTCAACCGTTTTTGATTCTTTTCCAGTGTATGGGATTTTACTTGCTGAATGAAAAGTGGCGTCTTTTGGAGTTCCTTCTAATAATATCTGATTAATATTTTGTTTACCATCACCATAAAAATATTTATAAATAAATTCGGCATCTCTCCTTGTATGTTCAAACCAATCATCAATCTTAGTTTCAATTATGCCTTGTTTTTCAATCTCATTTACTAATCCCATTATAAATTCGATACCACTCTTAGCTTGTATTCCTAAGGTTAATTGGGCTTGAGTGAGGTCATTGTATAAAGTATCAGGAAGACCAAAAATTCTTGTCAGTTCATTTAATTTTCTTTGTGATTTTTTGTCATGTTCCCAATCAATGTCAGTACTAAAATATTCTTTTTTAATTCGCTCAATTAAAGTATCTCTTGCTCTAACAAAAAAAGTTTTTTCAAATACCTTGTCAAAGCCGATAGCTATGTCCTCATTTGATAAGGTTGTTGAATGAGCGTCATGAATAAGTCTCAAAACAAAATTAAGATTCTGTTCTTCTTTACTGTAAGGTAATTTATTAATAATTTCTTGCGCTTTTATCGGAGTTAAACTTGCCTTAACTATCATATTGGCTTGTTCATCAAGCCAAGTAGATCTTTCTCTTAAAGATTCTTTATCTACGATCCAAAATGAATCGCTACCTTTTTTTCTTCTTCTCCCTAAATTTTGTCTCACTAGCGACTCGTTTTCAGGTAACCCTAATATCCCAATTTTTATATCTGGAAAAGCACCACTTGTTTCAATAATGTCAGCGCCTATTCCGGCACTTCCTGTCGAAAGTAATATTTTTGTTCTACCATTGGCCAGATTTCTAGTCTTTTTTTTGAGTTCTTGATAATATTTTTCAAGACGGTTCAGATCGGAGGGAATAGAAGGTAAAATTTCAATATCAAAAGAATTTGGAAAATATCTAGCTAAATCAAAAAATATTTCTTTGGTAGTTTTTATATCATAATGACTTAATAAAAGAATTGGCTTTCCATCTTTGTTGCTTTTAATCGTTTCAACCAAAGCTCTTTTCATTTCGTCTTTATTTTCAATAATTATAGGAGGAGGAGGTTTTTTTGTTTCTGGGGATCTCACCTCAAACACTTCATGACCGGTGTAAGTACGCAAAAGCCCAGCTAATGAACTAGCTTGATTCTTGCCTGTACGAAGATCTCTTTGTATAAGTGTGCCGGAAAAACCAATTAACTTACTTCCCAACTCGGCGATAATAGTTGGAAATTTTACTGATTCGGCCGCTTTAGGATTAAGATTAACTGGCGTGAATTTGTTGACAAGCGCTAACATTGCTAGGTGAATATCGGGTTCAAATTTATGATTTTCCAGTAATTGGTCAAAATATGAGCTACGAACTACTATTTTTTCCCCTTCATTTATATATAGTTTATTTAAGGAATGGTAAGCATCGGCCAAGTTTTCTGCTGCTCCTGTAATACTGGCATTAAATAGACTTATCTCTCCTTCTTCTTCATAGGTGTGAGCGTCGCCGACAAATACGTTTTCTGTTAATTGTTTTCGGATTAGTCTTTGAACAGTAAAAGTTTCAGCTTCATTTAAATTCAAAAACTTGCATATAGTTTTAGTTGAAGATTCAAATGCAGTTTCAAGATCAGTGTCCTTTGCTTTTCCTTCTGCCCAGTCTTTCCAGTTAACCGCTAGTAATTTTTCTTTCACTTCCTCACTAGCCGTTCCCTTTCCTTTGTAAACTTCAAAATCTTCTTCTGGGTCAATTTTAGCCATAACTAAATGATTAAGTACATATTGTGTCGTCATTACTCTAAAATTTTCTGGAGAAACATACATATCTTCCTGAGTCGTTTGATAGGTTTCCCCAGTTATATAAGGAGCATCAACCTCATCAAAAAACACTTTAGGACAATATTCTATAAAACTTCTTCCACCTTGGGCAATTTTAAAAACAAAATCGTCCTTTGACATAAAAGTAATTTTTGTATTTGTATCCAAAGATTCAAACATCTTCTCTGCCTCCCTAATTTTTGTATCGATTTCTTCTCCCCAATAGTTTCCAAAAAGTTCATTCTGTACTTCGGCCGAATACTCCTTATTTTCTGAAGTCACCAACGATTCCTTCATCATCTTAACCTTGGTTTGTTCGCCAATAGATATTTCTTCTTTGCTTTTATTATCTGTAAATACTAACAAACGTCGTCCACTTTCATTTGTTTTTTTAATTAAAGACCTTGTTTT
>Ga0334722_10007814_pt1 | contig 10305 bp, 7 predicted proteins | sample C3_bottom_MG_FD_207210 | JGI IMG/M metagenome (GOLD analysis project Ga0334722, IMG submission 207210) | Sediment microbial communities from Yellowstone Lake, YNP, Wyoming, USA - C3_bottom | ecosystem: Environmental > Aquatic > Freshwater > Lake > Sediment | place: USA: Wyoming | collected... | reverse complement strand
GAAGAGTTCTATGGAAGAGGCGGTAAGGGACCTCTGGTCAGAGGTCCAGAAGAAGATTTCGAAGGAGATAAGCAGGCAGAACTACGAGACCTGGCTTAAGCCGGTAAAGCTGAACTCCATAGTGGGGAACGGGGTGACGCTCGACGTACCCAACAAGTTCTTCCAGCAGTGGATACTCGACCACTTCATGGAGTCGCTCACCAGGCTCCTGGGCGAGGTGCTCGAAAAAGACGAGGTCACGCTCGCGTTCAGGATCATGGATGTCGAGCAGTCCGAGCCTCAGGAGCCAAACACGGCCCCGCCCGTACAGCCGCGGGCGCAGGTATCGAAGGACAGGCCAAAGGCGGCCGGCGGCCTTAACCCCAAGTATACTTTTTCGAGCTTCGTCGTGGGGCCCTCGAACGAGTTCGCGCACGCGGCCGCGATGGCGGTCGCGGACAACATAGGCAGGGCGTACAACCCGTTCTTCGTATACGGGGGGGTCGGGCTCGGCAAGACACACCTCCTGAACGCTATATGCTGTTCGGTCAAGGAGCGCTCGCCCAAGGCAAAGATAGCCTTTCTGACATCCGAGGAGTTCACGAACGAGCTTATAACCGCGATACACTACAACCGCATGACCGAGTTTAGGAACAAGTACCGGAGCGCGGACGTGCTGGTCATAGACGACGTGCAGTTCATCGCCGGGAAGGAGCGCACGCAGGAGGAGTTCTTCCACACCTTCAATACGCTCCACGAAGACGAAAAGCAGATTGTGATGTCCTCGGACCGTATGCCGAAGGACATGCGAGACTTAGAGGAGCGGCTCCGCTCGCGGTTCGAGTGGGGGCTCATAGCCGACATCCAGCCGCCGGACCTCGAGACCAAGGCGGTCATAGTACAGAAGAAGGCGGAGAGCGAGGGCATCCCCATCCCCAAGGACGTCGCGATGTTCCTCGCCACCAACATAAAGTCAAACGTAAGGGAGCTCGAGGGCTCGCTTATACGCCTCGGCGCATACGCCTCGCTTACGGGCCGCGAAGTCAACATGGACTTAGCAAGAGACGTCCTGCGGGACATCATCACTGAAAAAGAGAAGGTGATGGGCCTCGAACAGGTGGTGAAGCTCGTCAGCGACCACTTCCAGATAAAGGTCTCGGACATAAAGTCCAAACGGAGGACCCGAAACCTCGTACACCCGAGGCAGATAGCGATGTACCTATGCCACAGGGTGGTGGGCGCGTCGCTCCCGGAGGTGGGACGCGTGCTCGGCGGCAAGGACCATACCACCGTGCTCCACGCGTGCAGGCAGGTGGACGAGAAAAGGGCGGCGGATATCAAATACGACGCAGTGGTCGAGTCGCTCGCGAAGACAGTCAAGTCCTAAGTGGCGCGGCTCCAGCCGCTTGAAATTGCCTGCGGGCGGCGCCTCCAGGCGCTTGTATTTGCCTGCAGGCGCCATTACTATGGCCGTCTCACTAATAGCCGTCGTTGACGGTCGCGGTTTCTTTCTTCATGCCTGTTACTGCGACCAGAAAATGTTGGGCCGTGGCCCAACCTACTAAGCCTTACGATGGATTTAGTTACGACGCTTTGGTTATCTAATGGGCCCCTGGCGACAAAGGTCTAGCGGGGTTGCAAGGGGGGCGCAACCCCCTTTGCGCGGGGGTCAAGGGGACCAAGGGTCCCCTTGAAGTCCACAGTAAAGGCGGTGTTTAAGGCTTGACGGACGCGATAAATCGCGCCCCTACAAAACAGCATAATAAAGATGGCGCGCCGAGGGCGTCGCGCCCTACAAAGACGAAAAAACGCCCGACGGATCGGGCAGATACAACCATACGAGCCAAAAAAAGTAATTCAGGGACGGTGTCAGCCATACCGGTATAAAGCGGAAAAGAACCCCACTCGAAAGGGAAGCCGACCATGAGATTCAAAATAAAAAGGGAAGAGTTCATGAAGGGCCTCTCGAGGGTCCAGTCTGTCGCGGACCGCAAGAACACCATGCCCATCCTCTCGAACGTCCTCATCGAGGGCGCCGACGGACGCCTCACCATGACCGCGACCGACCTCGAGGTCGGCCTTCGCGGTAGCTACGAGGCGGAGGTCGAGGAGGCTGGCGGGCTGACGCTCTCGGCCAGGAAGCTCTTCGAGATAGTCAGGGAGCTGCCCCACGAGGATGTCTTCGTCGAGTCCTCGGAGAACAACTGGGCCACCGTCAAGAGCGGCTCGGCGGTGTTCAAGTTCACCGGGCTCGCGAAGGAGGAGTTCCCGTCGCTCCCGGACATGGACGCGGCGCCGTTCATGGACGTACCCCCGGAGACGATGCGGGAGCTTATAAAGAAGACCATATTCGCGGCGGGCGACAACGACACGAGGTACGTCTTAAACGGCATATTCATGAAGGTCACCAAGACCGAAACAGGCGCGTCGATAATGATGGTCGGGACCGACGGCCACAGGCTGGCCACCCTGGTGCGCGAGGTCGAGACCACGCCGCCCACCGAAGACGGCTCGGCGATCATACCTAAAAAGTCAGCGGCGGAGCTTAAAAAGCTCCTCGACGAGGGCGAGGGCGGCTTCCAGATGGCGCTCACCAAGAACCACATAGTGTTCAGGATAGGCTCGTTAAGCCTGGTGACGAGGCTCATCGAGGGGAGCTACCCCAACTACGAGCAGGTGGTACCGACCGACAACGACCGCTCCATGTACGTCGACCGGGGCCTCCTCACGTCGGCCCTGAGGCGCGTATCGCTTCTGTCCCGCGAACGCACCAACGCGGTCAAGCTCACACTCGAGGGCGGCGGGGCGGTGCTCTGGTCCCAGAACCCCGAGATGGGCGAGGCGCGCGAGGAGCTGGCGGTCGAGTACGAAGGAGACGGCCTCGACATTGGGTTCAACGCGAAATACCTGCTGGACGCGCTCTCGGTCATGGACCAGGACAAGGTAGAGATACAGTTCAAGGACCAGCTCTCGCCCTGCATCGTCACTCAGGCGGGCGACGACGGGTACCGGTGCGTGGTCATGCCGCTCCGGATCTAATTGCGAAAGGCGCAAAGTCCCGCCTTTTTGTAAAAAGGCGGCCCAAAAACTTTTAAGGTTTGCCGCGGGCATAATGCGCCTTGTAACACTAAAACTGCGCGATGTCAGGAACTACAGAAGGCTCGACCTTGACTTGGGGCCGGGCCTGAACCTCTTTTATGGGGAGAACGCGCAGGGCAAGACCAACCTCCTCGAGGCCGCGGGTTTCCTTGGGAGCCTGAGGTCGTTCCGGGGGGTCAAGGGCCAGGCGCTCATAGCATGGGGGGCGGCCTCCTGCCGCATTTCGGGCGAGGTGGCAAGCGACACGGGCGGCGGCCACGGGCGGCTCCAGATAGCGGTCGAGGACGGAAGGCGAAAGGCGCTGGTGGACGGGAAGAGGCCCAGAAGCGCCAAGGAGTACCTGGGCGTGCTCAAGACCGCCTGTTTTTCGCCGGAGGACCTGTTCCTCGTGAAGGAATACCCCTCGCACAGGCGGCGGTTTCTGGACCGCTCGATATTCCACCTCAAGCCGGGGTACATAGACACCGCCAACGGACTCCGGGCCGCGATGAAGCAGATGAACGCCGCGCTCAAGGCCGGGGACCAGAAGGTGGTCGAGGCGTACGAGGAGGCGCTCGCCCCTCTCGCTGCCGAGGTCATAATGGCCCGCCGGGCGCAGGCCGAATCCATAGCGGCGCTGGCAGGCCCGATATACGCCGACGCGCTCGGCGCTGGCGAGCTTGGGGTGGTATACCGCACTGCGGCCACGGGCGGGACGCCGGGTGAGCTTGAGGTGTCGCTCAGGGCGCTGTTCGAGAAGAAGAGGCGCGAGTCGCTAAGACGCGGGCACCTAATATCAGGGCCGCACGCCGACGACCTGACACTGACGCTCTCCGGGCGCGACCTCAGGGCGGGCGCCTCACGCGGACAGAGCAGGCTCGCGCTTTTAGCGCTGACGCTCGCCGACGCGGGCCTTTACAGGCGGGAGAAGGGCGAGTCCCCTGTCCTGCTTTTGGACGACGCGGCCTCCGAACTCGACGCAAGGCGCAAAGGCGCGCTGATGGAGCTTGTATCGGAGACCGGCCAGGCGCTCCTGACCGCGACCGACCCCAAGCTCCTCGATGGGCGCGAAGGATTGCGGTTCAAGGTGAGCCAGGACGAAAACGGCGCGGGCGTTTTGCTCGGATAAAAAGGGGAAGACGCATATAGGTGATATGCAACTTAACCCATTATAGTTCTTAACCCCGTTCGTGGTGAGCTTGTCGAACCATGAACCTCACCGCTTCGACGTACAAAGCGTGGAAGGGATAGACAGGCAAATAGTCTGACAGTCGCCCGATTAACCGGGCGCTTTTCATGATGGAGCGCAGGGTGGGCGTAAGTCGCCTAACCCTTAAAAGCGCATTAGAAGCGACGCCCTGTATTACATGCAGGACATCGGCGTCGCCGATAGTCTTAACATTAGGAGGCAAATGGAAAACGACAAAGAGACGCCCCAGGGCAGCGGCGCTTACGGGGCGGGCCAGATAAAGGTACTCGAAGGCCTCGACGCGGTACGGAAGCGCCCGTCGATGTACATCGGGAGCACCTCGACCCACGGGCTGCACCACCTGGTATACGAGGTGGTGGACAACAGCGTGGACGAGGCGCTCGCGGGCTACTGCGACAACATCGAGGTCACCATACACATAGACAACTCGGTCACGGTCGTGGACGACGGGCGCGGCATCCCCACCGACATGCACCCGACCAAGAAGATGTCCGCCGCCGAGGTAGCGCTCACCATGCTACACGCGGGCGGGAAGTTCGACAACGACTCGTACAAGGTCTCCGGCGGCCTGCACGGGGTCGGCATATCGGTCGTCAACGCGCTCTCCGAATGGCTCGAGCTCGAGATATGGCGGGACAGCAAGGTCTTCGAGCAGCGCTACGAGCGCGGCAAGCCGACGACGGCGCTCTTCAACACCGGGCCTACCAAGAAACGCGGCACGAAGGTCACGTTCAAGCCGGACTCGCAGATATTCGAGGAGACGGAGTTCTCGTACGAGACGCTCTCGCAGAGGCTGAGGGAGCTCGCCTTCCTCAACAAGGGGCTCCGCATAACCATAAAGGACGACCGGGCCGACAAGTTCCACGAGTTCGTCTACGAAGGCGGCATAGTGTCGTTCGTCGAGCACCTGAGCAAGAACAAGACTCCGCTCCACCCTAAGCCGATATACATAGCGCGCGAAAAAGACGGGCTCGTAATGGAGGTCGCGCTCCAGTATAACGAGGGCTACGTCGAAAACCTGTTCAGCTTCGCGAACAACATAAACACGCACGAGGGCGGCACACACCTGATCGGCTTCAAGTCGGCGCTCACCCGCGCGGTAAACAACTACTCCGCGTCGTCTGGCCTTAACAAGAACCTCAAGGAGAGCCTCTCGGGAGATGACATACGCGAGGGGTTGACCGCCGTCGTATCGGTCAAGATACAAAACCCGCAGTTCGAGGGCCAGACCAAGACAAAGTTAGGCAACTCCGACGTAAAGGGCGTCGTGGACACCGCCGTATACGAGGCGCTTACCTCGTTCATGGAGGAAAACCCGGCGGTAGCTAAAAAGATAACAGAGAAGTCTGTCACAGCCGCGAGGGCGCGTGAGGCGGCGAGGAAGGCGCGCGAGCTTACGAGGCGAAAGGGCGCGCTCGACGGCCTGGGACTTCCCGGCAAGCTCGCCGACTGCTCGGAGAAAGAGGCCGCGAAAAGCGAGATATTCCTGGTCGAGGGAGAGTCCGCGGGCGGGTCCGCCAAGCAGGGCCGGGACAGGCAGTACCAGGCCATCCTGCCCCTGAAGGGCAAGATACTGAACGTCGAGAAGGCCCGCTTCGACAAGATGCTCACCTCCGAGGAGGTCAAGGTCCTCATAACCGCGCTCGGCACAGGCATAGGACCTGAGGAGTTCAACCCGGACAAGGCGCGCTACCACCGCATTATAATAATGACCGACGCCGACGTGGACGGCGCGCACATCAGGACGCTCCTCCTGACGTTCTTCTTCAGGCAGATGCCCCAGCTAATCGAGAAGGGCTTCCTCTACATAGCACAGCCGCCACTTTTCAAGGTGAAAAAAGGCAAATCCGAGCGGTACGTCAAAAACGAGATAGAGATGGAGTCCTACCTGATAGACCAGGCGGTCGAGGATTTCACGCTCTTAGGCCCGGAGGGCTCGGGCGATATAAGCGGGCAGGCGCTGTCCCTCGTGGTGAAAAGGCTTGCCGCCTACGAGAAGATACTCACCAGGCTCGCGAGGAAGAAAAAAGACCCGGAGCTTATGCGGACGCTCTCCCGCTACAAGGACCTCTCCCGCTCGGCCCTGAAGGACGAGGCGAGGCTACAGGACATAGTAGAGCAGGTCAGGGGCCACATGTACCGCGCGTACCCCGGCATGTTGAAGTCGATCACCCCGAAGCCTTCGCCCGAGGGCGAGGGTTATTATGTCGAGGCCGAGATAGTAAAGGATGACCAGACGCATTTCGTCACCATAGACGAGGAGCTGGTCGGCTCGACCGAGTTCAGGGAACTTAAGGCGCTCTCCCCGACGGAGCTTAACATAGGCGACGCGCCGTACTCGCTCAAGGAAAAAGACGCCGACCGCGAGTTCAGGGACACCGGCGCGATGGTCGAGTACATATTCGCCGCGGGCCGCAAGGGCCAGAACATCCAGCGGTACAAGGGGCTGGGCGAGATGAACCCGGAGCAGCTCTGGGAGACGACGATGGACCCGTCCAAGAGGGTGCTCCTGCAGGTGAAGGTGGAGGACGCATATACCGCCGACGAGATATTCTCGACCCTCATGGGCGAGGACGTCGAGGTAAGGCGTAACTTCATCCAGACCCACGCGCTCGAGGTCAGGAACCTGGACATTTAAAATGTACATCTCCGACGAATGCCCCAAGGGAAAGGGGCGCGTGCTGATAGACATATACGACGAAGAGGACGTGCGCGAAGGCCGTCGCGCCCCAGACGACAAGCGCCCCCGCTGCAGCTACCACCGCCGCCACCAGTGTAGCCACGACGAATGCGTATACCACCCGTTGCACGGGGACGCGCAATCCAAGTGAGATAAATAAAGTGAGCAATAATATGCTTACGCCATGAGTCCAGTCTCCGGGATAATCAGGAGGACAATATGACGCTGCACCCTCAATTCCTTGTTGACAGCAACGGGAAGAAGAGAAAAGTCGTCCTTTCCATCAAAGAATACAACGAACTGGTCGAACTCGCCCAGGACGCGATAGACGCCTCTCTTATTGAAGAGGTGAGGCACGAACCGACAGTGTCTTGGGAAGAGGTCAGGAAGAAAGAAGACGCGCGGCGGGGCATAAAAAAGTGAGCTACCGGGTCACACTGACAAGGAAGGCGGAAAAGGAAGTCGCCTTGTTATCCAACCCCGATTACGCGCGAGTTTCAGACGCTATAGGTTCGTTGACGGCTGACCCCAGGCCGGCCGGGTCCCGCAAATTAAAGGGATATGAAGACGACTGGCGCATTAAAGTCGGGAAGCTTAGAATACTGTATTCCGTGGATGATGACGAAAGACTGATAGCAGTTTACAGGGTGACGTACCGCAAGGAAGCTTACAGAGGAATTTAAGTCAGCTGGGATTTATATAGGAGTATTAATGACACCCAACGAAGAACCAAGGATCAGCGTAGCGTCGGTGAACATCGAAGAGGAGATGAAGACCTCCTACCTCGACTACGCCATGAGCGTCATAGTGGGCCGCGCGCTGCCGGACGTGCGCGACGGCCTTAAGCCGGTGCACAGGCGCGCACTTTTCGCCATGAGCGACCTCGGGCTCGCCCACAACAAGGCCTACAAAAAATCGGCCCGCGTCGTCGGCGACGTGATAGGCAAGTACCACCCGCACGGCGACGTCGCCGTCTACGACACCATCGTCCGCATGGCGCAGGACTTCTCGATGCGCTACCCGCTGGTGGACGGGCAAGGGAACTTCGGCTCGGTGGACGGCGACCCGCCCGCCGCCATGAGGTACACCGAGATACGCATGGCCAAGATAACCGACGAGATGCTGGCCGACCTCGACAAGGACACGGTGGAGTTCGGGCCGAACTACGACGAGTCGATGGTCGAACCGCTCGTGCTACCGGCCAGGATACCGAACCTTTTAGTCAACGGCTCGTCCGGCATAGCGGTCGGCATGGCGACCAACATACCGCCTCACAACCTCCGCGAGATAATAGACGGCCTCGTGATGCTGATAGACAGCCCGGAGTCCACCGTCTTCGACCTGATGCGCGTGATAAAGGGCCCGGACTTCCCGACCGCGGGCATCATACACGGGCGGCGCGGTATCGAGGAGGCGTACCTGCACGGCAGGGGCATACTCCAGGTGCGCGGGCGGGCGGAAGTCGTACCGATGGAGAGAGGGTCCCGCGACTCGATCATCATAAGCGAGCTTCCGTACATGGTGAACAAGGCCCGGCTGGTAGAGAAGATAGCCGAGCTGGTGCGGGACAAGAAGATTACCGGCATATCCGAGATACGGGACGAGTCGGACAGGCGCGGCATGAGGGTCGTGATAGAGCTTAAGCGTGGCGAGATTGGCACGGTAATACTTAACCAGCTCTACAAGCACACCTCGATGCAGACCTCGTTCGGCATCATCATGCTGGCGCTCGTGAATAACCAGCCGCGCGTGATGAACATAAAGACCGCGCTCTCGCTCTTCATAGCGCACCGAAAGGACGTCGTGGTCAGACGCACCCGGTTCGAGCTCAGGAAGGCGGAGGAGCGGGCGCACATATTGGAAGGCCTGAAGATAGCGCTCGACAACCTCGACGCGGTGATAAAGCTCATACGTCAGGCCACCGACCCTGAGACGGCGCGAAACGGGTTGATGGTGAACTTCGGGCTATCGCAGTTGCAGGCGCAGGCGATACTCGATATGCGGCTCCAGAGGCTCACAGGGCTTGAGCGCGACAAGATAATCGCCGAGTACAAGGAAATCCTCCAGACGATAGAGCGCCTCAGGGCGGTGCTCGCGAGCGACTCGCTGGTGATGGGCATCATAAAGGAGGAGTTCCGTGTCATACGCGAGTCCTACGGCGACCTCCGCCGTACCGAGATAGTGGACGAGAGCGCCGACATGTCCATCGAGGACCTGATAGCCGAGGAGGAGGTGGTGATTACCATCTCGCACACGGGCTACATAAAGCGCAACCCGGTCACGCTCTACCGCAGCCAGAAGCGCGGCGGCAAGGGCAAGATCGGCATGGAGACCAAGGAGGAAGACTTCGTCGAGAGGCTCTTCTCCGCCTCCACCCACGACTACCTGCTGTTCTTCACCGACCGGGGCCGGGTCTACTGGCTGAAGGTCTACCAGGTGCCGGAGGCCGGGCGGACCGCGCGCGGCAAGGCGATAGTGAACCTCATCAACAAGGCCCCCGACGAGCAGGTGACCGCCGTCATGCCGGTCAGGGAGTTCTCGGCGAACACCTTCGTGATGATGGCCACGAGCGCCGGCACGGTCAAGAGGACCGCTCTGTCGGCCTACAGCAACCCGCGCGTGGCAGGCATAATAGCGGTCAACCTTAAAGAAGGCGACAGCCTGATAGGGGTCAGCTCCACCACCGGCGAATCCGACGTGCTGCTCGCCACGAGCGACGGCATGTCGATAAGGTTCCGCGAGGACGACGTCCGCGACATGGGCAGGACCGCGACCGGCGTGAGGGGCGTGAAGCTCAGAAACGGCGACAGGGTGGTGGGGATGGAGATACTCGCGCCGGACACCACCATACTCTCGGTCACCGAAAACGGCTTCGGGAAGAGGACCAACGCATCGGAGTACCGCATCCAGACGCGCGGCGGGAACGGCGTAATAAACATCAAGACCACCAAACGAAACGGGAGCGTGGTGGGCATCATATCGGTGGACGACACCGACGAGCTTATGATGATCACCTCGTCCGGCAAGATACTCAGGATGAACGTCACGGACGTGTCTGTGATAGGCCGCAACACGCAAGGTGTCAAGTTCCTGAATGTCACCGAGGGCGACCATGTGGTCTCTATAACGAAGCTCGCGGAGAAGGACGATTCCGCTCTGGAGGATACTTCCGAGGAGGACGCGGCTGATGTCGATAGCGGACAGGCAGTAGACCCGCCGGAGGTTTAAGATGGCGGGTAATGCTCCGGCAATTAAATATGCAAACGCATTCTATCCCCCCGCCTTCGGCACCCCCCTTAATAAGGGGGGATGGGGGGATCGCCTTTACAAGAGATTTGCATAAATAGTTGCCGGAGTA
>Ga0334722_10007813_pt1 | contig 10305 bp, 8 predicted proteins | sample C3_bottom_MG_FD_207210 | JGI IMG/M metagenome (GOLD analysis project Ga0334722, IMG submission 207210) | Sediment microbial communities from Yellowstone Lake, YNP, Wyoming, USA - C3_bottom | ecosystem: Environmental > Aquatic > Freshwater > Lake > Sediment | place: USA: Wyoming | collected... | reverse complement strand
CTTGTTTTGTCCCGAGGAGGAATACGGCGGCGACAATCAGCAGCAATAATTGGAAAATACTTGTTTTTCTTGGCTGTTTTGCCTGCTCTCGCACCGGGTTGTTGGCGCCCGCGGCGCCCATGGTTATGCCGGCGTCCTGGGCGACGACCGCGGCCACGGCCGATAATGTTTCATAAAGGCCTTTTCCGTAATCGCCGGCGCGAAAATTGGGGACGGCGTACCGGTCGAGAATTTCGCCGGTCAAGCCGTCGGGCAGAATGCCCTCCACGCCGTATCCCGTTTCGATGCGCACCCGCCGCTCCTTGACGGCCAGAAAGATCAGCGCCCCCTTGTCTTCGCCCTTTTTGCCGATTCCCCACGCCTGGTAAAGGCGGTTGGCATAATCATTGGGGTCGTCTTCTCCGATCGTGGGGACGACGGCGACGACCAGCGCCGTCCCGGTCCTCGCGAGAATCTCCCGGGCGATATTTTCCATGGGGGTTTTGTATGCCTCCGGAATCACCCCGGCGAAGTCGTTGATTGCCCCCGCCGGCTTGGGAAAAGAGGCATTGGCCGCCAGAACCGTTGACGCAAAAAAGAGCAAGGCCAGTGCAAACAGCAGGCAGGCGGTTCGTCTGGAAGAGAATCTATTTTTCATTTGCGTATCATAACCATAAGCGAGTAAAATAGCAACAGCTACAGACTCTCATCCAGCGGCATGATGAAAAGATGAACGCCGGCAAGGGGGTTTTCACTCTCCAGTTGGCGGATGTATTCCCGGATCCGGGCGAGTTCCTCATCCGGCAGGGTGAAAAAGAGGACATTGTTTTTGCCGGGCCAGATATGGGTGCCCAGTTTCGGTTCGGTTTGGGTTCCCTCGCCGCGGGCCTCGACCATCTTTGTGTAGCCGCTGATTCCCGCTTCCTTGACAGCCGCGATGATCGTCTCATCGGCTGTCTCCGCATAGACGAGCATGCACATTTTCATCTGAAAATACCCCCTGTCCTGAATCTGAACGCTGAAGACGGAATAGGCCCCGCCGGTTTTCCCGCTTTGCCTTTGAGCTGAAAGTTTTTGCCTGAGTATATCATTTATGTCGTTTTTTAAAAACCGCGGACGCTGCTTTAGCGTGTTCTTCCCCCCTCAAGAGGAGGGGAGTTTGCCTTTTTCCCCCGCTGGAAAAAAGCCTGGACGTCGTCGAAGAGGTCGTAGGCCGCCGGAACGACAACCAGCGTCAGAAAGAGAGAGGTCAAGAGGCCGCCGATCACCGCGATCCCCATCGGCGCCCTGGTCTCGGCGCCTTCCCCCACCCCGAAGGCAACCGGGATCATCCCGAAGACCATCGCAAAGGTCGTCATCAGAATCGGCCTCAGCCGCACCGGGCCGGCATGGAGGATTGCCTCGCGCCTCGATAAGCCGCGTTCCCGTAAAATGTTTGTGTAATCGACCAGCAGGATCGCGTTTTTCTTGACGAGCCCCATCAGCAGAATCAGGCCGATGAAGCTGAAAATGCTCAGGGTCTGCCCCGTCAGCAGCAGCGCGCCGAAGGCCCCGATAAAGGAAAGGGGCATCGCCAGCAGCACCGTGAAGGGATGGACAAAGCTTTCGAACTGGGCGGCGAGCACCATGTAGGCCATCCCCACCCCGAGCATGATTGCGAACATCAGAAAACCGAACGATTCCGTCATCGTATCGGCCTGCCCGCTGTATTTGGGGATGTAATCGGGGGGCAGAATTCCCGCGGCGATTTCGTTCAGATCCGTCATGGCCGCTCCCAGCGGCTTGTCTTCCAGGCTGGCGAAGAGGGTGATCGCCCGCTGCCGGTCAACCCGGTTGATGACGCTGGGGCCGCCTCCCTCCTGAATCCGGATCAGGCTGCGCAACTCAACGAGGTTTCCGCTCTTCGAGCGCACGTAGAGCAGGTTCAGATCGTCGGGATTGCGCCTCTGTTCCGGATTGAGGCGGATGCGCAGGTCGTAACGTTTGCCCCGGCTGTCGTCCTTGAACTTGGTGACCTCCGCTTCGCCACTGACGAGCAGGTTGATCGCTTCGGCAATGGCTGCCACGTCAACGCCGAGATCGGCCGCCTTGTCGCGGTCAATGGTGACCTTCAGCTCCGGCTTCCCCATTTCGAGCGAGGTGTCAATATCGACGAAACCCTGTTTTTTTGACAGAGCGGAGGAGATCTGCCGGGTATAATCCCGGAGCGCCTCGATATCGTTTCCCCGGACGCTGTACTGGATCGGCACCTGCCGCTGCCCGCCGCCGATCATCGAAAAATCCTCCGCGGAAGCCTTCAGCCCAGGAAATTGGCGCAATCTCTGACGAATCTCCTTTTTCAGATCCATCTGGGTTTTGGCGCGCTCGCTTTTCGGCTTCAGCGAGACCATCATCAGCGCGCGGTACACCGTTCCCCCGATTCCCTGAACGTAATAAACCGCCCGCACCTCCGGCATTCCCCGGACGATCTGCTCCGCCGGCCGGAAGAGTTCGTCCGCCTTGGCGACCGAGTAGTCTATCGGCGCCTCGAGCCGGACGAGGAACTGCCCCTGATCTTCAGGGGGGGTGAATTCCTTGCCGAGAAAGCGGGTCATGTAAATACTGCCGATAAAAAGCAGCAGCGCGCCGATCAGCATGATGCCGCGGTGGTTCAGGGAAAAAAGCAGGACGTGGCGATAGCCGCCTTCGATTTTTTTGTAGCCGTCTTCGAAGAGGGCGGAAAAACGACTGGCGATGCCGGGACGGGGCAATGAAGCGTTGGCGGGGCCTTTATGAAGTCCAACGCGTTTGAGAAAAAGCGATGCGAGCATCGGCGTCAGCGTAAAGGAAACCAGAAGCGAGATGAGCACCGAAAAGACGACCGTCAGTGCGAACTGGATGAAAAAGCGGCCGATCATCCCCTTCATGAACGCGACCGGCAGAAAGATGGCGACGATGGCGAAGGTGGTCGCCATGACGGCCAGACCGATCTCCGAGGTTGCGAACGTCGCCGCCTCGCGCGGGGCCATTCCCTCTTCAACGTGCCGGTAAATGTTTTCGATGACGATGATCGCGTCGTCAATCAACAGCCCGACGGAGAGGGTCAGGGCAAGCATCGTCATGTTGTTGAAGGTGAAATCGAAGGCGCGCAGGAGCGCGAAGGTGGAGATGATCGAAATCGGCAGCGCCACGGCGCTGATCAGCGTCGTCCGGATGTTCCGGAGGAAGATGAAGACGGCGAGGATCGCGAACAGACTCCCCAGAACGAGGTGCTTTTTCACCTCGTCAATGGACCGGCGGATGAAATTGGACTGGTCAATCGCAATGTTGAGCGTCATCCCCGGCGGCAGCGTGGCGCGGATATTCTCGATTTCCTTTCGCACCGCGTTGACGACGGCGACGGTGTTCGTTCCCGACTGCTTCTGAATCCCCATTGCCACCGCCGGCACGCCGTTGAAGCGGACGATGGAGCGTTGTTCCTCCATCCCGTCTTCCGCCCGGCCGACGTCGCGCAGACGGATCGGGGCACCGTTTTCATAGGCGATGATCAGCTCGTTGAAAGCGGCGACTGTGGGAAATTCTCCCTTGATTTTGACTGTGTACTCCTTTGTCAGGCTCTCGATCCGGCCGGCGGGCAGCTCAATATTCTGCCGCTTGAGGGCGGCGGCAATGTCGCCCGCGGTCAGTCCGAAGGCCTTCAGCCTTTTCGCGTCAAGCCAGACGCGCACCTGCCGGAGCCGCAAGCCCCAGAGCTGAATGTCGCCGACGCCGTTTATCCGCTGGAGTTTTTCCTTGAGCACCTCATCAACGTAAGTAGATATATCCCTTACCGATTTCTGCCCGGCCAGATTCAGCCACATTACCGCCGTTGCGTCAGGATCAACCTTCGCGATTTTAGGCTCTTCGATGTCGTCGGGGAGCTTGTTTCTGATCAGCGCGACCTTTTCCCGGACATCCTGCACGGCCAGATCAATGTCCCGCTCCAGGACGAATTCCACCGTGATGCGCGAGCCTCCTTCGGTGCTGCTCGACGTGATTGATTTTACCCCATTGATCGTATTGACCGCCCCCTCGATCTTGTCGGTGATGTCAACGTCAATCACCTCCGGGCTTGCCCCTTTGAGTTCGGTGTAAATCGTCACGATCGGGAAATCAACCTTGGGAAAGAGATCAACGCCGATTTCCGGATAGCTGACCACGCCCAGAACCACCAGGGCCATGATGAACATGGTGGCGAAAACCGGTCTTTTGACGGAGGTGTCAGCGAGCCACATGCACCGTTGCCCCTTCCATCAGGTTGTTCTGACCTGTGGTGACGACGATTTCCTTATCCCGCAGACCGGCGACGATCTCCATGGATTCGCCGTATTTACGGCCTGTTGTCACGATTTTCTCGCGGGCCTTATCCCCCTCGACGACAAAAAGCTTCGTTGTGGAGTTATCGTAGAGGAGGGCGGTAATCGGGACGACGACGCGTTCCCGCGCCGGGCCGGTATAAAGGGTTATCCGCGCGAACAGGCCCGACTTGAGACGGCCGTCGGCATTGGCGACGAGCGCCTCCGCCTGGAGGGTGCGGGTGCGCTCATCGAGGGCGGGCAGGATGGCGGAAAGTTTGCCGCGGAATTTTTTATCGGGAAATGAATCAGTAATAAAGTCAACATCCTGTCCCAGTTTTAAACTTCCGACATCCTTTTCGGAGACGGAAAAGATCAGCTTCAGCAGATCGGTCCGGACGATCGAAACCAGGAAGGAGCCGTTGCGGACATAATCGCCCGCCGTTGCCCGTTTTTCCTTGATGCTTCCCGCAAGCGGGGCCAGTATCTTGGTGCGGGCAAGCCTTTCCTTTGCCAGGTTCTGTCCGGAGCGGGCCCGGGCGACCTCCGCCTCGGCCAGCCTGACGCGCGCGCTGATATCGTCAAACTGCTGCCGGGTCAGCAGTTCCTCCCGATAGAGGGCCTCTTTGCGTTCATATTCCTGCCGGGCGTTGGCAAGGCCTGTTTCGCTCTGGGCAAGCTGGGCGGCCGCCTGTTCGAGCGCCAGCCGATAATCCGTCGGCCGGATCTCGGCGATTGCCTGACCCTTCTTGACGGCAGTGCCCTCATCCACGGAAATGGAATCGAGAATCCCGTCCAACTCGGAGCTGACGGTGACCTGGCTGTGGGGTGCAAGCGAGCCTACTGATTCGACAAACGGCCTCAGCGAACGGATTTCCGCGGCCTGCACCCGGACGTTTACCGCCGTCTGCTTGCGAACCTTTTCCGGCGGCTTATTGCAGCCGCTGAAGCCAAGGACAAGAAAGACGCCGAGAATCACGATGGCCTGCCGACTGGTGAACAATTCCCGCGACAGTGATTTCTCCCGATTTGGGAACTGCTGATTTTGACTCATTTGCCGCTCCATGGTTAGGGTGTTTCTTTCCTGTTTTCCTTGCCCCGTTCGGCGGGAGCGCCTGCCAGACTGGTCGCCGCCAGGGCCCAGGGCAGACCGGCCGCTTTCTTGAGACGCAGCGAGGCCAGTTGGAGACGAAAAGCCGCGGCTGCTGCCTTCCGTTCCGCGGAAACGAGCAGCGTATTGGCGTCCGTCACGTCCAGGCTGTTGGCCAGCCCGACTTCAAACTGTCGGAAGACCGCATGATAATTTTCTCGGGCAAAAAGCAGTTGATCTTCGAGAAAGCGCAGGATGCCCTGCTGTGTTATCAACTCCAGGTGGGCAGCTTTCACCTCAATGGCTATCTCCTTTTTTACATTCTCAATGAGCAAATCCGCCTGCAGTTCGCGCACCCGTGCCTCGGAAACGTCCGCCTTCCGGAGACCGCCGTCGAAAAGCGGGAAATTCAGGGCGATTCCCCCATAAAAACTGTCTCGATTGAGACTGTTGGTCGCCGGTTGCTGGTCGGCGCCGGCGTACGCGCCGGTAACGGTCAGGGAAGGCAGAAACGCCCCTTTGGCAAAGCTGGTCTGACCGATGGCCATCTTTTTCTGCATCCTGAGGCTTTTGACTTCCGCCCGGTGGGAAAGGGCCTGCGACTGGAGCTCGTTCAGCTCCGGGATATCAACTTTATGGGCAGGTTCCGGCTGGAGCGTGAAAGGAGGGGTAATTCCTACCTGGCTGGCCAGGACGGCGAGCGCCAGTTCGAGCGTGTTTTGGGCCTGGAGCTGGTCGGATTTTGCCCCGGAAAGCTCGCCTTCGGCGCGCAGCAGCGCCGTTTTGGTTACCTCGCCGATGCGCAGCCGTTTCTCTGCCGCATCCCGATAGCGGCTCAACCTCTCCAGATTCACGCCGACGATCTCGAGATTTCGTCCAGCCATCAGGACGTCGTAATAGGCTGCCGCGACATTGTTCAGCAGGTAATCATCCCGCAGAGCCTCGACATCGTAACGGGTTTTGAGAAGCGATTGCCGGGAAATTTCGAGCGCCGTCAACTCGCGGCCGCTCAGGGAGAGGGTCTCGTCCATCCGGATGCCCCAGGTAGAGGCGCTCTCCGGCTGCAGGACGGCGCCGGTGTTTGTAAATTTCCTTTCGGAATAGCGGGTCATGCCGCCGGCCGCCGTCAGGCGCGGATAAAGGTAGGACCGGGCCTTTTCGGTTCCGATTTCCGCAAGGGCGATGTTCTGCTCGGCGAGTTTCAACTTTTCCGAGGAAGCCAGGGCGATGCGGCAGAGATCCTCCAGCGTGTAAGCATCGGCAAAAAGAGGGGAGGGCGCCGCCCACGCAAAGAACAGCAGGAGGACGACCGGCAAAAGGTGTTTACTTTGTTTCATCCCTGCTCCTTTAAATAAAAATTCCTCTTCCGGATTGTGTCGCTCAACGGGAGAGGGTGAGGATGGAAGCGCTTTCTATCCTTGCATAATGTTTGCCTTGGGCACGGCTGTTAAAACGTGAAGAGGCCCTTATCCTCAAGTTAAAGTGGATGAATGTTATGAAGAGCGCCCTCAATTGTCAAGGGGAAATTGCAGGGGTGACCTTTGACCTTGACAGCCGTAAAGATTTTGTTTAGGCTTCCGGCCCGATGAGCCAATGACTGCTGAAAGCGGAGCAGCCGGGCGCCGGAAGAGCTGATGGCGGGAGATTAAAGGTTTATGCTGCCTGGCCGCGTTGTCTCGAACCGGCAGGGAACAGGCAGTCGGCACGTTGGGCAGCGATCAATGTTTGATCACGAAATCATGGGGGGAAGGAAGTTTATGAAGAAAAAATCGGTTGGGGGAATTTTTCTGGGGTTGTCGGCGGTTTTCATGGTGCTTGCGACAGTGGCGGTTGCCGCGGAAAAGGTCTATATTAACGGAATTGATGCCAATTTTCCGCCTTTTGCGTATGTTGACAAAGCCGGAAATCCGGATGGATTCGATGTCAAGGCGCTTGACTGGATCGCCAAAGAGATGAAATTCAAGGTCAAGCATCAGCCGATGGACTGGGACGGCATCATCCCCAGCCTGAAGGCCAAAAAGATAGACGTCGTTGCCTCCGGGATGAGCATCACCGAGGAGCGCAAAAAGCAGGTTGATTTTACGACGGCCTACTGGAAGATAAAACAGGTGCTTGTTGCGAAGAAGGATTACTCGGCGACTGTCGAGAAGGCCCTGGCCGACGGGAACAAGATCGGCGTGCAGCGCGGCACCACCGAGGCGAAGTGGATCGAGGAGAATCTGATCAAAAAGGGCGGAAAGAAGTTTGAACTCGTCCAGTATGATTCCGCGCCGCTGGCAATCGAGGATGTGGTAAACGGCCGGATTATTGCCGCCGCGATGGATGATGCCCCGGCGCTCGATGCCATCAAGAAAAAGCCCGTCAAGATTCTGGGCGGTTTCGGGATGAACGATGAAGAGTTCGGCTACGCAGTGCGCAAGGATGACAAGGAGTTTCTGAAGAAGCTCAACGATGGGCTGAAGAAACTGATGAAGTCGCCCTACTGGGCTGAGTTGAAGAAGGGTTACCTTGACAAATAATGTTGCGTCGGGAACGAACGAGTTTTATCCATCTTTGTGACGGCTTGCCGTCATGAGGGTTACCAGGGAAGGCCCCTCCGGAAAGGGGCTTTCCATTTTTCAGGGTTTATTCATTTCATGCCGGAAAGCCTGATTGCCGTTATCGATGCCCTGCCCTACCTGCTGCAGGGCTCGCTGGTCACCCTTGCCGTAGTCGCCGGGGCGCTGGGCTTCGGTTTTTTGGTCGGCGTTCCGCTGGCAGTCGGACAGGTCTATGGCGGCACGGCAATTCGCCGGGGCGTCGGCGTCTATGTCTGGTTTTTTCGCGGCATTCCGCTGCTGGTTTTTCTTTTTCTTTTCTACTTCGGCCTCTGCACGGCCCTGGGGATCAACCTTTCGGCGTTTGCCGTCGCGATCATCGTGCTGGGGCTGATCAGTTCCGCCTACCAGTCCCAGATTATCCGCGGGGCGATTCAGTCGCTGCCGGAGGGGCAGTTGAAGGCGGCGCGGGCGCTGGGGATGGGCGACCTCCAGGCGATTGCCGCCATCATCATTCCCCAGGCGCTGCGGCTTTCCATTCCCGGTTTTTCCAATGAATACTCCATCTTACTTAAAGATTCAGCGGTTACGTATGCTTTGGGGGTGGCCGAGATCATGGCGCGCGCCCATTTCGTGGCCACGAGAACCTATCAGCATTTTCCGCTCTATTTTGCCGCGGGGATTATTTTCATGATTCTTACCTGGCTGGGGGTAAAGGGGTTGAGGGTGCTTGAGAACAAGGTAAGAATCCCGGGGTATTCAAACAGTTGAAAGCAGGAACAAGATGATGCCTCTATTGCGGATTGAAAATCTCTCGAAAAGATACGGCCAGCGGGAAGTTCTTAGAGGCGTGTCTCTGGAGGTGGAGAAGGGAGATTTGAAAATCCTCATCGGCCCCTCCGGGGCGGGCAAGAGCACATTTCTGCACTGCATCAATTTTCTCGTGAAGCCGGATGAGGGGCGCGTCTGGTTAGACGAGCGGGAGATTCATCCCGAACGTAAGCGCGAACTGTACGCCTACCGCCAGAAGGTGGGGATGATCTTTCAGGATTTCAACCTCTTCGATCACCTCAATGCCTTCGAAAATGTCCGGATCGGCCTTACGAAGGTCAAAGGGATCGGGAAAGAGGAGGCGGGCGCGCGGGCGATACTGGAACTCGAACGGGTCGGTTTGAAGGAGCACATCCGGAAGTATCCGGCCCAGTTGTCGGGAGGGCAGAAACAGCGGGTCTCGATCGCGCGGGCGCTGGCGATGGATCCGGAGGTGATGCTGTTAGACGAGCCCACCTCAGCCCTGGACCCGGAGTTGATCGGCGAGGTGCATGCGGTGATCCGCGATCTGGGCGCAAACGGGATGACGATGATCATGGCGACCCACCAGATTGGCTTTGCCAGTTCGCTGGCCAGCGAGATCATCTTTATGGAGAACGGTCAGATCGTGGAGCAGGGAACGCCGGACAAGATCTTCAACGATCCCGAACAGTCGCGAACCCGCGAATTTTGCTCGAAGATTACCGATCTTTACGGGGAGCGCGGATGAGTGAAGCGCTGCTCTATATCCAGACGGAGGTTCTGCCCGCGCTGTTCCGGGGTTTCGGGGTCAGCGTCGCCCTGATCGTCCCGTCGGCGCTGGCCGGCCTCGCGATCGGCATCCTGGGCGGGGTCTTGAGGGTTTATGGCAGCACTCCCGTCCGCCGGGCCGCCGATGTTTACGCCTCGCTGTTTCGGGGAATTCCTCTTGTCATCCAGCTTTTTATCTGGTATTTCGGCCTGCCCTATTTCAATATCTATCTGAGCCCTTTTGCCGCGTCGGTTCTCGGGTTTTCGCTTTGCAGCGGGGCCTACCATTCGGAATATATCCGGGGGGCGCTCTTGTCGATCAAGCGGGGGCAGATGCTGGCCGCCGAGTCGCTCGGTTTCAGCCGGATCCGGATGATCGTCTCAATCATTCTGCCGCAGGCGGTGCGACGAGCCCTGCCCGGATGCGGCAATGAGGTTATCTATCTGATCAAATATTCCTCGCTGGCCTATATGGTGACCTGCATCGAGCTTACCGGCGAGGGGAAAATCCTGGCGTCGAATTCCTTCCGGTTTACCGAGGTGTTTTTGATTGTCGGGGTCTGCTATCTGCTTATGACATCCGTCGCGGCCATTGTCCTTTCCCGTCTGGAGCGCGCGCTCATAATCCCCGGCTTCGAACGGCAGCGCACGTAGGGCCTGTACCGCCACTTCCGACAGCATCCCCGGCTAACTCTTTTTTATTACAAGATTTATCAGTTGAATTCCTTTTCGCAATCCAGTTTCAGAACAGGTAATCTCGGTCATTTAATATAATATTCAAAGAGTTGCGCTGTAAGAAACCAAGGCATGGCATATGATTATATAG